>Ga0307379_10005249_pt1 | contig 18164 bp, 16 predicted proteins | sample UN2MG_FD_202237 | JGI IMG/M metagenome (GOLD analysis project Ga0307379, IMG submission 202237) | Soil microbial communities from Risofladan, Vaasa, Finland - UN-2 | ecosystem: Environmental > Terrestrial > Soil > Coastal area > Acid sulfate soil | place: Finland: Risofladan, Vaasa | collected... | reverse complement strand
ACGCCGGCCGACCGCCCCGACCTTCCCGGCCTGATCAGCGGATACACCTCCGAGGAGAACATCTTCGGCCTGCCCGTCGAGGTCGCCACCGACGGCCGCTACGCCATCAACCCCCAGCTCGAATGGACCGGCGGCGGGCTGGTCACCACGGCGCGGGACCTCGCCCGCTGGGCCTGGCTGCTCTACGATGGCCACGTACTGCCGGACGCGTCCCTGAAGCAAATGCTCGACGGCGTTCCGGCCACGCATCCTTCCATTCCAAGCTACGGCCTCGGGGCGATCATCCGCACCAGCGGCCACGGGCCGGCATTCGGCCATTACGGCTGGGTTCCCGGATACGTGTCGGGCATGGCATACTACGCTGACCACCGCATCGCGGTGGCCGTCCAGGTGAACGCGGACACCGGCGTCGGCGGCTCGGCCCTGCCCGATCTGCTCGACGCCCTGGCTGACGAATTGACTGCCAAGTGAACGCCTCGAGCACCATCTGCGGCATCGACTACGGCACCAGGCGCATCGGCCTGGCCGTCGGTGATCTGGATCGGCGGATCGCGTCGCCGCTCACGACCCTGACCATCTCCGGCGACCTGGACGCCCGGGTGCGGGTCGTCATCGACGCCGCCAGCGACTTCGACGTCACCGAGTGGGTCGTCGGCCTGCCGCTGAACATGGACGACACCGAGGGGCCGCAGGCCAAAACCACCCGCAACTTCGGCCAACGGCTCGAGGAGATCAGCGGTAGGAAAGTCCACTTCTGGGACGAGCGGCTCAGCTCCCTGACGGCCGACGAGTACCTGATCGAAGCCGAACTGACCCGCAAGAAGAAGAAGGCCCGCCGCGACCGCGTGGCCGCCCAGGTCATCCTCCAGTCTTTCCTCGATGCCCAGGAGCCCCAGCAGACCGGGTGAGCCGGGCGCGGAGCCGGGCTGCGGGCCGAGCGAGATCGGCCGTGAAGCCGGGTCGTCGCTGCCCTGTAGAAACCCTGTGTTGTTCGGTGCCTGTAGGGGGTTGGTGCACGCCGCCGCTCGGTTCCCGTCTCAGCTCGACTGGCGGCTTATTGGTCAGACGGCTCGGCCAGCTTCCTCTCGAGGATTTGCATCTCCAGCTCGGCCAGGTCGCGCTGCAAGACCGCTGCGCGGAACTCCATCTCCACCGCCCGCGCCTCTGATCGCGTGGCCATGCCGTTCTCAACAAGAGTATGGACACGGTCCAACTGCCGCTGCAGCTCGTTCACGCGCCGTGCGGCCATCTCTCGCTGTGGTTCGACCGAGAATCGCATTTGCGCGAGTTCAACCTGACGAGCGGTGCGCGCCCCGGAGAGATAATTCTGGCGAAGTGCAAGGCGCTCCTCGATGATCGACAGCGCCGCCCGGGCGGCTTCCTGCTCTCGGGCCATCATGGACGATTCGTTCAAGTCCGATCCGTGGGCGGCCACCTGCTTGTCGATCAGTGACACTCGCTGGAGGAGCACGGCCCGTTCCAGTTCCAGGCGTTCGGTCACGAAATCGCGGCCCCGCAAAATCGGCGCCGAGAGCGAGTTGTCCGGGTCACGCCCGGTGATCCGTGCTTCTTCGACGTCGAGCGCCCGGGCTGCGGCATCCGCTTCAACCTGGGCGAACTCGAGCCGCATCGAGTCGACCTCTCGAGGTGTGAGGACTCCCGCGGCGGCACGCGCCTCGGTTTCCTGCAACTCCTCGCGGAACAGCTCGAGCCGGGCGTCGGCGAACTCCAGACGGGCCTCCGATCTGGCGATGATCAGATCCGCCGTCTGGCCACGAAGTCGGTACGTCACCGCAAACGTGGCAGCGCTTCCGACGCACATGGCGGCCAGCGCAACGAGACCGGTTGTCCAGCGAAGCTTCCGAATCCCCACGGCACGTGCCGACGGGCCGTTGTTGAACCGCCCTTGGCGGCGAGCGGTCGACCGCAATTCGCGTTCAAGATTGTCGACGAAGTCCGGATCGGGACGATGGGTGGTGTTCATGTCATTTCTCCCTTCGTGCCCACGTGGGGCAGGAGTAGCTTCCTTAGTGCAAGGCGGGCCCGCCGTAACCGACCTTCGATTGCTCTTTCGGTAACGCCGAAGTCGTCGGCGATGCTCCGAACGGGCCGGCCGTCGATGTAGAACGCCTCCAGCAGACGAGCGTGTCGAGCGTTGAGCCGAGCGAGTCCCCAACAGACCAGTGCCGCGGCCTCCGTGCCGTCGGATGCTGCGCTGCCGAGCACAGTGTCGATGTCTGCAGAATCGAGCGGCGCCGGCTGTCGGCGACGATAGTGGTTCAGCAGAAGGTTTCGGGCGACGGTCTGAAGCCAGGCAAGCGGGCAGTCGGGGAGGCCGCTCTTCGGCCAGGCCGTCGTCGCCCGCAGGTACGTCTCCTGGGTCACATCCTCCGCCAGCTCGCGTGACCCGCCCGCTCGCCGCGAAACAAACTCGTAGAGCTGGTTGACCGTCTCCCGGTAGACGGCGATCAGTTGATCCGGGAACTGGGCCGATTCGTTGTCTTTCATGCGACCTCAGCCTGTCGTGCTCGGCTCTGCCTCATCCTTGCCCACGGAGTATGACACGTGCGGAGGCAAAAACCCACGCAAACTGCTGACCTTGCCGGCGAGATCATGCCCGCACCTGACGCGCCGAGGGGAAAAAGGGCCGGGAGTGCTCTGTAGGGAAAAGTGTTGTTCGGCGCCTGTCGGGGTTGCGCCCTCCGTGCAAAAGCAGTACACAATATACGCAACGCCGCCGGCGCTTGCCGGCCCAGGAGAAGACGACCGCAAGCGAGTGCCATCGTGCCCGATGATCCCTGGAACATCCTGCTCGACATTCTGCCCGGTTCGCTCATCGGCGGGGCGGTCATGGTGGCCGGGGCCTTCATGGGTTGGTGGATGACAAGGGGGCGGCGCGGATGGTTGCTGCAATGCACCACCTGGTGGTTCGATCGGGTCGTGCGCCCGGTGCTGACCACACGCTCGTGGGCGGCGCGGGCGGCGATCATCGCGGCGAACAACTCCCTGGTCTGCGCCGCGCTGGTGGTTGCCGGCGCCCTCGGCTATGTCGCCTGGCTCGCCATCCTTCTCGTCGGCCTCGCGCTCGGCACGGCACTACGCCTCGTCGCCGAGGTGGCCGACACGTTCGAGCCGGAACCCGCGCTCACTCTGCGGCAGCGCATCGGCGCTGGCGTCGGCATCGTGCTGAACCTGCTCGAACCGCCGGCCATCCTGGCGAGCATCGGCCTCGCCCTGGCCCAGGGGGCCCTGGCCGACTCGCTCGCCCTTCCCGCGGCCGGTGAGTTCTACATTCGCTTCGTCCTCCCGATTTTGGTCGTCGCGGCGGCCGGTGAAGCTCTGTGGCTCACGATCTACGGGATTCACATCGACCGGTCGGGCCAAACCGCGACACGGTAATGCTGTCGGTGCGCCGCTCCCGCGCGATCGGCCCTTGCACGTCAAAGCAGCACCGCCGGAAACCCGACGGAACTTTGCACAGACTGTCACATGGGTCCCGAGATGTTCGTTACGGCCCCGACCCGACGAACAGCCGTTGGAACCCGGCGAAGTCGCCCAGATCCACGTCCGCGTCGCCGTCATGATCCCCGGTGAGGCAGAGATGGCCCGGGTCGTACGTGGCCTCCGGGCCGCCCAACGTCCGCTCTCCGGCGGCGCCGGCCCCCGTCCAACCTGCGGTTCCGTACTCATCGGCCTGCACTACGGTCGCTCCGCGGGTCGGAGCCGAACCGGGCAAGGCCTGCCTCTGCTCGCCGCTCGTTCCACCCTGCTCGATCCATTGTTGCACAGGCAGTACGGGTTTCAGTAGTATCCTCCCGGCACCGGAGCGACCGCGGTGCAGGCCGATGGGAGGCGGCGCCCCGGTCATCCGCTGGAGCGGAACTCTTAGGAGCGGGCGAATGACAAGTGGCAATCTCTCTCGGGTAACCATCCTCCTGGCGATCAGCCTGGCGACCTGGCTGTCCGCAACCGCCCGGCACGTCAACGCCCAGGAACACCGATCGGCAGACGAGGCGAGACGCGTCGAAGCGTTGCTCGCCGACATGACCCTCGAAGAGAAGTTGGGACAACTGACGCAGCGAACCGCTGGAGAGCATGCGACCTTCGAGCCGGATGACCCGGAGAGCGAGCACCAAGACCTGCCCACCCTCATTCGCAAGGCCAAGGTCGGGTCGCTGCTCAATGCCCACGGAGCCGAGTACACCAATCGCCTCCAGCGGATCGCGATGGCCGAATCACGCCTTGGCATCCCCTTGCTCCTGGGAAACGACGTAATCCACGGCTACCGGACCGTCTTCCCGATCCCACTCGGCGGGGCGGCCACTTGGGATCCGGAATTGGTCGAGCAGGCCGCGCGCGTAGCCGCCCGAGAGGCGGCGGCCGCCGGGACGCACTGGACCTTCGCACCCATGGTCGACATCTGCCGAGACGCGCGCTGGGGCCGGATCGCCGAGGGCGCCGGCGAGGACACCTATCTCGGGTCCGTAATGGCCGCGGCCCAGGTGCGCGGATTTCAGGGGGATGACCTCGCCGCTCCCGACACCCTCCTGGCATGTGCCAAACACTTTGTCGCCTACGGCGCGGCCGAGGGCGGCAGAGACTACAACACAGTGGATATCAGCGAGCAGTCTCTTCGCGAGGTATACCTGCCGCCCTTCAAGGCCGCGGTGGATGCAGGCGCCGGCACCTTGATGAGCGCCTTCAACGAGATCAACGGTGTGCCGGCCACCGCAAACCATCTGACCCTGTCGCGCATCCTGAGACAGGAGTGGGGCTTCGGCGGCTTTGTGGTCAGCGACTGGACGTCCGTCACCGAGATGGTCGCGCACGGGTTTGCGGCCGACGACGCCGATGCGGCCGAGAAGGCCATCCTCGCCGGCGTCGATATGGACATGTCCTCCTTCTGCTACCTCGACTACCTGGTCGATGCCGTGCGCCAAGGCAGGGTCCCGCAGGCTCGCGTCGATGAGGCCGTCCGCCGGGTTCTGGCCGCCAAACACCGCCTCGGCCTGTTCGACCGCCCCTACGCCGACCCCGAGCACGAACGCGCGGTCATCCTCAGCCCCGAGAACCGAGCCCTGGCCCGCGACGTGGCCCGTCACGCCATCGTGCTCCTGAAAAACGAAGGCAACCTGCTGCCGATCAGTGACAAGGTCGCGTCACTCGCGGTGATCGGCCCCCTGGCCGACGACCGATGGGCGCCGCTGGGCACCTGGTCGGGCGTCGGCAGGAACGAGGACGTCGTCACCGTCCTGGAGGGCATCAAAGGCCGTGTCTCCGCCGACACAGAGGTCCGCTACGCCAAGGGGTGCGACGTCGACGGGGACGCGACCGACGGCCTGGCCGAGGCCGTGCAGGTCGCCAAACAGAGCGAGTTGGTCGTCCTGGTGGTCGGCGAAAACGCGGACATGAGCGGCGAGGCCCACTGCCGATCGTCGCTGGACCTGCCCCCGGTGCAGCAGAAACTGGTCCAGGCCGTCCACGCCACCGGCGTGCCCCTCGTCGTGGTGCTCATGCACGGACGCCCCATGTCCATCGCCTGGACGGCCGAGCATGTCCCCGCCATCCTGGTCACCTGGCATCTCGGCGTCGAGTGTGGCCGCGCCACGGCGGACGTGCTCTTCGGCGACTTCAACCCGGGCGGCAAGCTGCCGGCCACCTTCCCCCGCACGGTCGGCCAGGTGCCGATCTATTACAACCACAAGAACACCGGCCGCCCGCCGGGAGGTGATCGATACACGTCAAAGTACATCGACCTTCCCTCCACTCCGTTGTTCCCCTTCGGCCACGGCTTGAGCTACACCACGTTCGAGCTCAGCAACCTCTCCATCGCCCCCGCGAAGATCGGGGCCGGTGGCCGCGTCGAAATCACCGTTGACGTCAAGAACACCGGTAATCGTGAGGGTGACGAGGTCGCACAGTTGTACATCCGGGACCTGGTCGGGAGTATGACCCGCCCCGTCAGGCAGTTAAAAGGTTTTCGCCGAGTCACGCTCCGGCCGGGAGAAAGCCGAACATTGACTTTCTCTCTGGCCGGCCAAGACCTCGGGTTCTACGATCGCGACATGCGGTACGTCGTCGAGCCGGGTGTGTTCAAGGTCTGGGTGGGCCCGGATTCCACGCGGGGCCTCGAGGGACGCTTTGAGGTCCAGCAGAACTGACGCCATGACGGAGCCGCAATCTTGAGTCCGAGGCCGGGCAGCGCGGTGGCCTCCTCAGTACAAGCGAGATCCCCATGCCTGAAGGAATGACGCAGCAACTGGCCCTGATCGACTGGATTCTGATCGGGGGATACTTCCTGATGGTGATGGCCATCGGCTTCTATTTCGCCAGGCGGGCCAAGGACACCACCAGCTACTTCCTCGCCGGCCGACACGCCGGCTGGATCGCCGTCGGCGGAGCCCTCTTTGCGGCGAACATCTCGTCGGAGCATTTCGTGGGCCTGGCCGGTGACGGCTACACGAGCGGCCTGGCGGTCGCCCAGTTCGAGCTCTTCGCGGCCGTCTCCTGTATGGCCCTGGGATGGATCTTCATCCCGTTCTACATTCGGACCGGCGTCTTCACCATGCCGGAGTTCCTCGAGCGTCGTTACAACAAGCAGTGCCGAACCTATCTGACCGTGATCTCGCTGATCTCCTACGTGCTGACCAAGATCTCCGTGACCCTGTTCGCCGGCTCGCTGTTCCTGAACATGCTCTTCGGGTGGGACCTCTACACCTCCAGCCTGGTCATGGTCATCGCCACCGGCATCTACACCGTCGCCGGCGGACTGGCCGCCGTCATCTACACGGAACTGATCCAGGCCTTCATCCTCATCGGCGGAGCGATCGTCCTCACCCTCGTCGGCCTGCACAAGGTCGGCGGACTGTACGCCCTGATCGACGGCATTCCCAAGGAGCACTGGTCGATGCTCAAGCCTCTGGGCCACGCCTATCCCTGGCCGGGCATGATCTTCGGGTTGCCCATTCTGGGAATCTGGTACTGGTGTACGGACCAGTACATCGTCCAGCGGGCCCTGGGCGCCAGGAACGTCGACCATGCCCGCGGCGGTGCGATCCTCGCCGGGTTCCTCAAGCTGCTGCCGATGTTCATCCTGGTTCTGCCCGGAATGATCGCGTTGAAGCTGTTTCCCGACGTCGCAGAAGGCCAGTCCAACACCGTCTACCCCATGCTCACCTCTCTGCTGCCCATCGGCGTCAAGGGCCTGGTGATCGCCGGCCTGTTCGCCGCGATGATGTCGTCGCTGGCCGCCTGTTTTAACTCCTGCGGCACCCTGTTCACCATGGACGTCTACAAGCCGCGCCGCCCCCAGGCGTCCGAACGGGAGTTGGTCATCGTCGGAAGAGTGGTCACCGTCATCATCGTGGTGCTGGGCATCCTCTACGTGCCCTTCCTGAAGCACCTCGGCGGCAGCCAGCTCTACCAGTACCTGCAGAAGATCCAGGCCTACATCAGCCCGCCCATCGCCGCCGTGTTCCTGCTGGGCCTCTTCTGGCAGCGATTGAACAGCAAGGGTGCCTTGGCGTCCTTGTACGCCGGCTTCCTGATGGGCCTGGCCCGGTTGGCCCTTGAATTCAGCCGCAGCGCCTGGAACCTCGAACTCGGACTGATCGAGCCGTTGATCACCATGAACTTCCTGCACTTCGCCATCCTGATGTTCGCGGTCTGCGTGGCGGTTCTGGTCATCGTCAGCCTGGCCACACGCCCGTTGAGCACCGAGCAGCTCAAGGGCCTGACCTTCGCCACGACGCCGAAGGAGGCCAAGGCCGTCCAGATCGCACGCGGCACGGCCCGCGGCAAGAGTATCACCGTAACGGCCACCGTGGTGCTGCTGGCGATCCTGCTGGCCCTGTGGGTGATCTTCTACGCCATCATCCCGCTGAGCATTGCCAATTAGCGAACCGCGCCGCCACCGCATCGGACCCCGGCCGTCAGTGAGTCGCGTGAGGAAACGCCCGCAAAGAACCAGGAGATGACCAGGGCTATGCGCATCTTCCTGCTGGCCGCGATCTCACCCCATTCCGCAGCAACACGAAACCCGGCGTGTTACTCACTCCGGCGCCGGATCATCGTCGCTGCCGGGCGAGTCTGACGTAAGGATCGCCCCCAGCGAGTAGCGCGTCAGAACGCCCAAGTCGAGCGGTTCGGTACGCCACCGCTCACAGAGAACCGCCGTCTCGTCCTTGTCCAGCATGAGCGGGTCTCCGTCGCAGAACACCAGCAGAGACAGGGCCTCACCGCGCGGCGGGAAGAGATATGCCGAAACCTCCTGAGCGACGTCATGGCCGCGGGAGGACCGGCGACGGTTGAGGTCCAGGGCTTCGCGGATAATGCCCTTATCCGTCTTGAGCCACAGCAATCGCCGAACGGCCCACATGAGCAGCTTCTTGTTCTCACGCTGCGTCCGCACGATCCTGAGCATCTCGCTGGGGTCGTGCTGATGTCTCAGCTTGGCGAGGTAGGCCTCGGCGGCGTCGCGCTGCGTCTGGCTGAGCGCCGGGTCGGCGACCATCGACTCCAGGTCGGAGACGACGTCCGCATCCTCAGCTTGAACCAGCGTCATCAGGGCGATATCGAAGCCCTGTGCCTGCGGGGAAGCCGTTCGCAGTTCCCTCATCACCCGGCGTACCTGGGGAACGGCCGCGTCGGAGATGCGGCAGCCGAGCGAGACAAGCCCTGGGCCGAACCGCAGCTCCTCGCAGCCGCGGAGACCCTCGATCAGGAACCGGTCCATCAGGTCCTGGCGGACCGACAAGTTGACGATCGTGTTCCACAAACCCGCCTCGACCGCGAGCTCGAGCACCGGTTCGGGGTCCGTGACCTGCGAGGCCAGGGTTTGCATGGGTTGTCCAAAGAACATCCGTCCTCGCTCTTGGGCCGCCGGGTCTGGCCTTTGCAGGAGGAGCTGGACAGCGTCGAGGATAATCGATCGCGTGGCGTCCCCCGCCTTGGAGCAGGCCAGCCGGAGCGCTTCGAGACCACCTTCGCCCTGGATCTCAACGTCGTCGGTCCAGACGGACATCAACCTGGTGATGCACCGGGCATCGTCGTCGGGGCAGGCCTCGGCGATGGTCTTGGAGGCGGTCCGGATCGCCTCGTAGGAAGCCGTGGGCTCCGACAAGACGGCGAAGGCCCGCTCCACCGGGTCGGCGAGCCCGGCGGTGACCAGCAGCGTGAGCGTAAGTGTCGTTAACATGGGACGCTCCTCCACATATTATGCGCCTGATCACGGCGCGTTCCAGTCTCCGGCCTGGGTCCAGATCTCAAAGCGTTCGCAGATACCCGCGTCGGGGTCCTCCAGGAAGTTCCCCGGATGCGGCGACCCCTGCCGCATGATGGTGTCGCACGCGTAGCAATGTTCCGATTCGTCGTAGCGCCCGCCCTGGGAGCTTCGCTGGCGAAGGAACCAATGCCCCAACTCGTGCTCCAGAATGCCGTCAGCGGACACGAAGCTGCCGGGGCCGCTCGCCCCACCGCGATCGTTCAACAGGATGTGTCTATCGGCGGTGAGCAGCGGGCTCGTGCCCGGAATCACGAACTCGTCGCGGGGATCGACGGTCAGCGCCGTGAAGGACAGGTTGCCGTGTCCGTCGCCGGCGGTATCGACCTCGACGTTCCCGTGAAAGAAGATGTTCAGCTTGGTCTGATCATAGCCATTGCCCGGCCCCTTCTACAGAGCGAATACCAGAAACGTCAGGTAGGTTCTTCCGTCTGTACGTGGTTTCATAGGGCGCTCCCGATTATCAGTCGCTTCCTTCGGCGCTCGGTCTCGCCGGGGCAGCGTCAAGGATGCTCTTGAGAGTGTATTCCCCCATGTTGTCGCGCCATAGAACCTCCCTGGCTTCGGTGATCTCCGCCAGCCTGCGAGCTTGGGCCGGGTGCTGCCTCTCCCATTCACCAAGGGTCAGCGATTCGTAGTCCAAACCGGGCCCCAGACGGATTCCCCGCCAGAACGCGTCGGTCTCCGCGCGAAGTGCCCGTCTTTCCTCAGCCCCCGCCTCCGCGTCCTGAACGTACTGCCGGAACTCGTTACGGTCGAGGATGAGAATGTTGAGCCTGCTCCAGATTGCACCCTCGGAAAGTCCGCGCGCCTCCTCCTGGCGCAGGAGCGATGAGTCCACGTACTCGGCCACGTCCTCTCCCGCGTTGTTCGTTCTTCGGTTCTTGCTCAAGGCCGCGTGGATGGACTGCCGGTCGCTCTTCAACCACAGCAGCCGCCACACGGCCCAGTCCAGCACGGTATACGACTCGCGCTCCGTCTCTACAATGTGCATCAACTGCTCGGGATCGTGCTGGTATTTCAGTTTGGCCAGATACGTGCGTATGAGTGCCGCATAGCCAGACCGGCGCTCCTCATCCGAGAACGGCGAGGCCAGGAGTTCTTCCAGATCGGGGATGATCTCCGTGTCGCTGAGTTCAGACAACGTGGTTATCGCACTCCACACCCCGTAGGGCCTTGGATCTCTCTCGAGCATCCCCCGCACCAGTGTGCGCAACGGCGCGATTCCATCGTCTGATAGACGGCGGGCACACGATTCCCAACTGTCGATCTCCTTGGTCCGACGCCGGATTTCCTCGATCAGATACTTGTCTTTCAGGGCGGGCGCGCAGGCGTACCAATAAACGGAGCGCCCTGCCTCGAGGGTCAGACGCAACACCGGCTCGGGGTCCGTGAGGCGCTCGCACAGCACACGAGCGGGATCGGCGAAGAACGCGGACGCGGGCCCCTTGACGGCTCCGTCATCCTGCGACCCGAGCAACTCACGCACCGCGCCGAGGACAATGGGCAGCGTGCGGTCGTCCGCGCTCTCGCAGGCCCACAGCAAGGCCGCCTCTTGTGCGCCGCCACTGCCGGACCACGCGTCAACCAGTCGCTGAACGCACTCCGGGCCCCCGTCCGGATACGCGCGGGCGAACGTCCTGCCGGCGTCAATTAAGAGACTCTCGCTGACGCGCGGCTCCGTCAGAACCTCGAACGCCTGATCGACACTCAGAACGGCCCTCATCATGCTGGACCGGCACACGGAGAGAGACGGAGGGTGCCTTGGTCCCGTCAAACACCCCGGCGACATATACAGCGACGAGGCGATTACGAGTTGCGATAGATTGCGGGCAGCCTCCGCACGCCTGATCCCTTCGGCCTTGCGCGTGTTCTGCACCCAGACGATCGCGCCCGCTGCAACGGCAGCGCAGGCCAGGATCGAGAGCCCGGCCAGCAAGCGGCGACGTGTTCGCAATGGCATAGCGATCATGGCCGTGATCCTCGCTCATGTTCAGGTTTCACCGGCCTGTGCACCCTACCTCAGGGCAGGCTCGGTCAACGGCTGTCCTGGGCGCGACCGGTTGGGTTTCGGTCACCCGGCGCGGGTTCTGCAAGACCTCGAAGGCCTCGTCGACGGTGAGCGCCGGGCTTCCCGCGAGAACAAACAGCGTCAGGATAGCTGCGTACATGGCTTATCTTCTCCCGAAACGCTGGTCCGTGCCGGGGGAGAATAGCGGCCCCATGCAATGCATAGCCCGCGTCACCTGGACCGGGTTGGGCAGCGCCGGCTTCGGCTGCCCGCGGCGCAGTGGAGCCGCCCCCAGGCTGCCGGCCGAATGCCCCGCAACCCCCCAAGACGACAACGCGCGCCGCAGACTGCGGCCATCGCATAGCGCACCTCGCTGTTCAATCTTCCCTGCCCGACCGCTACCAGAAATGCCCGCGGCACTTCCCGCACAGAAGGGACGGCTCAGTTTGTGCCGACGCCTTGATTGACCTCCTCGTACGTCGCGTGCACGGCCCCGACCATCGGCCGGCAGACGCTTCATTTCGCCAAGTCGATGTGTACCGCAATCCTACCGCATCCGCCCCGGGCCTTCAAGCTCCGACGCCGGGCGTTTGCCGGCCGTCGCCCACCCCGCGCGGCGTCCCGCGCACGGACTGCATCGAGCGAGACACAAGGCCACGCTGCCTGGCCGTGAGCGCGAGCTGATCGACGGCCTGCCGACGTTCGGGATGACCGCGTGATGAACCTTCTATCGCGTAACGCGCCGCGTTACACCTATTTGAGCGTTAAAATGGCGAAGTCAGCAGATTCACACGATTCGCCGAGTTGTTTCTATCCAAGGAATTGCGCGAGCCCGGAGTCGAACCGGGACGGGTTTCCCCACAGGAACCTAAATCCTGCGCGTCTGCCAGTTCCGCCACTCGCGCTTTGCCTGTAAGCCCATGTGGCTACAAGAGTTGTACCACGCCGCCTCGCCCGCTGCAAGCCGCGAAGCCGGTAGCGCGACGGGGTGCGCAATGAACCGTCGCAGGTCGTGCAAGCTTCATCGGTTCTTCAAGACGGAGGTTCCACCCCGCGCCACCGTCTCGACCAGCCCCGCCGGGACGCACCAGTCAGCCAAGCGGTGACCGACGCGGCTTCGCGCGCAGGGGAATCATCTGCGAGACGCGATCAACTCCCGCATCTTCGACTTGACCGGACGAGACCCGCCGTCGTAGTTGGACAGGACGACGGCCGTGTAACCGGAGTCAAGGAACATGTCCAGATTCGAACTGATCCCCACAAAGCCGCCCCCGTGCCCCACGATCCGGTCGTCGGGTGTACCTTCGATTCCGAATCCGAAGCCGTAGTCCGGGGAGTTCACTTCCGGCTTGCCCGACCAGACCAGCTCCGTGAATTCAGGATTCAGCAGCTTGTGGTTTCGCAGGGCGACGTCGAAGCGAAGCAGGTCCTCCGCGGTCGAGAAACCCCCGCCGGCCGGCCCTCCGCGGATCACGTGCTCGTACAGGTTGTTGGTCCACTCCGCCCCGTCCGAGGTCTGCTCCCTGGAGTAGCCCATCGCCAAGTTGGGCACCGGCCTGTCCATCTCATAGCAGTCCGTGTCCATCATGCCCGCGGGCCTGGTGATGTTGTCGCGGATGTAGTCGAAGTAGTTCTGCCCGGTCACCTTCTCGATCACCACGCCCAGCAGAAACATCCCCGTGTTGCTGTACCGCCAGTCGGTACCCGGCTCGAACGCGAGTGTCGAATCGGCGATCAGCGGCTTGTAGTCGTCCAGCTCGCGAAACAGAGCTCTGGATGACGTCATGTACTTGTCGTTGAAGTAGCTGCCCAGGCCGGACGTATGCGTCAACAGGTGTTTGATCCGGATCTTGTCGGCGACGTCTTGTGCCAGCCAGTCGGTGGACACGTACTTGCTCAAGGGATCGTCCAGCGACAGCTTCCCGGCCTGGACGAGTTGGGCGACCGCCACGCTGGTGAACATCTTGTTCATCGAGCCGAGGTTGAACTTGGTGTCGATCCGGTTGGGGACGTTGAACCGTTTGCTGGCCAGGCCGTAGGCTCCCTTGAAAAGGACCTTGCCGTCCCTGGCCAGCAGGACGGTCCCGGAGAACGCGTCGGAGTCCGCCAGCCGCTGCACGAACGCTCCGAGCTCCTCGACCATGCCGGCGTCGGTCAGCGTCCCGGCCGGGGCCAGATCGCTCGGCGGCCGGGCGGGCGCGAACTGCAATCCGGCTATCCGGTGCGGCGGTTCCGGCTGCACGCGCATGACGACCGCCTGCCAGCCCTGGGTCAGACTGTTGCGCAGAATGACCATGACTTCGTCGGCGGGTGCTTCCTGCTCGTATTTCCGCACGCTGTAGAATTCCAGCCCCCGGCTCTGAGCGTACAGCGACGCGAAGACCTCAAGATGCGCATCCATCGGCGCGAAATCGCGGAACTCGGGCGTGCACGCCTCGCTGACGAAAGCGCGAACCTTCCCCGGATCGTTCGAGTTGACGGCCGCGAGCAGTTCGGTGATGCGGTCCCCGACCGGCCCCTCGGGGAGTTTCTGCTCGTCCGTGTAGGCACCGCGAGTCTGCTGGGCCTGTGCGGGGACGGCCGCCAGAAGCAAAAGGATCACCGTCCCTGACCAGCACCGCTTTCCGAGGTTGAGCGTTCTCGACTTCACTGGGTGTCCTCCTGATAACGAGGTCAATGCGGCTGCGGCGATCCCGTGTCCGCTAACGGGGCCGGCTGAGGTTATAGACGAAGTGGCCCGGCCAATCATCCACATTTCGTCCTCACGAATATTACCTCGCAACGCGGGCCGCCGCGAGGATAATGGCGTGCAGACCAGAAGCGCACGGCAGACATCGACCCAAGGACGTCCGCCCCGCAATAAGGAGCCCGGGAACATGACACCACCCAGACCCGATCGCTCGTCCAGTGGGACGACCTTCGCACGCGTCGGATTGTTGCTGCTGACCGTGACCGTCCAATGGGGATTCACAGCAGCTGGCACCACCGCAGCGCCGATCCAGGAAGACGATCCGGGTGCCTCTGGGCCGGCCGGATCCTCGGATGGCAACGGCACGGGTGTCTCGGAATCGTTGAGGCCGTTCGTCCGGCAAGCGCGGGCGGCGCTTCTGGAGAAGAAGCACGCCGGCTTCGGTGCGCTGGTGTATCACGTTCGAGCGATCGGAGTGAGGCACGACGCCATCACGCCATGCCTCCATTACATCGACGACAGGCGGCGCGGCACGATCGACCGCGGCAACACCGAGGAGGGGCCGGTGTGGACGGCATACGAACCCCGCGGCCAGAGAATGGAAATCAAGTTCACCGCGCCCGGGCACCACGCCACTACGCGACAAGTCGAGTTTCGTGCCGGGCACGTTGACGTTTGGGACATCGTGCTGGAGCCGGTCACGCTCGAGAGCGGTGCCAGGGTTACCGGATCAGTCTGGCTGGAGGACGACGACGATCCGGCGGGCATCACCGTGAAGGCCAGTTACGTTCTGCCGGAAAGCAAGACCGTGACCGATGCGGATGGACGATTCAGTTTCCTGGGGCTTCCATCCGGGTTGCTCCACGTGCGTGCAACCAAGGAGGGGTACGTCGGCCTGTCCGCCAGTTTCGAGGCCCAGAAGCGATCGGAATTTGTCTGCCCGCTTCGCGGGTTCCGGCAGCGCACAGCGGCCGTCCGTTGGGCCTATCAGCCGGCCGGCTCGCGCAGATTCAGCGGAGACAAACTCGAGGAAGGCGCCTCCGTCCTCTCAGGTGGCGCTCACCACGGCATGAGCTTCGCACCACGGCTTGACGCGGCAGACGGAGAGGGCGATTTCGGCATCGTCCAGACCGAGGACCAGCTCGTCCTCTCCTGTTTCGGCCCGGCGCAGGACAGTCCCGGCGTCCTCCAGTTGGCCCGGACTTGTTTCGACGATATCACCGAAGCTCCGCAGGACGGTTACGCTACCGGCCGTATCCCGCTAAAGACCGGCGACGTGTTCATCTTGCGGTGCAGCGACGGCAAGCACTACGCCAAGATGGAGGTGCTGGCGATACTGGATGGCATCGCCCCGGGGGAAGTGGCAGCCATGCTGATGCGTTCGGAATGCATCCTGCCGGGGTGGACACCCGACGACAAGCACCTCACTTCCCTGGCGGTCATTGATTTCGACACCGGCAAAGGTGTAGCGCCCGGGACCGGGCGTGCCCTGTCCGACCTGGCTCGCGGCGTCGTGGCCGATACGGGCCGTTTCCTGCTGCTCGAGAGAGACAGCATCATCCACGTCCTCGGCGAGGAGGACTTCATGGCCTCGGTGAAGTGTGACGACACGCGCTGTGTGGTGAACTACGGAGCGAAACTGCGCGCCCAGAAGATCATGCACGGACGCATCAGCAGAACGGAAAGCTGGTACGTGCTGACGCTCAAGTTGATCGATGTCGGCACGGGCACGGTCGAGGCGATCCAGACGGAAAAAGTCCGCGGCAAGGTGGGACAACTCGTCGAGCTGGTGGAGCCGAAGACCTGCGCCCTGCTTCGCTCGGCGCTCAGCGGTGAGCCGCGAGCACAGTAGGATCAAGCGGCCCCGCATGCAGCGGCACCGTGACGACAGAGGATGGCGGCCATGCGTGAGTTCGAACGATCGGCCTTGGTGACTGGGGCGGGTGAGCTGTGGAGAGAGGGTACGACCGCGAAGTTCCTCGCGGGAATCGGGGATGGGACGCTGCCGCCCGAGGCGTTCGGGGACGCCACGGGCACGGCACCTTTTGTAGCGATTCGGCAGCTTCTGTCCTGTCATCGCGGGGCGGACTGGCGTATAGTCATGTGGCGGGTCAAGAATCCGTCTGCCCGATCCCGATAGGGGGAAGAGGAAGGAACGCATTTCGGCCTGTAGGGATCACCGCGGCATGTCGTTTCGGTACGAGTCCGAACTGGTCGCCCCCGCCCAGGCGTGGCTGCAACGCCAGGGCCTATTGACGCGGAGCGAGTTCGCCATGCCCTGGGGCATCTGCGATCTGGTCGGATTGCAGTTCGACACGCGTCACGTCAAGAAGCGCCTGGCACTGGGGCAAAGAAGGCCAATCGGGCCCGCGAGACGGGTGGCGTTACTCGCCCGTATCCCCGACCGCGACACTGGGCGTTCGGTGCGGCTCGGCACGCTGCGGAGCCTGTTCGGGGACCTGGTCTCAGCGGAAACGATCACCGAAGACCTCAAGCGCCTGATTGAGAACAAATTCGCCTGCCGCACGACCCGCGGAACATACCAGAAGCTGAACGGGTGGGAACCCCTCCATCGGCGTCTGGTGGCCGTTGAGCTCAAGCTCGACCGTGTCCAGGACGCTCTGCATCAGGCCATGGCGAACCTGGCGCTGACGCGCGAGTCGTACGTCGGCATGCCGATGGACCGGGCCGCGAGGCTGCAGGGCGGCCCGAACGCCGCCCGGTTCCGGCAAGCGAACGTCGGCCTGCTCGGCATTGGACCCAACACCTGCCGAGTGCTCATACCGGTCCCGCGTGGAGGTCCTACGAGGACCGTGCCCGAGAGGCATTGCGCTGAGCGGTTCTGGCGCTCGTACGTCAAAGGCAGTTGAGCATGTGCTGTTGTGCCACTTTCTCGGGACGGCTCGCTGATTTCTCCTGCCTTGGGAGCGATGGCAACCTCTTTCCAAGGACATAGGCCGACGAAAGCATCTGATAGAGGGCAAGTTTCCGCAGGGCCGGCGGGGTGGCCTCCAGGTTATCGAGCCACTTCCTGTAGAAGCTCACGATCTGGATCGGACCTGCGTCTGCACTCGACGTCAACACGGACCATTCATGCTTGAGTTGCGCAAGCGCTCCGTGCGCCGGGTCTCCAGGCGCCAAAACACGCATCGCCTCGCCAATCCATGTTCGGAGTTCGCGACTTGCTCGCGCCCAGCGCCGCAGAGGTGCGAGGGCCACGCGCGTCAGTGGCGACTTGAGGCGTCCTGCGGGCAAGTGATAGCGGTAGGAACTTCCAAGCGAGATCGCCGGGTGGGTGGCACAACCCCGTACCCACAGCACGATATTCTGGCACCAGTACGGTCCGGCAACAACCATCCTACCGCTCCCAGTGTATCCGAGGAGTTCCTCGTGGAATCTGATAAGGGCAGGCAGCCGCTCGCGCAGCGTGCCGGCGCCTTCTTGATCCGAGAGATCACCATCCACCACCCACAGCCCACTCGCTGATGACACACGCATACGAGTTGCGGCGGGCTTCGTCATGGCGTCTCTTGCGCGTTTGTCGGAATACTGTCTCTGGTTCGTCAACACGACAGGCAGAATGAAGCTCCCATCGTAACCGCGCGAGGTCCGCCATTTCGCAGAGGCCTCCGCTAGAAGCTTGTTCACCCTGTTCACGTTCACGTCGCGTGCAGGCAACTGTGGGACCGAGATCCACGCCGGGTGGGAAGCCACAGTCTTGTTCAAGAGTTGCGTGGCGAATGCCTGGACTACTCCTTTATCCGGTCTCGCGAGGAACGCCGGATCGTCGAACCGTTGATAATGCTCGAACCTGGAGATGTGCCCCACCCATGCAGGGCTACGGTGTCGTGGGGGACGATGGAAACCGTCCATAGCTGGATCAACCCAAAGTTGGGCCGCGCCAAGGTCTCCTTTGAGATCCTCCAGATTCTGCAATGACACGCGCACGATCGGCGCGTCGGCGAACTGCTTCTTGAGGGCCCTGCAGTCTCTCTTACTATTGACGAAGGGGATGAACGTAGGCATAAGCTAATCCTCAGCGTGGCAGACCTGACCTCCGGCGAAGTTCGTTTGTAGCGTTTCAGAGCAAGTGAGACAGTCGGGCGTTCTGGTATAGTGACGGTTTCGGGGGTGCCTTGAGGGGGGAACCGGAGTTCCCAGGTTCCCCCCTCAAACTCCCCCCT
>Ga0307379_10005247_pt1 | contig 18164 bp, 12 predicted proteins | sample UN2MG_FD_202237 | JGI IMG/M metagenome (GOLD analysis project Ga0307379, IMG submission 202237) | Soil microbial communities from Risofladan, Vaasa, Finland - UN-2 | ecosystem: Environmental > Terrestrial > Soil > Coastal area > Acid sulfate soil | place: Finland: Risofladan, Vaasa | collected... | reverse complement strand
TGCCGGACTTTTACCAGGTTGTTGGGTGTCAGATGGCTGGATTTCAGGCAATGTGACTGTAGACTGCCCATCGCCTTCAACGATTTCATAGGCCATCCCATCAAAAACCACTATCAAACGAGGGCCAATGGCCAGGTACTGGCCTAGTTCGGGCGTGGCTGAGAGTAACTCGAAGTAGTTTTCACTGGCAAAACCAACCTGTTGCGGTGAATAGCGGCTGGCATCAAAGGTCGTGTCAATCCATCGGCCCTCACGGAATACGAAGGTCTTACTGCCAATGCTCTGAACGACATCGTTGATCGTGCGCACAGATCCATCCCGGCTTATCATCGTGGCTTGCGGCTCGGCGAGTGGAGCATCAGCAGCGGCCATCTCGGCCTCCTCAACAGCCTTCTCCACGGCCAGTTCGCCGCTGGCTTCGGCCGGAGCAGCGAATTCCACCATGCTGTCTTCGCCAATCATATCCCGGCCGCTTTGGGTAAATATGTCATCTTCTTCAATTAAGTAGCTGGTATATGGTGTGATAATCCCATAGCGAATGCTCAGATCAATCACGCTTTGAACCAATTCGGGATTTTCTCCATGCAGCCGGATCTGGGTCAGCAAATTGCCAACGGCCCGAGTAGCCCAGAGACGGGGGATGAAGTCATCACCGCCACTGTTGCGAAAGAAATTATCCTCAAATACAAAGGATTGATTTTGACCATTTACATCTCCGCTGAGGGTGATTGAAGCCGGCCCACCATCGCGATAACGACCGGTGAGCACTAATTGTGTCCCGGCAAAGAGGTCGGGAAGTTCCTGGGGATAGAGGCGTTCAACGACGATATCCTCAAAATCCAGGTCGATATTTGCCAGTACCGGGGTGCTGACCTTGGCGTAAAATGAACTGACTGCTTCGTCAATCTGTTGCCCTGGTCTCACGTAAGTTGTCGCACCCCCGTGTTCTTGGGCCAGGCTGTCCAGTAACAATGTGTCCACATCATCGCCGACTCCGAAAGCGAAAATGCGCACATTATCTGGAGCCTGGGCGTCGACCGAGTCCAGGAGTAGCGGCGTGTCGACGATTCCTTCGGTGGCCAGGCCATCTGTTAGGAAGAGAATGGTTGTCGGCCGTTCTGGATCGGCCTGAGCTATCGCTTCCAGAAGGGCGCCACTGATATTCGTACCACCTAGGGCTTCAAGATTGTTAATGAAATTTTCGTAGTTACCGGGTTCACTTGCTGGAACCAAATCCCGGGCGAAATTCCGTAAACCCGTGCTGAAGGCAATGATGTTGAACCGATCTCGACTATTTAAGCTGTCGACCACAAAAGCGACGGCATCCTGGGCCTGGGCAAGCTTCTCGCCGGACATACTGCCGGATGTATCGAGCACCAAAATCACATCTTTAGCAACGACCTCGTCAGGATCTGTCTCCATACTTGGGGATACCAGTAGCAAAAAGAATCCATCTTGACCTGATTCTTTGTAGCTTATCAGGTTCAGGCCGATATCTTCAGGGGCAACTGTGTAATACAGCTCATAATCTTTGTCCGGGATAAGGTCCGTTGCTTCGTAACCCACTATAGCCCGGTAGTTACCGTCGCGATCTATGGCCACGGGGTGACTGGGGGAATATATGGCCCGAATTTCTTCATCAGACAATATTTCTACCCGGATACTCTGGTTATCCAGCGGGGTATTGGTGTAAAGGTCGGTCGATTGGGGGTAAGTGTAGTGAATGAGACCATTCTCGGCCGGTAGTATCTGGCTATATTCGATTTCAATCCGCCGTTCATCATTAGGAGGTATTGGAAATACATTGGCCTGAATAGCTGAGGTGCCGATATATTCCAATAGAGCCGGATCGCGAAGCTGGCGAACAATCTCATCATATATCTGGCGTGCTTCGGGCGCTTCCAAGATCTTGGCTTCGATTGGTTTCCCATCTACCCACATCGTTAGCTCGCTGACGGCCGCACCTAGGGGTAGTGGAAAGAGATAGGTTCCCTCCAGCATCCAATCATTGTTGTTGACAAACAGCTGATCGATATGCGTCGTTGCCACTTGGTTTTCAATCACAGTATCAACGCGTTGATATTCGATCGTCAATTCATGTAAATCCCATTCTGGCGGTAGTATGGGTGGCAGAGGCGGATCCGGCCGGATCGGTTCTTGTGCGGCCGCCGATAATACGAAAACGAACAGGAAAAACAGTATGGCTAGTGGAAATGATATTCTCTTCTTCATGGTAGAACCTCCGATTGCGTTAGTCAAGCTGATTGACTGTCCATACCTTGATAACGCCAGACAGGCTGGAAAAGTTCCCGGGAAATATCGGAGGGTAATGACTAATGGGCGAGGAGATGGCCCATGAGGCCAGAGGAGGCGTACAGGTGACCGGTTACTTCTGTTTCAGTTCTGGAAAATCATTGGTTTCGGCTATCAATTGACGAACAACAGCCTTCATATCACCGGTTTTCTGTAGTGTGGCGAGTTGGCGGTCGGCGCTGGTGCCCTGCTCCAATATCTGATAGGCGTAAGCAACCTCTTTCCGGCTATCAAGCTCGTCGACCACATCGTCGATGAACCAACCGATAAGTTCGCCAACTAACTCGCGGGCCGGCAGTTCTTCTTGTTTGCCGAAGTCGATGAGCCGGCCGTCGAGCCCCTGACGGGCAGCCCGCCATTTATTCTCTTCTATGACATCGTGCGGGTAGACTCGAAAGGTCATGTTATCGCGTCTAAGTTTCCATAATTTTGCAATGATGGCCTGGAAAATGGCGGCGATACAAACCGCTTCTTCAACCCGGGTACATACATCACAGATACGGAACTCCAGCGTTGGGTAGGTCCAATTCGGTCGAATATCCCACCAAATGTCCTGGCCGTCTTTTATACAATTGGTCTGGGCTAGCATGTCGATCAATTCGGTGTAATCAGACCAGGAAGAGAACGCGCGGGGAATACCGGTGCGCGGGAAATTTCGCAAGTGGACACTGCGATAGGATCTGAACCCGGTATCACGGCCCAACCAAAAGGGAGAACTGGCTGAAAGGGCCAGGACATGGGGTAGCAGATACCTCGAGACATTCATGGCATCGATCAGAAATTGGCGGTCTTCAATCGTAATATGAACATGGGTGCTAAAGGTCATGTGTTTTAGAGCCAGATCCCCGGCTTCGTCGCTGCCTCCTATGAAAGGCATTTGTTCGGCTCCAAGCCCAGTATCGGCCGGCGCGTAATAAGGGTGGGTGCCAGCGGCCAGAATTCGCAGGCCATTTTTGGCCGCCAATTCAGCCACACCACGGCGGATCTTGACCAGTTCAACCGCTGCTTCGGCCGGTGTCCGGCACACTTTGGTACCGATCTCGATAATGGATTGCCGCATGCGCGGTTCATAGTCAAATTCGCGAAGCACCCGGTGATCTTCTTCCAAACTTTGGGTAATATACGAACGCAATTCCCCGCTAGCGGGATCAACTATCTGATATTCTTCCTCGATACCGATGGTCAACGATGGGCTTCGCATGCTTACCTCTTAATATTCTTTGCCAGAGCAACTATCTTTTTTGAATGACGAATGTAGGAACTGAAGATCCACCACCGGCCGTAACATTTAGCAAGGGATCCGTTCCCAGACGTGAGAGACAACCTTCCATGTATGAACCATAAAAGGTAAAGGGGGCTGTATCTAGCATGCGGTTGCTAACCTGTACCCGGCCGCCAACTAAACTGGGGAATGGTTCCCAGGGGATGTCGACCCGTTCTTGCACGATAAATGGGGATTCCATAGCCACGGTAACGGATCGTTCCCACTCAGCTTGATCAACCAACCAGCCTAAGACGATGCCCTTGCCACCGTATTCATCACTGGGTTTCAAGACAAATTGATCCTTATACTTCACAATAAAGGGGATTAAATCGACAGGTTTATTATCATGTAACGTGTGGCGTTCTTCAACTGTTCTGGTCCAGGGTATGGTTTGATCAATGGCCAGCAATTCAGCTCTGTCGAATAAGTGGCGATTTTGCTCGTCACTCAGGACGGCCAGGCTGGTCTTTTTATATAGAATTTTGCAGCGAAAGGGATTGACCATACACACCGCTTTGTCTCGCACAGCCTGGATAACAGGATGGTTCAGGCCGCCCTCTTTCACCAACTCGGTGATGAGTACACGTTTGTATATCAGGTCGACCCGAAAGTTGCCGGCGTAAAGCTTGCCATTACGATATTCCATTTCCCGGGGATCGGCGATGATGCAGTCAAGCCCTTGGGAGTGGAAATAATCCAGAAACAGGCGAAATTCACTGTAGGTGGGCACTTCCCGCCAATCGAGGATGATTAGATTAGGTCTTTCACGGCGGCCCAACCATTCTTCATAAGCACTCATAAGGGCATGCATGACATGCTGGCGAGTCGGTAAGCTGATGACTTCATAGCGATGCATAAACTCGCGCATAACCGGCAGGCCATAAAATAGTTCGGTGAAGGCGTCACCATATGCGCCGGCGGCCGGCACTTCAGCATTATATTCTGTGAAACGTAGTTCATCGCGGTTGGTAATGAAGAAAGCATCAAGCCGGGAAACAGGCGTTGGGCTGTTAAAGCCGGGATCATCATTGACCAATTCCAATTCCCAATCTTCGAGGAAAAACTGGCTTAAAAATGATGGATCGGCGATGGCCGTGCGATAGGCTTTATCGAACGCACTCAGAATGACTTTAACCTGACCGCGCAGGAAGCGGTATTGCCTGGGGGTAAAAAACCGGGGTCGCAGTACCGTGCATAACGGCCGATCGCCAAAAAAAAGGCCGCGCCTTCGCAGTTGCTCGTCGAGTTGTTCCTGGGAATCCTGAGCAATCTGATCGCTCAATAGATCATGGTAAGTCTGGATGGCTTCGTGTAATAACATAGTCAGCTCCTAACTGTTAAGTGAAGAGTACTGACTGTCATATGTTTCTAGCACATGAAGCATTGCGGGTTCAGGCAACATGGATGTTCTTTGCCTCAAATATTTGATTACTCTACCCGGCCGTTGAATAAATCATTCCATTTCAACTCTTGAATCTGCGGTCGGGGGGCTAGAGCCAGTCGAATACACAAATTGGCCATGTTCTGGATGACCCAATCGAAATAGAACGGGGTAAGCGAGTTTACATCCATGTCCGGAGCTGGATTCATAAAGTCGATTGCGTAGGGAATGCCGTCCCGCACAGCCCATTCAACCGTATTCATGTCGTAACCCAACGCCCGGACCAACTGCAACGAATCTTCGACGATACGCGCACCTATTTCCGGTGTCAGGTGATCATGTTCAACATAGTAGCGACGTTCATGTGGATTGTACTTGATAGGTAAGACCTGCTCCTGGCCCAGGCACATACAACGCACGTATTGGTCCCATTCTATGAACTCCTGCACGATCATGGTAAGCAATCCGGTCTGGTCGTAATTGTAAATCAACTCTTCCTTTGAATGGCAGATATATACTTCTTTCCAACCACCGCCATGAGCATCCTTGAGGACACAGGGCAGCCCGAGATAATCTATGATTCCCTGCCAATCAAGAGGCGCCCGCAAATTACGCAAACTTTCTGGATGGGCGATACCGGGTACGTACTCCTTGTTTGGCAGAACAATGGTCTTTGGACTGGCTATGCCTAGCTTTGTTGCCAGGGAAGCTTCAAAGAATTTATCATCTGTCGTCCACATGAAGGGATTATTGATTACTGTGACGCCCTGGAGAACAGCATTCTTTAGATAAGAACGGTAGTACGGCACCTCATGCGATATTCGGTCAATAATGACGGCATAAGGATTGGGCTCATCCATCTGTGTACCACCCAGCATCACATACTCAGCGGTTACTTCGTCGTCCCGCTTATGCACTTCTTCGATAAATGCGGGTGGGAACGACCACTCGCGCCCTACCAGCAAGCCAATTTTTTGGGTCATTTCATCCTCCTTCGGGTTGCGATCAAATGCCTAATCTCCTTCAGCCTGCAAAGAGAGGTGGCGAAAAATGTGTCGCGAATTTGGGTGATAATAATTAGCGGCGTCCGACTTTAGTCAGAGCCACCGATATATTTAGCGATCATCTGCCGCCACCAGGGCCAATCATGGGCCCAGCCATCCCAGATTCGTTTTGCATTGCCAATGCCTTTGTTCCACAAAACGCCGGAAAGTTCCTCGGTACTTGAACGCATCGGATCATCTGCGCCAGTTACAAGAATGATATCCATGCGTTGAAGCGCTTGTAAACGATTCAAATTGTGCTCATTAGGTATAAAGGCCATGGGATTATTATAGTAAACATTGTCGTCACTGTGTCCATCCGTCCAGCGATCGATGCTATAGACGCCGCTCAGACCAATGGTCCGGCCGACAACATGCGGGTGGCGGAAGGCAAAATTAACTGCGTGATACGCGCCAAAACTGGCACCGGTGGTAATCATGAATGGATTGGCGTTCACCTGCCTAGAGAGGGGAAGGACTTCATGAAGGAGGTAATTATCGTATTGCACTTGCCGCCAGGCGCGGTCGCCTGGATTTTTCCAACGAGCATACCAACTCTCGGCGTCAACGCTGGATACACAAAACATCTGGATCCAACCTTCTTCCAAATGTTGTTCTAATTCAGCGATCATCCCGCGATCTTCCCACTCAAAAAAGCTACCCAGCGAACTGGGGAAGACCAAGACCCGTGCGCCAGCATGCCCGAAGACTAATAATTCCATATCTCGTCCCAGCGAGGGGCTAAACCAACGATGATATTCTCGGTTCATCGATATCTTTCGCTTCCTCCAATATTGTCAATGCAGCCACCCCTTGACGCAATTTCGCGTCAACGCTGCTCGCACTAAGTTGGCTACAGTTTTGAAATCAAGAGTCACGGTATTGTAGCTTTCAGAGAGGATAGAGCAACCTCATTGTGGAAACTCAAATATCTGATTTACTCCAACCAAAGGGGTGTAACTATGCGAGCTTCCTCTCCGGGAGTTTATTTGCAGTTGGTGGAATGGTGTTCACTCCACCGTTTGTCCATGTCGCTCAGCTTGACGCACCCCTGGCTACCGCTATAATCCAAACTCCTGTGCATTTAGCAGGTTTGTTTAATCCACGCTGGAGCCTCTATAGAAGGTTAATCTCAAAATTTAAATTGTAGTTGTAAGGTAATATGTTAGAAAAGATTGCGAAGATCGTAGAACGTTACGATGAAATTGAACAAGTTATGGCCGATCCTGAAATACTGGCGGATTATCAGAAGTTAGCCGAACTTGCCCAGGAACGTTCTGAGTTGGCATTGATTGTAAAGGCTTATCTTGAACATGAGGCCATTACGCTGGAAGTAGAAGAGACTCAAGAATTGTTAGCGGCGGCCGAAGATCCCGAAATGATCGCCATGGCCGAAGAAGAGATTGAACTCCTGGCAAACCGGCAAGAAGAGCTTGAGCAGCAGATGAAATCGCTCCTCATTCCGAAGGATTCGCGGGACCAAAAAAATGTGTTGATAGAAATCCGCGCGGGTGCTGGGGGTGATGAAGCGGGTATATTCGCCGCCGATCTACTGCGGATGTATTTGCGGTATGCTGAAGATCGGCGCTGGAAAACCAGCGTGGTTGGTGAGAATCGAACTGGTGTTGGCGGCTACAAGGAAGTTATTTTGTCGGTCAAAGGAAAAGGCGCCTTTTCTAGATTGAAATTTGAAAGCGGGGTTCACCGAGTACAGCGAGTTCCTGTTACCGAGTCTCAAGGGCGTATTCATACCAGTACGGCCACCGTGGCCGTCATGCCGGAAGTCGATGATGTAGAGATTACCCTTGACGAAAAGGATTTAGAGATAACCGCCACCTTCGCTTCCGGCCCCGGTGGACAACATATGCAGAAGAATGCAACGGCCGTTCGAGTCGTTCATACACCTAGTGGGATTATGACCAAGGTTCAATCGGAACGAAGCTTATCCCAGAACAAAAGGGTGGCTTTTGGCATCATCCAGGCCAAGCTTCAGGAACGGGAAGAAGCGAAACAACATGCCTCTGTGGCAGCTGATAGAAAAGCTCAGGTTGGTACCGGAGATCGCAGCGAGAAGATTCGTACATACAATTACCCTCAAGGACGAGTTACCGATCACCGGATTGGCTTTAACAGTTATAATTTGCCGGCGGTTATGGATGGCGATCTGGACCAATTTATTGACGCGTTGACCATGGCCGATGAAGCCGAGAAAATGGCCTCAAGTATATAGTTATCTACCTGATTTTAACTATTTGTTATATCGCCTGGAGCAAGAAATGAGCTCATTAACATTCCGGCCGAGAGGCCAGTACTACGAAGCGTTTGAAATCGGTCAGACCCTGGTAACTGCCGGTCGGACTATTACTGAGAGTGACATCGTGAACTTCGCCGGCATCTCAGGCGATTTTAACCAGATGCATGTTGATGCCCAATACGCTGCAGCCGGCGAGTTTGGCCAGCGTGTAGCCCATGGTCTTTTGGTCGTATCTATCGTCACCGGCCTGATAGTCCAGACCGGATTGATGGAAGGAACCGTCCTTGCTTTTAGAGAGCTAGACTGGAAATTTAGCCAGGCCGTATTTATTGGCGACACGGTTCGGGCTAAGATTGAAATTACCGGTTTAAAGGCTTTGCCCAGACTTGGCGGAGGCAGTATCAACGCCAAAATCACCGTTCTCAACCAGAACGATCAAGCTGTTCATCGGGGTAATATGGTGCTCCTCATGCGCAGCGAGCCTGAATGAGCAGCTTCGGGAGTAGCATTGACCGGAGCGAATCTAACCAATCGGATGTTCAATCATTTAGTAGATGCTTTGTGGATCTGTTCGGAGCAGTTAAACCCTTTCCCAGGCAATGACGAGTTGAAGGGATCTTTAGTGGCTTCAATACACAACTCTAATTGAGAATTGGAACTTCCTGAGGGGTTTTGACGTTTGAATAGTGATTAGCTAGCTGGCCAATATTTACGATTTTCTTACTATCGAGACGACCTGATGCATGACGAACAGGATGAACCAGGACGAGATTCTGGGGACGAATCGGGGAAACCGGCTAGGGGGGCAGACCGTCCGGAGGATCCCGCGCATCTGTCTGAAGAGAACATCAGCCCATCGGTAGAGGCTCCAAAACGTGGAGCCGGGGAAGCGGAGACGGTTTCGTTGCTTGACTTGATGCGCGAAATTGGCGAACCGTACCCAGGGGATGACAGCAATCTACCCGAAAGTACAACTCCTAAGCCTATCATTCACGGCGAACAAGCGGCGCCTTCGCTGAATGAGGAGGCCACGCCGGCCGACACCTCAGTCCCATCGATAATTATCCGATCAGAACCGGTCCGTTTGCCCCTGGCGGCTAAGGATCTAGCGCCAGCGGAATTACCGCCCCAAGAAGATAGTGACGCTACCCAGGTACAACCAAGGAGCGCATTTCCCGGCCGTACCCAACTTACCGAACCACCGCCGCTACGACCTGAACCAGTACCCATATCAGAACGACCTACACAGCCGCCACAACCCGTGCCACGGGTGGCAGCCCCCGTGAAGCCAACACCGGCCAGCGTGCCGATACGCCAACCCCGGCGAGAGTCCATCAGGGTCGTAATTCCGGAGCGCAAGAGCCAACAGCAAACTCGCTCACGACGTCAGTGGACCGGCTGTATGGGCCAAATGGCGCTGGTTATTCTTATATTGTTTGCAGTTGGTATCTTGTTGGCGGCCGCAGGTGCCAGTATTGGATATGTCTTGATCGCCGGACAATTGCCGCCACCTAGCGAATTACGAAAGAGAGCCAGCACTTTTGAGACGGCCCAGATCCTGGATAGAGAAGGCAATATACTTTATTCGTTGGCCGATCCGAATACCGGGAATAGGACCCGGGTTTCTCTGGATGAAATTGCGCAGGATTTGCAGGACGCTACGATTGCCACAGAAGATGCTCGTTTTTATAACAATCCTGGGTTCGATCCCATCGCCATTACCCGAGCCATTTTTCAGGCTGCTCGGGAAGGTGAGGCTGTTTCAGGCGCCAGTACCATTACGCAACAATTGGCCAGGGCTTTGCTGTTGGACGAAGATGAACGATTTGAGCGCACATTTAGCCGGAAGGTAAAGGAGATTATTCTGGCGGCCGAGCTATTTCGGACGTACGAGAAGGAAGAAATTCTCGAGTTGTATCTGAATGAGATCAATTACGGTAATCGCGCCTATGGAATTGAAGCGGCCGCCCAGACATATTTTAACAAACCGGCTGCGGATTTGACTTTGGCCGAGGCCACTTTATTGGCAGGATTGCCCCAGGCGCCGGCTCTGTGGGACCCTTTTACGGCGCCCGAAAGCGCATTGGCCCGGCAACAAGAAGTCCTGGGATTGATGGTTTCAGAGGGCATAATCACGCCGGCTGTAGCCCAGGCGACCATTGAGGAATCGGCCCCGGTGGTCCGATCGATGCAACCTCCCGATGTTAGCATCGAACACCCTCATTTCACGGTAACCGTTCTTCAGCAGCTTGAAGAGCAATTTGGCGCCCAGGCCATTTACCAGGGTGGCTTGCGAATCTACACGACCCTGGATCCGGTTGTTCAGGGACTGGCTGAGGATACGATAACCAACGGCCGGGCTGAGATTGTAGCGGCCGGAGCCAATAATGCGGCCATGGTTGCCCTTCATCCGGAAACAGGTGAAGTATTGGCCCTGGTCGGTAGTGTCGATTTTAACGATGAAAATATAAACGGCCAGGTGAATATGGCCCTCTCGCCGCGACAGCCTGGTTCGTCGATAAAGCCGTTGGTTTACCTGGCGGCAATGGAACAGGGCTGGACCCCGTCTACCCTCATCTGGGACGTGCCGACAGAATTTCCAGACGGTGTGAATCCACCTTATCAGCCGAAGAATTATGACGATCAGTTCCACGGTCCTTTGCTTTTGCGACCAGCATTGGGCAACTCTTATAATATCCCGGCCGTTAAGGCTTTGGAGTTTGTCGGCGTCTGTAATTTCATCGACCGGGTTCAACAGTTGGGACTGAAGTCGCTACAAGATGCCGGTTGTGCTGAGACGAATTCGCCACGAGAACATGGTCTATCCCTTGCCTTGGGGGGAGGGGAAATCTCCCCGCTCGAAATGGCCGGCGCCTTTGGCGTCTTAGCCAACGGTGGTCACTACAATCAACCTTTTACCATTAGCCGTATCGAAAATAGTACCCAAGAGATAATATTTGAGCACCAGCCGGCAGGTCCGGCAGCCAGCCAGGTTGTTCGTCCAGAGCATGCTTACCTGCTGAGTAACATTTTGTCTGATAACAACGCTCGCCAGCCCGAATTCTCTCCGAATAACTTCCTGGTTGTTCCCGGCCATGAAGTCGCGGCCAAGACCGGCACCTCGGGCACTAATCGCTTTGATGTACGTGATGGCTGGACGATTGGTTTCACACCGGAGATAGTGACGGCGGTTTGGGTAGGCAACACAAATAATGAGGTCGTCAATGAAGGACAGTCAGGCTATCAGATGGCTTCTCCTCTATGGAATCGATTTATGGGCGGCTATTTGGCCGGCAAGCAGGCAGCCAATTTCAATCGCCCGCCAGGTATTGCCGAAGCGGAGATATGCGCCGATTCAGGAGCAAGACCAGGGATAGGCTGCGGGCAGCGTATCGTTGAGTTGTTTGCCGGAAATCAATTACCACCAGGAAGTGACCAGGATTTTATTAAGCCACTTTTCGTTGACTTGTGGAGCAACCTGGAAGCGAATCAGTCCTGCTCAGAATCCGTCTACGAGGCCAACTTCTTCAACCTCGTGACTAGCGGCCGGCAGGAGACCAAGGATCGCGAGCAGCGGGGCGCCAGAGCCTGGCTAGAGCAATCCCCCGCCGGTCAAGGCTGGGCCGCAATGCGGGATATTAGCATACCGCTCCGTTTGCCACCGCCCGCGGCATGTGATGGGAACACTCCACGGCCGCTCGCGGCAATTACTTCCCCCGGGGTGATGGAATCGGTAACCGGTGAGATCGAAATCCGCGGGTCAGTGAAGGGACCAAACTACAGCGGTTACCTGGTTGATTTTGGCCTATCTCATGACCCTCAAGGTTGGGCGCCCGTCCAGGATTTGCGGACCCATGTCGTGGAAGATGGCCTATTGGCTCGCTGGGATACAACGGAACTCCAGGGCGGGCCTGCCACAATTCGGCTGACGCTATTCGGTCCGGATAACCCCTATACCAGCGAATTCGACCCTGTGTCCATCGAATTTCGCGTGTTAATAATGATTATAGAGCCGACCCCAACGCCAACCCCGACGCCGACTTATACCCCTACACCAACGGATACGCCAACACCCACGACGACACCTAGCCCTTCACCAACGGGCACTTCGACGCCAACGCCGACGGAAACACCGATACCGACAAATACGTCTGAAGCACCTCCCCCAGCCACGGCAACCTCGACCCAAACCGTACCGGCGCCTCCGCCGGAAACCGCCACAGCTACACCTACTTCAGAAGGAACTCAAGGACAATAGGTGGGAATCCGGGCGGTAATCGATATTGACCCCCGCCAATGCTAACGGACCATTGTTGGCTGTCCAACTCGTAGTTTCCTCACTTTCGTGATAAAAAACTGCTATGCGTATTGCCATGGTCGGTCCGTTTGGTTTTCACCCCAATAAGACAATGCGGAGTCGGGCTCTTCAGTTGGCCAAACCCTTGGTCAGGCGAGGCCACGAGGTGATGATGATCATGCCGCCCTGGCAGACGCCTGATGACGCGGAACGGATATGGACAGAAGAAGGCGTCGAGATACGTTATATCTCGCTTCGAGGGGGTATCGGCCGGAGAACGATGCGTATGGTCAGACAAACCCTGGCCTGGCAACCTGATATCGTTCACTCTTTTAAGCCGAAGGCTTATAGCGGGCTGGTTGCCTGGTGGTTGTGGTATTTTAAGCGCCGCCGTATTGGACTGGTCACCGATACCGATGATTGGGAAGGATGGGGTGGTTGGAATGAAATAGCGCCTTACACTCGGCTACAAAAACGTTTTTTTTCCTGGCAAGAGCAGTGGGGATTGGGCCATAATCACGGGCTAACAGTAGCCAGCCGCACATTGCAAAGCCTGGCCTGGGCCAATGGCAAACCGCCTGAGAAAGTCTATTACTTGCCCAATGGCCCTGGAATTGGGGTTGGAGCAACCGGGGAAAGTGGTCAAATCAGGGCAGAACTTGGCCTGGCTGACCGGCCGGTGGTGTTGCTTTACAGTCGCCTTTTCGAATTTGATTCAGCCCGATTGTTAGCCATAATGCAACAAGTTCAGGTTAGCCTACCTGACCTGGCCATATTGGGCGTGGGATCCGGATTGTACCAGGATGAGGCAACGGAATTCAGGCAACTTCTGGCGGATTCAAGCTTAAACCAGGCATTTGTGGATGTAGGCTGGTTGGACGAGGATAAATTGCCAGGATATTTGGCGGCGGCCGATGCAGCGTTATATCTGATGGAAGATACCCTGCTGAACCGCGCAAAATGCCCCGTCAAGTTAGCCGACATGCTCTCGGTGGGTATTCCTGTGGTCGGGGAGGCCGTCGGCCAGGTCCCGGAGTATATCCAACACCGGCAATCAGGCTTGTTACGACAAAGTGGCGATAACGAGGGGTTGGCCGCGGATTTGGCCGAGTTACTGCAAGATAGCGAACTCCGGACACGTCTTGGAGTAGGAGCCAGGGCACACCAGACGAAAAACTATTCCTGGTCAGTATTGGCTGAAACCGTCGAGAAGATTTACGAAGCCTGTCTGATCTAGGTCGCAGCCAGAAACATACGCTTCAGCGAGCCAACGAACCTGAGTGGTGCGATCAAGATACCGGAGCATTTATTGACCGGCCTCGGGTTCGGTATCATCCACCCATCGAACGGATGAAAGGGCATAAAAGAGCGGCCGGGGCGAGCCATCTGGTCGGAGTGCACTATAGGCCGAGAAAGGAAATTCCGGTCCCAGTGTTGGACCAAAGTTGAGGTTCCATAAAATGAGGGGTCCAAGCCAATCTTTATCGTGGGCTGCTTCAAAAGCCTGTAAGGTGTAGAGTGCTTGTTGCTGTTCGTCGACAAAAGCCATATAGGCAACCTCGTCTGGAGGCGGAATCCCCAGCCCATCATAGCTACCCCAACCGAATTCCGTCACCCAGATAGCCATGTCAGTCCGGCCGGCCTGGTCCAGGATATTCCGATAATCCTGCAAGGTATCGCCAAAAAAGAAACTGGGATGGTCATTGTGGCTGGGAATGGAAAGATCGGGGCTGGTCATGCTGCTGTCTGGTGGATTTGCCCAACCATAAGGATGAGCGCCAATGGCATCGACAATATCGGTGATCCCGGCGGTGATCATCTGGCGCAGGAAGATGCGATCGTCGATAGCGTTTATACCATCGTTAATCCCAGTTGTCGCCGGTGCGGCGCTAATGAGGATGGCCTCAGAATCGGCCAAGCGGACGCCGATAGCCCCGGCCCGTATAAGTTCTACCAGTGTATCGGCGTTGAGGGGTAAACCATTCCATTCCCGTTGAAGATTGGGCTCGTTCCAAAGTTCGTAAGCAGCGATCCGACCTCGATAGCGGGTGGCTAATACCTCCATAAAGGCCTGGTAGTTAGAGAAATCCGTTGGCGGTCCGTCCAACTCCGTTGTCGGCCGGCTCCACTCTGGCGCTTTGGCCACGCTTAGCATGACCTTGATGCCCGCTTCCCCGGCAGCTTCTATTAGCCGGTCCAATTCCCCCCAACGAAAGTCATCAAATCGATCTGGCTCCGGTTGGTAAAGTTTCCAAGAGACTTGAGTTTTCACCCAGCCGAGGCCAAGTTTATTTAGGTGGGCCATAAGCGTCCCGAGATCTTCCCGGTGGAGATGAATCTGGATGCCGGCATCATCCCGGTTTAACGGCGGGCCAGTGTACGGCGGAAAGATGACCGTCGCTGTGGGTAAGGGCGTTGGTGGCGATGGCGTTAATGTGACAGGGAGTGTCGCCTCTGGGCTTTGAGTTACGATTGTCGGATTTGGCAGGTCAGTCGCACCGGTGCCAGTAGGCTCAGGAGCGTGGGTTAGGGTTTCCAGGGTGACAGGCGTTTCCAGGTTCGTCGGACCTGCTGTGATCGGTGTTGCAGGTGGTGTAGACGACCCGGCCATGCAGGCGGCGAAGAAGGGGGTCATAATGAGCAGAAGATATAGATAGACAGCTCGTGGTACAAACATGGTTTCTTGGGGCGATACAAGCGAAAGAGCATGCGAATTGTAGTGGCTACTCTTTTCTGGAACAAGCTCTTCTCATAATCGAATAGTGGGTTGAAGCTTCCTCGGGATAATCGGGCCAGCCATCTTTGCAGTAATGGCAATCCGGCGATACAAATTAAAATATGCCCACTAACCTGATTCCGGCCGAGGAGACACGAATTGAAATGCGCGTGGAGAATTCCCGCTTTATTGCCACAGTTGCCCCGGCATTTAGCGTGGATGAAGCCAAGCGTTTTATCCAACGTATCAAAGCCGAATTTTCCGATGCGTCGCATAATGTCCCGGCCTTCGTGATCGGCCATGGCCCGTCCACAATTGCTCATTGTACCGATGATGGCGAACCGTCTGGAACGGCCGGCCGGCCGGCACTGGCCGTCTTGCGCGGCAGTGGGTTAGGGGATGTCGTGGTTGTTGTAACACGCTATTTTGGGGGCACGAAACTGGGCACAGGTGGCCTGGTCCGTGCTTATGGTGCTGCGGTAAGAGAAGTTCTATTCGAGTTAACCCGGGCAGAAAAAGTGCCAACCCAGGTGGTGACGGTGGCCATACCATACAACTTATATGAGCAGACTCGGCAAATAGTTGCGGCTCATGCTGGCGCCGTTCTTGACGAACTTTTCGCCGCTGATGTAACCCTGACGATTCAATTTCGAGCGACGCGATTTCCTGAATTTCAAGAAGCCTTACAGGAACTAACCCATGGCGCTGTAGAAGCGACTCTTGTGGAAAGCAATCCAGATACAATCATGCCCCTGGAAAAATAGGTCGCCATTCCAATCACCGTTTACATCGATTCAATTTAAGATCTGTCGTAGTGCCTCGACTAAGAGGGTTACATTTTCTCGCCTGCTGTTGTAGCCCATTAGACCAACCCGCCATACTTTCCCCGCCAGCGGACCAAAACCACCGGCGATCTCGATGTTGTACTCATTTAGCAACCGGCCGGCGACCATTTTAGCATCTACTCCGTCAGGTACTTGAACGGTGGTAAGGCTGATCAGCCGAATACCCGGGTCGGGTATAAAGCAAGAGAGACCTGCTTCTGCCAGGCTACCCCATAACAGTTCCGTCGTCTGCCGGTGCCTGGCCCATCGTTGGGCAAGCCCTTCCTCGACAAGCAGGCGTAAGGCCTCGCGCAAGGCATAGTTAAGGTTTATCGGGGCGGTATGGTGATAGACGCGATGGCTACCCCAATAACTCATCAATAAGGTCACATCCAGATACCAATTAGCCACTTTCGTTTTGCGGTTCTTTATCTTATCGATGGCCCGTGGGCTAAAAGTTATCGGTGACACGCCGGGGGGGGCGCTGAGACATTTCTGGGCGCCACTGTATACGATATCTACCTGCCAGGCATCGGCGTAAAAAGGCACGCCACCGAGGCTGGCCACCGTGTCGACCAACAATAAACAATCGTACTCCCGGCATAATTCGCCGACGCCTTCTAGTGGCTGGCAAGCGCCGCTCGACGTTTCTCCATGAACCAGGGCCAGGATGGCCGGCCGGTGTTTTTCCAAGCCGGCGCGTAATTCGTCGAGGGAAAACACCTTGCCCCATTCCTGTTCTATAAGCCGAACATCCGCTCGATAGCGGCCGGCCATTTCGGCGATTCTTTCTCCAAAGTAGCCAATGATACCGACCAGGACCACGTCGCCAGGTTCTATCGTATTGGCCAGGCTGGCCTCCATGGCCGCGCTGCCCGTCCCGCTAATGGGCAGGGTTATTTCGTTGTCTGTCTGGAATGTGTATCGTAATAGTTCCTTGACTTCTTCCATCAAGGAAACAAAGGCCGGGTCTAGATGTCCCACCAAAGGCGCTCCGGCCGCCTGCCGAACCCGGGTGTGGGTATTGGATGGGCCTGGACCCAACAATATGCGGGGCGGCATGTTAAGCTGGGGAATGTTGATTCTATGTGCTTCATTGATGGGCAGGGTCACGATGGATACTCCTTATGGATTAGGTTTTGATACGCTATAAACCACAGTATTAATATGCCACTGGTATCTGACTTACCCAGGCAACTTGGTTTGAAACCGGGATGGGCAAGAGACGTTTGGTATATTAAACAAGAATCACCAATGATCATATGGCAGCTTGACCGATGTAGCAATAATATTCTAGCTGATTCTACGTTAACAGTTCTCCGCCTAATCTGGAAAGTTAAGCTGAAGCGACTGTTTTGCAGATCAGTTAATTGAAGTTCACGAGCCGCCTCCTGGAAGCATAGATTGGCCCCTATAGCCGGCGGGAGTATCCAGGAGGCTTTCATATTGCCATAACAGCCTAAGTTTCTCGCTCGCGGTTGAGATGGTGTGGCATTCTTCCGAATATTCCACCTGACTTTCAATAAATTCTTCAAGCTTGCTGATCGCTCCATTTCTGGGGAAAAGTAAAATGTCGCAGACCTGGAAATTCTATTAAAAGCGAATCCGGTAGTGACTTTTCTGATTGCCTGTAACCTACCGAAATGATATGCTGGTAGATATCAAACGACCTGGCGCAGGAGAGAAATGCTCACTGAAAATATCCTACATGGTCTAAGAATCAAAATGACCGCGATAGGCAAGACGGATTTGCCGGCGATTTCTGTATGGTATGAAGATACCTCCTTTAGCCGGATGTTTGATGCGACCCCAGCCTTACCAAAAAGCCAAGCCCAACTGGAAAAATGGCTGGAAGGCGTAAATAAGGCAACCGATTCTTATTTATTCGCTATCCGACCCTTGGAGGATGAAACCTTGCTCGGCTTCCTTGAGCTTGATGGCATTTTGTGGCCCCATCAAAGTGGTTGGTTGAGTATTGGTCTGGGTAATCCTAAACATTGGGGTCAGGGATTAGGCCGGGAAGGCATGGAACTGGCCTTAAGATTTGCCTTTAATGAGCTTAACCTGTACCG
>Ga0307379_10005246_pt1 | contig 18168 bp, 6 predicted proteins | sample UN2MG_FD_202237 | JGI IMG/M metagenome (GOLD analysis project Ga0307379, IMG submission 202237) | Soil microbial communities from Risofladan, Vaasa, Finland - UN-2 | ecosystem: Environmental > Terrestrial > Soil > Coastal area > Acid sulfate soil | place: Finland: Risofladan, Vaasa | collected... | reverse complement strand
TGGCTGAACGCGTCCGTCTGGATGACGCGGGTGTTGTCCAGAAACGCGCGGCCACGTTCGACCGAGATGCCCGAACCCTGGCTCGGTGCGCCGCCGCCGTTCTGCAACAACTCGACGTTGACCAAGTAGACGTCGCCCTCTCCGACTTTGCGCAGGAGGGCGTTCGTGGTGGCACCCACGTTCTCGAGGACGATGTTCGAGACGTAGCAGTATTCGCCCAGGTTCGGCATGCTGGCCGTGAACGTGAGCGCCGGCACCCCTCCCCCGTTGGCCGCGCGGATGTTCACGCTGCGGTCGAAGTCGGGGTGGTCCCCCGTGCCACCGCCCGAGCTCGGCCAGCCGATGACGTTGACGTAGGGGACGAACGTGATGTCCTCTTGGTAGAGCCCGGGACGCACCGCGATGACCATCGGTTGCGTCGCGCTCGGCGGGATGCCCCCGTTGTACGTGGCGTCCGTGACGGCGGCGAGGATCGCGGCCGAGACGGTCGAGAAGTCCGCGAATCCCTCGGCGACGGCCGGGTTGTTCGGGGCCGCGAGGTTGTCCTTGCCGCGGTTGGCGTCGACGTAGATGATCCGGCCGCTCGCGCTGACGTGCTGGACGAGGCAGAGCAGGCGGTTGAGGTTGAAATTCTGGTCGTTGGCCCAACCCTCGGCCGAGATGTCCACCGGGATGATCCCGGAGCCGTCACGGCGCTCGCCCGCGGCCACGAGTTTGAGGTCCCCGAAGAACGTGTCGTACCGGAGACGGACGTACTGTTCGTCCTGGGTCGGCAGCCCGGCGTCGATGACGAGCCGAATCAGGTATGGGCCCTGGTTGTCGACCGTGAAGGTGACGGGGCCCGGGCCGAAGATGTTGCCGACCAACGTGGCGGCAGACGGGTTGCGGTCCTTGTCCTCCGGGGCGAACGCGATGGACCACGCGTAAGTGTTCGCGGGACCTCCAACATCGTCGAGCTGGACGACATCCCCGGCGCGGAGGTCGTCACGGCTCGCTCCAACCACGGGATTGATACCGTTGACGAGACTCTGAATCAGTGCGGTAGCCATGCTGCTCCCTCGGCCGGGAATTCGGCGGTTCTATCCTTGGCGACCCTATAGGCCCGCCACCGAGCCCCTAGACGTAGAATTGCGCGGAGACGTCCTCCCCGAGGACGGTGAAAGGTGTGCGGACCCCCAGACGCTCCACGGTCACCCGATAGGACTGTCCAGTGGCCTGCTCAGGCATCCGGGTGCGAATTTGGAGGATGCTGGGCGCAACACGCACCCTCGTGACTCCCGAGCCGGCCGGGACGAGTCCCACGGGACCCCCGTCGTTGCCCAGCAGGGTATCCAACCGATAGGAGCCCGCGTTGGGCCCTTCGGTGAAAGTCAGAGTTTCACCTTCCACCGCATCGGAAAAATCCTGGTTCGCATCTTCAAGTTCCCCCTCGGCGTCGGCCGTGGCCTCCCCGCTCAGGCCCGTGGGGCTCGTCACGTAGGGGCGCGCCACCAGGTCACCGTTCGCGTCCACATCGGCGCCCCAGATCAGGCTCTGGATGCCCACCACCCGGTAACGCCCGAGCGTCGCGGTGTCCTTGCCCCCGTTGGTGGGGCTCGCGTTCGGGCCATCGAGGATCTCAAGGGTCGCCCCCTCGCACACGGAGCGGAAGTCGAGGCTGACGTCCTGGAACGTCACGCGGCCCGGCAGCGTCACGCCCTGGTCCCCGACGATCTCCTTCATCCCGCAGCAGAACTTCCGGAAATCCTCGTAGTACCAAGGGTCGAGTTGGACCATCGGTTGCGCGCTGAACAGCGTGCCGAAAGCATCGAGGAACAGGTGCCGGTACTCGTACAGCGCCTTGGCCGGCTTGAGGGCCCGCAAAATCCTGATGTTGTTGCGCAACACCCGGAAAGGATCGATCGGGAAACCGGTGCCGATGAATCCCTCGATGAGCTCGCCGTCCGACGCCGTGTAGACCGTCTGGCACAGGACGTTGATCTCGAACTCGTGTTGCTCTCCGAACCCCCACGCAGAGATCGGGCGGTCGGAGAAGTCCACCTTGGCGATGACTTGGATGACCGCCTCAGTGAGCAGCTCGAGACCCTCCTTCTGCGTCTCCTCCGTGGCCCCCTGGAGGAACAGGACGAGCATGCGACGCAGGAACTCGCGGTAGCTCAGGTCGCCGTCCACCTCCGGGATGCCGCTCGGGGGCTTGTTGGTGTCCGGGAAGACCAGCGTGCCGATCATCTGCCAGAGGAACTCCGGCCGCGCGTAGTCCACGTCCGACTCGAGCCCCGCATCCTCCAGCGCCAGCTGGATCTCCGCGAGTTGCTCGGCCACCGCTTGGTACTGGAGGATGTAGTACGGGCCCGGGATCTCGGCCACGTAGTTCGAGGGGAGCACCTGCTGGAACGTCCGCAGGATCGCGTCCACGATGTCCCGGAGCGTGCGGACGCCCTGCTGCCCCGCCGCGGTCAACGGCGCGGGGTTCTGGTCCCGCGTGAACGGGAGGTACGGATCCTTGGGGATCAGCGGCGGCTTCTTCTCATTGGCCAAGACGCCTGTCCTCCGTGAAGGTGAGGGTGAAATTGCCCGTCACGAAGTACTCGATCTCGCTGGCCTCGATGTCCTGCGTGCGCTCCGACACGAAAGCCACCGTGTAAGTTGCGCGGTACGAGTGGTTGATCGGACGGTCGTCCGAACTGAGCGAGATCATGATGCGATTGGCCGTCAGGTTCCTGCGGATCTGCTGGATCTCCGCCGCCGTGTTGGCGCTCGGGTTCTGGATCGAGATCGTGATGTCGTCGCTGTAGTTGGGGATGACGATCCCCTGATCCCCGATGATGTACGCGTTGCCCGTTGCGTTCTTGAGGTTCTGCGGGTCCGCTGTCTGGAGGGTGAGCGCGAAGTCGTCTTGGAACACGGCTCGGAAGACCGTGTCGGGACCCCCTCCCGTGCTCGTCGGGTTGTTGAGCGCGTCGGTGAACAGCCACGTCCGCACGGTGTCGGTCGAGTACGGAGTGATGGTGTCACCGAGCAGGAGCACGACGTCGTCCGGGCTCTCGTTGACCACCTCCTCGCGCACCACGTCCGCCCCCGCCGCGCGCGTGAGTTTCGTGAGGGGCGTTTCGACGTAGGAGATCCCGCGCGTGTTGTCGATCACGGCGATGATGTCCGACTGACGGACGGCGGAGCCGATCGAGAGGGCCCGCAGGAACGTAGTCAGGTTCGTGCGCACGCTCGTGTCGATGGTGGAGGCGCGGGTGCCAGGGGTGCTCACGATGGTGGCGGTGATGTCCACGGGGACCGGGACGCCTGCTTTGGCGAGGATGTCCGCGGTGATGTGTTTCTGCGCGTCCAACGCCAACTGGACCGTGGGGATCACTTGGTTCAACTGGTACCGGACCGTGAAATTCTCCGCGTGGTCGTAGTCCACCAAGATGGTCTGACCGCTCCGGATGTTGCTGTTGCTCGTGCGTCGGATGGCGAGCGCGGTGGTCTGCGCCCCCGGGATGATGACGTAGTCGGAGACCCCGCTGGGGTCATCGGGGCCCCGGTACTCGATGGTGCCGCCGGTGTCGAACACGGACACCGTGAGCGGGTTGGCACCGAGGTTGTCCACGAGTTCATCGAACGTCCCGAGCATGATGTGCGACTCGCCCGTGATGGAGATGGAGTCTCCGCTCGGGACCCCGTTCGTCTGGATCACGTTGAGAAACGACTGCGCGCGCGTGGAACGCCCATCGATCAGAGGGTCATCGGGCTGGTTGAACTCCCAATTGTCGTCGGGCAGGAGACCCGTCACCTGACCCGTCACGGAGACCACGGAGTCCACCGGCTGACGCGTGAACACGAACTCCGTGGACGTGACGTACCGGTAGTCCCCGAGCACGACGTCTCCGAAGGTGACGGGAGGTTGGATGATCCCCTCTGACGTCGAGAGTTTAATCGTGCGGTAATCCTCGATCACCACATTGGTGAGGTCGAAGAAAAGGCCCGAGGAAGCGTTGCGGAGGCCGAGTCCAATGGCCTCGTCATCCAGCATCTCCGCGATGGGGTTCGCCGCGGACAGGTTCACGTCGAGGGCGCGGAATCTGTAGTCCAGGATGTTCCCGAGCACCACAAATTGCACGTCGGTAGCGATCTCGAAGGTGAAGGCGAAGGTGTCGGTGACGTTCCCGAGGGCCGAGCCGCGAATCCACACGTCGGCCTTCCCGCCCACGTGCTTCATGAAGTCGGTGTCGTAGTCCCGCTGCATCATGTCGTCGCCGGATGACACGACCATGGCCTCGCGCACTCCAGCCACGTCGGCGGCCACTTGAAGGGTCCCCCGCTCGGTGCCGCTGTCCACGGAGGACGGCGCGTTCCGGGCCCGCTCTGCGAGTTGAAGGTTCGTCTCGAGGTTGGTGCCCCCGAAGGTGGCGTTGCGGTTCGTGACCGAGAGGTTCGACAACCCGCTCACGATGGTGCGGATCTGTCCCGCACCGAGGTTCGATGAGTCCCCGGCGAGAGACGCCTCGACGGGCACGTCGATCTGGTAGAGGCCGTTCGTGGGGTTGAAGAAGGCGGCGACGTTGCCGATCGGGATCGATGCGTCCGTCGTGGTGGCGAACTGGACCGAACCGCTGGCAACGCGCGTCCCGAGGGGGATGAACAAGGTCTCGGTGGGGCGCGTCTGCGTGAAGAACGTGACGAAGCCCCGGGCGCGGACACCGGCGTTGCGGAAAACGTCGTTGCGGGCCGCCAGCTGGTTGAACGACGTGTCGATGATCGTCTGGATGTCGTTCGGGTTGGTCAGGGCGAACACGCGCCCCAGCGCCTGCTTGTACGGCGATCGGATGACGGAAGTGGATCCCCCGTTCGACTCGATCCCGTCGATCTGAAGCAGCGTGTCGAACGACTGGATGCGGTACATGAAGTCGACGAGCAGGCGCAGCCGCGTCACCTCGTTGGAGACCGGGTCCACGAACGTGTCGCGGATGACCGCCCCGGGCTGCACCGCGATCTGCGGCGTAGTCCGGGTGATGGACTGAATCGTCTGCTGGACGATCTCCAGGCGCGCGGGCGACGGGAAGGTGCCGACGTTCTCGTCGATGATTACCGGCTTCCCCACGACCTCCGCCGAGAAAGAAGATTCAACCTCTAGCTGCGTCTGCGGGTCGAAGTAGATGGCCGTGGTGACGTAGAACAGCGGCTCGGTGAGTGGCGCGCTGGCGAATTCCCCGACGGGGATCGTGGGCGGATTGCTCGCGGGTCCGAACTGACGGTTATGCCGGAACGAGTAGAACGCGCGGGAGACGAGGGAGTCCAGGGTGTAGGTGCTCCTGATCACGCGGGTCGTCTCCGGGACCTCGAACACCTCGATGAAATCCGTCCTGAGCAAGGCCTCCTGTTCCTGCTCCGTGATGGCCGCCGCGAGCTCCGGCGTCAGCGTGATGTCCTCCAAGTTCTGAATGATGTCGTTGCTGCTGGTCTGCGTCTCTTGGATATTGACGTAAAGCGGGTCCGCCGCGACCGTCCCGTCCGGGTTGGTCGCGACCGGGTTGTCCACTTGGAGGCTGCCGATCGTGGTCGTCTCCTGCACGACCACGAAGTCCGTGACCGCGTTACGGTTGATGAGTTGGTAGCCCGTGGCGCCGCCACCCTGGAAACGCGAGGCGTAGAAGTTGATGCCCTGGAACCTGGAGTCGTTGACCCCCTCCACGCGCACCTCCACCTCATCCTGAAACTGCTCGATGCTCACGTTCGTGGGGACGGTGCCCACGAGGCCGATGTCCGACTCTTGGACAAGGGTGACGTCGAGCCTCGCAGAAGCCGAAACGGCCCCCGCGAATGAGATTGAGCGCACCTCGATCACGTTCATCCCGGCCGCGAGTTCAAGTCCCTCGGGGAACGAGATGGGGTTGGGGAACGAGAAGGTGCTCCCCTCGAAAATGATCAGGTCCGGGTCGGACGTGAAAGCCCCTCCCCGGATGGAGATCTGCATGTCGACCGTGTCGGAGCCCATCGTCCCGCGGAAGAAACGCGAGGGAATGGTCGTCGAGAAGAGGGTGACTTCGCGGGCGACGCCGTCGGGTCCGATGATCTTGGGAGTCGATGCCATCGTCAGCTACCTCTCACCGTGGTGCCACCCCTGGGATGGTTCGCGTGCGGGGGTCGAGCCCGAACCCCGCGAGGCCGAGCGAGAGTCCGTTGCTTCCAGCCAACGCCGCCGTGCCCGGCGCCGCGAAGACCGTGGTGATCACGACGGGCACGTTGGCCGCGTTGGCCGCGACGATCACCGCCTCAAATATGGTGGGATCGAAATCCGAGGGCGTCGTGTCGATGGAAATCACCGAGGCGAGGCGCTGTCGCGGCGTGATGGCCTGGTAGCGCCCCGCGAAGTCTTGAAGTCGCTGGAACACCGAGAGGGCCGTGATGATGTCTTCGTTGATGGACACGGCGGCGTCCCCGAGGGCCTTGGTCCCGATACGCGTGAGGAGCAAGGTCCCGTACTCCGGGTGGAAGGGGTTTGAGTTCCGCACGGTGCTCAGGACCTTGAGCACGTCTTGGTTGAGCAAATCCTCGTTCTCGATCAGGAGCGGATTGCCGCTCGCAGCAATCCGGTAGTCGTTCTCGATCCCCCACCCCTGACAGCGACGGCACTGCTGCTGGTACGTGGTGTACGAGACCTTGAAAACGGGGTTGCCCCGGACGCGCTCGTTGAATTTCGGGAACCGGGTGGACACGTAACGCACGGACTGGAGACCGGGCGTCACGTTCACCACTTCGCGCTCGGCGAAATCCCAACTCGGGTAGACCTTGCGTCCTCGGGCCCGCGTCTGATGCACGAAGCCCAGGGAGACCCCGGACGGGCCGCCCACGCGGACCTGGGACGCGGGTCCCTGGTCCGAAAAATCCGTGATCAGCACGAACCCGTTTGTGTTCTGCGCGAGCAAGCTGACATCGTTGTTGCGGAAGGCAGCGTTCAGGACGTCCACGACCCGAGAGGTCTCCACCCGCTGTCCGATCGGCAGCACGATGTCGGCAGCCTGCTGGGTCCGGTTCGAGACCGTGACCGTGTTCTCGTTCTTGATCACCTTGAACGGCCCGCTCAACGAACCCGAGAGCGACGCCCGGCTGAACAGTCCCTCCTTCGGGATGGTCACGTCGTCGTTGGCCGTGATCCGAATCCGGGATGCAGACGCCACCGGCTGCCGCGTGGGGAGCTCCCGGCGGTCCGCCCCCAAGAGCACCTCTTCCTCGATGGTGAGGTGGGGACAGTTGTGCCCCAGCTGGAAATCGGTCGTCATGGGTCTACTGGGAGGGGGGCGATAGGCAAATCAGCAGAACGGGTCGGTGCCCGGCACGTTCGGCAGTAACGTGTCGTAGAAGGAAATCCCCGAGGGTTTGTCGGCCGTCCCGAGATTGACGGTGTTGAAATCGGGCTCCCCATCGGAGTTCAATTCGTAAAAAGTGCGGTCCATCTCCGTCACGATCCGCGTGAGGTGCAGATTGCGCGGGAACCGGTCCTCGTTCGGGGGGAGGGACAGGTCGGGGACGGAGCCCCCGATGGACTGGACCAGGAGGATGTCCCGCTCCTGCGTGAGTTGCTCCCGTAGGTCCATGAGTTTCATGATCCGACCCTCCATGATCGTCAGCTCGGTGAGCTCCTGCTTCACCCACCGGCGCGCGTGGTCGAGGCGCACGGCGACCTTTCCGCTGGCGTCCCCCTGGTCGAAGTAGCGACCGACCTGCTTGTAGACGTCGCGCCGGTTGTTGGGACGCACGGGAGGACCACCTGGGCCGTAACCGGTGGTGCTCCCCGGAGCGAACGCGCCGCCGCTAGGCTGGTCGAAAGGCGTCGACACGAAACCGACGTTGGTCACCTGCTCGTTATGGTTGTCCTTGTCGCTCTCGACTGGATCGTCGTCCGTGGTGAACTCGATTTCGTCGGGCTGCAGCCACAGGGAGATCGCCATCGGGTTCCCCCCAGCGGCGATGTACGCCTGCACGAGTTTCTCGAGAGAGGACCCCTCGCTGACCTTGAATGCGCGCCGGACCTCCGTCACGTTCGAGACTTCCTGTTCGGCGCCCGTCTCGGTTATGACCGTCTCGTTGCGGCGCTCGTAGAACACGGTGATGTATCCGATGCGGGTGAGATCGGCCTTGATGACCCGGATGCGCGCGCCCACGGACCGCCGTTCGTTGAGCGTCCAGTCGCGGAACGCCTTCCACTGACACTGCCGCATCGTCCCGAGGAAATTGAAAGGCATCAGGGCTCCTCCGTTGTATCGGCGGCGTCGCCCACAGCTCCCGCGAAACCCACCCAAGCGTCTTCCGCGCTTTCCTTGATCTCGCCAAAATCGACGGGGTTCTCAGCGGGGGGGAAATTGACGGGAGGAAGCCCCGCCCCCTCCGCCGCGGCAGCCCCCACGTCCTCGCCCTTGAAAAGCGCCGTGAAAATGTCCAACACCAAGTTGGGGATGCCCCCCGCGAACAGCACGATGCCTCCCCCGTAGATCTCGGAGGCGGGACGAATGTCCGGGATCGACAGGGGTTTGTTCTCTGAGCCGATCAAGGCGCTCGTCACCCCCTCGGTCCCCGGCGCGACGACGATGAGGCCGGCGGCGGGTTGGATGGCGAAAAAGAACCTGAGCAGCCGCTGGATGAGGGCGTTGATGCGGTTCAGGAACGCCTGGAGCTCACGGATGCGCGACTGGAGGTACTCGATGTAGCGGCGGATGGTCTCCGCGATGCTCTCCAGTGCGGCCTGGATCGACCGGAGCAGCGCGAGGATCTGGTCGAAGAACCTGTCGATGGCGGGGATGCCCTGTGGGAAGACACGGAAGGCGATCCAGCCGCGCTCCTGCGGGCGCATCTGCGGGCCCACGGCCACCGACAGGGCGAACTCGGCTCCCTCGTACACGCTGTCGGGGATCTCGTTGCGGACGAAGGCGATCTCGTTGATGCGCCCGTTGCTGCGGTTGTAGAACACCGGCGCGGTGTCGAACGAGCCCCGTCCCCTCGTGGAATTGTCGGCTGCCTGCGCGAAGAAGAAGTGCGGGGGGCGACCTAGCACCTTGCTGTCGCCAGCGGCGAAGTCGGCACGGTCAGCTGCACGAGTGTCACCGATCCCCATCGAGAGGGGGTTGGGGGCGATCCCCATCGATGAGTCCCGGTCTTGGAGCAGAGCGAGGAGGGATCCCCCGGGGAAACCATCCGCCGGTTCCGCGTCGGGGTCGAGCGTGACCTCGAAACCGTCGTCATCGAAAAGGACTTGGTAGTTCAGGAGGTCTTCGGCGCGGGCGATCACGAGTTTGCGCGCGGCGAGGGGAGGCAGGTTCTGCGTGAGCAGACGGTTGGTGAGGTTGACGCAGTTAACGAACAGGCGCTTGCGGAACTTCGTGACGTTGGCACCGGCCTCGCCGAAGAACTTCTTGACGTAGCGGCGACCGACGACCTGCACCATCATGAACTTGGCGATGTCCTCGAGGCCCGTGGTGCGCCGGGCGGTGTCCTGGTACGTCTCCCAGAAGGGGGCGATGAGGCCGTCCGCCAGCACGTCCCCGAACCCGGGCGGGTAGTTCACGAGTTTGCCCAGCTTCCCGAGGGTCACGGGGATGTCCGAGCGACTGAGGGCCATCACGGCGAGGGCCTCCGCCACGGCCCGCAGGTACAGCTGCGTGCTCGCGTCGGGGAACAGGATGCGTGCCACGGGCGACGGCGGCCCGAGGTCGTTGAGGTCCACGTCGGGCTGCCGCGCCACGGGCAGCACGGGACCTTCGCGGTCGCGCAGGGAGGTCTGGTCGATGGTGTACTGGAAACCGTCCGCGCTCTTGATGGAGCGGTTCACCGCTCGCACGCGGACGAAGTACTCTTCCGGCTGCCGGTTGTCGTTGAACCGCTGCAGCCTTTTCGTGAAACTGTTGACTTTCCACTCAGCCTCGAAAGGCATGTCATCGAACTGGAACGTCGCGCCGAACCCCTTGCCCGGGAAGAAAATGTTCTGCGCGACTCCGACGAAGAAGGTCTTCTGGATGTAGTGCTTGCTGCCCTCCCGGAGGTCCGAAAGTTGAACGGGAGCTTGGTCGTTGAGGTTCTTGATCCCGTAGACCCGGACGGCGTCCGTCTTCATCTCGCCGGTGGTGATGTCCACCGCGTCGTTCCAGTTGACGGCTCCACGGAGGTCGAGCTGCTGCGCGCCCCCACGGAGGATGACGGGGCGCCCGTCCTCATCCAGGCACTCCACGATCTCCGTGCGCGCGGGCTGGTTCTGGAGGGTCATGCTCTGCGCGGAGCCCTCGATCACGCGCTCGGTGACGATTTTGATGCCCTCCTCGGCCGTCGAGAACTCCACGAGAAACCCGGCGGGCGGGATGATGGGCGTGTCCGGGAACGTGGGGCCCGGGATGGGGGCCATCTGCCACGTCAAGTTCACCGCGTTGTACGGGCTGTTGATGTTCTCGTCCACGTCCTCGTGCTTGAAATCGAAACCGCGGAAGAAACTTTTGTTGAACGAAAAGATCGTCGCCCCATCGTAACCGTAGGTCGCATCGACCCGGACCACCTGGTTGAGCGACCGGATCGGGAACCGACGGCTGAACAGGGAGAGGATCGACTTGATCAGCTGGATGATCCGGTTGACGCCGCGGAGGTCGACGCCGACGTAGAGGAACACCGCGATGCAGGTCGAAAACGAGCTGATGTTCGGCCGATTGGGGTCGCTGCGATCCTGGAGCCGCGCCACCATGCGCTGCTGGTAGGCCCGGTAGCCGCCCTTGAGCGCCTGGAAGTCGGGACCGTCCAGCGAGTAGAAATCGCCGTGGATGTAGATGCCGAGTTGGCGCAGGTCGTTGAGCAGCGCCTCGATCAGCCGCTTGATCGCCTCGATGATGGCGATCAGCGGGTCGAGGAGACCCGTCATGAAGACCTTGAGGATCTCCAGCACCGCGAGGAGGATGTTGAGGATCCTGATCAGGAACGAGAAGAACGCGTCGATCGCCTGACGGACCGGCTCGAGGAAGTCGGGGACCTCCAGCGAGACGGTCTGCCACTTGCCGACTATGCCCAGTTCCTCGGGGCCCTGTTCCGGATTCGGCACCTACTGACCCCCTCCCCGCTTGAGACGCCGCAGCTGGTAGTTCAGGTTGTCGATCTCCCGGACGTCGTGCTTCACTTGGTCCTGACAGATGTCGCGGATCTGGCCGAGCATCTCCGCGTAGAACTCGAAAGTGGGGATCGATGCCTTCTTCGGCTCCCCCTTCTCGTCGGTGGTCTTCTGGTCGTAGTTGTCGGTCCAGTGCCCCACGGGGAACCCCTGGTCGCGCAGGCGCTGTTCGACCTGCTCAACGGTCATCTTGGACACGTCGAAGTCGAACGGGCTCTTGTACTGGTACTTTTTCTTGTCGGTCACGACCCGGCCTCCTCAAGCGACTTCGACAGCCGGAGCTGCCGGAGCTCCTCGCGACGTTTCTTGGGCAGCTGCGCGATGAACCGTCTCACCTGGACGAGAATCCCGTCCTCCCGGTTGACCCGGAAATCCAGCCACGCGAACCGGAACTCGCGCAGCTGGTCGTTATCATCAAGGATGTCATCGATGCGGTCCGTGAGCACCGGACGTCCGTCCCCCTCGTCCGCCGCCGGGTTGTTCGCGTTGCTCTCGAGCGTGGAATAGCTCGGGGTTCCCGGCAGAGCCCCCGGGGGGAATTCCGAGTCGAGGCGGAAGTCGTTCACCCAGAACCGACGGTCGAGCACGGACAACGCGTCCGTCGTGTTGGCGAACGGGCTGATCCCGATCAACCCCCGCACCCCATCGATCAACTCGTTGCTCATGACCCCCTTACCCTCGTCGGGGATCAGAGGATTACCGAGGTCCCCGATATGCTCGTCCCTCTGGAAAACGAAGTAGTCACCGAATTTGTCCCCGCGGAAGAACACGTCAAACTCCTCCAAGAAGCTGAAGGTGCGCTCGCGCATCAGGAGCACGAGGTCGATGGCGTCATCGGAGAACAGCGTGTTCGGGCGGATGATCCGGTACGAGAACGGCGCGATGCTGTACAGGTTGCCGAGGAACGAGTTCGGTGCCGAGCCGTTATCCCCCGCCAGCGCGGTGGGCCGCAGGTCCAGCTGCCCCTCCACGCCGGGGCCCCCCGGGGGGTCCGCGAACGGTGCGGTCGAGGCCGAGACCGTCGGGAGCACCGCGTACTCCACGTCAACGCCGAAGGTGACGAACCCTCCCCCCGGGTTGTTGCTGAAATCCGTCTGCGAGCTGACCGTGACGTTATCCTGGCCGACCTCAGTGATGCGGTACCAGCCCCGGTTGTCGTCCAACTCGGACGGCGCGCCCGCGATGAACGGGACTTCCTGGCCCGCGGTGGCGACGATGCGGTTGGGGACGCTGCGGTCCCCGAAGGGTCGGGTGGCCCGCTCCGGCCCCGTGGAGGGGACGCCCCCGGGACCCACCAGCAGACCGGCCGAGTCGATCACGACGATGTCGCCCTCCTGGACACCCAAGGCGGCGTAGTTGATCTCGTCGGGGGCCCCCGTGTCCCGCAGGCGCCTGGGGTCCGTGGGGTTCGACTCGACGTTGACGATGCCTCCGGTCTGCGCGGTCATGTCGGCCCGGCGGTCGAGGACCACCTCTTGCGTGATCAGGTCGAACAACTCGTTGTTGCTCTGCTCGTGTGGCACCGGGGGCTGGCGCAGGTAGATCTGGAATGGTTTGCCCGCCACGTCCGCCTCCGGGATCACCGTGATGCCGGGCTGCTTGAGCCAGATCTGGTCGGGACCCTCGATGCCGCCGATCTCGACCTCCTCCAGGAGGGTCTCCCCGTCGTCATCGAACAGGAGGAAGAAATCGCCCGGGTTCACGTTCACGAACTCATCATCGAAACCGCCCAGCTGCGTGCCGCCGGTGGACGTGACGACGAACGGGTAGTTCGTGGACTGGGGGCCCACGATGCCCGATCCGAAAGCGGTCACCGTTCCGCGGCGGATCTCGTAGACGTACCGCAGCGGCGCGAGCAATTCGCCCGCCGTGGTGAGCACCTCGTTGAACCGGCGCAGGCGACGGATCTCCCAGGTGCAGGGCTCCGTCGCCCCCTCACCGAATACGCCGCCGTCGCGGAACCCGATGTTGGCTGCGACCACGGAGTTGCCCGCGTCCACGACGCGCTCATCCGCGCCACTGAGATCAAGCGTGGGACGGGGCCACGAAGGCTCAAGGAAAACCCCGGCCTGAGCCCGGAACCCGGCCGCGAAGGGCCCGGGGTCGTCTGCCGGAATGTCCGCCGTGGTCAACCTGTCGCCGGGCAACAGCGTGGAGAGACCCAGCCCCGCCACGGCAGGAACGTGGATGCTGTCCCACGTGACAGCGGTGAGGTTCACCTGGACGTACTGGGGGACGTCGTCGTAGACGTACGCGTTCTGGTTGTTCACGAACGCCGTGTTGGCGATGGGCGTCGCGGTGAACACCGCCAACTCGTCGGCGGCAGGAGCCACGTCGAGGACGATGGGCTGCACGCCCCCGAACACGAACGCCTCACCGAGCGGCGTGGCACCCCCTTTGCCTTGGATCGTGATGGAGAAGAACCCAGCGGCCGTCGTGCCCCCGCTGTCGAACCCGACGGTGTTACGAGGCAGCTGCTCCGGCGTCTTGAACGTGAGGGCCACTTGGTCAAACTTCTCGGAGACCCGGTCCATGAACACGTCGAACCGGTAGAACCCCGCAACAAGGGTTCCTTCGGGGAGCGCGTCGATGGCCGCCACCGCGTCAGATCCCGTGAGGGTCACCCCGTCGAAAGACTCCGCCGAGGCCAATGTCACGGTGAACGTGTTGGTGCCGGTGTTGACGGCCGTGTAGTCGATCTTGAGGTTGGCGGTCACGTAGTTCACCGCCTCGGGATCCGGCTGCACGATGAAATACAGGGTGCCCCCGGCCGGGTCGAACGCGTCGGTTGTCCCGTCGGACTCCAGCAGCGTGCGAGAGATGACGACCTCGCCGTCCGCGTCCACGGAGGCGGACACGAGCTCGGGGAAGTCCACGGCAGCCCACCCGGCCTCCGTGTTGGAGGGCAGCGTCCTGGTCTGCAGGATGAGATCGCGGTACTGGGTGAGCGTGAAAATGATGTTGTTAGGCTCGATCGCGTGCTTGACGAGGTAGGACCCCGCCTGAGTGATGCCTCTTGAGGGGGCCCCGGCGACCCCCGTGATGTTCAGGACGTCGCCCCCTTTGATGTTCCCGATGTCGCCGGTGGTCGCGGAGAAGAAAGTGACCCCGTCGCTCGACACCCGGAAGTTCCGGTCGGTCGCCACGCCAACGAGGCCGTTCCCGAGGGCGATCTCCGTCGCGCTCCCCACCGCGTACTCCGACGACGGGACCGCGGAGAACACCACGGGGTTGGTCGTGAGGATCGGCGTGTTGCCGTGTCCCTCGAAACCCATGACGCGAAGGGTTCCGCGACCGGACCCGACCGGCAACGGATCGAAACCCCCCACGAACGGGTAGAAATCGCTGCGTGCCAGGAACGTGAAAGGAACGCCCCCGTTGGTCTCCAGATCCCCGTTGACCGTGTTTGAAGTCGTAGTGGCCGTCTCCACCTCGAGGATGCTGAGCTCGGAGAACACCGGGGTGGCGAGGACGTTGGGCTCGTTCCGCGGGAGGACCGAGCGAAAGTCGAGTTCCTCATCCAGCGTGAGCCGATCCGTGTCGATGAATCCGGTGGTGCTCACGCCGGCCGACAGGTCGATGTCGATCGTGAACCACAGCGGGAGCGAGTCCCCCGGCATCGTCGGGTCCTCGGGGATGACCGGGGGCGCCGCGAACCCGATCACGAGGAAGGACCCCGCGGTCGTGATGCTCAGGATGTTGTCCGTGGCCGTGGAGCCGGCCACGATCCCCGAAGCACCTGTGCTGCTCGTCGCCGTGTTCGCCCCGAAGTCCAAGACGATCGTGTCGACGGCCACGGGGACCGGCGTGACCAAGGACGGCGCGGTCCAGACGGTGATCGTGATGACGTTGCCGCTGCCGGGGACGATGAAGTTGTTGAGGCCCCCGGTGGCCACGGCCGGGGTGCCATCGTTGAACACGAGGATGCCCGTCGAAATCTGCGTGATGTCGAACTCCGTGACGCCCACGGCGGGCTCGCGAATCACGATGCCAGGCGGGTTCGCCACGACCGTCTGGTTCACGAAGGTCATCGCGCTCTTGAGCCGCCACTTGATGGTGTCGCCAAGGGCCGTGGGCGTGACGAAACGGGGCGGCTCGATGGCGCTCCCCGAAGCTCCCCCCTCCACGTGACCCACGCCCAAGATGCCCTGCGAGCCCCCGGGGAGGCCCGCGCCGCCCTGACCCGTCTCCATCAGGAGCAGGTCGAAGGGGCGCACGTCCCCGATCCCGGTGAACGGCGTGTAAGCCCCGGCCGTGGCGACGGGCGTCGCATCGAACTGGGTGACGAGCGCCGCCGGCGGAACGCCTCCCGCGAAGACCCCGAGGATTTCGCCGTCGGTGCCCCCGATCTCGTCGGGGTATGCCGCACTGGGGATCCCCGTGTCCGCGAAGATGTCTTGGAAGGCGCCCCGCACGATCCCGAGTTGCTCGATCTCCGTGTTCGGGGCGTAGAGATACGGTAGCGAGTAGTCCCCGCTGTCGTTCGTGAAACCGCCCACGAGCGCCGGGATCGAGGCAGGCTCCGTGGCCCCGTTGCGGAACCTAGCGTCCCCCTCGATGTTGCTGAAAGGTTTGGGGGGGTGCTGACCCAGGAGTTCCTTGATGCCGAAGATGGAGGGGTCATCGAACGAGGGGAACGTGATGTCCCGGAACTCGCCCTCTGGACGGTCGACCCCCACGTCGAACCCGACGCGGTAGCTCGGGAGGCCCTCCAACTGCGCCTCCGTGTTGCTCTTCGTGGAGGGGTCGTCGGGGTCGGCCCCGTCGTTCACGTCGGCATCCGACGGCGTGACGAACACGGTGTCGCCCCGGAACAGCTCGATCGGAGGATTGGACGCGGCCGGGTCCTCGGCCACCTCCAAAAGGTCGCCGTCCCCCTTGATGATCGTGTCGTTGTCGCCGGGGACGTGGTCCTCGGTGGCGAACGTCACGATGCACCCGAGGATGATCTCGCCCACGAACACGGACTTGGCGACAGTGAACGTCTCGGGGTCCCCGGTGCCGACGGCGGCCGAAGGAAAATCGAACGAGAAACTCTCGCCGGTCTGCACGTCGATGATGCGACCGTCAGGACGCCCGAAAGTGATCTTGGGACGATAATTCTTGCCCGCGTTCGTCTCGCCCCACTGGGGGGTGAACAGGTCGGGATCGCCCGTAGTCAGGTCGATGACGTCACCTCCCTGCGCGGCCAGCTGAGCCACGTCTGGGAGGCCGTCCGGGCCCAGCGGCAACTCGTGGAGGGGCAGCGGGGTGGCGATCACGGCGGGACGCGGGCTGGACGCGAACGTGGGGTACCCGACGATGAAGTCATCGAACTCCGGGAAGCCCGTGGGCGAGTACAGGAAGATCCTGGCGCGGGGGAGCCGGTTGCGGACCTGGACCGACCCGATGTTCTCGATCTGGCCGAGGACGGGATTGCCGATGTCCGCGATGGACTTGAAAAACGTGCTCGCGCGCTTCGGGAGTTCGATCTTGAAGTCGCCGCCGCTGCCCTTGATGCTCAGACGCTTGACACGCTTGCGGAAGGCGTAGACGCCCGGCTTGATGGGATCGGCCTCAAGATCAGCCCCGATGCCCGGGTCCGTCAACGTGAAGAACTCGGCGCGCTCCGGGAAGATGCGGGAGAACACGCTGGGCTCGCCCATGCGTCGGAACTTTCCGAACGCCTCCAGACGCAGGGGGAACAGCCGCAGGCGCTTGCGTGTCCGGGCGTACAGGACCACGTCATCGACGTCGTTCATCGCCAGCTGTCGCTGGTCCCTCTGGAGGTCCGCGAGGAAATCGGGGTCGATGAAGGGGCCCTCAAGCTGGTCGCCCGCGATCACGAAGTCCGTGGGATCGACCACTGGATCCCGGCGCATGAACGTGGCCTTGGGGTTGTAGCCGAAGAAGACCTCGGAGAAGAGGTTGCGCGGGTTGATCTCGCCGGAGATGGGGTCCTCGTAGCCCGGCGGAGGGAGTTCCTTGTTCTTGCCGACGAAGAACCGGAACTTGCCGTCGCGGTCCCCGATGATGTTGCCCGTGATCGTCTCGGTGATCTGCTCGAAAGCCAAGATGGACACGTTGTAGAAATCGAGGAACACCCGCGCGGCGCGGTCGGTATCCTCGAGATCCCGCAGCTGCGACTTGAGGCCCAGGCGCCCCTGCGTGGCGTTGTCGGCCGGCGGGATGACGGCCGGCGCGGGGCCCACGGAGGGCAGCAGCGCAGCAACATCCTGCGCCACCTGATTGGCCACCTCGCCCAGGTAGGTGAGCAACGGGACCGTCCGGTAGAAGAACGTGTCCGGGTTCGAGAACGTGTAGGTGCCGCGGAGGATCTTGTCGAGCCGGTTGTTCTCCTCGGAGGGCTCCTCCACGTAGACGAACGATCCGACGAACCGCGGGTTCAGGATGAATTCGTCGGAGACGACGGGGCTCACCACCTTCTGGCGCGTGTGCCGTAGGTAGAGAACCTCCGTAGGCTGGAAAGGGCCCTGCGGAGGGTCGAGGAATTCCACCGAGCCGTCATCGAAATTGAGCGTGTAGTCGATCGAAGGTCGGAGCGTGCGCCCAGGAAGTACGTTGCCATCAGCATCTGTCTCTCCGAACAGGACCAACTCGGTGGGGTCGCCCGCGAACACGGCCCCGCGCCCGATGAAAGCGAGGGGCTGCGGCTGGTAGACGGGACGCACGCTGATCTTGGCGGCGTCCTGTCCGAAGGCGAATCCCCGAGGGAAGAAACTCGTCAACTCGATCTCGGTCCGGGTGCCGTCAGCCGTGAGGTCCGAGCCCGCGATGATGAAAGGCAATTCCCCGAGTTCCAAAAGGTGCCCAGCGACCGCGAGGCTCGTGACGTCCGCGTGGAAGATGATCGTCCGAAAGCCCCGGTTCACCGGCTCGTAGGGCGCCAACACATCGGCCCAGAACCCGGCGGGGGCGTCGGGCGAGATCGCCGTGGAGAGGGGGATGTCGGTGATCAACGACAGCGAAGCAGATCCGGGGTCGTTGGATCCGACGTCCACCTCCGTCTTGGGCTCAAACTTCACGGTCGTGGCGTT
>Ga0307379_10005245_pt1 | contig 18169 bp, 10 predicted proteins | sample UN2MG_FD_202237 | JGI IMG/M metagenome (GOLD analysis project Ga0307379, IMG submission 202237) | Soil microbial communities from Risofladan, Vaasa, Finland - UN-2 | ecosystem: Environmental > Terrestrial > Soil > Coastal area > Acid sulfate soil | place: Finland: Risofladan, Vaasa | collected... | reverse complement strand
CGTTGAGACAGTCACCAAGTTGTTGCACGATTCGTGCAGGACGGAACTTACCCGTCAAGGAATTTCGCTACCATAGGACTCTCATAGTTAGAGCCGCCGTTTACCGGAGCTTGGGTTCAGAGCTTCTTCCCGAAGGAATAACCCCTCCCTTTGACTTACCGGCACCGGGCACGTGTCACTCTGTATACATTGTCTTTTCGACTTCGCACAGAGCTGTGTTTTTAGTAAACAGTCACTTGGCGCTGGTCACTGCGGCCTCTCCAGGCTCCACCCGCAGGGGTTTCACCCGAAAAGGCGACCCTTATCCCGAAGTTACGGGTCTAATTTGCCGAGTTCCTTAACGAAGGTTCTCTCGCGCGCCTGTGGATACTCTCCTCGCCTGCTTGTGTTGGTTTGCGGTACGGGCACCCCAGAGCTTACATGGTGGCTTTTCTCGGCAGCCAGCGACAGCTTCTTATTGAGCTTACGCTTTTGCCCGCACTCTCACGTCCGAAGACGCCACGGTGCGTGGTGGGCCAGCTAACGGCTTCCACAAGCACTAGCTAGCTGCGTCCCCCCCATGTGTTAAAACGCTCGAAGGGTGGCGGAGGAATATTAACCTCCTGTCCATCGCTTACGCCTATCGGCCTCAGCTTAGGCCCCGGCTGACCCTGCGCTGACTTACATTGCACAGGAAACCTTAGGCTTACGGCGGACGGGATTCCAACCCGTCTTCTCGCTACTCGTACCGGCATTATCACTTCCATGGCCCGACACCGGTCCTTACGGTCCGGCTTGTATCTGCCATGGAACGCTCCCCTACCAGTATATGCCCGCACAGGGGCATATAATCCGCAACTTCGGCATCAAGCTTGAGTCCCGCAAATTTTCGGCGCGGAAGCGCTCGACCAGTAAGCGGTTAAGCACTTTTTAAATGATGGCTGCTTCTAAGCCAACATCCTGGCTGTCTTAGCACCTCCACATCCTTTAGCACTTAGCTTGAGTTTTGGGGCCTTAGTTGGCGGTCTGGGCTGTTTCCCTCTCGACCACGGAGCTTATCCCCCGCAGTCTCACTCCCGTGATAAGTTGCGATGGTATTCGGAGTTTGATTGGGCCTGGTAGGCGGGAAGCCCCCAAGGCTCATTCAGTGCTCTACCCCCATCGTACATTGCACGAGGCTGCACCTAGATGCATTTCGGGGAGAACCAGATATCTCTGAGCTTGATTAGACTTTTACTCCTATCCACAGCTCATCCCCTAACTTTTCAACGTTAGTGGGTTCGGACGTCCACGAACTCTTACATTCGCTTCCTCCTGGCCATGGATAGATCGCTTCAGCTTCGGGTCTGCCGCGCATTACTTCCCTCGTGAGAGGGGCGCGCATTTCGCACTCGCTTTCGCTGTGGCTCCGCACCAGAGGTGCTTAACCGTGCAATACGCGGCAACTCGCCGGTTCATTATGCAAAAGGCACGCCGTCACACAGGGACATTACCCGAGGGTAACGGCCACCGTGCTCCGACCGCTTGTAGGTATATGGTTTCAGGTTCTTTTAACTCGGCTAACAGCCGTACTTTTCACCTTTCACTCGCGCTACTTTTGCGCTATCGGTCGCCAAGGAGTACTTAGCCTTACGAGGTGGTCCTCGCAGATTCACGCCGGGTTCCACGTGTCCGGCGTTACTTGGGTGCCTGCCTCGGAGAGCTTCCTTTCGCTTACAGGTCTGTCACCTTCTGTGGACGGCCTTTCCATGCCGTTCAGCTAGGGTCGCTTTTTTAACTCCTACCCGATTACAGGATTCGGTGCGGCAGGTCCCGCTACACCGCGTGCGCAACGCCCTGCGCTATCACGCGCACACGGTTTAGGCTCTTCCCGTTTCGCTCGCCACTACTCGGAGAATCGAGGGTTTTCTTTCTTCTCCTGTGAGTACTGAGATGTTTCAGTTCCCCACGTTCGCTTCCATGACCTATGTATTCAGTCATGGATGCCGGGCCTTTTCTCCCGGCGGGTTGCCCCATTCGGAAATCCACGGATCAACGCTTTTTGGCAGCTTCCCGTGGCTTATCGCAGCCTACACGTCCTTCATCGCCTCTTGGCGCCAAGGCATCCACCATATACCCTTAGTAGCTTGACCGCAATAATTCTCACTCTCGAGAAATATTTGATCTCGTCCGCCAATTGTCTGAGGAGATTCGATTTGATTCGGATCTCGCTTTTCCCTTATTCCATTGTCAAAGAACACCGAGGCCCGGCCGGCCGCTTGCACAGCCAGCCAAAACCTCTCTGGTGGAGATAGCCGGGGTCGAACCGGCAACCTCTGCCTTGCAAAAGCAGCGCTCTCCCAATTGAGCTATATCCCCTTTGAACTGGTGGGCCTAGGTAGAGTCGAACTGCCGACCTCGCCCTTATCAGGGGCGCGCTCTAGCCAGCTGAGCTATAGGCCCATATCGGGTTCCGATCTGGTGGGCCGGCGCTCGGTGGCCGAGGCCCCTGCCCGGTTCAAAGAGCATTCCACGTCTGATACGCCGGCAATGAAAAGCCGGCGGATCAAAAGTTAAATAGCCGAGGAGGTGAAGATGGCCGATTGTGACTACAGGCAGCCCGAAGGCCGCCCGGCCGCCGCCTCTTTCGAGGCGCAGCCTTTTGAGTAATCCTTAGAAAGGAGGTGATCCAGCCGCACCTTCCGATACGGCTACCTTGTTACGACTTAGTCCCCCTTACTGGGCTCACCTTCGGCGGGGTTTTGACCCCCGACTACGGGTGCTCCCTGCTCGGGTGGCTTGACGGGCGGTGTGTACAAGGCTCGGGAACATATTCACCGCGCCGTGCTGATGCGCGATTACTAGCGATTCCGACGTTCATGAGGGCGGGTTTCAGCCCTCAATCCGAACTGGGACCGGTTTTTTGGGATTGGCTCCACCTTACGGTCTCGCTTCCCTTTATACCGGCCATTGTGGCACGTTTGCAGCCCTGGGCATAAGGGCCATGATGACTTGACCTCATCCCCGCCTTCCTCCGGTTTGACACCGGCAGTCCCCCTAGAGTCCCCGGCCGAACCGCTGGTAACTAGGGGCAAGGGTTTCGCTCGTTAAGGGACTTAACCCAACATCTCACGACACGAACTGACGACAGCCATGCAACACCTGTGCACGTTCCAACCTTGCGGCTGTTACCCCACTTTCATGGGGCTAATCCGTGCATGTCAAGCCCAGGTAAGGTTTCTCGCGTACCATCGAATTAAGCAACATGCTCCACCGCTTGTGCGAGCCCCCGTCAATTACTTTGAGTTTCAACCTTGCGGTCGTACTCCCCAGGCGGGGCACTTAATACTTTCGCTCCGGCAGAGAGAAGATCGGTCTTCCCTCTACGTAGTGCCCATCGTTTAGGGCCAGGACTACCGGGGTATCTAATCCCGTTCGCTCCCCTGGCTTTCGCGCCACAGCGTCAGTTGCAGACCAGAGAGCCGCCTTCGCCACCGGTGTTCCTCCTGATATCTAAGCATTTCACCGCTCCACCAGGAATTCCGCTCTCCCCTTCTGCACTCTAGTACCGTAGTTTCGGGCGCAATTCCCTGGTTGAGCCAGGGTATTTCACACCCGACACACGAAACCGCCTACGCGCCCTTTAAGCCCAGTGATTCCGAACAACGCTTGCTACCTTCGTCTTACCGCGGCTGCTGGCACGAAGTTAGCCGTAGCTTCCTCTCCCGCTAACGTCAAGAATGGGCGATGTTAGCGCCCATTCATTTCTTCACGGGTGACAGGAGTTTACAACCCGAAGGCCTTCATCCCCCACGCGGCGTCGCATTGTCAGGCTTGCGCCCATTGCAAATGATCCTCGACTGCAGCCTCCCGTAGGAGTCTGGGCAGTGTCTCAGTCCCAGTGTGGCGGGCCACCCTCTCAGGCCCGCTACCCGTCATAGTCTTGGTAGGCCATTACCCCACCAACTAACTGATAGGACGTGAACCCCTCCACGAGCGATAGGCCTTTCGGTCCCCACCTTTGACCGCACGGACTAGCCGTGCGGCATCATCGGGAATTAGCAGCTCTTTCGAGCTGTTGTGCCCGTCTCGTGGGTAGGTAATCCACGCATTACTCACCCTTTCGCCACTTAATCCCAATATTGCTATTGGTTTGCCGTGCGACTTGCATGCCTTATCCACGCCGCTGGCGTTCGTTCTGAGCCAGTATCATACTCTTCAATTATGAAGATTGAAACTAAAGCTTTCTCAAGGGTATATAAACCAGATGAGAATGCTTCAGGTGATACAAGTTTCACCAGCCCGCACCCCGAAGGGCACAGGCCACGCATCCTCACCATTCCTCGGCTATTCAATTTCCAAAGAGCCAAGAAGCAGGCCTCGTGGCATTCCTGCCGGTCCGCTGCCTGCTTCATTTTCGCATTGATTCAGCATCTGTAATTATAGCACAGAAAACTCGAAAGTCAAGTACTATTTCAACTCTTTTCTGCTGAACCTCTCCGGCCCCTCTCCCCTGCCGCACCGATCTCGCCGCGTACTGCGGCCAAACCTGCGCTTGCCGGGAAAAGCAACCGGAAGGCGGAAGGCCTTGCACCGTGTATCAACCAGAACCTCCGGGCTCGAAGGGCCATTTTTCGTGGCTCGATTTCGCTCCGGAAAAGCCGGTGCTTGGTGCTGGCGCCCCGCTGCTTCCGCTGATATTCAAAGATCAAGTGCGCTTTCAGAAACAAAGGCAGGCATCGTGGCTGGCGCCGTCGGTGCCTGCTTCATTCGTTCAGCTTCACCATTATATCACAGATTTCGGGAAAGTCAAGTACTTTTTTCCCAACCATCCGTGCCAAGTGATCCCGACCTGTTTTGCCCACGCCAGACCTTGAAAACACGCACGTCCCGTGGTGTCGCAGGTCGTTAGCTTGTCGGGGTTATACAGCCGGAAAGCGGATGAATTCCACCATTATATTAAACAATTCCGGTCGGAATTGCGCGCCGCAAAACGGGCGAATTCCGCAGAATTCAGGTGGTCGGAGGTTTGGCGGCCTCCGTTCTTCCGTCAAGTTCCAAAGACCGATCCGTCGGGCATTACACCAGAGGGAGCTGATTGACCGGGCCGACACAGTATCTGAATCGGCAGCGGTTTTCATCAGACTCGCACTATTATACATATCGCCCGCCGCTTGTCAAGCGTTATTTTCGCTTTTTTTTCGAGAGGAATCTGGTAAGATACGCAGTGTGCCGCTTGCACGGCCGCACCACGCGTTTTTGCGTGGCAATCGGCAGGGCGCAGGGCCGCCGCGTGCCCGCCCCGCCGCGCTCTGCCGGCGGTTTGCATCTGCAAGGTAAAGCGCCGATACTTGAATCGACGCAACCCTGCCTTCCCGGATGGCTGTGGTGCCTTTACCGCGGCCTCCAACGGCAGGCTTTCCCGCTTCGTGCGGAGGTGTGTGTTGAGAAAAGAAAGACGCGTTGAGCTGGTCGTCGGCATATTCCTGATCGTTGCCGTCGCTATCGTGATGTTCATGATCGTGCGGATGGGCGGCAAGCTTTTCGTTCGGCAGTATGAGGTAACGGCCTATTTCAGCGATGCGGCCGGCCTCAATTCCGGGGTGTCGGTGACCCTTGCGGGCGTGCCCGTGGGCGAGGTGAATACCCTGCATCTGCTGTCGCCGAACGAGGTGAAAAGACTGGGCCGCACCGGCACGCTGGTGAAGGTGGTGCTGGGGATCGAGCGCAAGTTCAACATCCCCGTCGATTCCAGGCTCGTGCTCACGCGCACTGCGCTGCTGGGCGAGGCTAACCTGGTTTTCGTGGCTACCGACACGATGGAATACCTGCCCAAAGACGGAACCGCTGTGGTGTGGCGCACGGAGCTGCCACTGGGCACTACCGAGAAGCTGGAGACGTTGATGGAGGGGCTGCAGAAATCGTTCGGCAGCCTCGTGGGCAACCTCAACGCATTCCTGGGCGACGAGCAGTTTCAGCGCGATCTGAAGTCGGCCGTCGCAAACTTGTCAGAGGTGGCCGACAGGTCCAAGGGGCTGGCCGACCAGACGCGGGAGTCGCTGAAAAAGATGCAGGAACTGCTTTCCTCCATCCAGAAGTTAGTGGAGGGCGAGCAGGTGAAATCGATGCTCGATAAAGCCGACAGCGTAATCTCTTCGCTCGACAAGGGAATTTCGGCGGAGAAGCTGGAGCAGACGCTGACAAGCGTGAACAATACGGCCGAGGAATTCGGGCAGCTTGCAACACAATTGAACCAGATACTCGAGAAGGAGCGCGGGCTGCTGTCGACGCTGCTGAAGGACGAGCAATTTGCCGCGCAAACGCGAGAAGCGGTGCGCGGGCTGCACTCGAGCACACGCGAGCTGGAGAAGGTGCTGCCAAGCCTTGCGGCGGCCGCCGAACAGGTGCGGTCGCTCAGCGACTTCCTCGCCCGCCATCCGTCGTCGGTAATCTTCGGCCGCCCGAAAGACGCCCCGCCGCCATACATCCCCCCGCCGCTGCCGGAATGATTGCAGGCTTCAGGCTTTGGGCGGAACATAACCTCTTACACACTCCAGCCCCGGCGTGTGCCCACGGCAGGCCCCCGAATCGGGGCAAACCGCATGCGAAGAATTACAAGTTCCCCCCTTGACAAATGCCGCCCGATATGGTAAACTGTGAATAATATAACAGCGTGAGGGTTTTCACCGGTACAGATATTCCGCAAATTCACGTGAACAAGATGCATAAGACAATCGGGCGACTGAGCTTGTACAGGCGGCTTCTGAACGGACTGGTTGCCGGCGGCGTCAAAAACGTTTATTCCCACGAGCTCGCCAAAATGGCCGGCGTTACCGCTGCCCAGGTGCGCCGCGATATGATGGCCGTGGGATATTCCGGCAGCCCCACCCGCGGCTACGATGTGCGGGCACTCGTCGAGAGCATCGGCGAGTCGCTCGACGCCCCCGAAGGCCAGGGCGTGGCGCTCGTGGGCATCGGAAACCTCGGCCGCGCCATCATGGCCTACTTCACAGGCCGCCGCCCCAGGCTGTCGATCGTGGCCGCTTTCGATAGCGATCCGGCGAAAGTCAATCGCGTGATCCACGGCTGCCGCTGCCACTCCACGGCCGAAATGCCCGAGGTAGTGCGCGACCTGGGCATCAAGATCGCCATCATCACCGTGCCGTCGTCGGAGGCGCAGGCGGTTACCGATGCGCTGGTGCACGCGGGCGTAACCGGCCTGCTGAATTTCGCGCCGTCGCCGCTGAGGGTGCCGCCGGGTGTTTACGTTGAAGATATCGACATGACAATGTCGTTGGAAAAAGTAGCTTTCTTTGCGCGTCAGAGTCTGAAGCTAAAGGAAATTGCGAAGTGAGTAAAACCGATATCGAGCTCATCTTGAGCAAGTATCAGAACGGCAAGCGCGACGTGCTGATCCCGATCCTCCAGGAAGTCCAGGAGCAGCAGGGATTTCTGTCGCGCCAGGCCGTGATACGCGTGGGGCGGCACCTGGGGCTGCCCGCAAGCAAGGTTTTCGGCGTGGCCACCTTTTACAACCAATTTCGCTTCCAGCCCAACGGAAAGTATCACATTCAGTGCTGCCGCGGCACGGCCTGCCACGTGAAAGGCTCGGCCTCGGTGCTCGAGGCTATCGAGCTGGCGCTCGGCATCAAGGCCGGGCAAACCACGCGCGATGGCCTCTTCAGCCTCGAAGTGGTGGCTTGCATGGGCGCTTGCGGGCTGGCTCCGGCGATCTACGTCAACGGCGAGTTCTTCGCGGGCGTCGCCCCCGATAGTGTGAGGGAAATAATCAACTCGTATAGAAAGGCCGACAACGATGGCAAGACTGTCTGACTTCAAATGCTGTGATCGCTGTCGACACGGCCAGGACCACCTCTGCCCCAGCAGAGTGGCATGCCTGCTGGATGGGCCTTTCTGCCACAAGAACGACGCATGCAGCAAAGCACGCACAGAGCAGGCCGCACGGCTGCGCCGCGAGGCGCCCGAGAAGCCGGTGCTTTATGTAGGCACCGGCACCTGCGGCCTCGGCGCGGGCGCCGGCAAAACACTCGCCGCGATGAAACAGTATCTCGCAGCCAACAAGATCGACGCCCGGATCATCGAAGTGGGCTGCATCGGCCTTTGCGTGGCCGAGCCGATCCTCGACGTGCAGCTCCCCGGCCACACGCGGGTGTCGTTCGAGAAGGTTTCAGGCGAGAAGGTGAGCGGCCTGCTGGCGGCCGCGATGGCCGGCAATATGGCGCAAGCCCGCAAGGCGGCGCCCGTCCTCGGACAGTTTCGCAGCAGCGAGGCGGCCCCGTGGGCCGATGTGCCTTTCCTCGACGAGCATCCGTTCTTTGCACCGCAGAAACGATGGGTGCTGCAGAACGTGGGCGTGATCGACCCGTCGCAGATCGACGAATACATCGCGCACGGCGGATACCGCGCGTTTACGAAGGCGATCAAAGACATCACCCGCCCCGAGCTTTGCACGCTGGTGGAAAACAGCGGCCTGCGCGGGCGCGGCGGGGCCGGCTTCAACACCGGCACCAAGTGGAAATTTGCTCTCAACGCGCCGGGCGAGCAGAAATACCTCGTGTGCAATGCAGACGAAGGCGACCCGGGCGCGTTTATGGACCGCGCGGTGATCGAGGGCGACCCGCACCGCGTGCTCGAGGGCATGGCCATCGCCGCATACGGCATCGGCGCCACCAAGGCATACGTTTATATCCGCGCCGAGTATCCCCTGGCCGTGAAACGCATCGCCGCCGCCATCGCCGAGGCAAAACAGTATGGCCTGCTGGGACAGAACATCTTCGACAGCGGCTTCAGCCTCGACGTGGTGATCAAGATGGGCGCCGGCGCGTTCGTTTGCGGCGAAGAAACCGCCCTCATCCACAGCATCGAGGGCAAGCGCGGTATGCCGCGGCCCAGGCCGCCTTTCCCGGCCGTGCGCGGGCTGTTCGACAAGCCCACGGTGATCAACAACGTTGAAACGCTGGCAAATCTGCCCGGAATCGTCAGCAACGGCGACGCGTGGTTCAGCGCCGTCGGCACACCCGCCAGCAAGGGCACCAAAGTCTTCGCGCTCTCCGGCAAGGTGGCCCGCACCGGCCTCGTGGAGGTGGCCATGGGCACGAAGATGCGGCAGATCATCTTCGACATCGGCGGCGGCGTGCCGAACGGCAAGGCATTCAAGGCCGCGCAGATCGGAGGGCCGTCCGGCGGCTGCATACCCGAGCAGCACGTCGATATCGAGGTCGATTACGAGTCGCTGAAAACCGCCGGCGCAATCATGGGCTCGGGCGGCCTGGTGATTATGGACGAAGACACCTGCATGGTCGACATCGCCAAGTTCTTCATGGATTTCATCCAGCGCGAGAGCTGCGGCAAGTGCATACCCTGCCGCGAAGGCACAAGGCGTATGCTCGAAATCCTCCAGCGAATAACGCGCGGACGCCGCAACGAAACCGGCATCGAGGCGCTCGAACGATTCCAGGGCGTGATGTACTTAAACCGCCTCGCCGAGGTGATCAAAGATACCAGCCTCTGCGGCCTGGGCCAAACCGCACCTAATCCGATCCTCAGCACGCTGAAATGGTTCCGCAGCGAATACGAAGAGCACATCTACGAGCGCAAGTGCCGCGCCGGCGTGTGCAAGGAGCTGCTGTCGTACCGCATCGATGCCGCAAAGTGCAAGGGCTGCACCGCGTGCGCAAAGAAGTGCCCCGCCGATGCCATAATGGGCACCGCAAAAAGCCCCCATTACATCATCCCGGACAAGTGCATCGGGTGCGGGACCTGTGTAGCCACGTGTCGATTCAATGCCGTCATCGCTGAATAGCTGGGGATTAGAAACCGATGAACATACAGGTTAACAACAGAACGATAGAAGCAAAACGCGGTGAGACCATACTCACCGCCCTCAAGCGGGCCGGCATCAAGGTGCCCACCCTTTGCCACATGGAAAACCTCCTGCCATCCGGCGCCTGCCGCATGTGCGTGGTGGAAGTAGACGGCCAGCGCAGCCTCCTGCCTAGCTGCGCCTTTCCCGTGGCCGAGGGCATGAAAATCCAGACACACTCGCCCAGAGTCGTCAGGGCGCGCAAAACCATCGTCGAGCTGCTCCTTGCCGGCCACCCCGACGACTGCCTCTACTGCGTGCGCAACGGCTCTTGCCAATTGCAGGAGCTCGCGGGCGAGCTGGGCGTTCGCGACCGCCGCTACGCCGGCGCGAAGACCGAATCAAAGATGGACACGTCGAGCGCTTCGCTCGTGCGCGATCCCTCAAAGTGCATCCTGTGCGGCAAGTGCGTGCGTGTGTGCGAGGAAATCCAGGGCGTGTCGGCTATCGACTTCATCAATCGCGGCTGCAAGTCGCGCGTGGGAACGGCCTTCGACGAGGGGCTGAACGTCTCGAGCTGCATCAATTGCGGCCAGTGCGTGATGATCTGCCCCACCGGCGCCCTGCGCGAGCAAAGCCACATCAAGGAAGTTACCGAAGCCATCAACGACCGCAACAAGATCGTAGTGGTGCAGCACGCGCCGGCCGTGTCGGTAACCCTGGGCGAAGAGCTTGGCATCAAGCCCGGCACCGACGTGTGCGGCATGATGACAACCGCGCTGCGGCAGATGGGTTTCGACCGCGTATTCGACACGAGCTTCAGCGCCGACCTGACGATCATGGAAGAGGCCACCGAGCTGGCGCACCGCGTAGCAAACGGCGGCGTGCTGCCTATGTTCACCAGTTGCTCGCCCGGCTGGATAAAATTCGTCGAGGAATTCCATCCCGATTTCATTCCCAACCTCTCGACGTGCAAGAGCCCGCAGCAGATGCTGGGCGCGATCATAAAGAGTTTCTACGCAGGCCGCGAAGGCATCGACCCCAGGAACATCTTCAGCGTGAGCATCATGCCCTGCACCGCCAAGAAGTTTGAGGCCGAGCGGCCCGAAATGACCCAAAACGGCCTGCCCGACATCGACGCCGTGCTCACTACGCGCGAGCTGGGCAGGTTGATCCGCCGGCAGGGGCTCGACGTGAACGCTCTCGCGCCCGACGCAGCCGACACGCCCTTCGGCGAGCACAGCACCGCCGGCAAGCTCTTCGGCGCCACCGGCGGCGTCATGGAGGCCGCCGTTCGCACGGCACATTATCTGCTCACCGGCGAGGAACTCGCCGAGCTGAAAGTTCAGCCGCTGCGCGGCCTTGAAGGCGTGAAAGAAGCCCGCGTGAGAATCGGCGACCTCGAGGTCGGTGTCGCCGTCGTCAGCGGCCTCAAAAACGCCGCCAACCTCCTCGATTCCATACGCGCCGGCCGCAAGGACCTGCACTTCATCGAAGTGATGACCTGCCCCGGCGGCTGCATCGCCGGCGGCGGCCAGCCCCTGGGCACAAACACCGATGCCGTCCGCCGCAGAATGCAGGCGCTGTACGACATCGACCGCGACGGCGTGCAGCGCGTGTCGCACAAGAACGAATTCGTCCAGCGGCTCTACAAGGAATTCCTCGGCAAGCCGCTAGGCGAGAAGAGCCATCACCTGCTTCACACAAAATACGCGAAGCGAGAGGCCATTCTGTAACAAATGGAAAGCCAGCAAAGCACAACTTTTATCAAAACGATCAAGGAGCGCTGCCGCGTCTGCTATACGTGCGTGCGCGAGTGTCCGGCCAAGGCCATCCGAATCGTCGAGGGCCAGGCCGAGGTCATGAGCGAGCGATGCATCTGCTGCGGCAACTGCGTGAAGGTGTGCAGCCAGCACGCCAAGGAGGCGCTCGGCTCGATCGACGCGGTGAACCTGCTGCTTGCTGGCGGCGGCACGGCGGCTGCCTGCGTGGCGCCCAGTTTTCCGGCCGAGTTCACCGGCGTTGCCCCCGAACGCTTTGCCGGAATGATCCGGCAGCTCGGATTCCGCCACGTATACGAAGTGGGCTTTGGGGCCGATCTCGTGGCCGAACGCTACCGCCGGCTGCTCACTGAGAACAGCAACAGCCGCTACATCGCCACGAGCTGCCCCGCGCTCGTGGAATACGTGGAGCAGTATCAGCCCGAGCTTGTGCCGTCGCTGGCGCCCATCGTCTCGCCGATGGTGGCCATGGCACGCGTGGTGCGGCGGCTGCACGGCAATGATGCCAAGGTCGTCTTCATCGGCCCTTGCATCGCGAAAAAGAAGGAAGCGGCCGCTGCCAGCATCGTTGGCGACGTGGATGCCGCAATCACCTTCCTCGAGCTTCGCGACATGCTCGCCGCCAGAGGCATCACGCCCAAAACGGCGGTGCCCGTCGATTTCGACCCGCCGCGCGCCGGATACGGCTCGCTGTTCTCGGTGAGCCGCGGCCTGCTGCAGGCGGCCGACATCCAGGAGGACCTGGTGGCCGGCAAAGTGATCGCAGCCGACGGCCGCACCAATTTCGTGGAGGCGGTCGAGGAGTTTGGCGCGGGCATGCTCGACTCCGGCCTGCTCGAAGTGCTCTGCTGCAACGGCTGCATCATGGGCCCCGGCATGAGCAAAGGCGGCCATCTTTACGCGCGGCGATCCAGCGTAAGCCGCTACGTCAGAGACCGCATGAATTCGCTGGACACGCAGCAGTGGGCCGCCGGCGTCGAAAGCTTCGGCGACCTCGATCTCTCGAGGACCTTCGCCGCAAACGACCAGCGAATCCCCGTGCCCGGCGACAACGAACTGGCAATGATCCTCGCTCGAATGGGCAAGCTGAAACCCGAAGACGAGCTGAACTGCGGAGCCTGCGGCTACGACACCTGCCGCGAGCACGCGATCGCGATTTACAAGGGCCTGGCCGAAAACGAAATGTGCCTGCCATACACCATCGAGCAGCTTCGCAACGCATACACCGAGCTTGCAATATCCAGCGAGCAGCTCGAGAACGCTCAGCAGGCGCTGATGCAGTCGGAAAAACTCGCCAGCATGGGCCAGCTAGCCGCCGGCATCGCACACGAGGTGAACAACCCCCTGGGCGTGGTGCTCATCTACGCGCACCTGCTGCTCGATGAATACGGCAAAGACCCCAAGATGCAGGAAGACCTTTCCATGATCGTGGAACAGGCCGACCGCTGCAAGCGCATCGTCTCCGGCCTGCTGCACTTTGCACGGCAAAACAAAGTGGTGCTGCAAACCACCGACCTCCGCGAGCTCGTCGACCGCGCAATGAAGGCAGTGCACATGCCCGACAACATCGATGTGCGCATCGAGCACGAAAACGGCAGCCTCGCCGCCGAGATCGACCGCGACCAGATCGCCCAGGTGCTCACAAACCTCGTGAGCAACGCACAGGCTGCCATGCCCAACGGCGGCACGCTCACCATGCGCACCGGCGGCAACGACACCTCCATCCGCGTGAGCGTGATCGACACCGGCATTGGAATTCCCAAGGAAAACCTCTCGAAGATTTTCGAGCCGTTTTTCACCACAAAACACATCGGCACGGGCACCGGCCTCGGCCTCTCTGTCACCTATGGTGTCGTTAAGATGCACCAGGGCGACATCTCCGTCGAGTCCAACTCCAACCCGGCGGCCGGCCCAACCGGAACCACCTTCACCGTTACCCTTCCAAGAAAGGGACAGCAAGAATAGCTGCGAAAACCTTAGACTGGAAACCGAGATGGCAAAAACAATTCTGATCGTAGACGACGACCCCGATTACCTCGCGCAGATGCAGATGCAACTGGAAGCCGCCGGCTACCGTGTAGTGCCGGCCGACGGCCTCGCCGCCGCGAAAAAGGCACTCGAAAACCAGAAGCCCGACCTCGCCCTCGTCGACCTAATGCTCGAGGAAGCCGACGGCGGTTTCGCACTGTGCTACCACATCAAGAAAATCGACCAGGCGATCCCCGTGCTGCTCGTTACCGCCGTGGCCAGCGAAACCGGCCTCGACTTCGACGCCGCAACCGACGAGGAGCGCTCGTGGGTGAAAGCTGACGGCCTGCTCGCGAAACCCGTGCGCTTCGAGCAGCTCCAGCGCGAGATCAAGAGGCTCCTCAAAGAGTAGCACTGGCTGCGCCCCGACGCCCAATGGAGAATGGCATGGCAGACACACTGAGAATCCTCGTTGTAGACGACGAGCTCGGGATGCGCCTCGGCATCGCCCGGGCATTGCGCGATTTCGCCATCAGCCTGCCCGATGTCAACGGCGAGGTGCGTTTCGCCATTGAACAGGCCGACAGCGCCGAAACCGCACTGGACATGATCGCCGAGGCTCGCCCCGACATCCTTTTGCTCGATTACAAGCTGCCCAGCATGAGCGGCCTCGAGGTGCTCGATCACGTGGGCGCCGGCGGCGCCGCAAACGCCGCGGCCGGCGAGATGCTCACCATAATGGTCACCGCGTACGCCTCGCTCGAAACCGCCGTCAGCGCCGTCAAACGCGGCGCATATGATTTCCTTGCAAAGCCCTTCACCCCCGACGAGCTTCGCAGCACCGTGCGCAAGGCCGCCGGCCGCCTCGTTCTCGCAAAGCAGGCTCGCAAGTTTGCACAGGAAAAACGCCAGGTTCGCTTCGAGTTCATCTCCGTGCTCGCACACGAACTCAAAGCACCCCTCGGGGCCGTCGAGGGCTACCTGAACATCGTGAAGGATCGCTCGGCCGGCGACGACCACGCGGTGTACGAGAGGATCATCGACCGCAGCCTCATCCGCATTTCGGGCATGCGAAAAATGATCGCCGACCTGCTCGACCTCACGCGCATCGAGTCCGGCCAGAAGCAGCGCGAACTCACCAGTGTCGACATCATCGACGCCGCGCAGGCCGTTCTCAGCAACAATACCGCCGAGGCCGCCATGCAAAATATTACCCTCGCACTCGAAGCCACTGCGCCCATCTCGTTCAACGCCGACCGAAGCGAGATCGAGATCATCCTCAACAACCTCGTGTCAAACGCGATCAAATACAACCGCGACGGCGGCCGCGTTGACGTGCGCATTCGCAACGATGGCCAGAAAGGCGATCTCGTCATCAGCGTGGTCGACACCGGCATCGGAATGTCGCCGCAAGAGACCGCAAGACTGTTCAGCGACTTCGTTCGCATCAGGAACGAAAAAACCAAGAATATCCTCGGCAGCGGGCTTGGGCTGTCTATCGTCAGAAAACTCGCTACGCTCTACGGCGGCGACATTTCCGTCAGCAGTCAGCCCGATGCAGGCAGCACGTTTACCGTGGTGCTCAAGCAATCGTAGCCGGCAACCAGGGCCTCGCCGCTATTCTGTGAAATGCAAATGAACGAACCGAAAACACTGGATCGCGCCCGGATACTCCCCTGGCTTCTCGAAGACTACGAGTCGAGGCTCGGCGAGCTCTGGCAGCGGGCCGACGACGTCCGCCGGCTGAACGTGGGCGATGCCGTGCACCTGCGCGGCCTCATCGAGATATCGAACATCTGCGCCCGTTTGTGCTGGTACTGCGGCATTCGCGCCGGCAACGCCAAAATCACCCGCTACCGCATGACCGAAAACGAGATAATGCACTGTGCCCGGCAGGCGGTAAGCTTCGGCTATGGCACCGTGGTGCTGCAATCGGGCGAAGACTACGGAATCGGCACCGATTGGCTGGCCGGTGTCGTAAGCCGCATCAAGGCCGAAACGCCGCTTGCGGTTACGCTCAGCCTCGGCGAACGGCCCGACGCCGACCTCCTCGCGTGGCGCAAGGCCGGCGCCGACCGCTACCTGCTGCGGTTCGAAACGTCCGACCCCGAGCTTTACGCTACGATTCATCCCGATCTGCCCGGCAAGCGATCCGACAGGTTCGCCATCCTCCGCCGGCTTCACGAGCTTGGCTACGAGGTGGGCAGCGGCGTGATGATCGGCATCCCCGGCCAAACCTACGACACGCTCGCGCGGGACATCGAAATGTTTTCGATCCTCGAGCTGGATATGATCGGCGTGGGTCCATACATCCCCCACCCCGACACACCGCTCGCACGGCAACCGGGCAGCCCGCAGCGCCAGGTGCCCGCGACCGAGGAGATGACATACAAGGTGCTGGCGCTGGCAAGGCTCGCGCGGCCGCGGGCAAATATCCCGAGCACCACCGCACTGGCCACGATCAACCTCGAACAGGGCCGCGAGCTCGGCCTCGCGCGCGGCGCAAACGTGCTAATGCCAAACCTGACACCCGTCAAATACCGCGCGCTCTACGAAATCTACCCCGCGAAGGCCTGCATCCGCGAAACCGCCGGCCAGTGCCACTGCTGCCTCCGCCAGAGGATCGAATCGATCGGCCGCACCGTTGGAACCGGACGCGGCGATGCCAGAACACAAGAGCCTGCCGGCCGGCAGGTTCGCACGATACAGGAATAGCCGCAAATGTGCGCAATGCCTTCAATGAAGCTCAGCAATAGCGCGAAAGACTTCATCGACGACGCCCGGCTCGCGTCGCTGCTCGACGGCCCCCGGCCCGACGCCGCCCGCGTGCGCGACGTGATCGCCAAGAGCCTCGCAAAGCAGCCGCTGAGCGCCGGCGAAACCGCCGCACTGCTGAAGGCCGACGCCCCCGAGCTTGTCGACGAAATCTTCGAGGCCGCTCGCGAGCTGAAAAGAAACGTCTACGGCAACCGCATCGTGCTTTTCGCCCCGCTCTATATCGGCAACCATTGCGTAAACGACTGCCAGTACTGCGGCTTCAAACGCTCCAACAAGGATGCCGTCCGCCGCACGCTCGAGCTGAGCGAGGTGGTGCGGCAGGTGGAAAGGCTCGAGAGCGCAGGCCACAAGCGGCTGATACTCGTCTTCGGTGAGCACACCGACTATGACGCCGAATTCATCGCCCGGTGCGTGCAAACTATATACGACACCCGCGTGGGCCGCGGCTCGATCCGCCGCGTAAACATCAACGCCGCACCGCTCGACGTCGCCGGCTACCGCACCGTCAAGGCCGCCGGCATCGGCACCTATCAGATTTTCCAGGAAACCTACCACCACGAAACCTACGCAAGCGTGCACCCCGCCGGCACCCGCAAAGGCGATTACCTCTACCGGCTCGACGGCCTCGACCGCGCGATGGAGGGCGGCATCGACGACGTCGGCATCGGGGCGCTCTTCGGCCTCTACGACTGGCGGTTCGAGGTGCTGGGCCTCGTAAGCCACGCCCTTCACCTGCAGCAGCGATTCGGCGTGGGCTGCCACACAATCAGTTTCCCGCGCCTGCAGCCGGCCCTCGGCGTGAATATCGACGCCACGTGGAAGGTATCGGACGAAGAATTCAAACGAGTGATCGCCGTGCTGCGCCTCGCCGTGCCATACACCGGCCTGATCCTCACCGCACGCGAGCGGCCCGAGCTGCGGCGCGAGCTGATGGCCTTCGGCGTGTCGCAGATCGACGCCGGCAGCCGTATCGAGCTCGGCGGATACACCGAGGCCGGCGACAGTACAACGCAGCGCACCGAACGCGAACAATTCGAGCTGGGCGATATCCGCCCGCTCGACGTCGTGATGCGCGAGCTGATCGAAGACGGCTACGTTCCCAGCTTCTGCACCGCGTGCTACCGCCTGGGCCGCACCGGCGAGCATTTCATGGAATTCAGCGTGCCGGGCTTCATCAAACGCTTCTGCACGCCCAACGCCCTCGCAACGCTGGAGGAATACCTCGCCGACTACGCCTCGCCCGAAACACGGGCCGCCGGTGAAAAGGCCATCGCCGGCGAGCTGGCCCGCATGGATGACGGTCCGATGAAGAAGGCCCTCATCGAACGCCTCAAACGGATCAAGGAAACCGACGACCGCGATTTGTATTTCTGAGAGAACATGACCGATTATCGCATCGAAAAAGACTATCTTGCCGCCGCCCGCGAGAGAAAAACCCTCCGCGAAATCGTAATCGAACGCTGCCTGTTCATCGGGATTCACCACGAAGAACACAAAGAGACACGAAGAAGAGATGAAACTGCGCGGGCAGTGCAAGACTACTCCATCAAGTATCCTCCGTGTTTCCTCTGTGTCCTCTGTGCCCTCCGTGGTTTATTTCTAAATTATGCAAAAAACCCCCAAAGGCTTCCGCCTTCACATAGGAATATTCGGCCGCCGCAACGTCGGTAAATCGTCGCTGCTCAACGCCATCACGCGCCAGGCCGTCTCGATCGTCTCCGACGTGGCCGGCACCACCACCGACCCCGTTGAAAAGCCGATGGAGATGCTGCCGCTCGGGCCGGTGCTGTTTATCGACACCGCCGGCATCGACGACGCCGGCGCCCTGGGCCAGATGCGTGTTGACCGCACGCGCCAGGTG
>Ga0307379_10005244_pt1 | contig 18171 bp, 13 predicted proteins | sample UN2MG_FD_202237 | JGI IMG/M metagenome (GOLD analysis project Ga0307379, IMG submission 202237) | Soil microbial communities from Risofladan, Vaasa, Finland - UN-2 | ecosystem: Environmental > Terrestrial > Soil > Coastal area > Acid sulfate soil | place: Finland: Risofladan, Vaasa | collected... | reverse complement strand
TGTTGCCCCACCAAATATAGCTCCCTGGAAAAAAGAGAAAGCGGTTGCAAGATTCTCGTTGGATAATCATCCATGTGTAGTTTTGTGGTTGGTCCTGTGTCTCTTGTATATGAAACCAACCTTCGAGACCGTAGTGTACTTCTCCTTTGCAGATTATTGTGCCGCCGTCGATAAAATTTTTCTCCATGAGCAGGACGAGCTGCCCACTTGGCGAGATTTCTGTATACTGGCCGTCCGGCGCGCACAAGGAATCCCTCGCGTTTTGGACATTCTTTTCAGAGACAACCCGGAGGGCATAAAATTTCGGCCTTTCTTCTTTTTCCTGGTTGTGCCAGTCTAAAGACGGCCTGGCCCCAATGATGATTCCTCCGGATAGGCAGATAAAAAGACCTGCGGTAATGAGTTCTCTTATTTTCATCTCTTAAAATATTAATTTAGCTTATTGAACCAAAAATAATTAGCCCATTATCAAATTTGCCCTCCTCTCCCTTCTCATCTCTCAAAATTTTTACTATCATCTCTAATGAGACGATCTTCCGGCTCAGCCGTCATTTCATCACCGGGAAGCTGGGGCCAATCGCTTCCGGCTTCAAGTTGCCTCAATTATCTCCTCGTTTCTCTTAGTTCTACATGACCATTCCTATATGAAACGATTGTAGGCCTAGGAAGAGATTCAATTAATTTATTAGCATCATTAAATATTATTTTCGTTTCTTTATAATTTTGAGGGCCCATCATTTTCTGAATATCTTCTTCACTAACATTATCCTTAAAACTTATATCACGTAGAATGTTGGGGATACCTCCATGTTGTACAGTATGTCTTAGTTCAACTACTAATTTTATGGCTTTTTTCATTTTTTCAAATTCATATTTACCTATTTTAGTTTGAGGTAAATATTTTTCTAAGATTTCTATAATTTTCTTTACTGCGGATGCGAAATAATACTTTTTAACTCTTCTTTGTAAGTTCTCAGCTCGATGGAGTTCTATAAGAACCTTATTGCAGATTACTTCAGTATAAAATCTTAACCAAGCCGCAAAATTAGGACAATTTAATAAAGGATACCTCTCAAATTCATCAATAGAAGTAACTTCATTTTCTAACGACTTTTCAAAATAATCAATATAATTCCATAAATAGCCTACATTATCAATTCCCCCTATGTAGTCTTGTGTATCTGAAACACTAAGTTTTTCCTTCTTCATTTTGATTTCTTCTTAAATAATTTGGGAATTTGAGAGGCAAGAGCAATTCCAATCATATAAATTGCCCATGACCATTCCCTGCTAATATTGAGTAAGGCTTTTAATATTGTGGCAATTGTGATGAATATAACTAATCCAGTAATTTCCCAGAACCATTCAACAGCAGTCCATCCTTCAAAATACCCCTTCTTTTTGGATTCTGGTTTTAAGAATTCACTTGGCTTAAGAGGTTTCATCAGACTTCTCCTTTTCTATTTTTTTAAATGAAAACATTGCAACTCCAAATATCCCTGCAACAATCAAATCAATTAGCTACCAAATCCCTTTGCTGAAATGCATTGGCTCTATGGGATTAAATAAAACAGTAATTATCCCCATCATCCAAATCCAGACATACATTTTTGACTGACATGAAAAGTATCCAATATAAATGGCAGAGATACAAACAACCCACCTTAGAAGGACAAAATAGCTGTATTCCTTTATTGGAAAGATTGCAATCAAGACAAGTGTTGCTGTTACCAAAGAAGGTAATAAAATTCGCCTTTTCATGAATCATCCTCTTCTTCTAGATTCATCTTGTCCCCCAGCTTTGACTCTTTGACTTATATCACAAAGGAAAATTTGATTCAAATTAAAGAAAAGCAGACTTCTTCCCATGTAAGAGATATGTCACAGATTTTGACTAAAAACGCCCAATTACGGCTATAATTGGCTAAAGGATTTTTACTGACTACCCCATATACCAGAGGGAATAACTGGAGAGAACAACTGATTCGTAATCAGTAGGTCGAGGGTTCGACTCCCTCTGCTGGCTCTCCTGTATCAGGATGGGGAAGGTTCTATTTTTTCAATAGTTTTCCTCTGAGTACAGTTTTAGTGTTTTCATTGTCCAAAAACAGGAAAATCTGCTGTCTATGATAAAAGGAACATATTCTGGAAAGATTAAGATTAATAATAAGAAGAAGAAATTGTAGAATTGAACCAACCGAAAGCCAAAGACCCTGAAGCTCTGGCTTCCAAACATTGAAAGTACTTCAGGACACTAATCCACCTCTAAATAACGATTCTCATTTCTATATTTTCTCATAGGTCTAACAGTCTAATCCCTCCACTGGTGGATCAAAATGAGATAAATCTCACTTGAATATATAGTGCTGATTAGAAACAGGTAAAAGAGTCATTAAATTGACAATTTGTTCTCAAAAAGAGTAGAATTTTAGGATAGAAATAATTAAAGGGAGGGTCTGATATGAAAATCTGTTATGTGTTAGCTACTTATAAAAGGTCTGACCTTAATCGCCTTGCTAAAGATAAAATTGCTAATTATGTGGGACTTCCAATAGATATCCTTCGAGATGAGCTTCGTAAGGTTCTAACTACATATGACCACATAAAGAGAAAAATACAATTCAGGAAACCTCCTGGCTATACCATCTTAGACATTATTGTAAATCGACAAGATTTTTCAGTCCCTATACAGGAGATAAAAAGCATCGTTCAAGAAGAGATAAAGAATGTAATAGAAGAAGCTCGAAGTGGAAAAGGACTAATAGAAAATAAGCAATATGATTTATACGCAAAAATGCTCAAAACTGCATGGGATTTTCAGGAAGATCTTTTGCCTCCAGAAGCAAATCTTCTGAGCGCATTAAGAGAATATTTAAACATTACTCGAGGTGAACATAGACTTTTAGAAGCCCAGCTCAAAGTCTTTAAATTCAGTCAGGCTTCTTTCAGTCGAGAAATCGAAAATTTTGCAAGAGAAGGCATAATATTTACACATGAGACGGATTATATAATTCCAGAAGAAACAGTTGAACGGATAAAAGAAGTATGGGGAATTGAGCTTGACCCAGAACCATATAAGAGATTGCTGAGTTATTTGACCAGTAACCAGTTGTATTCAGCTTTGGGTAGATTAGAATTGACAAGAAGCGGAAGCCAAGAGACAAGAGTCAAACGTGTTTTGGAAAAAGGAGTGAAACCCTCTGATTTGTTGAACACTCTAACGGTAAGCGACCTAATTAGAGTAGCCAAAAAAAGCAAGTACCCCCACAGACATAAAAAAGATGAGTTGGTACCTACCATAATCAATCATATAAAAAGAAGAAAAGATATAGAGAAACCTCAGATAGAACCCGTTCCACCGCGTGAGCCCCGTTTAGTCACGGATGAAGCATTTAAGGAAGCTCTATCCAAATTTAGCAACTCTCAGTTATACAATGTTCTTTCAAAGAAGAATCTCAGGATATCTGGGACTAAGAATCAAAGAGTTGAGAGAATTGTAAATAATATATACTCACTTGCGGCCATTTTAGATAGTTTAAAAGTGGACGAATTAATTAACTTGTGTAAATTATATGAACTTCCTCCAAGAGGAAGGAAAAAAGAATTAATTGAGAGAATTGTTCATTTTTTTCGAAATTATCAAATAAAAGGAACGAAGGCTACACCTAAAGAACTCTTCTCTATCTATGAAGATTTAAGTAAACAGAACAAAAATGCTTATAGAGACATTGGAATTAATGATGCACGGATTACATTACCGACTATAACCGAAGATTTTGAGAGAGCAACCAGATATATCTTCGAGGCAATTTTTGGACTTACAGTAAAAACACAGACCCCAGGCCGAGAAGATCCAGATGGAGTAATCAAAGAAGATAATATAATACTTTATGAATGCAAAACTGTCTTATCCCCACCTTATGAATTGCCCATAGCACATCGTGACCAATTTCGCAGATATATAAAAGACCAATATGATAAACTCGAACCCCATGCTAAAACTGCATTAAAATGCTTTATTCTCATAGCACATAGTTTTTCTGATAGAGTTAATGATATACTTTCACAAATCAAGATTGAACCCTATATTCCAATCTGCTTGATAACTGCAAGTGACCTGAAGTTTATTGCAGAAAATTGGCTCAAGGAACAAAAAGGAAGGACTTTACCTACATCCGTATTGATTTTTCAAGGATGCTATACGAGAGATAAACTAAGGGCAAAATTTGTATAGAATCAGAATGAGCATAAGTAAAGAAAAAATTAAATATTGCGAGTGGAAGCCAAAGACCCAAGAGCCCTGGCTTTCTGAGGTTGAAAAAGACATCCTTAGTAGACGAACTTTGTTTAATTAAAAAAGAAAATCGAATTTATGGACTATGAAATCTTTAAATAGCTTATATGCTTTTAATGCTAGGCAAGAGGGGATTAGAAATTTTGGTGAAGGATTTCTTGTCACTATAGCTGGGCCTGGTACTGGAAAAACTTATGGCCTGATAATGCGTGTAGAACACCTTCTGGATGAAGAAACAGATGAGAAGAATATTGTATACTTGACCTTTATACGTGAAATTGTAGATAAATTTTCTCAAGATCTTGAATCATATTTTAATAAGAAATCTAAAGTAATTCCGAATATTGGAATAAATACTTTGCATAGCATAGCGTGGCGGATATTGAAAAATTTAGGTCACAATTGTGGACTGCCAGATCATGTTGAATTGATTGGTCTTGATTGGAATAATAAATGGTCTCAGGTGTTGTTGAATGATATTAAATTTGTATTAGAAAGAGGGGGCTTACCAGCATCCAAAAAAAAACTTAAAAGAATGCTTTGTAATTATCTCAAATATAGAAGAAATCTATTAGATATCGAAATATTGGATGATGAAGATAAACAATTTTGTGAGGCATTAAAGGATATCTCGAGTGAGCTAAAAATGATAGATTGGGATAGTGTGGTTCCCTTTGCTATAGAAACAATGGAGGAAGAAGAATTACCCTCTTGGATTAAAGACTATAAGCATTTTTTAGTAGATGAATACCAGGACTTAAATCCTGCAGAGAGCAGTTTTTTTATCAAATTGTCATCTCATTTAGAATCTGTGGTTATCGTTGGTGATAATAATCAAAGCGTGTATAGTGGGAGAGGTGCCTCTCCAAATACTCTTTTAAAGCTCGCTGAGGACCAAAATAAATATAGTCTAAATCTTGTCCTCTGTAAAAAACGTCCACCAAAGAAGATAGTGATAGCCGCCAATAATCTACTGAAAATTATGGCAGGTAATGAATATGAGAAAGTGAAGCTAATTCCTAGTAAAAATGAAGGGAATATCAGAATTATGGAGTTCCCCAGCGCAAAGAAAGAGATTAATTATTTGGTATCTCAGATTAATAAATGGAAGCAATTGGATAGCTGTTCAAAGATTGTTGGTTTATTTCCAATGTGGAATTTAGCAAATGCTTATAAAAAGTTTTTAGATAATGCAGGTGTGAGTTGTCGTACTAGAATCACAGGAAATAGTAAAAAATATCGAGCAAAACTTGTGTTTAAACTTCTCATTTTAAAAAGTCATCCGCTAATTGAACGCTTCATATTATCTGATTTTACTCTGCTTAATAAAATTTACATGAAAGGGATAAGAAAATTTATCCAAGATGGGAAATCAATAAAAGAAGCTGTCCAATTTTATATTCAAACAAAAAAATGCAACGATGATATAAAAAAAGAAGCAGAGTTCTACTTGGCATTAATTGATAATTTGAATATTGGTGAACTTAATTCTGCATTACCTTATATTTGTTCATATGTAGGCGAAGACTTATCTAAATACAAAGAAACAATTCATGATTTTATGCATGATAAGACCGAAAAAAATTTAGAATTAAAATGTGACACTTATTTGGATAAAATTTTTGAGCCTAAAGGAAATGATAATGATGATGAAAAAATTCAATTGCTTTCCATGCACAGCTCGAAAGGATTGTCAAAAAAATATGTGTTTATTCCTGCCTGTGAGAAGAGATTTATACCGTCAATAAATAAAGGTGAGAGAAAAAAAGAAATGTTGAGACTATTTTATATTGCAATTACTAGGGCCGAGTGTGAGGTTTTAATTACATATCCTAGAACTCGTGACAAGACAAGAAAAGTTCGAGGAGCAAGATACGGAGGAGGAACTTTATCTGATTTTGCAAAAGCTACAGGTGTTCAAGTAGAAGAAATATAATGTCAAAATATCTAAATCATTACCTATCTTTAATTTCAATGATGAACTTGAAAAAACTTGATAATAAAGCCGTACTAAAACATATTGGTTAATTAATAGATGTTTCTATGTATGTAAAAAAGAGAGAAGGAATAGAGCGAGAACTAAATAGGGTCAGACCTGTGCAACTGACTCTAAACAAATGAGATCACTCCTTATTATCCCGGAAATATGGCCTTAATTGAGAATTTTGGGCCGCCAAAACGTCTAATTAAGAGAGAAGAAACAAGCTGACCTTTAAAGTAGAGATGCCCGCCTCTCCAGGCCCAGCTAAATATGGCAGCTGGGGATAGATCAGAATATGTATACAAACCGGATTTCCTAAGCATCAATTAAGGTAGAAGTCCATTCAGTATACGCTTATGGTAAGATTTACTCGTGAGGCAATAAGGGCCAAAAAAATAGTTGACGTTGGTCAAAAATAATAAAATAACAAAAAAAGGAATTAACTTAATAGATTTTTTTCCCATTCAAACCTACTCTATCTTAATTAAAATTATCTACTAACGTAATATTAATATGTTTTTTCTGCTTTATTCACAGTATCCCCAAAAATCCAATCGCAGTAGAAACCCATTACTTTTCAATATTCCTAATATATAGACTTTGTCATAATTTTCTCTACGGTTTATCCTCTTTCTAATATTGTTACTAATAAATCTTTATATTTGCTTTTATTTTGAGAACTTTCAAATTCTTCAATATATTCTCTTCATTACTATAATGGAACCTTCTTAACTATCTGGTTCTAATTTGACAATTGTACCATTGACTATTAAACCAATTCTGTTACCAGAGAATTCAGTATAGTCAACATCAATTCCAACAACTGCATCCCCCCCCCTTTTCACTGCTTTGTATTTTAGCGCCTTAAAAGCTGTCTGTTTAGCTTTTTGAAGTTTCTTCTCAAAAGCAGTAGAACGTGCACCAAAAAAATCGGAAATCCCCCCTCCTATTTCACTAAATATCCCAGTTCCAATTACAATCTCTATACTTTCAATTTCTATGTACTTTATTATCTTGTATCCATCTATATTAAGTGTTGTAGTGATAGGTATTTTACTTATTTCTTCATTAATATAAATTTCCGCACATTGGGGGCAACGTGCTTTTCCCCCTAGCTCAATAAGTCCTCTCAACAAACTTTTCGGTTTTCCACATACTTCACATTTGTCAGCTTTAATCTCTTGTTTTCTTTCTTCTCCTGCTATTAGATGGCCTTCTGCAATGTTGTTCCATTGTTCAGGAGTAAGCCTTTTATACCTATATAATTGCCATATTTCGTTTTCTTTCCTCTTCGTTTCTTCTAAGAAAATTGTATTAAAGTATTTTTTGTTTTTACTATCATATTCTTGAATTAGCCTAGATCCACATTCAGTAGATTTACATGAATATATAATCTTCTGTGATTTCGTTACGCTTTTTTTTTGTTCAAAAGAATCCGTTAATTTACCACATATTGGACAATTGAAATCCTTAAGTGTCATTTAATCCTCCCTCAAAATTTCGACATAATACAGAATATAAATTTATAATAATTATTCAAAATTATTTCTTTTTTCTGTTGATAACAATCTCCGCTCAATTTCATCAAATTTTCACCCTTTGATCTGATTCATTCATGATAATACCGGGAAAATACACATCCAGTCAATAATAAATCCGATAAAAAGAATGAATATTATTGATACTAAGTTTTAACTGTGCTTATTTTATATGCTTTTAAAAAATCATAATGCATACAAAAGAGAGGGTTATCTCATATTGGGAAACTGAATGGGGTTAATGAGTCTTAATTGTGATAACCGATTATCAGTTTTTTGGTTAATCAAGACTCAATATTTTGCATCAAATCTCCTCTATCTAAAGAGGCGATCAACGCTATGCTGTCATATCATCCCAGGGAGGCCAAGCCCTTCTGGTATCCTTGCGCCTCAATTGAGCAATTTTTATTATTATTTGACTTTCAGATTTTTAAATTCGTATCTGTCAGTATGACGGTTATAAAATATCACTCCATAAAACATTAACCCGCCGCCCCATGAAAATCTAATTGAGGAAATTGCATCCCAGTTTTAACCTGCTCAATAATGCACGAGCAAGGATTATAGGACTTGGCGTGTGTACCCTTAGGCTAGATGAGAGATAGAAGAAAAATCTAACTGTGAAAAGAGAAGATAAAAGGAGGAGTCTTCTTTAAACATACGATTTATGAGGAAAAAGTTATATATGAGGCAAAATTCCACTACAATGAGTTAGATAACTAAAAAAAGCTAGAAATCTTTCATCCGAAACACTAAATTTGAGGTGAAAAAAAATTAGGCGGTGGATCTTGGGAGTTACAATGGATTGTAATATAACAAGGATATTGATAAAATAATGCTGCATTTTAAGAATATATTTAAAGGGATTCATTGCATTTAGACGCTATTGCAGCTATATTTTTCTCAAAATACGGCATGCAGTATAGTAATTGTTAGGGATCAAGCAAAAGGAGGAAACATGAAGAAATATACTTTCGTACTGGTCGCTTTTGCGATGACTATGTTGATAGGTTGCTCCGGAGAAAAAGCCGAAGATACGGAAGAAGGCTATTGAAACCGCTAAGGCAAAGGTTGAAGCCAAGGAACCGGTGGAAGCTTCTAGCACAACTGAGACCCAAATTGTATGTGATAAGTTCGAGTTAGTCACGAAGGTTACGGGTTTCACCCTTGATCTTTCGATAGATACCGATCTGCCTGACAGTACGGTTATCATGGTTAGTGTATCACGGACTTATTGGGAAAAGGGTAACTCCGATGCGTACTTGGTTGACTATTTCTCGGAAAAGAGCATCATCGGAAAATGGAAGTCAAAACACAACATCCCCATTGCCAGCGAAAAATGGAAGTCAGCACTCAGGGCTAAGCAGAAAGAGATGTCCAGACTTGGACTTGGTTTTGATGTTGCATCCATCAGTGATAAGATCACAGCCCAGATGATAGTTCCTATCAACCAACCAGACCCTAGGTTTGGAGATAGGAACACAAATCTTAGCGGTAAAGCGGTAAGATCCCACGGTATTCGTGTTGTAGAGGATGAAATTGAGATAGACTACCCGTTGGATTCACCACCTGTAGGGGAGTCACCCTTTCCTAGTTTGAACCCACTGGAACTTGAAATTGGTCAAGCGTACACCGTTTCAAAACAAACACCCCTCATGCCTTCTCACAATCCTGCTGATCCCATTGCAGCCATTCAACAGATGAAGCAGATTCCAAAGGGAGGAGGATTCAGGGTTCTTGAAATAGTCAGGAAGAAAACTAATCCTTGGTATAAAGTAACTGCTTTTGATCAAAGAAAAATACAAATTGGCACAGGATGGATTAATAGCACTGCACTTTTGGGGCAAGAACTAAAAGCGTACAAGTGATTTGCAAAATCCCTAACAAGGAGTTCCACTGATCTCCTATATTAAATTGATTCACTAAAATTAAATCTTGATATTGCAAACTCTGCAAACTTAAAAATCCCTATAGTGAAATTTTTAAAATCAGGAGAGCAAGGGTACATGAATTGCAGAGATACCAAAATCCAAAAAGCCCCATCACCCCCCCTGTATCAAATTCTAGACATGCCAGGGTGTATGAGTGATGATTGAATCGCATTTATACTAGTATATCTTCCTGGCTGCCATTTGCGTGCTTATTACCCGGATAACTACGAATTTGCTATGTCGTCTAATTGCTATTATGTAAACTCTTTTCTCGGGGTAGAATAGTTTTGAAATTTTATCCCATCGTTATGCGAAAAAAGTGGGATTTTACCCACTATAAAATAGCCTTTTTGGGATATAGAAACTTAAAAACAACCGAAAATCAGGCCGAAATGGGATGCAGAAATTCATGCTTTATCTCCTGATTCTGCCAATTCGTCCCTGTAAATCACCATAGACGTCTTCTAGTAGAGCAGTATCATAGCCAATAATCCACGATATATTTCCTCTAGCCAGCCAGTGAGATTCACATTTAACTTGCAAAATATTCCAATTCTCACCAGTGAATTTTAAAATCACTCTAGATCTATATCTATCACTTACTCTCTCACTTGTTCTCCCTGCGAACTCAGGTTCAATATATGTAAATTTCCATGAGGTTCGAATATATCCACTGTCTTTCTCTATAACTTCTAGATCAAACTTATGCGAAATTGCATCTACAACAGTTTTCCATAGCTCATCTTTTGATATTCCTTCCATTACTTCTATGCTTTTCCAAACCCCGGGTTCATCATAAGTACGTCTAAAAGTTTCTGGGAGACTGACAACACATCCAGCAGATATAAAGAAAATGAATGCTGTGACAATAAAAAGATATATCTTTTTCATTTTTCGCCCCCTTTTTTTGGATTGTATTGTTATTCACTAGATTAGATCAATTTTTTCTCTCTTTCCCTCTAAGTGAAGATAAATAGAACCCGTCTCTCCTCCAGTAATTAATGAAGTTCTACAATCCTAATAAATTTCATACTATTAACCATATAAAAAGTCAAGGAATGTAAAATAGTACAAAGGGGCTACCTGAGATCGGGGCTTAAAAGGGCTCTCAGAAAGAGGAATGAGTTGCCCCTTAAAATACCATTCATTTTAATTCTTTTTTCCGTAGAAGCCCTCTATGAAGGTTATAAGCTGGAAGAAAAGGATATACATGAATAGATCTGCGCCTTCTTTGATCCCCCTTTCACCTATAGGGAAATAGATTGTTTTTATTCCCTATTTTATTTGATAATATTAATTAAATCTGTTAAATAAAGGTCAAGGCAAGTGAAATCTCAGGAGATATGATGGGTAACAATAAAAAATATGTAGAGTTATTATGGGCAGATAAATATGATAAATATGAAAAAGGAAAGAAGATTTCAGTAGACCGACCTAATCTGCCATTTCAAAAAGTAGAAACAATAAATAAACCCAGATTAAAAGAATTAGAAGGAGGTATTTTTGAGTCTTCCCAGATTTATCCTGAAGAAAAATATCCGGAAAATTATCCAAAAGACTGGAAAAATAAATTAATCTGGGGAGACAATAAACTTATCATGTCATCTTTGATAAAGCAGGGATGGGCTGGAAAGATTGACCTTATTTATATTGACCCTCCATTCTTTACTGGAGCTGATTTTACAATAAGAACAAAACTTGGCGATGAAAGGATAGAAAAGGAGCCTTCTATAATAGAAGAACGAGCTTATAAAGATACTTGGAGCGGTGGGATTGCTTCTTATTTGAAGTATATGTATGAGCGATTGGTTTTGATGAGAGAACTTTTATCTGATAAAGGAAATATATATGTCCATTGTGACTGGCATGTATCACATTATTTAAAATGTATGATGGATGAGATATTTGGATATGAGAATTTTCAAGCAGAAATCGTATGGCAACGGACACTCGGACACCATTTAGCCTCTGGAATGGATGTTATGACAGATTTTATTTTATGGTATAATAAAACAAATAATTTCATATATAATCAGCAATACCAATCTTTAAGCGAGGAAGAATTAAAAGAGAAATTTTCATTTATTGAAGAAGAGACTGGACGCCGTTTTACTCATGAAAAATTGGAACAAACATCGAATATTTATAGCAAAGGGGAAGTTAGGGTAATACAAGGTAAAAAAGTAATTTCTAATGTTGGGTGGAGATGGACGCAGGAAACTTTCTATAAACGTTTGCGAGAAAATCCTTATTTAATTTTCTGGACCAAGGAAGGGCGGCCAAGATACAAACGATATGCTGATGAATATCAGGGGCGTAAATTAGGCAATCTCTGGACTGATGTTGCTCCTCTTTTCTCTGGCTCAGATGAACGTCTGGAATTTGACACTCAAAAACCCGAAGCCCTCATGAAACGCATCATTCTCGCCTCCTCCAACCCAGGCGAGATTGTTGCTGACTTTTTCTGCGGTTCAGGTACTACAGGATCGGTAGCAGAAAAACTCGGTAGACGGTGGATTATGTCTGATTTATCAAAATATGCAATCCAGATAACAAGAAAGAGACTTTTAGATGTCCATAATTCAATGGATTTAGAAGTTGAAAATCAACTGAAAAAGAAATATAAAAAGTGTCAAAATTGTGGTGAAAAAGTAGAATGTGGGGAAGAATGGGAAAAAGTGAAGAAGCTATATAAAAATCCTGCAAGACCTTTTGAATTATCTAATATTGGTAATTATGAAATAATTTATTGGGAGAAAAAAGAAGAAGAATATCTTAAATTTATGCTTAAGCTCTATCAGTCCCAACAGTTAGAAGGATTTAAATATATTCATGGGCAGAAAGCCAATAGATGTGTTCATATTGGTCCTTTAAATGCTCCTGTGACTATGGATGAAATTGAAAAGTTGATTAAGGAATGTAATGCCAATAAATTTAAAAAAGCAGATATTTTAGGCTGGGAATGGAGCTACGAAGTAAATGAACTAGGTAAAGCACTTGCAAATAAAAATGGAGTTGACTTGAAACTTATTCAAATTCCTTCTGTAAATGAAATTAAATCAGCTTTGGTTGGATTTGATTTGCAGCTATTAAAAATTCCGGACCAGATAATAGAGAAGGAATTATCAAAATATATAAAGTTTCCTGAAGTAGCTTATTTGGAACTAAAATCTGATATAAATAATAAAAAGATCTCATTAAAAATAACTGACTTTCAGCTTTCCCCAACGGCTGAGCTAGCAGAAATTGCTGCAAAAGTAAAAGATTCAAGAGAGCTAATTGATTACTGGGCTGTTGACTGGGACTATGATAATGAAACATTCCATAATCAATGGCAGAGTTTTAGATTAAAGAAAGAACCAAAAGTTGAATATGAAACTAGCCATAATTATAAAGAAAGAGGTAAATATCAGATCATGGTTAAAGTGGTTGATGTTTTCGGAAATGATACTAACAAAATTATAAAGGCAAATCTTAAATGAAACCTACAGAATTATTAAAACCGGAACAAAGACGGAAAAGCACGACTTATTTAGTTAATAACCTCAGAGAAGCTGTCTATTCCTGGAGAGAACAGGGATATCCTAATATTACTGACACGTCTCATCGTTTGCTTCAATTCTGGTTTGAAGAGCAACATAAAGATTTATTTGAATTTTGGTACTGCCAAAGAGAGGCAATCGAAACTCTAATTTATATATACGAAGTTGTTAAAAAAAGAAATTTCATTGACATGGCAAGAGATTTCGGAGCAGGGCCTATACAGGGTTATGATCCTACTTATGACCGGTATCCGCTCTATGCCTTTAAAATGGCAACCGGTTCAGGAAAAACCTTTGTTATGACTTTGTCAATTGTATGGTCTTATTTTAATTACAAAAGAGAAAGTAAAGATAATTTTACTTCCAAATTCTTGCTTATTGCCGGAGAAAAAAATGTTATTTATGACAGACTTAAAAGAGATTTTCAGGATGGAAAAATATTTAAAGAATTACCCCTTATCCCACCTGAATGGAGAGATGACTTTGATCTGAGAATAATTCTGAAGGAAGATCCCATCCATGTTATTCCTGAAGGAGTTCTATTTCTAACTAATATTCAGCAATTAGAAGAAAGAAAAAACAAGAAAAAAGAAACAGAAAAATATGTTGATAAAGTTATGGATTTAAAATCTGTTTATAATGTCTCAGATATCTATCAGGAAAACAGAATTAAAGAAGTTTTAACATCCTGCTCAAACATAATGATTTTGAAAGATGAAGCCCACCATATTTATCATTTTGAGAAGGCCTGGAAGAAAATCCTTTTGGACTTAAATAAAAAGCTTGAAAACAAATATGGTAAAGGTATAAACATGGAGCTTGATTTTTCAGCAACACCTAAGACAGAGACAGGCGCTTTATTTCCCTGGGCTGTAGTTGACTTTCCTTTAAAGGAAGCTATTGAAATGAATATTGTTAAACTTCCATTAAAGGGAATGGTAAAAGATGCTCAGGAAATCGCTTCAGATAAAACAGTAGAAAGATATAGAGCTTGGATAGATGCAGGAATACGTAGATGGAGAGAATATAAAAAAAATTTGAAACCCTTATCAAAAGAACCAATTCTATTTTTTCAATGTCCAGAAAATAAGAAGGCTGATGAAATATATGAGTATTTAAATACTGCAGTTCCTGACCTTAAGGACAAAATATTATTAATACATACTGATAGCACTGGAAGCATATTGAAAAAAGATTTAAAACCAGCTAGAGACGCGGCAAAATATATAGATGAGCCAGAAAAAATAATGCAAACTCCTGAATTAAAGGAAAAATTTCCAAAAGGCATTAATGCGATTGTGAGTACGATGATGTTAAATGAGGGGTGGGATGTTAGAAATGTCAATGTAATTGTTGGTTTGCGTCCATATACTTCTGAGAGGGAGGTTTTACCCGAGCAAGTTATTGGTAGAGGCTTAAGAAAAATGTTTCCTGAAGAAGGATCTAATGTTGAAAAATCAATAAATATACTAGAGGTTATCGGACCCCCAGGACTTATTAATATCCTTGAAAAGTTAGAAACCCAGGAAGGAATAAAATTTGCTGAATTCGATACAGATAGCGCAATTAATATGACTACAGTTTATGTTGATGAGAATAAACTGGATAAAGATATTGAAATACCAATATTGAGCCCAAGAATTTTAATAAAAGAATTTATCTTGGATGAAGTTGATATCGACAATTTACCTTCTCTTTCATTACCCATAGAGGATAAAGTACTAAAGACGAAATACATAGCAGTGGATATGCTTGATGGAATGGAAGTTATAGAAAGAGAATGGACACTTCCTGTCCCGCAAAACTCAAAAAGTGTAATTGCTTATTATACAAATCAGATTGTAAAGGAACTAAAAATAGGTGGTGTTTTTTCCGATTTTTATCCATTGGTTAAAAAATATGTAATTGAGAAATTATATGAAGAAAAAGTTGATTTAAATGATCCAAGACTTCTTTTCAATTTAAGCTCACTTTCTACTCAGACAAAAGTAGTTAATTTATTTGTATCTTCATTTAGAGATAGAACTTTTATTGAAAAGGAGCCTCTAAAATTAGATACAAAAAAGCTATCTAAGGTAAGTCCATTTGTGACTACTAAACTTGTATATCCAGCAAATAAATCTATTTTTAATTATGTAACATGTGACAGTAATTTCGAAATTGATTTCGCGAGGTTTCTCGACTCATGTGAAGATGTTGAAGCATTTGCAAAGATAGTTGTTAAAATCGGTTTTTCAATAGAATATGTTTCAGAAGATAATCTAAGGAGATATTATTATCCTGATTTTGTAGTGAAATCTACAACCGATGAATATTATCTATTAGAAACAAAAGGATTGATAGATCTGGAAGTTCCCCATAAAGATAATAGAGCGAGGCAGTGGTGTAAGGATGCTTCTGATCTAACAGGTGACAAATGGGCTTATTATAGGATAGACCAAGATAATTTTGAAAAACACAGGTTTAATAGTTTAAAAGAATTAATCTCAATAATAAATTAATGATTGATTTTGCATTTAAAAATAAAATCTAAGGAAGGCATTTATTATGCCTTCCTCATAGAACGCTTATTTTTCTTCAATCTGAGTGCTGAATAGGTTGCTATTGATAAATTAGGACATGATTTTGAGTATAATCAATTTCTGAAAAGATTATTAGCTTTTAAAAACGAAGTACAAGTGTAGAGGCGAGCGGATACCAGACGGGCTTGGCTTCACGGGGGTGATATGACAGCTTGGCGTTAACCGCCTCATTGTAGAAGACGGGTAAAAGGAGGGATAAATGAAAATTAAAATTTTAGCTTTATCATTCTTAATCGTTTTTTTATTTTCTTGTAGCCCACCAGCAAATCTATTCATCAAACTGACACCTGAAGAAGAAGTGTATTTGGAAAAAGCAATGTCGCAACCCTTAACATTCATTGTCTATATAGAAGAATCAGAACAAAAATGGGCATTAGCTCAATCGTTCATCGCAAAATATAGTACTATGAAAATTGAGACGATTACAGATTATCTGCTTGAAACTTATACTCCATATGGAGATCGAATGGGTTATAAGGTAATTCGGACTCCCACAAAAGAAGGGGATGAATTTTGTATAGTTTGTTCTTATGATAATCCTTTCAGCAAAAACAATGCCTTACAAAGTGCACATATATTTGCATATTATCTAGTTACAGGTGAGATTATCCCAAGACTTATAAGATATTAAATTGTGTCAAAACATATTAAAGAAAGAATAATAAAAGAAGGATTAATGTTTGATTGCATCAATTGGGGGACTGATAATTGTTATGAGAAAATAGCAAAATGGAAGTATGCCAAAACATTAGACGAAGACGAAAGCATACCAATATGGCCGTCAGGAGAAGAACAAAAAAAATTAGATGATATATGCAAAACATACCCATATTTTAAGATGCAACCGAAATGAAGGGAAAACGTATTATTATATGTGGCACAACAAAAGAAAAACTTGACAAAAAATCCCACGAAGTCTATATAAATTAGTGATGGGGCAAATTACTACGAACGTCAGAAGACAAAAATGATTCCATATCAAAAAGAAAAAATAAATAATGCTATATGCTTTTTTGCCCAAGAACACAAAAAAAAATCAGGAAAATATTTAACTCAAACATATTTATATAAATATTTAGCATTTCTAGATTTTTATAGTATCGAAAAAACCGGAATGCCCACTTTTGGCTTAAAATACAGAGCTATGGGGAGGGGGCCAGTTCCTATTAGTATATATAATAAGAGAAAAAATTTAAAAACGGACTTTTATGAATTCAGAAAACAAGATGATAATTTATATATAATATACCCAAAGAATAAACCAAATTTAGATTATTTCTCAGCATTTGAATTAGAACAAATGAACAAATTAATCTCTAAATATGCAAGGAAATATGGAAGTACTGATGAAATAAGCGATGCAAGTCACAAAGAAATATTAGCGTGGAAAAGAACATATGCTAAGAAAAAAAATGAAATTATTGATTATAAATTAACATTTGAGGGTAACATAGAGAAAAAACAAGTAAAAGAACTGACTCATGCAGAGGAGCGTTTTTTAACTTACTTGGGGTTAAAAAGAATGATGGGATGAAGGTTGGTACGCTATTTAAATGGCAAAACTTTCCCAGTCCCCAATTTGGTGGTAAAAAGAAACCAAGATTATTTGTCTATTTAGGAGATACAGGCTTATTAGAAAGCCCTACTCGTGCTTATATTCACACTACTACAACAAATTTAGGAAATCCCGGGAATAAGATTTTTTTTAGTGCTAAAAAGTATAATTTTTTTGATCAAGATTGCTATCTCTATTATAATGAACCCCCATATACTATCAACAAGAGCACATTAAAAAACAATCCAAAAATAGAAATTCTGGGTAGATTAAGCGAACAGGTATTGAAGAATATATATAATGGAATATTGAAATCATATAAATATAGCAAAATTCAAATTCTTGATATTCATGCTAGCTTTAATAAAGATGGAATAACAGGGCTTAAAAAGCCATAGTCACTTAAGCTTTCCAAGTACACAATTAATAAGATTTTTATTTAACTTGATTGCTTCCACAAAATTGGCAAATATTATCACATCGATTTTAGGAGCAAAACACTTCTGCCTAAAAATCCCATGTGGACACGGTGTGGACAAAATGACTAAAAATGACTCAGTTTTAATGACTCAGGCTAAAAATAAAAAACAGGTTAAGTTATTGATAACATAAGATATTAGGTGGTACGCCTGGCCGGACTCGAACCGGCGACACATGGATTAGGAATCCATTGCTCTATCCATACTGAGCTACAGGCGTATCCAGTTCACAGTTTAACAGATTTAAAAGCAATTTTTCAATTCATAGA
>Ga0307379_10005243_pt1 | contig 18171 bp, 22 predicted proteins | sample UN2MG_FD_202237 | JGI IMG/M metagenome (GOLD analysis project Ga0307379, IMG submission 202237) | Soil microbial communities from Risofladan, Vaasa, Finland - UN-2 | ecosystem: Environmental > Terrestrial > Soil > Coastal area > Acid sulfate soil | place: Finland: Risofladan, Vaasa | collected... | reverse complement strand
TATTGATTTGGTACTCTCATTTATTTAAGCTTAAAGCCTCTCATTGAAAAGCCTCAAGTATACAGCTAATACCTGAGAAACATAAGGGAGTATAATTCTGCTTTGCTTGAGTATCAACTACCCCCACAAACCCCATCAAGACTGTTTAAATACTATTGGATTCCCTGTGCTTCCCAAACGTAAAAAAGACCTGTATGACGTTCTGGATTAAGACAGGGACGATAAGGGATGGAGTGAACCCCTCAGGCTGGACACTTTAAGTCTTAACACACCATACATTCCCGAGAGCTATTCTTTGCCAATAACCTCTCATATTCCTCTGGAGGCCGATACCCCAAAGATGAATGCAACCTCTTATTATTATACACATCTTCTATAAAATAGGGAATCCTTTCAGCTACATCAGAAAAAGTTTCATATTCCCATAAATATACCTCCTCTTGTTTTAAGGTTTTAAAGAATGATTCGGCAAAGGCATTATCATAAGGATTGCCTTTTCCGGACATACTTATTCTGACATCATTATCTTTAAGTATTTTTATATAATCTTTACAGGTATACTGAATACCTTGATCTGAATGATGAATCAGGTTATCAGTATTTCTGGTAGCTATCGCCATATTTAAAGCAGCAATGGCCAGCTTAGGAGATAAGGTTTTACCGATAGCATAACCGACTATTTTTCGTGAATAAATATCTATGATGGCGGCAAGATAAACAAAACCGTTAAGTATCCTGATATAGGTGATATCCGCACACCAGACTTGGTTGATACCGGTAAGTTCTTTATCCTTAATCAAATTAGAGTATATTTTATTATGATGTTTGCTATTGGTAGTAGTTACATATTTGTGTTTTATCCTACCTTGTATATCTAATTCCTTCATCATCTTTAATACCTTCTTATGGTTTACTGTTACCTTATCCCTTCTTAATTGAGCGGTTATTCTTCGGTAACCGTAATAGGGATGTTCCCGGGAGATAGTTGCTATTTTATTTTTAATACCTGCTTCTTTTATCTTTTTATCAAGCTTATCTTTGGACCGATAATAAAGAGTAGATCTTTTTATACCCATTAGTCTACATCCTTCTTTGATTGATTTAAATAGGGACCGGTAATGATGGATGAACCCTCTTTTTTCCTCTGTAGTATGTATTCTTTCTCTTTTTTTAAAATATAGTTCTCCATAGTAAGTTTGCCGATCATCTACTCAAATTTTCCTATTTGTATCCTTTATCTCCTTTATTATAGATAACCTATATTAAAAAGGAATTTAATTAGAATAATCCCTGCTGCAAAAAAAATCAGCAAGGAAAAGTAGTATCTCACATATGCTCCTCTTATATTACTATGTATTCTTGCTCCTAACTGGGAACCAATTATAGAACCAGTTAAAATACAAGCTACCAATGCAAAATCTACATTTCCTTTAAAAAAGTGAGTTAAAGCTCCATATCCCGAGACAAATATAGTTTGAAAAAGACTCGTTCCGATAGCTACACTTGTTGATACTCCTATTAAGTAAATTAAAGCAGGATTCAAAATGAAAGCTCCTCCTATTCCTAAAAGTCCAGAGAGTATTCCTACTCCAAATCCGAGTACAATTAAATAACAGACCGAAATATATTCTATATTAGAAATAGGCAAGGAAGTAAGTGGAGGAATTTTTATATTTTGAATTTTTTGAGAAAATACAGTGTCTACTATTCCTCCTCGAGGTGCTCTTTTTTTCGCTTTTTTACTTTCAAGGAACATAGAAATTCCTATCAGAAAAAAAAGAACTATGTAAATTATATTTATATAAAGGTCCATTTTACTAATGGCAGAATCATGAATAATAACAGTTCCTATACTTTTTAACCACATCAGGATTCGTGATCCTAATTCTGCTCCCACTATTGAGCCCATCAAGATAAATCCAGCCATCTTATAATCTACATTCCCATAACCTCCATGTTTTAAACTAGCAAAAGTTGAGGTCCCTATCATTTGGCAAAGACTGCTCCCTATGGCAATATTATATGGAATGTTAAATACCATATTTAACAATGGCACTAAAAGAAATCCCCCGCCTACTCCGAATAAACCAGAGAGTATACCAATAACAAAACCTGTTCCAATAAAACCTATACAATTAATCATTTAAATAATCCTTTTATTTTTAGTAATCTTAATTATAGAAAGATTGGGGAAGAAGTGCAAATGATTTCGTAGGTTTCGAAAGAAAATTTAACCATTTCGAATAGTGTCAAAAATTCTAAGAACTTAAAATGCTACCAAAACAATCTATTAAATCAATTTAGCGGATTTTTAGTTATTTTTGTTAATGAATATGCTAATACCATCCCCACAATAAAAGCAACCGTCATATTAATTATTAGGGCTAATATTGCAATGGTGATGGTTACAATATAAGAATCTGTTTTTAAACTATGCTTTCCTAACTCAATGGCCACAAAGACTAATAATGCACCAAAAACACCAAGAGGAATAATGGCTACGAATTCTGGACTGGCAAAAAATAGAGCGATAGGTAGGAGTATTATACCGCTAATAATATTCGACCCTCCAGTTCTTGCCCCAAACCTGTATTGGGCAGCAAGACCACCGGCGCCATGACACATGGGGAATCCTCCAAAAGGAACAGAGGTAAGATTCATAAGTCCAATACTAATTGACAATTTATCAGGCTCAACTTCTCTATGGATAAGATCTTGCATCAATAATGAAGTGGAAAGTATGGCATTAGTTATAGTCAGCGGTGCCTGAGAAATTGCTAATAACCATCCCCCTTTTAAAAAATCCTGGATACCTGGAATAATTAAAGTTGGTAATGGCAAAATTCTTATTTGAGGAATACCAGATTTTGAAAAACCTATAACTATTCCAATTAATAAAATCACTATTACAGAGATATCTGTTATATGAGTAAATTTAGTAGTAATTAAAAATAAAATAATGATTGTGATACAGATGAGAGATAGAATAATATCCTTTATCATAAAGTTGATTGAGGTTTTGAATAAAAGTAACGCCAAACCCATTTGAATACCTCTAACCACACTAGAAGGAACTTTTTCTTGAACAAAATTCATTCCTTTAGAAAATCCTAGAATTAAAAAAAGAATACCTAAAATCATCCCTGAAGCAGTAATCTCTTCCTTACTCAAATTTCCTGCAATAACTATTGCTCCAATTGCTTTCATCGGTTCTACCGGCATAGGCATCTTATAATATAAACCGGTAATAATATACCACACGCTAAAAAATAACAGTATATGTCCCAAATTAAGATTTGAAACAAAAGCTACTCCTAAAACTATAGGGAATAGTGTTCCATAATCCCCTATAGCACCAGCTATTTCTTCCAGATTAAATCTAAAATCAGGCCACTTATCAAATCTATCTTCGTTTTTCATAATTTACCGCCCAGTAATTTTCCCTGTTTTCATACTAAGTTCTCCTTATTAAACCAAGTATTTTACCTAACTAACAATAAGAAAAGTATATCAAAATTGAACTTTATATCAATGGTCTTTAACCAGGTCATAATAATTTAAGGTAGAACTACTCCGTTCCTGGTTGCTTCGAGAACCGCTTTAGCTGATTCGGTAATACCAGGAGGAAAACCAATGATTTTATAAATGAAGAGAAAACCAACTACCCATAAAATAAGCATACAAAGAATCCATAAGATGAATCCATATTTTAGGAAATCGATAGGATGAATTATTCTTTTATCTGTCCCCGGGTAAGAACTAAGGGCATAAATAATAGCATTATTAGGGGTACCTACGATAAGGAAATGGGCGAAAGAGGTAGCAAAGGCAGTAGCTAATCCGACTGCCCAGGGTTCTCCTGCCCCACCGGAGAGAATTCCCATAGGAATAGTAATCGGACCTAAGAGAGACGTAGTAGCAGCATCACTCATAAAATTAGTCATAATTCCAGAAAAAAGGCTTGCTCCCACCAGTAAAGGCATCTCCCCATCTACTCCTAAGGATTGGATTCCATTTAAAAAGAATTTGGCCAACCAAAGGGCTGCTCCGCTATTTTGTAATAAAGCTCCCATAGTTAAAGCCCCACAATACATAAACCAGGCATTCCAAGATATGTTGGACAAGATCTTTTTCCAATCTACTACTCGAAAAATAACTGGAATTATTAGAGCAAGTAAGGCAGGACCACCTAATCCCAAAGTCTTGCTTTTGGTTATCCACAAAAAGAGAATGGAGAACATCATCAATAATATTAATATTTCACTAATCTTCATCGGCCCCATAAGCTTATTTTCTTTTTTTATAGCTTCTAATCCAGGAGTTAAATCTTTTATTTTAGTCTTACGAAACATAAAGAGTAGATAAAGAGTTACGGCTACGGCTAATATAGGAACTAAGGGCATCCCGTAAGCCATCCATTGGGTAAAACTCATAGATACATTATAATTATCGAAAAACCCCATCATAACAGCATTACGTCCGCCTGCGGCCGGTGAACCGACTCCACCTACATTAAGACCAAAACAAAGGGTAAAAAGAAGTAGCTTGGCCAGGTTAGAATCTTCTTTTATCTGCAATCCCTTATCATTTGCTCCCTTTAAAGCGCCGGTATAAATAGCAACCATAACCGGAGTCATAAAAGCAGCAATTGCATGAGCAGATACGAATGCACCTAAGATAGACATAGAGATAGCAATTACAAAAAGGGGGAATTTAAATCCTTTTACCCATCCTAAAATCCAACTAGCTAAACGTTTATGTAAACCAACTTCGGTTACTACCACCCCCAAAGCCAAAACACCTAAAAGAAAAAGAGGGGCATCTCCACAGAAGGTTTTACCTATCTCTGCCTTGGGAAGTAAGTAAAAGAAGTAAGCAAGAAAAGGCATAAGAATACCGACTAATCCTATAGGCATAGCTTCTGTACAAAAAAAAATGGTAGCCATAGGAATTATCCCTAAAACCAATTTTGCCTTCCAGGCAGCTTGAGAAATACTATTAGCTACCCCTGTTCTTATCATATTATCGGCAAAACCATATTCTTGTACAACTTTTTTTAGACTTTCAGGAGTAGGAAGAATAAAAGCGATAACAATGAAAACTAAAAATCCTGTAATTAACCAAAACATATTACTATCCAGTAAAATACCATTTTTAAAAGTGCTATTAATCTTTTCTTCCATTTATTATAATATACTCCATTTTGGCCATTCCATTATACTTTTTTTATTATTGGGAATATTACAAAGATTCTTAAAATCTTTGAATATATATTTTATTTTACTCAAAGTACGAATGGAAGAAACAAGAAAATGCTCTCATTCCCGCCTTTACAGGTGGGGAGTTCCCGCTAGATTAAAATAAACTTAATCATAAATAATTATTATCATAGCTTATTCTATTAATCGTACAATGTGAAAATACTATTTTACTGATTATAAAGATAGATATATTTACTTAGAAATTTAATATTAATTTCCTATTTTTTGAATATATGAAAACCGAGTTTTACAAAAACACCAGGTAAAACTAATATTCTTGGATTTTTGCCTACATACCTTTCAGAATCTTTTAGAGCATCTTTAAAGGTATTTGTGGGAATACATCCCATTCCTCTTGCATATCCTGGTTCCCGTGCTCCTGCAATGTAAATTGCTGAGGTATGATTATGAGCAATAGAACCACAAGAGACCATTGAAAATCCATGGAAAGCACCATATGCATAACCATATCTATATTTATAGATATATTCAGGTCGATTAGAAACTTCTTCCGCAAATCTCATAACTTCTGAAAAATTAGCTACTTTCTGTAATTTATTATAAATTTCTCTATAGGAAGGGAACCACTCATCGTTGAACCATCCATTACATAATGAAGCAGTTATTATAACCCCATTTTCCCTAAAAATATCATAATTACGAGCAAGTTGAGCTCCGATTGCTTGAAGCATTAAAATTGGATTAGTACCATGACCAGGCCCATAATGGAAAACTCTTGGCTCACCAAAAACTAAAATATCAAACTTATCCTGTATATCTAAATACACATTAGTTCTTTTATCCGCTAATTTCCAGCTCTCTTCTTGTACTCTTTCACCATCTCCGCAATATACGCCAAGAACTTGATTATCAGTTCCTAATACTGCATCAACAAAGAAAAACTTTTTACCCATTCCTTTTTCAATCGCTTTTCCAATCGCGTCAAAACGTTTTCGCATTCCGCTTTTAGCATGATTGACCGGGATAAATTCTGGAGCATGCATAACAGAAGGGTTATGATGAGACGCTATTGATCTCCAACTAGTCATACCGGTGGCAATCATTTTATAACCACCACTATAACCTCCATAAGGATTACCAGCTACATGGCCAATTGAAATAGCGATATCAGCATCAACTACAGATTTCCCAACCTCAACTACATCTCCTAATTCATCATAACCATAATTTATTAGATTCTCTCTATCTTCACAATCATGCCAAGTTAATTTATTTGGCCAGAAATAATCTACGATATCTTCGCCTAAATACCAATAAAGTTCTTCCTTAGTATTTTTTCTATGTAAACCGCCACAAATCATTAATGTAATATCTTTCTTTTTTACTCCACCTTCTTCTAACTCTTTAACAATTAAAGGAATACATACTTTTCTATGTGCCTCTTTATGGGCCCCACCTTTTACCCGATCAGGGCAAAGAATAATAGCTTTTTTCCCGGGTTTAGCAAATTCTTTTAATGGGGGCATTCCTAAGGGGTTACGAAGAGCCTTTCTGGTTGCCTCATAAGGGTCTACTTTAGGCGGATCTTGCCTTAAATCATCTGGACCCATTACAGTTGCACTTTCTGGAACTTCGATCTCCATCATCGTATCTCCATATTCAATTTTACAGCTTTTCATAAATTTTTCTCCTGTTTTATTAATAATTTATTAAAATAAAACTATATTATTTTAAATATTCTCTGATTATTTCTTTGAATTTAACTGAAAAAAATCAATTTCTCCTGAAAAACTTGTCAAAATAAATAATCTATTACTAATAGTAAAAATATTTGATATCATTCTGACATTTTCCCTTTTAGTGCCTCTTTACAAATCGCAATTAGAATTACCATTATTTAAATCTTAGTTTTTTATTGCCCTCATTGCTAAAAAATTATCTATAATTCTTTTTAATTCAATGACACTAAAACCTATTTGACCAGTAAATTTTGTTAAAGCTACTAGTCCCCCATCAATAGTATCTATCTTAGCTAGCATTCTAGCATTTTGTTCTTTTAATCCTCCTCCATATACTACAATCGGTTCAAAACGTAATTCATTTTTAACTATTTCTTTAATAAATTGGGATACAAAGCTTATGTATTCTTTTCCTGGTGGCATCTTTCCTGGCCCTATAGCCCAAATTGGTTCATATCCAATAATTACCTTTTTCCCATTAAATTTATTTTTTATACCTTTTAAATTGAGTCTTAATTGTGATTTCAAGATAGATTCAATGCGTGGTTTTTGTTCTGCAAATTTTCCTTCTCCTCTTTCTTCTAAAGTCTCCCCTATACATAATAAAACGTTTAAATTTGCCTCCAGAGCACATAACACTTCTTTATTTATTATATTATCTACTATTTCCCTAGCATGTATTCTCAATTTGAGATCTTTTTTTACTTTTGGCTCAAAATATTCAATTAGCCCCAGCTTATCAGCCCTTTCTTCAGAATGACCTATGAGTGCCCAAGCACATCCTAAATTCTTAGCAGCAGTTGCTGGTAAATTGGTTGTAAAGGCACCGAAATTACTGCCTTTTTTAATATCTTCTCTAAATACCCCTTCACAACCAATATCTATACCCATTGTTTCTTCATCAGAAAAAGTTTTAAGTTTGTTTGTCGCACTTAATATCAAAGCTTCGGGTAAGAAATAAGTTATATGTAAATCTTTTATATTACCTAATCCATACTTTATAGTTTCTTCTATAACTGATTCAATCCATTCTTGGGGTTTAGAAAAAGGACAGATACCTCCCAGTTCTCTGGGTATATCGAATCTCTTTAGATTAATTAGTATCTCTTTCATTTGACGTTATCTCCTTCAATAAATTTGGTAAAAACTATATGCAAAACAGGTAACTTTAAAATAAGTCTCTAAAAAGAGCTAAATTATTATCAACGTTTTCTATTCTTTTATTTATATTTATGTTTTATATGCTTTTTCCATGGCCTTTATTAAAGGAAGCTCTTCACCAGACAAATATTTTACCATTGCCCCGCCAGCAGTAGATATATAATTAATTTTATTTAAATTGATAAATTTTGAGGCTGCATTTACTGTATCGCCCCCACCAATAACTGAATAACTTTTTGCACTTGCTATTATTTTTAAAATTCTTTTTGTCCCCTTTTCAAACTGTTTTTTCTCATATACTCCTATGGGTCCGTTAATAAAAATTGTTCCGCTATTTAGAATAATCCTTTTATAATGTTCAATTGTCTTTTGACCAACATCCATAGACATTTCTTCAATTGGTAATTCTCGAACTAATATCTCTTTTCTCTTATCATTTTTCTCATAAGCCAAATCAATAGGAATTTCTATTTTACTGGGATAATTACTTAAATATTTATTTGCTGGTTTTATAAATATATCCAATCCTCTATTTTTAATAAATTCCTCTTTCTTGTTACCCATTTTTATACCACTTGCTAAAAGCATAACTTCTCCAACAATACCACAAGTAAGAATTTTATCAGCAGTACCATTTTCTAATACCTGCTTCATCATTCCAAAAGCATCTGATATTTTTGCTCCACCTAAGACAAATACAGAGGGTTTTTCTGGGTTTTTCATTATTTTATTTAATGCGTTTATTTCTTTAATCAATAACCTACCACCTGCAGCTGGTAATATTTCTTGAAAAGCAACCATGGAGGGAGCATTTCTATGAGCTGCTGCAAATGCATCGTTAACATAGTAATCTACTAATGGAGCTAAATTTCTGATTAGATAAGTATTTAACATTTCTTCTGGTATTAATTTAACTACATTTTCAAAAGTTGATGCTTCTTCAGTTAAATATTTTAAATTACCAAGTAGAATAACTTCACGAGGTTTTAAAGCTTTAATTGCTTCCTGAGACGCAGGCCCACCTATATCATCTATATAGTTTACCTGAATACCTAAAAATCTTGATAACTTTTCTGCATGTTCATTAAGTGGTATCAAATTATGATAATCTAATGTATCTCCTTGATGAGCAATTAAAACAAGTTTTGCATTTTTAGCAAGCAAATCTCTTATTGTCTCTAAACTCTTTTTTATTTTATTTTCATTAACTATTTTTTTAGTAACAGGATCTAATGGTGAATTAATATCCAATCTTAATAATACCACTTTCCTATTATAATCAAATTCATCTATAGTTCTTATTTTCAAAAATGAATTCATTTATGTTTTCCAAGTCCTAAAAATTTATTAGTTTCACCAACTGCTTTCAATCTGTCTGTTTCCATTTCCATGGCTGCTCTAATACCATCTATTGTTTCTGGGATAGAAACAGATTCTTGTGGTATATGAATGCCAAACATAATATCTCTTCCTGATTTAACAATTGTATCTTCCCAGATACAAATTTCATACATATCCCCTCTTGGATTTCCTAAATTCCTTGCATAGTTAAAGACAGAAGCATTACCTAAGAAACCATCCTCTAACCTGATAACCCTAATCCTGTCATGTTCCTTAAAAGCGGTTAGCGCATTTTCAATAGATATTTCTTTTTTTGGTGTAGCTAAAACCGTAATAAAATGACCAAGCGTTACAGGTGCATGTACTAATATTCCCGTTGCTTCTACATGAGGCATAACGGTCATAAGATCTACTGCTTGATGATTCGGTGCTTTATGTACTAGTAACGCATCTGTCAATCCCCTCCTGTAATCTCCTGGATCTGCTATACGTGCAACAATAGTAATTGCTACTTTTTCTATACCATACTTTCTATCCAAACAATCTACTGCTCTGATTAATCCGGTAGTATTGCAAGAAGTAAGCTTTAAAAACTGTTTACCTAGACCTTTCTCATAATTAGCATATCCATGAAAAAATACATCTGCAACGTCATTCTTTTCTCCCCCTTGGAAAATAGCCTTTTTATTATACTTTTTGTACAATTCTTTATTTTTTGCTCCAATGCCAGCATTTGTTGCATCAAGTATGATATCAACTTTTTGAATTAATTCTTCTAATGTTCCTGAAATAGGAATACTTTCTTCTTCAAATTTATTAAGATTTTCAGGAACTGAAATATACAAATTATATGGCATTCCTTTTTCTTTTAATGCCCTGATGGGTAAAGTGGGTACAACATCCACGATTCCTATCAATTCCATATCCTTTTGTAACGCTACCCCATCTGCCAATCTCTGACCAATTGTTCCATATCCTACGACTCCAACTTTTACTTTTTTCATAGTTAACTCTCCTTTTTTTATTTTTTATTATAATCAAATATACCTATAGGTATATTTGTGAATATTTATGTTAATCTTCGTCTTCCAAATCTATTGGCGGGTTTTTTTAGATCTCATAAAGCATGGAATTAAAAATCCAATTATAATAATAATAATTACAGAAATAGGACGCCCAAAAAATTTAAGAGGGTACCGTCAAAAATGATCATAGTTCTTCCTAGACCAGCCTCAGCAATCGGCCCAAGAATTAATCCAAGCACTATGGCTCCTAATGAAAAGCCATATTTATCTAAAAAATATCCTGATATACCAAAGATAAACATAAGCCATACAATCAAACATATTATTGTTTATAGAATATGAACTCACAATGCTTAGTGCAACAATTGAAGGTATTAATACCACATTACTAAGAGTAATTATTTTTGAAAAAAACGGTGCTCCAAAAAGACCCATAACAAGCATAAATATATTTGCAATAAATAAAGATAGGATAAATGTGTAGTAATAGTTTAGTTTTTCCAAAATCTTGTTTTAAGTATATACTACCCTCCCCCCAAGCTGTCAAACATTCCGAATTGTCTTGTCATTTTGTCAAATAAAAGCTTATTTCTCACATTCTTTTATAATTTTTATAAATTGGTACTTATGCCCAAAACCCCTTTGGTAAGGGTACTTTTAAAACATTTGAAAATAAAAAATAGACAACGGCTACTATTGTTAAAGAGAATATTAGTGATAAAATAATCTTTTTTGGATTATTTTTGGATTTCTCTTCTAAGATTATGGTTAAGAAAGTAAGGAAAACTATGCTTGATATAATAAAGCCTAAAGCAGAAAAAAGGGAAACCCATAAAATACCAGCTACAACTGCTATGATTATTTTTCTCTTATTTGTTGTTAAAAATAAAGTTTTTCTATCTGGTTTTCTTAAAGATTTTATTAAAAGAATCAATGATAGGATTGTCATACTAATTAAAACAAATTGGGGGAATATAATATCAAGATGAATATAAAAAATATTTGTTTTAAAAGACATTAATTGAATCCAAAAAACTACCACAACAGCTAACATAAAAATAGCTGCGATTAGATCGGTGTTGTGTTTATTTTTATTGTCTTGCATATTTATAACCCACCGTTTTTTCTTTCTTTTAAAAATTTAGAAACAAATGGCCATGAGAAGGAAAGAATTATAAGAATAATGAGTATTATACAAATTGGCCTGCCAAAAAATACTTTATAGAAACCAAAGGCATGAGACATCAAAGTTGCTTGCACTAATCCTTGCTCTGCAATGGGGCCTAGTATTAAACCTAACACTACTGCAGCAGGAGAAAGGCCAAGCTCTATAAAAAAGTAACCCAAAAGGCCAAATATAAACATAATAATAACGTCTAAACTATTATTACGTATAGAATACGAACCAACTATGGAAAGAAATAAAATTACAGGACCCAAGTATAGAGTTGGTACACGAGATATTATTTTATAAAGATTTACACCCATAAATATCCCTATAAATAACATCATAATCGTTGAGATAAGCAGAGCCCAGATTAAAGCATATACTATTTCACCATGAGTTTGATAAAGTTCGGCACCAGGTCTTAGCCCCTGAAGTAATAAAGCACCATAAATCACAGCACATACTGGAGTTCCGGGTATTCCCAAAGTAAGAGTGGGTATAAATCCTCCGCCCACTGATGCATTATTTGCAGCTTCAGATGCTATTACTCCCTCTAATATTCCTGTTCCAAATTTCTCTGGATTTTTGGATGCTTTTTTTGCTTCATTATATGCTATTATATTAGCTATAGCACCTCCAGCTCCGGGAAGAATCCCAATAATTACACCAATAATACTCGATCTTAGTGCGGTAATCCGGGTATCCCAAATCTCGGAAAGAATAGTAGTCCACTTCTCTTTAGAATGCTTTCTGGGATCACCAGCATAAATGCTCATTTTTTCATTCATTAATTTTAATGCTTCCGGTATACAGAAAAAACCAATAAGAGCAGAAATAAGTTCTATTCCTGCCTGTAGCTTATAATAGCCAAATCCAAATCTTACCACGCCTCCCATAATGGTAATTCCAATACCACTCATAAGAAGACCAAAAGTTCCTGACAAAAATGTTTTTACTATAGAACCTCTACCTAAAGTAGACATAACAGTTAACCCAAATATAGCAAGCCAAAAATACTCAGGAGGGCCAAATTTTAAAGCTACATTTGCTAAAGGAGGTCCAAAAAATGCAAGAGCTATTATACCTATAATTCCTCCAAATACCGAAGCAATAGTTGCTCCCCATATTGCTTTTACCCCTTCTCCCTTATTTGCCATAGGATAACCATCAAAAGCCGTCGCAATAGAACTTGGAGTACCAGGGGTGTTGATTAAGATTGCAGAAAAACATCCTCCATAGATTGCAGACATATAAATTGCTCCAAGAACTGCCATAGCAGTTACTGGACTCATAACAAATGTAAAAGGAACCAAAATAGCCACTGCCATAGTAGCAGTTAAACCTGGTAAAGAACCTATTACTAAACCTGCAACTGTTGCAATTAGAATATATAGCATATTTTGAAAAGTAAGAAGCGCGATAAGTCCTTCGATTATCATAACTTTTTCCCTTCGTTTCTAAAAATAGATTAAATTACAATTATGGAATATTGAATTCTTAACCCTGATCTTTCTTGAGGGAAAGAGACAAAGATACATTTTAATTTCTTAATGATTTTTTAATAGCTAAGACTTTAGATCCATCCTACAAAAATCGATAATTGGTAACCCTTTTGTACTTGCTGTTACAAGTACAAAAGGGTTAAATCCTTATCTTTCAATATCCATACTCAGCTAATAAATTTTTATAATATTCTATTCCCTCCTTAATTTCTTTGCTATATTCTTCCGCTCCCCAGTAGAAAGGACTAAATCCCAATGCTTCCATTTGTTTAATAAACTCTGGATTCTCGCTAACTTTTTTAAAAGCAGAATCCAAAATATCAACTATTTCTTTTGGGGTCCCTGGAGGTGCGACAACACCACGATAAGCACCCATAATTACATTATAGCCAAGTTCTTGTAAGGTTGGAACATCAGGAAATTCTGCTACACGCTCAGATGATGCTACAGCTAACTGGCGAATCTTATCTCCTAATTCAACAGCTTGGTTAGGAAAACCAAATGTGGCAGATACATGTCCTCCTAGAAGGGCAGGTTTAGTTTGACCGGAACCTGCAAATGGAACATAAACTAAATTAATTTTAGCTTCTTTTGATAGTAATAGATAAGCAAAATAAGGAGCTGACCAGGTCCCAACTCCACCAATAGTAAGCGTTCCCGGATTTGCCTTAGCATAGTCAATAAGATCTTGCATTGTTTTAAAAGGGCTATCCGCACGTACAACAATTGTATCTGGGGTATATTGGAAGCATCCTATCCGAGTAAGGTCTTCTGTTTTATAACCTGGGTCGCCCTGTAAAGGCTGAAGTATTGTATGAGGTTCATTTACGCCAGCAATCGTATATCCGTCTGGCTTAGATCTTGCAAGTTCAGACCAAGCTATTGCTCCACCTCCACCGGGTTTATAAGAAATTAAAATGTTAACCCCTAACTCTTCCTCTAAATATTTCTGTTGAAACCTAGCTGTAATATCCGATTCTCCTCCAGGGCTGAAAGCAATAATATAAGTAATTGGCTTCTCAGGGTATTTAGCAAAACTTACAGTCCCAAGAATCAACATGATGCACAAAAAAACAAATCCATTTATAACTAGTCTTTTCCATAAAATTGATCTCATTTTCAAAATTCCTCCTAAATTTTTTTATTTATCTTTCTCTCCCCCTCAAAAACTAATACTAAAAATAACTTTAATTTTCTATTTTTTATCTTTTTGATCTTAAAAGATCAAGTTTTAAGCGAATAGCTGCTTCTTTTTTTATATTACCAATTGTTGAATTATGCTTTTGATTAAATATTTCACTTAATATAGCATTTAATAGAGCCATTGCTGCGACATTAGAATTAAAAAAACAGAACTTTCATAAGGACAGAATAAACAAACATCCGACATTTTATATAGGGGTGACGTTTTTTTATCAGTGATTGATATTAGTTTTATACCTCCTTTTTTAGCATATTGTGCAAAGTTTATTGTTAATTTTGTAAAACGTGGAAAACTAATACCGTAATAGTTTAGTTTTTCCAAAATCTTATTTTGGGATTGCATTCGTTCCATATCTCATCATACATTAAAGCTTTTAGACTGACTTCCGTACCTGCTCCAGAGGGGTCTCCGATAGTTATTTCGATTATTGGTTTATCCATACTTTAACCTCCAGACTTTAAAAAAGATTGCCATTATCATCAAAATTAAGTTCATAGAAAGAACCGCAAATTTCGAGATATTTATTGGATTTTGCAATATCTATCAAGTTCTCTGATATCTCTATTTCTCCAAGCTCCACTGTATTTTTTATTCTCACCATTGTTACATTTTCCTTATCTAAAATGTTACATGTCTTTATGCAGGCTTGTATGGCTTGCCGGTCGTTTTTTAAAACCATAGGTATCTTAACACTAACTGGGACCGTAGAAGTAAGAGAATTGAGATATGTCTGTTCAAATATAAACTTGTCAAAGGCCCTTTTGGTAGTAAAATCAACTATTCCCAAGCCATTGCCATTGCCATGAGACCTATCGGTTATATCAAGTACAGCGATTCTGGTGATGTTCGGACCACCGCTGGCGTAAGGAGTATGGTACCTGCCCACCACATTGGTAGAAAAACCTGAGCCGCTAATGTCCTTGCCTATTTCATCGATCACCAAGACATCAAATTTATCAAAATACAATTTAGGTGCAAGCTTTTTAGCTTCTTCCTGAAGAGCCGGTTCTTCTTTTTCTATCTCATCATTTTTTAGGACTTCTACCTTACATGTCTCGTGGTAGGCATTTTCTAAAATACCTACTCCAAAAATTATATTGGTTTTTTGAAGTAATACCTTAGCGATGGCGGGGATATTCTCGGCCATCTTTCCAAACCCTAATTCATGGCATATATCTGCCCCTTTTTGCTTACCCAGTCCTATAGTAATCATCTTCATGAGTCCGCTTTCGTATTTACCTCTAAAAGCCACATGTGGTTTTATCCTGTTGATGATGACGATGGCGTCTGTTTCATGGGCATATTTATCTATATATACGGGTAAGCCGTTTTCAGATGTCCCCACTCGGAACACTTCCATAGTAGCCTTGATGGAAGCCTCTACGTATTCTTCGGAAATGCCCATACCTATGAGCATATTTTTTTGACCTTCAGCGGTAGCTCCACCATGGCTACCCATGGCAGGTACTATAAAGGGGATGCCGCCGGCCTTTTTTATTTCACTCACCAGAATCTTTACCATCAAAGGTTGATTTGTTATACCTCTGCTTCCTACAGCTATAGCTATGTTTTGACCATGTTTTATGTTTGACAGTACACCTTTGGAGTATAACTTATCTAACAATTCTCGTTCTACATTTTTTATTGAAGGCCTTTCAAAATACTGCTTTACTTTTACCATCCTGGGTGTTTTAATGCTATCCAAAAGATTATCAATGGTGCTCAAACTATCACCTCCCATTATTTAATGCTAAAAGTGTTCGGAATTTACTTTCTCTATTTAAATATATTTAAAATGTCTTCTCCGGTCATTCTTGATCCTCTTTTCCTCGTTGACTCTCTTATCTCTCTGTAAAGTCAGGTAGGGAAGATCAATAATTTCTCCGGCAATTATCCTTTCCTTAACTTTTATGATATTCGCAAAGTAATAACTCAACTGTTTTTTGCAATTCTCGAGATTTACAGCGGTATTTATACCGGCAAGATACCCGGCGTTATCTTTAAAGATCTTAATCATTATCATTAGTAGCCCCCCTTTTTTTTTATATTTAGGTATTATCTTGCCTCTCCTCTATCCTCTTCTTTAACTCTTTTCTTCTGTCCTCTTTCCTCATTAAACTAATCTCCTTTTAACTATTTAAAATTTAATCTTCCTTTAAGGTTACCCTTTAAGGTTACCACCATTTCTCAAATATATTTTCTCTAAAAGCTCTCATTTTTTATATAGTTTAGGTATCAGTATAGTACAAAAAAGGTCGAACTAATACGATGCTAAATCATCGTCTTTTATGTCTGTAATAAACATATGACCTGGCGCGTGGGTAATTACGAGTTCGGGAGTAAGTCTAAACCTGATCCAGTCACCTATCGTTTCTAGCGTATATAATTTTATTCCTTTGATTGGCTGTTTAGAATTATCTTTTTCAAAGTTTGTTCCGGGACCGGTATAAACATCTGTATTTTCCTTAATACAAGTGCAAATTTCAATAAATTTTTCCTCTTTTTCGCAGCTAATACCTAACCCTATAAAGATTAATATTAAAATTATAAGAAAAATTTTTTTCATTATTAAAATTTCATTCCCTTTTCCAAAAAAAATGAATGGTAAACAAAACCAACCGGAATGAGATCTAAAATGATTAATTACTGCTCAATAGTTGACCTAATATCCGGTCAAGCTTTTTAAGTCGTTCCCGGTGCGGCCTATTTATACCCCGTTCCCAACACCAAATAGTCTTAGTTACGCCGACTATTCTTACTCCAAAATTCTCACAAATTTTTGTAACAACCCTTATATTGTGTCTAATTTTTTTAAAAAAAACTTCTATCCTTGGATACTTCATAATTTTTAACTTCCATTCGGGAGATTACATTCTTCAGGAAAAATCTCTTTAAACCTAATAACCTTTACTGCTAAATGCTCAATTTTATTTTCACCTAAAACTCTTTCCATTAATATAATTACGAAAGAATTTCTTCTCTTTCTTTAAACAAGATACCTTCTTTTTCAAGTTCATCTAAACAGGGTTTATAAATCTCTGGAAGAACTGGAGCTTGAACTCCAGTTGCAGTAACTTTACCCTGAAGGATAAGTTTTGCACCGATAGCAGGTGGAATTCCTGTAGTACGAGCAACGGAGGAATCATTATTTGGAATACCGTAATCAATTAACGTAGAGGTATAGCGGATACGTTTTTGGTCCTTAGGGAAAAAAGTGATATAACGGTGTTCCATAATAACAAAATCCTGTTCTCCTTTTTCGTAATTCAACTTTTCTAAGAAGAGATGTAAAATCACATCTCTTGGGCTACCTTTCTTTAATGGAATATAGTCATCAGAAAGTAAACCAAGCCACTTAATCCGATGTAAAACTGCTGCATAAGGCTCTAAATTAAGAAATTTCCTTAATTCGTTTTCAATATTGCATTTTTCGGGAGCCCTAATGAGTCGACGTGTAAATTCCTTATATGTAAACTTTTCTAACTCCCAAGAATTTTCCTCAAAGAGTCCCATATCAAGCATTTTACGTATGGTATTTTAAAACCTTAATAATTTGTCTCAATACAACCCACTCTTATCTCTTTACTATACCTGCTCCGTAATCGTCATTGTTAAAATAGGCATTTGCACCATGCTTACGATAATAATGACGGTTGAGCATAAATTTCGGTAGAGGTTCCAGTGGGAAATGGGTGCTATACATGAAAACTGCCATTTTAGATATCTCCTCCAGAACTACGGATTTATGCACTGCATCCCATACATCTGCACCCCATGTAAAGGGGCCATGGAACGGTGAAAGTGCTGCA
>Ga0307379_10005242_pt1 | contig 18175 bp, 14 predicted proteins | sample UN2MG_FD_202237 | JGI IMG/M metagenome (GOLD analysis project Ga0307379, IMG submission 202237) | Soil microbial communities from Risofladan, Vaasa, Finland - UN-2 | ecosystem: Environmental > Terrestrial > Soil > Coastal area > Acid sulfate soil | place: Finland: Risofladan, Vaasa | collected... | reverse complement strand
GCGTCCTCTCCCGCAAGTAACGGCAGCATAATGGTCGACCGGACCCCCTCTTGCATCAAAAACTCGTCATCCGAAAATGCAGAATTTTCCGACGCTAGATCCCTGACGAAGCGTGGCCTTTTCTCAGTCAGTACCCAGCCACCGGCGGTCCCTTCTGTCTTTGGCCACGACTCACCCTGCCAAGAAGCCAGCGGTGGCTCTGCCACTGACAGGGCAACAAACAATTTATCCCCTTCCGGCACCACCACTCCGATACGATCATAAGCCACGAGCGCCTTCACTGCCGCGGCAAAGGCCGGGTACACATCCGCGAGTCTCAGAGATCGCCTCAGGACGGGCTGAGCGGCCGCATACAGTCGGCGGTGCTCGCTGGCCACTGCTGCTTGCTGCGCCAAGACTTGGAGTGGCTCAACCACAGCCGGATCGAAGGGGCGGTTTCCCTTCCAGCCGGCCTCCAGAACGCCGACCGTTTGGTCCTGGACGACAAGCGGCAAGACGACGAAGACTTGCGATCGGAAGGCTTTGATTTGGTCGTAAGGAGGCTTGAGTCGCAATTCCTCCGGCATCGAGCCTCGGCCATCCCAGATAATTGCTTTCTGAGTTTGGTAAGCGTGCGCGATCCCCCCGCCCGCTGGCCCGATGGGGACCCGGATCGCGTCTAGAGGCTCGTCAGTCTCAATGGTTGCCGCTGCCTGGAGCCACTGGCAATCGGGATCAGCGAAAAGAATTGTGAGCTGGTCCAGATGGAGGACCTCTTTCGCCGTTTGAAGAAAGCCATCGAACCACTTCTTAAGTCCCAGCGGCTCATGGATTTTAAAGCCCGCTTGATAAAGTGTCTGAAATGACTCAGCCAGCTTGCGCTGGGTGATATCGGCCCAAGAACCGACGATCTCCATAGCATTGCCCGACTCATCATCAATGGTCTTCAATGAATCTTGGAACCATCGATAATGTCCATCCCGGTGACGGAAGCGATATTCCAAGCTTCCTCCGCCCTCAGTTATCAGGCGAAACACTTCCGCTAGGACGGCCCGTTGATCTTGTGGATGGATGTGAGTTGTCCAGAAGTCAGGATCGTCGAGCATTTCTTGCTGTGAATAGCCCAATATTTTATCGATATTCTCGCTTACAAATGTACACGCGAAATCACCAGATGCTTTTGTTGCGTAAATAATTGCCGGGCATACAGCGAGGACATGTTCTAGATCGACGAACGAAGGCTTCTCTTTCATTTCCATCTGCTGGCCTCTTCAGCGGGCGATTAGACCGGCCCCCTGGACGGATGAGCCACCCGCGAGTTTTTGGTCTCGATGACCTGGTGAAGCATGGAATCCCCTACAGAGTTATCTGTTCTTTTTGGTTAGTAAAAGAAGGCCGACAGGCGCGGTTCTAGACCGTGGGGATGATCTGGTGTGCTGTATTCGGGAAAGAGACCGTGCACGTAATCGGCACGGTAGTCTTTAACCGCCAGAGCCTCGCGGGCCAGCGCCTGAATCATCTGCTCACCATGGGACCGGTGCAAGCTTTTTGTGCAAACGACTTGCCAACAACAATCGCCGTGCCATTCAGAGCCTACGGACTGTTCATCACGGCGAGCGGCCTGCTGGCCCTCGGCGTCCATAAGACGGACAAGGACCAGCCCGCGGTGGCGGCAGCGGCCATGGGCTTTGTCACGTTATCGGCGTTTAGTCGCGGTGAATGTGGCGGGCAGCAGCTGTCATGCGGCGGCGGATGCCCCGGCCCAAGTGCGGAATGAACCGGCGCGAAGTTCCTTAAAATGCGGTCGGCGCCGCAGATGACGTTGGTGAGTGAATACGTTGAATGTGGCGGCATGAACGGCGAGGAAACGTTGGGCTGAGCCGGGTGACTTGAACCGCTGCAGTTTTCGTTCTCGGCGTCGTATCGGCTGATGCGAGTTCTCCGCCCTGTTGTTTGCTCGCAAGCCCCGATCGTGCTCGGCCGTGAGCCCGATCGCGCGGAATGCCGCCGAATAAGATCGCAGCCGGTCGGTCACAACTCGGCTCGGCGCGAAGCCGTGCTTCTTGAACAATTTCACCATGAGTTTCTTAGCGGCTTGTGCATTCCGTCTGCGCTGGACGAGGAAATCCAGCACCTCGCCCTCGTTGTCGACCGCCCTCCAGAGCCAATATTTATCGCCGCGGATTGAGATCACCATTTCATCGAGGTGCCAATGATCGCTCGGCCGCGGCCGCGAACGGCGGATATTCACTCCGATCGACGGCCCGAACTTGAGGAACCACCGCCGAACCGTCTCATAGGATGCGTCAATGCCGCGCTCGGCCAACAGGTCCTCGACATCCCGAAAGGACAGCGTGAACCTGGCATAGAGCCAGATCGCGTGGCGGATGATTTCTGGCGGGAAGCGGTGGCGCTTAAACGATATCGGTCTCATCCGATCATGCTAATCGCCGACGAACCGCAGAGCTATCCGAGTTACCGTGACATTGCCTGCGCCCGTCTTGTCCATGTCGCCTAATGACCGATGCTGTCGATAAAAGATTCTCGGCCCGAAACTCAGCAACATTGAATCAAAACAGCAGTCTGTCACGCAATATTGATTTAGAGAACGCGGCGATTAGATTCGATTATTGCCAATGCGCTGCTTGAGTACGACTTTATCGACAGCATCGACCCGTAGCGGTCGTGGCGACCTGAAGGCAGAGGAGACACACGGCCTCCGTATCGTCAGATCCTTAGCTGCTCCGCGACATAGGGCGCGTCCAGCATGAGAATTCCCAAGTGCTGCGCTGTGGCGTCGCTCTTTGCGCGGCCTTTGCTTGTACGGCAGCGTGCTTGAGATAAGTAAGCCGAGAGCAAGTCCAGGGCTGCAGCGGGTCCTCGCGCTTGTTGGAGAATGCGAATTTGTTCCGATTCATCAAAGATAGCTTCGCGCCGACATGTCTGCCCTCAATTTGTCCGCCCGCTTGCCAATGGCGCGTATTTCAGTGTCGTCTTTGCGATCCAGATTCCTAAGCTGAAATCCCATGCGGCGGTTACTGCGAATTTGTTGTCGATGCCTCGATAGAAAGTCCCAGTAAAGCGTTGTGAATGGGCAGGCATCGTCGCCGATAGCAGCCTTAGAGTTGTACCGGCAGCCGTCGCAGTAGTCGCCCATCCGGTTGATGTAGCTGCCTGACGCGGCATAGGGTTTGCTGCCGACGATACCACCATCGCCATACTGGCTCATACCGAGCACGTTGGGCAACGAAACCCAGTCAATGGCGTCGGCATACATAGACATGTGCCAGCGATGCACGTCATAGGGCCTGACGCCTAGGAGCATCGCAAAAAGACCGAGGACCATCAGTCGCTGTATGTGGTGCGCATACGCGTGGTCGATCAGTTGACCTACCGATTGCCTGACGCAGTTCATTTCGGTTTCGCCTGTCCACATGAAGGCTGGCATTGGGAGGTCGGCGTTGAGAGCATTCAGTTCCGCGTATCGGGGCATCTTCAGCCAGTAGATGCCCCGGATGAACTCACGCCATCCTAGGATTTGGCGCACGAAGCCCTCCACAGAATTGAGTGGAGCTGCACCCTCCTCATACGCGTCGACCGCGGCGTCGATTGCGTCACGGGGATCCAGCAGATGCAGGTTGAGCACGCAAGAAAGACGAGAGTGGTACAGGTAGGGATGACCTGTGGCCATCGCGTCCTGGTAGGTGCCGAAGCGGGCCAGTCGATTTTCGATGAAATCCCGCAAGGCGGCATGCGCCTGATCGCGGGTTACCGGGTAATCGAAGAAATCAAGCCTGCCGGGATTATCGGGAAAGCACCGCGTAACTGTATCGATCGCAGCGCTAGTAACGTCGTCATGGCTGAAAGAGCGAGGCGCTTTGATGTGTCCCGGGCCGTCCGGACCGAAGCCTTTACGATTGTCCTTGTCGTAATTCCATTGGCCGCCGGCGGGACCATTTCCGGTTATCAAGATGCCGCGGCTTCGCCGCATCTGTCGGTAAAAACCTTCGAGCAGCAAGGACTTCCGCGCCTCGGCGTACGTTCGGAATTCCTCGAGGTCGCATAGAAAATGGCGGTCGGCGCGGACCTCTAGCTTGCAATCCAAGGATTTGGCGGCCTTGCAGATTTTCTGCTCAACGCGGTAGTCGCCAGGCTTTGTTATGATCAGCTTTTCCGGTCGAGTTTTATGGGCCCAACGCTGTAGCTCGTCGGCGAAATTGCCACGATTGTGCTGGTCCTCTAGCTCCGCGTAGTGAACACGACGACCTTTGGTTTCAAGTTCATGCCGGAAATGGCGCATCGCAGAAAAGAAAAGCGCCAGACGCATCCTGTGTTGCGGGACATACGTCGCCTCTTCTGCGACTTCCATCATGAGCACAGCATCGGACTTCTGATCAAAGCCGTCGAAAGCAGACGCCTCGTCGTTAAGCTGGTCGCCAAGGACCACCACCAGATGCCTGGCCTTCTTTTCATAGCGCTTCGCCATTGCACAATCCATTTCGGGGGCAAATGTCTTGAGTGGTCACACACCGTTCGGCAAGTAGATCGCGCAACAATATGCAGGGGACGAGCGACTGCGCAAATGTCTGCTTATGGCACTTAGCGGACACCATCCTGATGTCGGCTTTGGGCGCGAAGCGGAAATCACTTCGTGCCTCGCGCAAATCTGGAAGGCTCCTCCAAAAAAAATAGCGCCAGGGGCGAGGAGCGTCGGCAAAATGAGTGGGTGACTAAGCGTGCATTGAACGGCTTGAGCTATTCTCGTATCGATTTGCGACCGAGATTGCGGCCTGGGCGAACGGAGGGTTGCCAAGCTGGTGGCGACCCGGTGGCGACTCAAGGCGTTTCCGACAAGATCATCGCACCGTCGGAAGAAAAAATATGATTTTTATTTCAATTAGTTAGGTTGGTTGCGGGGGCTCGCAACCAGCGTTATTTGCACCTCGACTATGCCGTCCTTTGAGGCGGTCTTTAGCGCTTGGGGAAAAGTCGAGGCACTGAGCCTGTCCGGTGTGGGAACTGAACAAACTCATTTCACGTCCGCTTCCTGGGATTAAAGCAGGCATCCTGCTTCTCTAATCGACCGGTTGGGTCAAGCGCTATCAGACTGTCCACGACTACGGCGTCGATGTCGCTCACGGGCTCGTGCTTCTTTTCGGAATAGGCACCAAGGCCCTTCCCTCATGGGATTAGAGAATGAGGTGTAAAGCAGACGTCCCTCATACGCTGGCCGATGTCTGATAATACCTGCCGATTCAACTGATGCCCGCAACACACTCGGCGAACTTCTCTGCTGGTGAGTGATACTGCAAGGTCTTTCTGGGCCGATCGTTGAGCTCGCGCGCCACGGCATTCAGCTTGGCCTGACTGTGCACGGAGAGATCGGTATAAGAGCATCAATCCGCGCGTTGTTCTTTGCTGGACTCTAGATTGACAATGACACTGTCCCAAACCTTGGTGTTGGGCACGACAATCGTTCTATTGTCGTCCGACAAGATAGTGGTCGAGACAATACTTACTTTCTGAACCTTGCCTGACTCTCCAGCCAATTCCACATCATCACCAACATCGAAGGGTCTGGTGATCATAAGCAGGAGGCCACTTGCTAAATTGCTCAATGTGCTCTGCGTTGCGAATCCGATGATGAAGCTCGCTCCGCCGAACGCTGCTAACATCGGCGTTACGTTAATTCCGAAAAGCGAGAGCACGAGCAAAAAACCTAAGCCCAGAATGATCCAATAGGCAGCTTTGGACAAAAAATCCCGTAGCAGTCTCGACATTCGGGACGATCTGGATAACGAGCGCCGGAAGAGCGCTGCTATCGACTTGGCAATGAAAAACAAGAGCAATAGCGCGATCGCCAAGTTAAGTAGCCACCTCCCAATTCGGATGCCGCCATCAGGAGACGTCAGCCAATCCAGCAGAACCGTCTTGAGCGTCGTTGGATCGGTGGCCCTCAGCTCCTTTCGAATGACTGCTCTTACGTAATCTCGGTATTTCGCCGCTTCTTCGGGTTTGCCTCCTTTCGCTTCCCATTCGTCAATAATTAGGGCAAGTTTCACGAATAGGCGGCCGCGTCGCTCTAGGGCGTGATCCAACTCGGCGAGCAACCGTTCCGCAGCCGGGCCATCCGGCTCTTTAGATAGCTGTATATTGATATTGGCGGCCTCTTTGATCTGCTTCTGCGTGATCTTGAGCCAGATCTTTGCGAGATCAGCAAGCTCTTCGCGGGTCAGGTGAGCCAAACGCAGAGCAAATTCCGTATTGCCCATTTCGGAGTCGAGAAGTTCACTGATGCCCTCGATTTTTGGGGAGTCTGCGAGCGGCCTCTCCTGTGCGCCTACGGCCCCGCAATTCAAATCTATGATCGTAAGACACAGGCAGGCGAATATTAAGCAGGCAGCGAAGGGCTGCCGACCGGGGCAATGACTGAAAACTGCAGAGTGCATGCTTCTGAGCCTAGCCCCGCGCGAAGGCCACGTAGTAGCGCGAGAGTTGTGTTTGTTTCATCGGGCCCATCTCATCCTGCTTCATGTCTGCTGTTGGCGGCTAGCGGACATGCGAATGCTTGCGCGCAAAGTCGACTTATTATTTGTATTGGAATTTACGATCGATTGAGATTCCGCACATGTCAGCTGTTGGGCGAAAAGCGCATGTATCTGATCCCTATCGGTAATGTCTGCGAATGACCGATGCTGTCGATAAAAAATTTTTGACCCGAAATTCAGCAACATTGAATCAAAACAGCAGTCTGTCACGCAATATTGATTCAGAGAACGCGGCAATTAGATTCGATTATTGCCAATGCGCTGCTTGAGTACGACTTTATCGACAGCATCGACCCGAAGCGGACACTCCGAAATATCCCGCGCGGCTTATCACTGAAGATCGGGCGGTGCCGGCGAACTTCCCGACAATGGCATAGAGATCGTGAGTAGCCCTAGGTCTCCTTCGAGGCGGTTCTCGACATCGAAGTCGTGCGTCCACATCAGCTGGGTGCTGACTGGAATCTTGCCGAGATTGAAATTGTAGGTCATCACGGGACCGAGGGAGGTTACGCGCCCCTTGAAGTCTCCGAGCCTGGCTCCGGCGCCACTGTCGCCAGTGATCTGCTGGTAGTGGAACCCTGCCACGCCGACGGCAAATTTCGGCGAGAAATGCTTTAGGGCCGCGAACTCAACGTGGAACTCGGTGCCCGTCCGGTAGTCCGTATCGGGGTTCTCCCAGTTGAAGGTGAAGCCCGGTGCGGCCGAGACTTCGAGGCCAGTCTCCGGGTCGAGCCAGGTCACCGCGGCCGTGGTGTCCAGCCCCCAGTGATTGAACGAGAGATTAGAACTGCTGGTATTGCTCCAGGGGCCGATCGGGACATTGATGAGCGCGCTCACGTTCCAATGCCAGTTTCCTTCATGCCAGCCGATGAGAGCATTCAGGACCGGATCGCCGAACTCGGTCGAGCTGTCGCTTTCGCTGAACGTCTGACCCCGGGTGAAGGTCCTGTTGATCGGCGGTCCTAGGTTTAGGGTCGCCAGCACGTCGAGATCGAAATCAACGTCCTTCGAGCCGAACGGAACAATGGCGCCAAAACCGACATTGCCGCCGAGAACCTTGCCCGGTGCAACCCACAGGACAGACGGCAGATTGTAATAGACTCTTCCGGTGACGTCGGCTTTGGCCTCGACAAGGAGTTCGCCTTTGAGGTTGAGTTCTCTGGCGGCTGGGCTGATATCTTGGAGCGCAACGCCAACAGCGGATGCGGCGCTGGCGCTACCCTCGTAGAACATGTTTACGTCGACGAAGTACGTCCCTGGCGGCGGCGTGAAGCCCGCCATAGAAGCCTTTGTTCCTAGCGCGTACCAGCCGGCGGCATTCTCTGCTGCCTGAGCATCAACTGATCCAATACTGATGCCACCTGCAAGCAACGCAAGTGGCGCAATATGCCTTCTGATTGTCATTGCCGATCCCCCTGTTATCGTTTTCAGCGATCTGATCCCCAATCGGCTCAGTCCGTTACTTCCGTCATAACCCTTCCGCGTGAGCCGCTCGGGTGCCTAACACCGAGATAAGCTGCAATCGTCGGTGCCACGTCCACCGTCTCAACCCGCCGAGCGATCCGGGCGAGCTCGATTCCCGGTCCCATCCAGATCACCGGTACGTGGGTGTCGTAGGCCCACGGAGAGCCGTGCGAACCCGTCACCGATTTACCATCAAATTCCGCGACGAACCACTGCGGCTCAAAGACAACATAGATGTCACCGGATCGGTCCTCGTTGAAGTTCGCCAACACCGCCTCGGTGACCGGCGTTTGCGCCACTGCGCCCGCCCGCAAGTCGTCACTCGAGACCGCGTAAGCAATACCAGGGAAGTCCCGAAGCTCCTCCGCCACCCGCCGCGATACCATGGAGAAGTCGAGGCCGCGCGCTTCAATCGCTTCACGGTTCAAGTAGAGATAAGGCTGGAAAAACTGATCGACGAGTTCCTCCGCCACCTCAAACTCCGCCTTCAGAGCCGCAATAGCCTCGGTCGTGTCGATGTCATCGAAGTTGAAGTAGCTGCCGCCGATACCCAATGAGTTTAGGTATGCCGGAGCTTCCGAGGAACCGTGGTCGGCCGAGAGAACAACGAGTGTCCGGTCGAGGCCGACCGTCTCGTCGACATAGGACAAGAGAGAGGCCAGCGTGCGATCGAGCCGATGCAAATTGTCTTCAGCTTCAAGGCTCGAAGCTCCAAAAAAATGCCCGACATAATCAGTCGAGGAGAAGCTGATTGACAGATAGTCCGTCACATCGTCCGCGCCGATATTCTCCGCTTCCATCAGGGTTTTGGCAAAATCGAGCGTGATCTCGTCGCCGGCGGGCGACAGGGTGAGCAGCGTCGTAAAATATTTGCCGTCCGCCGGTCCGTAGGGGTGCGGGAACGTCCGGCCGTAGTCTGGGAAGTCGACCTCCCATTCCTGGTCGTCGGCGTCGCCGAAGAGATAGGCATCCGGTTCCGCGAGAAGCTTCCACGACGTGTCCGCATAGGAAGCCGGGACGCCTTTGGCATTCCAGGCATCGACCCAGTCGGGATAGGCGTCCTTGTAGAAGGTGCTGGTGACCATACGGCCGCCGGACTTGGAGAACCAGTAGGCCGTCCCGGCGTGTCCGGCCAAGGTGATCGCTCCGCGATCCTTCACCGAGACGCCGAAGACCTTGGCCTCCGGTCCGATGGACAGAGCAATCTCGTCTCCAATTGTCGTGGTCCGGATGGAGCGCGGTGAGCGGCCCTGTGTCGAGGCGAGAGCCTGTGTCGGATCGATCTCTGTGCTCGCATCAACGCCTCCGCCCTCTCCAACCAGGGGATAGTCCGCGTCCTCCACGTTGTAAGTCAGCTTACCCGACCCGCGGTCGAGCCAGACGTTGGCGACCATGCCGTGAACTGCAGGGTCGGTGCCGGTGGCAAGGGTCGTGTGGCCGACCACTGTCTCGGTGTTGGCATGACGATGATGCGCATCAACATAGAAAGCGCCTTCGTCAAGGAGACGCTGGAACCCTCCTTCGCCGTAGCCGGCGGAATAGCGGTCGATCAGGTCACCACGCAGCTGGTCTACCGTGATCTGCAGCACTAGTCGCACCGGCCGCTCAGGCGTCTGGGCCCAAGCTGACCCTGTAGTCAGAATGGCCATTCCCGCGGCAATTAAGATCCTCCGCATATACGACCTCCTTACTTTCTTGGCATTCTTGTTACCCGAGGCGCAGTCAGTAGGCCAACTTGGCCATACCCAACTTTCGGTCGCGACAAAAAACTTGCGTGCAAACGAGCCAGTCTCTCATGCCGCTCACCTCCCGACGAACTCTCTTTGCGCCTCGATGCTGTCGGCGGCCGCGAGGAGAAGATCCGCTAACCGGTAGCCGGCCAGGGTGATACGCCGTTCAGCTGTGGACTTCAGCTTCTCCCAGTATCCGGGCGGCAACTCCGGCGCCTCTTCAACCGGAGAGACCCCGTTGAGGATGAAATTGACCAAGCCCTGGACCAGCTGCTCTTGAGTCTTATTTTTATCCGGGTCGGGGACCATCTTGACGTCTAAAGCCCAATCCGCCGCGACCTGGTTGCCCTCCTTTGCCCATTCCTCAAACGCGTTTGGATCGCTGATAGGATGAGCCTTCAACTCGGGGAAAGCGGAGCGCGGATATTTCTTCATGAACTCTTGCGTCGCCCGGTCAACCGCCTCCACTGTCGGGACGCGAAGGTCATTGCTGTCCCAAAGGATGTGTAACGTTATGGGCGACTCGGTGACGGGGTCCATGACGTAACCCATCGATCCGGCGGAATTGCCCGCCGGAAAGTCTTTCGAGAAGAGGTCGCTGACATGCATGGGCTGGTGGATATCGCCCACCACATGCATCAGCCAGCACAGCGCCCAAGCGCGCTCGGAAGGTGAGGTTTCAGGGTTCGACAGCATGCCGTAAGTCAGCGCCAGGGCCAGGGCCTCCATGGCCTGTCCTACAGGCTTGCCATGGCGTGCCTCTGCCGCCGCCTTTGCCTCTTGCGGGGCGTCGTTCGCGACGACGGCATAGCGCGCCGTATGCCAGGCCAATCGATCATTGTTTGTGAATTTGCTGTCATCCGGCCAGCGCGCGCACTCAAGGAACATGCGCCGGACGCGTTCCTTGCCCTTGGCTTCGCCGGCAGCCACCCAGAAGGGAGCGGGGTCGGGATGAGCCAGAAAAAGTGTTCCGATTTTCTCGATCAAATCGGGTCGCGTTTTCTCGATTTCCTCATACGCAATATCGGCGGTCGTCATGTGCCCTGGGTGATCCCACGCGTGCACACTGGTCACCATGGCGCCGAAAATCGCAGCTGTAAAAACGACCGTTGATCTCTTCGACATGCATTCGCTCCACCCCTATCCCAGCGACATTTTATTCAATCGGCCACCGTGATCGGCCCTTCCGTTGAATAGCAGAGCACTGTTTGCCGGGAATCTTCGCCTACAATCGCTAATCTGCGACTGATCACTCAGTCACTGCTTATCTGTTCCCTCTGGCGTCGCCTGCTCCTTCTCTCCGCTGGCGTCTGTTTTCTCGGCGCCCTTGCGGTCGTATGCACCGAACAGCTCGGGGTCGAGGCCTTTGCGATCAAAGATGCCCTTGAGAGCAATGTTGGCAATCCTGGGACCGTCGTCCGTCATGGTCACCCACATGATGTGATCGACGTTTCCGGGGCCCTCGTGGTGGAAGGAAGCCCCTGCGGGGCCCATCGTGATGTGTTCGGAACCATTGATTTTGTCGTAGTCGTAATAATGCAAGTGTCCGCCGAAGAACGTGTGGTTCCGATCCTTGAGCAGTTGTTGGATTGCCTTGAAACTTTCAGAGGGGTTTTCCCAGGCAGGCTCATGGAGAAACAGAAAAGTCCAACGGACATCGGGATGTTCTGCGAGCGCGTCCTTGATGAAGGCAATTTGGTCATCACCGAACTCTACCGGCTTCCCGAGTCCCGCAACGACCGCTTCGTCGGACATGAACTCGGCCAACATCGCCTTTGCCTTTGCGGGGTCCTCCGTCTGGAGCCGGTTGTAGAGACCGAGTTTTTCTTTAATGCCCTCGGGCGCCTCGCGGGGCGGGTCTTCGCTATCGAGCACTAGGAACAACGCATCGTTATAAACGAAGGAGTAGTAGGTAGCCCCGTGCCGTTCACGCCAGACCTCTTGAGCGGTCTTGTTCGCAATATCGTGGTTGCCGGGGGTGCGGAAAAACCGCATCTCAAGCGTATCCAGCATGCCGTCAACTTCATCCCACTCGGCGTTCAGCTCGGCCTTGTCGTCACTGTAGCCTTCTATCGTGTCGCCAACGTTGATGACGAACTCTGGCTGCAACAGATCGAGTTGATCCATCGCCAACTTGAAGGTGCCTTGCGCGTTGGCGCCGCCAGTACGGTCACCAATAATGACAAACTGAAAGTTGTCAGGATCATCAACGAAGTCTTTTGAGGTCCATGGCTTCGCCTCAGGAAGCGCCTCCTCGTCGAAGCTGAACTCAGCGTAGCTGGCGGTGGTGCTGAGAGGGGTCAGCGCGGTGAAGCCGCCAACCAAAAACGTGAGGATAATTAGCAGGTCGCGCGACCGGCGTATTGGGCCATAGGCCATGGCAAATTTCTCCCATTCCGAAGCAAGATTTCTTCTCATTGTTTCCGCGAAGTACCTTCGTGACGTTGACCTCGATCAGTAACCGGCATTGGCCTGGAGCTTAGGCTAAGACGGTGGTAACACCCCTGTCATTTGGCGCCACGCAGCTAAGTCAAGGAAGCGATGATCAATCGGGGGGCAGATGTTAGCGATACGAAACTCCCGCTCACCAGGGTGGCGACGGTCTTACGCTACACCCATCACCTGCAGGCCGCCGGCGCGCCAGTTGGCCGTTTGTTAGCGCATTCGCGAATTCCATCCGTGCTGCTCGAGCATCCCGAAGCAGTCTTGCCTCTGTCGACTGCTTTTCGGTTCGGCGAACTAGCCTGCCAGTCGCTTGGCACCGAGCACCTAGGGCTCCTTGTCGGTTTTGAGACTTCGCTCGATCAGTTGGGGCCTTACGGGCGCATGTTGCAAGACTCCCTGACGCTCTACGATTACCTGCGCAAGGGCATCTCGCTCTATAACACGCTCATTACGGGGCAGCGTCTCTGGCTTTCGGACCATGGAGACGAGCTTCGGTTCAATATTGCAACGGTCGGCGACTTGAGGCTCGGGACGTATCAGTCGCACCTGGAAACCTTGGCCGTCACCCTGACGAAGTTCAGAGAAGCGGCAGGGGCAGACTGGTTCCCCAGGACGATCAGCCTCGCTTACAGCAGCCGCGAAGATCTCCCGGACGTCGAACTGTTTTCCGGGTCACAGATCATCCGCGGCGCTGGCGAGACCTACTTCACGTTTCCTCGTGCGCTTGTGGGACTGCATTTTCCAGTAGACGGCGACCTCGTGGAGCCGGAAATCGGCGGATCACTTGTGCCGCGCCCCTTGCCGCAAGATATCGTTGAGCTCGTTCAGCTTCAGATCGAGTGTCTCTTGCGAGACCATGCGATTGGCATCGACGCGATTGCCGAAAGCCTGACCATGAGCAGGCGGAGCCTGCAGCGTAGCCTCGCGAAGCAGGCACTGACCTATTCGCAGGTATTGGCTGCAACACGCGCACGCTTGGCCGCCAGATGGTTGGCTTGCAGTGAGAAATCCATCGCCCAGATCGCGTTCGATCTGGGCTACCAGGACACATCCAACTTCACACGCGCTTTCCGGCAACAGACTGGCATATCACCGCAGGCTTTCCGCAACAATTTGAGGTCCTAATGCTGGCAGTCGACAAGTTGGCACGAGATGACAGCCTGTCCGCAGATAAACGTGGCACAATACGAAGAACCAGCAGAAATGAGCTGTTACATGCTGCGCATTGCTGTCGCTACCTTAGATAGAAAGTTAATCCGGATTGTAGGGATGCGGACAGAAACAAGGAGGCCAAATGTGACTTACAAAAACCATCAGTTCGCTCTGTTGTCATCCGCGTCGGCCCTAGCAGCTGGTGTGCTCCTACTGACCCTGAGTAGCGCGCAGGCACAGGAACTCGTCGGCATTAAACCCGACACGGATGCCGAGTACTCTCCCTACATCCAGCACGATTTTCCCAATCAGGTTCTGTTCGGCGATACGCATCTTCACACCGGCTATTCTGCCGATGCCGGCCTAGTAGGCGCAACAACGACGCCTGACGACGCCTACCGATTTGCCAAGGGCGAGACAGTCACGTCTTCACACGGTGTACGTGCTCGGCTGCAACGGCCGCTCGACTTTCTAGTTGTCGCCGACCATGCCGAAAATCTTGGGCTTACCTTTGGATTGGAGGAAGGCAACGAAGCCTTGCTTGGGACAGAATGGGGACAAGGCCTTGCGGAAATCATCGCCCCGAAGACGGAGGAGGCTATGGCCGAGGCCTACCTCTATTGGGGTAACACTTTTGCCTTGTCGGGGGACAGAGGGGGAGACCCGCTCGCCGGGACCGATTTCAACAAGACCATGTGGCAGCGCATGACCGAAGCCGCGGAACGGCATAACGACCCTGGCAGCTTCACTGCGCTCATTGGATATGAATGGACCTCCGGCCCACAAGGCAACAATTTGCATCGCAACATCATATTCCGCGATGGCAAAGACAAGGCGGATCAGGTCATACCGTTCAGCGCCTATGACAGTGAAGATCCGGAAGACCTTTGGAACTGGATGGAAAAATACCAATCGAACACCGGCGGTCGATTGCTGGCCATCCCGCATAACGGCAATCTTTCCAACGGCCTGATGTTCGACGATGTCACGGCTACGACCAAGAAACCACTGGATCGGGACTATGCCGAACGCCGGATGCGCTTCGAGCCGGTCTACGAGGTCACACAAATCAAGGGTGATGGCGAGGCGCACCCTGCGCTGTCTCCGAATGATGAGTTTGCTGACTACGGCACATGGGACAAAGGCAGCTTCGGGCCGGAATTGAAGACACCCGAGATGCTGCCACGCGAATATGCCCGCGAAGCCTGGAAGCGGGGAATGGCGTATGAAGCAACTGTTGGAGCCAATCCGTTTAAGTTCGGCGTCATCGGTTCCACGGACTCCCATACAGGCCTCTCAACAGCCCAGGAAGACAACTTCTTTGGCAAGGTGACAATGGTAGAGCCAACACCCGATCCGGTGCGCTTCGAAGAACAGATCACCGGACGCACTACACCTGACGATCCCTCTGACGACATCGTCCATGCACAAGCGCTTGCATCGGGGCTTGCCGCGGTCTGGGCGCGGGAGAACACCCGAGAGGCAATCTGGGACGCCTTTGAGCGCAAAGAGGTCTTTGCCACGACGGGAACGCGCATGCGCGTTCGTGTTTTCGCCGGCTGGGACTTTGACGAAGATGACCTGAATCGGTCGGACTTCGCCAGACACGGCTACGACGTCGGTGTGCCGATGGGCGGGGATCTAACCTCTGCGCCCGAAGGTGCAGCACCAGCCTTGTTGATCCGCGCCATCCGCGACCCCGATGGCGCCAATCTTGATCTTCTTCAAGTGATCAAGGGCTGGCTCGACGGCGATGGCAAAACCCATGAAGAGGTCTTCGACGTCGCGTGGTCGGGGGACCGTAAGCCGGACGCAGACGGCAAACTGCCGAAGGTTGGCGACACGGTTGATGTGGACGAAGCCAGCTATTCAAACGCCATCGGAGCGGCCGGATTGCAGGCATTCTGGCGAGACCCCGATTTCGATCCGGCTCAACGGGCCTTCTATTACGTGCGGGTTCTTGAAATCCCGACACCCCGCTGGACCACGCATGACGCGAAGTTCTTTGGCATTGACCGGCCGGAAGGCATCGAACCTAGCCAGCAGGAACGGGCTTATACCTCGCCAATCTGGTACACGCCGAAAAGCTGAAACCAAGCAGGAGGTCTAGCAAGATGAATAGATGGCTGAAACATTCCGGGCCTGTCGTTGCCCTCGCTTTTACAGCAGCGCTGATCTCGCCCTCTGCGCTGTCTTCAGCGCCGTTCGTGTCCGGCCTCGATGGCAATTCGCGACCTGCCGCGTCCGGCCAAGTTGGCGGCGACCTGCTCCGCGTTCACTGCTGTCATAGCCATCCTTATCCCCCTTACGACCGCTATTGCTGCCACGGCGGGGGTGGCTACTACGCCCCGGGCAGGACGGTCGCAAGGACGGCAGTTGGTGCGGCGGTGACTTATGGCGCGTACAGGGGCGTGAGGAGCGCTACGAAGAGCGCTTACAAGCACGGCTACAACAAGGCGAAGAAGAACATCAAGCGGCGCCGATAGTGCGTGGTCCTACGCAAGGTTCTCGATTGGGAGGAGAAAGACACCATGTCCGGTCATACAATGCACGCACGGGCCTTGAGGCTGATCTCAGCCAGCTTCATCACCGCGATTGTCGCCGCCATGTCCTGGGCGCCGGCTTCAGCCCAAGATGAAAAGGGCGCAATGGATGAAAAGGCCCTCACCATTCTCAAAGGCATGTCCGACTATCTCGGCGGCAGCAAAACGATATCGTTCCGCGCCAAGACATTCTTCGATGTCGTGCTCGAGTCAGGCATCAAGATCAAGACCGGCCGTGCGAGTAGAGTCCTCCTGAAGCGGCCAAAGGACCTCTACATCGAGGCCGAAACCGATGATGGCAGCGCCACCACGATCTGGTTCGATGGCTCGAAAGTGACCCTGTGGCGTCGCGATGCCAACCAAGTCATGAGCCTCGATTTCGAAGGGGCGACCGATGCGATGTTGGACCATGTCATCGAGGAGTACGACGCCCAAATTCCGCTCGCCGATCTCTTCTATTCCGACGTCAAAAAGACGCTTGGCGAAGACATCGTTTCTGCGGAGTACGTCGGTCTCCGAGTGGTCGATGGGGTGCCATGCCATCAGCTTTCCTTCGAAAGCCCGGGTGCCGATTGGCAGATTTGGATCGAGGCTGACTCGACACCTCTGCCGCGCCGTTTCGTGATCGACTTCGTCGCCGACGACAACAAGCCTCAGTTCATGGCGCAAATGGATGCATGGAGCATCGGCGGGGACATTGAGGACTTTAACTTCACGGCCGCCGTTCCCGAGAGCGTCGAGGAGGTTGAGTTCAATCTCAAGCCGTAGTGTTTGTCTGCTGGTAGTCTTGACGAGGTGAGGTTGATGAATTTACTAGCTTGGTTATCCACTATTCCGACAGTCGCATTTGTCGCAATGACACCAGTTTCAGCAGCTGAACTCAGCGATGAGCAGGTCGAGAACATCGCGGAGCGTTCTTATCAATACGTCGCCATGTACAACGTGAACAACAAGTTCGCGCTTAAGCAAGGCGGCTGGAATACCTGTGATCCCGACACCGAGCTCAAGGATCACACGATGCGGGAGATCGCCCGCCCCAATAACGATACGCTTTACTTGTCTTGCCTGCTGGACCTGCGCAAAGACCCCGTGATCCTTGAGATTCCAGCGTTTGATTCGAAGTACGTCTCGCTGATGGTCACGGGCTACGACCATTACGTCAATATCCCGATGGCGACGCGGCTAGGAGACTTCACCAAGCCCGAGAAGATACTGTTCTACTCAGCTCGTACAGAAGGGTACGACGGCAAACCCGTCGAAGGTGTCGATCTCATCTTTGAAGCTACTGGAGATTTTGTCTCGGCGGTGTTTCGGGTGATGCCCCATGCGAAGGACCCAGAGCGCTTCGAACGAATTGCCAAGCAGATGAAGTCGGTCAAGCTGGTCACTCTGTCGGAGTATCAGGGAGGCAAGGCGAAGCCGATCGACGATATAGAGTTCCCTTCGGTCGGCAAGACCGATGCGGATGTCTTTGAGAACAACCTGCTCGAAGTCATGCAGTTTGTGTTCAATCACACGACGTTCGATCCCGAAAACGAGATGGATCAGGCAGTGCTGGCTGCCTACAAGCCTCTCGGCATAGAACCGGGCAAGCCGTCTGACGAAACCCAGGTTGCGCAGATCGATGGCAAGCGGTTCCGGGAAACGGCAGAAAAAATTCAGCGCAAGTGGTTGTCAAGCATGACAGCCTTGGACGATCTCAGGCCTCGGATTTTCCAACCAAAAGGCCAGACGGACCTCGAAGCGGTGGTGGCCGTATCGGTTATCGGCCCGATCGGGATCCCTCAGGAAGAAGCCGTCTATCCACAGGTGTCCACCGCCGACGGTGAGCCAATGAACGCGATGAACGACTATGTCGTTCGCATGACAAAGGATGAACTGCCACCGGCCGGGCCTTTCTGGTCGTTGACGCTCTACGATCTAGATCAAGGCTTCTTCATCCCGAATGACCGCAAGAAATACAGCGTCGGCGAGAACGCCGGCATGCAGCTGAACGAGGACGGCGGCATAGAGATCTACATCGCGGCTGAGAAGCCCGAGGGGGTTCCGGAAGAGAACTGGCTGCCCATCGAACGCAAGGATCTCGCTCTGAGTCCCCAGTTACGCGTCTATGTTCCGGACTTGGAGAAGATGAAGACCTGGGAAGCACCCAAGGCAGAAAAACTATCCCCGTAGGGAGGCTGACTAATGCTGCGTGGTCGGCGATTTCCCGATCAGGATCGTAGATCACCATTGATTGAATTCGGTAATGGTGCCACTGCCATCGACGTTGCAGTAGCCGCTGGCGTTTTTGCCGGAGACCTCCCAGTTGAAC
>Ga0307379_10005241_pt1 | contig 18178 bp, 19 predicted proteins | sample UN2MG_FD_202237 | JGI IMG/M metagenome (GOLD analysis project Ga0307379, IMG submission 202237) | Soil microbial communities from Risofladan, Vaasa, Finland - UN-2 | ecosystem: Environmental > Terrestrial > Soil > Coastal area > Acid sulfate soil | place: Finland: Risofladan, Vaasa | collected... | reverse complement strand
CTTCCACTATTCCCGCTCATAGCTACAGGCTCTATCAGAGCACTGCAACGCTATATGAGAGAGGGAATTCAATTCCGTGGACTAAGAAGTATGAGCTTCTTGCCCAAACAAATGAAAGAGCTGCGCCGGTTGCTATTCTTAAGAATGACATGGCAAAGGCTCTTGACATTGCTTGTGAGGCGGAATTTGACAAGGCTAAGATTAGGTACATTGGTACAGCAACCAATGTTGGTGCAACGACAACTAATGGTACTGCGTCCTCAACATGTAAGTCATCTTTAAATACTTATCATGTGAAAGAGATCGTTGATTATATGTATCAGACTATGAAGGCTGAGCCATATGACGGTCAGAATTTCATGGCTATTTGTTCTACGGATGCCATGCGTGGTTTGTATGATGAGGTAGAGGCTATCTTGCAGTACACTAAGTTTCCTGCATCTGGCGAGGTTGGCAAGTTTTATGATTGCCGTTTTATAAAGACTAACCATGCTCTAAGTAATACCATGGGATCAAGTTCCGCTTATGGCGAGGCTTATTTCTTTGGTGGAAACGAGGGGCCGGTATGTGAGGGTGTTGCTAATCCTCCGCAGGTTATTCCTAAGGAGGTAACTGATTACGGTCGGTCAAGGGGTCTTGCTTGGTATCTCGTTAATGCCTACAAGATTTTCTGGGAAGGCGATCCCGATAACAATATCGTAAAGTACGATTCTGCATAAGGAGGAACATCATGCCTAATATGAGCTATGACGACCAGCAGTTTAATATGGTCGAGCGGGAATACCTGGGTAAACATGTTCCTACCGTAACGCTGGCAACATGGGTTACCCGATGGTATCCTAAGGGTCCGATACTTATTAAAAAGTTCGGAATTGTTACAACCGTAGAGAGTACGGGTTCAGAGTTTAGCGTTGCATTACTTGATAGCGCTGGTAGCACTTTGGCTACAATTGTTTGTTCCACTACTCAGGCGGTTGGTTTGGCGAGTAAAGCACTAACAGGTCTTACGGCTGATCTTATTGTTGCTGGTGATTATATTGTTGTCACCGCTGATGGTACATCAGACGCAGGGTCAATGATTCCATTCATTGACTATGTTAGGTCTTATAACGCTAATCACGCCATATAAACATTAACCAACATAGGGGGGAGGGAGTATTTCCCTTTCCCCTTTTTTTCTTGGAGATTTATGAAGATTGTTAAAATAACAAATCATTGTTGTTTTCGTCTAAGCAAAGAGGCTATTGCATTACAAAATCTTGGCCATGAAGTTCATGTTATTACACAAAAGATTTCAGCATTTGCTGGTAAATTTGATTCTATTCTTTATTATTCGCATCAAGATCAGTTGATTGAGGCCATCAAACTACATGGAGATGCTGATGTATTTCATGCACACAATGAACCATGTTGGTTTGTTAATTTAACAAAAGCAATATATCCTAATATACCAGTAGTATTAGATGTTCATGATTCTATGTTAATCAGATACCCCGAAGACTGTAAAGATCCAAATGCAGTTAGAATAAGCGTTGATGAACGCGACAATATGCAACTTGCAGATGGATTGGTATTTGTGTCAGAACCAATGGCAGACATTTGTCGCAAGACATTTAATTTAGAACAACCATATACGATATTACACTCTTATGTCCCCAAAGAATTATATCGAATAGATGCATTTAGATGGATCGGTGGAGTGGTATATGAAGGTCGGGTAGATATTCCAGAAAACATGGCACCACATTCTCAATTCTTTTCATATTGTGATTATAGAGAATTAGCCAAATCATTGGCAGAAATGGGAATACAATTATTTATGTTTGCTCCAAATAGAGACATAGACGAAATGACAAAACTATATGATGGCAATGCTATATTCCAAACACCAGTTAATCCAACCGAATTAATTAGAGCAATAGGGTCTCATAATTATGGTATCCTTGGAAACTTAACGATACATGAAGATTGGAAACATGCCATGCCAAATAAGTTATTTGATTATCTGGCTGCTGGATTACCAATTATTGCCATTAATGCTCCACTGGCGGGCAAGTTTGTAGAAGAACATGGGTTTGGAATGAATATAACAGATCCCACAGAGATACCTAGACGATGGGCAGAACACAGAAAGTTCAGAAAGAACATAGCACAGTATCGCTATGAATGGTGTATGGAAAATCACATACATAAAGTTACAGACTTATATAAGGAGTTAGGGTGTCGAATAAAGTCTTAGCAATAAGTTCCCATCCAGATGATATTGAAATTGGTTGCGGTGCTACACTGGCTCAAGCAGCACGGGATGGTGCAGATATAACACTTTTGGTTCTCTCATACCATCATCAAGATTTTAAAGGATCAGATGAAAATATAAAATTGTTTGAACTGCGAAATTCAACTGAAAAACTTGGTATAAATAAATATGTAGAGATTAAGGATTTTCCGAATAGAAAGTTTTATGAACACTATAATGAAATATCAGAATTGTTTTTTGATATATCTGAAGAGATAGATCCAGATATTGTATTTTTACCAGCATCATCAGACTATCACCAAGATCACAGAACAGTATATGAAACTGGTGTTCGTGCGTTTAAAGAGTGTACCATGCTTGGATATGAGGTTCCGTGGGATCACCGCATATTTCATCCAGAAGTATTTTTTACATTGGAAGAAAAGTATATTATGCAAAAATGTGATGCTATAGAATGTTATAAATCGGTTTATATGAAACATGGTAGCACACTAAGGGAACTCATGATAAGCCTTGCCAGGGTTAGAGGATCACAGGTTCGTACGGAATATGCGGAGGCGTTTGAATGCATAAAAATGGTGCTGAGATAGCGGCTAAAAGAGATGAGCGATTAATATTTGCTTTATCTAGAAAAAGACCAAATGAATTATCATTACCGATTGGTAAGAATTGTTTTATAGATAGAACTGTTAAGATCGGAAAGAGAACAACCATCGGGCACAATGTAGTAATTATTGGTCGAGTTGTAATTGGAGACAACTGCATTATTCGCTCTGGGGCAGTCATCGGTGAGGAAGGATTCAGTTGGGGATTTGATAAGATGAATATTCCAATTAGATTTATTCATCTTGGTGGAATTATAATCGGAAATAATGTAGAAATAGGTTCACAATGCCATATTGCACGGGCAACACTTGAGGAAGCAAATACAATTATCGAAGACAATGTTAAGCTTGATACCATGGTACACATAGCCCACAATGCCAGAATAGGAGCAAGAACTTGTATGGCTTCAGGCTGTATAATAGCTGGCAGTGTTGTGGTTGGAAAAGATTGTTGGATGGCAACAAAATGTAATACAACTAGCAACATTACAATAGGTGATCGAGTCCTAGGCGGAACTGGATCAAATATAATTAGGGATATTCCAGACAATGCAATAATTGCTGGTAATCCCGCAAGAATACTAAGGACACATAATGATAGACGTGCTGATTCTTACTCTTAATGATAGTGCCAATACAGCTTGGCGATATATGCAATGTTTAAGAATGTTGGGATTAAATGTAATGGGGTTCAAGGGTATTTTACATCCATTTTATTACCCTGAACAATTGCCGCTTCATCCTGGTTTAATGCGACATGGAATAGAATGGGCAAAAAACAAATCGCATATAAATTTAGTAATGGGAATTGATCATCCAGATCTTGAACATTTTATGAAACAAGCGAAAGTTATTCATTTTTTTCATACAACTGCATTTCAAGGTCAAACAGATTTTTCTAAAAAAATAGTAATAGCAAACCATGGTGGATATATATATCGAAAGTTTCATGAAAAATGGAATGGGTTTATGAATAAATTTATAGATGCTACTATTATTCAGATGCCAGACTTACTTGACCTTGGAGCAAATAATGAACATTATTTTTCTTTTCCGGTTCAAACTGGATTTTTAAAACCAGAATATCGAGACACAACCGATGAATTACGAATAGGTCATTTTCCACCTAACGCCTATTCAAAGGGTACTGCTGATATATTTAATATTGTTGATGAAAAAATTGCTCCTAAGTTTTCGGACAGGCTCCGCTATGGTGGTCCGACAGGACGAGAAGAAGCACCTATAGTATTTATACCATGGTATAATAATCTTGATCAACTTCGATGGGCTGATATTGTTATTGATGATGTCGCTCCCCTTACACCTGGGGGACTTGGATATGGAGAATTTGGAAATACTTCTATGGAGGCTGCTGCGTTAGGAAAGATTGTGGTTGCTAATTCACTTCGTGTTCATAAATATGCTGAAGTATATGGCGAACTGCCCGAGATTCAAATAGCCAATACTGCCGAGGAATTAGAGGAAGTGCTTGCTAGATTGTTTTCCGAAACACCAAGCAAGATACATGAACTTCAAGTTAAAACCAGAGAATGGGTAGTACGCAATCATAGCATGAAGGCCCACGCCGAGAGGCTATGGAATGAAGTATATAAGCATTTAATGTAAGGAATCGCATGAATGAAATAGAACACTGGGATAACCAGTGGAAAAAAAGAATTATTTCAGATGATAGGGTTAAAATGAACATGCCTAAATTCTGGAAAATACGCAGAGAATTGTTGAAACGACCATCATTCGGTAGGGCAGAAAAACTTGAGATAGGATGTGCAAGTGGAATACATGCCAGAATAATGGCACAAGATAATCCATGGTGGAAAGAAAGATGGACTGGAATTGATTTATCTGAGATTGCTGTAAATTATGCAAAAAAAATTGGAATGAATGCAATAGTTGCAGACATATCTACATTTAAAACGGATAAGAGATTTAATGTTTTTCTGTTGCTGGATACACTAGAACACATTAAAGATAGAGACGCAGCAGCAGCGACAATAAAATCACTTGGTGCCAAATCATATATAATCTTTGGAAACATTCCATTATATACTGGTAAGTTAGCACATGAAAGTGGATGTGAATGGCCGGTTTCTCCAGCAGATGTTGTTGATTTTTTGAAGAAAGCGGGCTGCACAAAGTCAATGTGGTATTATATGTATGGAATGTCTGCGTGTCCATATATGTTATTTGAATCCAGTACGCTTGGATATGTAACGCATGATGTTGGAGCAGCAGATATGAATGATCAATATTGTGAATTTCCGAAAGAGAGCGGAAATGAGTAAAGAAGATTGCATAGTATGTCATTATCAAGCATATGGCGATACAATCCATATGTCTGTTATTATAGATGAACTAAAGAAAAAATATAAACATATCTATATGGATGTCAACGAATATGGTCTTCAATTATTTAACCATGATCCAAGAATAGATAAAATATCATACTTTGAGCCTTGGTTTCATTTTGATGGAATGAACCTAGGGCCAGGAATACAGAAACACATTCAAAAGATTAGGGATAAAAATCCAAATAAAGATGTAATCGATTTCTTTGGTTTTGCTGATTATCAATTTTTTGACACAGAGGTTGAACCCTGGTCATTTGAAAAGCGTAAAGAAATATATGGGAGGAACTGGCATGAAAGATATTTTGAGGCTGCTGGTCTTGAAGTTCCGAATAATTTTACTGCGTCTTATCCGAGCATATCATTTAATCCGACTGTATATGATGAAATAGAAAAACATTGGTATGCGCCGAATAAAGATTCTTTTAATATTATCACCCCCTTGGGCGGTTCAACCCGAAACAAGGGGTTCCCCCAGTGGATAGATGACTTTGGTATTCGTATAATAGACGCTCTGCCTAAAGCCAAGCTATTCACTGTGGGCGATCAGCATTGTCCCAGCCTTGAATGGAGACATGAAAGAACTATACATCTTAGTCATCGCAATGATAGGGCGCACCTTCCAATGGTAAATGCTATAGTTATGACAAAATATGCCAATTATGTTTTTGGTGCGGAGACTGGAATTTTATCTGCTGCCGGTATGTACGGAACTCCGAAGACTACATTGTGTACCTGTTCCTCGGTATCACAATTATGTAAATACCATAAGAATGATTATTCTATGCAAGCAGAGATTGACTGTTCCCCCTGTCATAGAACTTGCTTTCATGGGCCGAGCAGGCAAAAAGAACCATGCCCCAAATCTGAGATGATGATATATCCATTTATGCCATTATGTACAGAGAGATTTAATCTTGATAAATTATTTGATTTAATATATGGACAATATATACAATGGGAAAAACAACAATAGTATTTCGTCACGCTGGTTGTGGTGATGCGATACAGGCATCCTGTGTATTACCATATCTAAAAAATGATGGATATGAAATTACATTCTGTGCGAATAGACGTGTAAAAGAAATTCTTTCTAATAACCCACATATTAGTAATTGGATGCACTTTGAAGATGATGTAATTCCTTATCATGAATTGGATGAATGGTATAAAAATACTGCAAAACCATTTGATAAGAGTGTGATTCTTACAGGTGTAGTTGAAAATGAATTACTATATGGCCTTGGACAACCTGAATGGGAATGGACAGACGAGGCAAGAAGGGCTAAGGCAAATGGAAAGAATTATTTTGATGCTCATATTGAGCGTGCTGGTTATATCGGAGGTCGCCCTAACGGTGAATTATATTTTACGAGATCGGAAAACAGGCGAGCAATTGCTTGGAGAAAGAAACTCAAGGATAAAGGAAAAGTAATTATTGGTTGGGCATTAGCAGGTTCAGCGGCACACAAGGCATACAAACATACAGAACAAGTAATCCGATTATTTGCTAAGGTATATCCAGATAGTCATTTCGTTTTCTTTGGAGATTATATAACAAAGTTATTAACGTTTGAACACCCAAATACTGATAATCATTTTGTGGTTACTGAACCATTCTTTAGAGAAAGTCTTTTGTTTGCAACATATTGTGATATGGTAATAGGGCCTGAGACCGGAATAGTGATGGGAGCTGGCACAAAGAACAGTATACATAAAATACTTTTAGCAAGCCATAGTTACCCAGAACAGATTATAAAATATTGGGACAATGCTGAGGCCATACTTCCTCCGTGTGAGAAATGCTCCCCATGCCATAGATTGTTTAAATTTGCTGGTACATATGGAGACGTGTGTGAAATAATTCATGAGACCAGCCAAGACAATGACGATATACTTATTCCAAAATGTTGTTATCATGAACCAGAATTAGTATTGGCTGCAATCGAGAGAGCATATATAGCGGTTAACAGCGGTTAACCTAGGAGTAGCAAGTTAACATGAAGGTTTTAAATAATAAATCATGCGTTATCTGTGGGTTCAATGCACGAAGAATGACTGAACATTGGTTTCAATGTGATTATTGTGGGCACCTTGAAGACATACGGAGTCCCAATCTTGATACGACATATAACGATAGTTATTATGATTATAGCGAAGAAGATATTGTCAGTATGGCTATTAGGAATACTATTTTATGGGAATTAATTCAGAAGCACACGCCAGATATAAAAACATTACTCGATTATGGTTGTGGCATTGGTAGATTTTTGGATAATAAACCACCGGGATTTGATGTTCAATTGGCAGGATATGATTTATATAGAAAGCCATATACAGATAAATCTGTGTTGGAAAAAAAATATGATATGGTAACCGCCTTTCATGTATTAGAACATTTTAATGATCCACATGAATTGTTAGAAGCTATAGATTGTGATTACATTATGTTCTCTATTCCTTGGGGTGGTGAGAAAATTACAATGGGTTCGCTATGGACATGGTATACAATGTTGCGTCCAGGTGAACATAAACATTGTTTTACGAGAAAGAGTTTAAATATATTTTTAAGAGACTATGATCTTGTATGGGAAACAAACATAGAAGGTAAGGGACAAAATCCATTACACCCAGAATTCATAGTTACACAAATAAGAAAAAGGAGATAATATGGACGAAGAGATCCAAGAGATTAGGTTTAATCATTCAAAAGATGCTACAGCTATTAGACGAGCTGATGGTGGTAAAGTCCTTGAGCAAGATGGTAATTTTTTTACGTTTGCAGAATACCATAAGAATGCTATGCAGACTGGAACCGATGGAGATGGAAATCCAATCTTTGATATAAAGGGCGGCCACTGGGTACCAGAACCACAATATATGCCAAATTATGAGGAACAGTTTGCGACTGATAGAATTGCAGACATGCTTGATTTTATTAGTAAAAATCTATCACAAATAGTAAAACTTTTACCTGCACTCGAAATATATACTCGTGAATCTATTGCAAGGGCACAGGTTAAAGATAAGAGCTTTAATGAATTAAAGGGAAAGCTTGGTGTAATGACAAGAGAATTAGCTAAGTATAATAAACTCAAAAAGTTGGTTTCTGTCAAAGAAGAATTGGCAAAACTAGAAAATGAGGTAACAGAGGATGGCAAACAAGACTAGAGCGGATGTGATGGCTCAAGTATATGAATATGTCCCGCAATTAGAAGTAACAAGCCATGCTACCGCAGTAGATAATTTAATTGATTTGGCTGCTGAAGAAATTAGCATGCGACACAATTTTAGTTATCTTGCTAATCCTACTGTAGCTGTTGCTACTCTTGAGGCTGATGCCAATAGTATGACTGAGGCTAGTTTTACTACATTCACTAACTTAAAAGAAATTTTAAGATTAGAATGGATTAAATCATCTACCGGAGAATATGGCCATATCAAATGGATGCCATTTAAAGAGTTTTTAAAGCAGTATCCATATCATGATTATGATGGTAGAAATACTGGAAAGCCAACTAGGTATACTATAGCTGGGGCTAAACATATCTATAACACTCCGGCAGATGAAGACATTACATTGAGGGCTTGGTATCAAGCACATCATGGTGCTTTTGCTTCTGATGGTGTTTCACATTCTTTTCAACCTAACATGCTTGGCTTTCAAGCGTTGGTTTCCTGTGTATTATCTGAAGCTCATGACTTAATTCCTGGTATAGAAATGGGTCAAAAGGCTATGATGGAAATGCAGAAAAAGGAAGTATATATTCAACAACTAATACAGCATGATATGACCAAGGCCGATGAAAGCATAGAGCTACAAGAAAATATTGATTCTGATGGTGATGTTCCAGAAACTTCACCGTATGGATGGGTGACATAATTATGAGATACGGTTCCTCAAAGCCTATAAAATATGTTTCTATGAAGCCCATATTGGGGTTAAAGAATAGCTGTGCTCCAGATTCTATTGAAATGTATAAAGCATTTGATCAATATGGCGAAGTCATAGGAATTTTTATTGCTGATGGTCAGAATGTAGAATTTTCCAGAGAACACACTGCTATCAATAAGGCATTTGGATATGCTACATGGTCTCATACTGCCATAGGAACACCAAGTCTTTGTATGGGATTACATGAAATATTTGATGGAACCAATCGTGATTATATTTTCTTTGATCATGGCAAAGTTTATTATTATGATGGAACTAAAGATCCAGTAGAAATTACTGTTGCCACGCCAGTTACATTTGCTACTGATCCCGGAGACATGTATTCTATTATAGACTTTGGTAGCTATGTTATATGGGCTGATTATGCTGAGCATACCCCATATAAATGGAAACATGGGGATGCTAATTCAACTAAATTAATATTAAGTGGAACCGAATATCAATTTCGATATTTAACCCATGTAGCAAATAGAATTATTGGAGCTTATACAACAGAGGCAACATCTCCAGATTTAAGCGTTAGATGGACAGATGCATTACCAACCTGGGCATCATTAAGTTTTCCAGCAGCAAACCAAGCATATAAGCCAGTAGGAGATGATTCTATTACTGGATTAGCAAGCATGGGTAATGATTTTGGATATATATTTTCCGAGAAGGATATAACCCGAATAGAATATTATCCAAGTCATTCACCAGTATTTAGTTTTGTTTGTGCCATGCGAGATATTGGTACTATTTCAAATCAATCTATTCTGTCTGATGGAAAGTATCTATACTTTTTTGATATTCATAGGGGATTCATACAATATAATGGGGCTACAGATTATAAAGTAATTTCAGAACCGATAGAGGGCGTAATTAGTGGTATTAGTGTTGCCTATGCACCATTAATTGTTGGTAAATCAATACCATCACCGACAGGAAATAAATTAATATGGTCAATTCCTTCTGGCGGAAATGCAACACCAAATAAAATCATATCATATGATCCGACTAATGAGATATGGACTCCACTTGGAACTGAGGTTGCTCGTGCGATGGATTACTGGCGTCTTCCATCGGCTACTGAAAGTTCATTGGTATTCGCAAACACCAATGGCGTATTATACCAAAAAACTGGGGAGACTGCCGATGGTGCAGCATGGGATGGATATTTTATTACACCAATTATTCCAACGAGAGAGACATATCAAAAGAAAAGATTATTAGAGATTTGGTTATCAATTAATAATCGGTACGCAGCTAGTACGTATATCCATATATATCATCGTGGAGGTGATACTGCGGGTGAACTTGAGAATCAAGATTGGGTTGAACTTGGAACAATAGATATGAAAGATAGCGCTAAACCCGTATTATATTGTGACAAGACAGAGAGGTTGCATCAGTTAAAAATACGGACAAATGCTGCTACCGAATATTTTTCCATTGGAGACATTAAAGTAGGTTATATTGTTCAAGGGAGAGATTAATGAGATTAAATTATCCACCACCTACAGGAAATAAAGATTTAGATTTATGGGCCATAAAGCTCATGAAGGAATTAGAAAGCTCCTTTGAGGCAACCATTACCAATACGTTTCTTGGGGAAGGTTCGGGTAATCCTGGCGCTGATCCCAGTGCAGTAAATAATACATTCTTTGGTAGTTTATCTGGACACAATATAACAACCGGTACTGACAACTCTGGTTTTGGATATAAGGCTTTATATGAATTAACCAGTGGATCATATAATATTGCTATGGGTTCTCAGGCAGGATCAGCCCTAACTAATAGCTCTTATAATACTGCCATTGGCAATAATTCTCTTGCCGCTCTTACTGGCGATGGTGGCTCTAATATAGCAATTGGTTCTGGGGCATTATACAGTGCTACCGGAGAAGCCGGACATACATGTTATGAAAATACAGTTGTTGGTGTTAATGCTGCCGGTTATGCTACTGGTGGATTTAGAAATGTATACATAGGATTTTCGGCTGCCCTAGGCGCTTCTGCTACAGCCCCAGAACAAAATGTTGTTATTGGATATATGGCTGGGTATGATTTGCGTGGTAGTGAAAACGTTATTATTGGCAGTAAGGCTGGTTATGAATTAAAAGATAATGGTTATAATGTATTAATTGGAGTAGAATCTGGGGAAAACATAACATCAAATCTTAATGCTCTAGTTGGCCATAGAACGGGTGAAATACTCACTACTGGTGGATATAATACGGCTTTTGGTCCATATGCTCTACAAAGCGCTTATACCTCAAGTCAAAAAAATACTTCCGTTGGTTATAGAGCTGGCGCTGGTTTTGGCGCAACCAATATTCGTCATAATAATACATGTATTGGTTATCAAGCTGGTAATTTCCTTACTACAGGCAGTAATAATCTTTTATTGGGTTATAATGTTGGTGCCACTCTCGCTGATGGTAGTAACAATATTATTATTGGATATGATTTAGATGCTTCGGCTACCAATATAAGCAATGAACTTAATATAGGTGGGGTATATAAAGGTAATATATCTACATTAGCCGCAACAATACCCGGTTCATTGGCCGTTACTGGTGTAGTTACTGGACCTACTTTTAATGCATTAACTTTAACTGCTGCTGCAACTGGATTTACTATTGCAGGTGGAACCACTTCTAAGACATTAACGGTTGATGACAACTTTGTTGTCTCAACTCAGCTTGCAGCAATAGGAGCCAACACATCCAAGGTAACTTGCAACTTCACTAATGTCCAGGCTGCCCTTGCAGCAGCAACCGGCGCAGTTGCTTTCAATTCACAGAATTTGACTGGGGTTGGTTCAATAGAAGCTGGTGAAGTCAAGCTTACTCCGAAGTCATCTTCTACTGGTGTTGAGGGAACTATGTTCTATAGCTCAGATGATGACCATGTCTATGTAGCAACTGAATAAAGGAGAAATATGAGATCATTCACAGTTTGGATAAACAAATCAGGCGTGACGCTGCTTATAGGAGGAGACCCTAAAAATGGGAAGGCTCCTATTGTGACAGCACAACTTGAGAAACCACAAGTGCAAATCGACCCTGATAAGGGCGAAATAATAATTTTAGAGAACAAGTGAGGGGACTATGACAGTAACTTGGAAAAAAATAGCCTACGAAGACGACGTAATCACTAAGGCCTTCATGGCTGCAAAAGGTGATCTTATTTCGGCGAGTGCAGATGACACACCACTCATTCTAGGTGTTGGTGCTAATGACACTTGTCTTATTGCTGATGATGGTGAAGCAACTGGACTAAAGTGGGGAACGCCTTCTGGAATCACTCCAGCGGCGCATAAGGATTCGCATGATCCTGAGGATGGGTCTGATCCTCTTGACTGTGCAGAAGCAGGCGAGATCGTTGGTGTAGCTGCTGCGGCTGAAGGTTCGGCACACTCGTTTGCTCGATCTGATCATATTCATCAGATACAAGAAAGTATGGCAGATAATCATGTTGTTACCATTAATCAGGCAGATGTTGCAAGTGGTGATATAGGTGTTTTTACAGCTACAGGCGGACTTGGTGGATCAACTCCTGCTGAGGTCGCTGCAACAATGGCTCTTGATGACATCGGGGTTCCTGATGCTGCTGTAGACTTTAATCTTCAACAGGCCACTGATCTTGTTGTAATGACAGTTGCAAACGAGGCTGCACTTCCTGGTGCTAATGTTGCTTTAGGTCAGCTTTGTTGGGCTACGAGCGAGTTAACACTGCATATTTGTAATTCAGCTGCATAGGAGAGTGTCGTGAGCAAGGCAGGAGACGCACGAGATAAGAAGTGCTTAGAAAATATGGGCAAGCTACAAAACGCACTTATTGAGAGTATCAACAGTGCGAAGTTACCACGGCAGGATCTATACATGGTTTTGACTATACTATTGAGACAAGTGGAAAAAGGCTTTATACGAGATATAGGAGTGTAGACTATGGCTGTGACTTGGAAACAAATTGCATATCAAGATGATTTAGATTCTCATGCTAGTCAACATGGAGTTGGCAGTTCTGACACTATTTTCCCCGCTGATCCTGGTGTTGATAAGTGCTTAATGTGGGACAATGATCCAGGTGAGCTTGTATGGGCTGTACCGGCTGGGAGTGGAGGGGGAGATGTTGTTTCGATTGGTTCTGCAACAGCTAGTGATAGTGCTGCACTGGCGTTTACCGGGTTAGCAGGAGCTTACAGTGCTTTCATGGTTGTAATACAAGATCTTGTTCCAGCAACGGATGGGGTCAATTTACGAGGTAGGGTTAGTGATGATAATGGGACTTCTTATGAGAGTACTAATTATCATTCGATAATTGAATGGCAGTCCACAGGGGATGCGGCTAGAGCGAATCTGCGCTATACAAACAATGACTACCTTTTCTTGAGTTATCAGACCGGAAATGGGGCAACAGAGGGCTACAGCGGAACCTTTTGGTTATACCATCCAGCAGCTACGACCACTTACAAAAGAACTGTCTCAAAGGGTGTACATGACCACTATACAAAAGGTGTATCACTGAATGAGCAGGTTGGTGCTTGGAAGGGTGGAACAGGAGCAATAACAGCTTTACAATTTTCCTTCCATACTGGAAATATCACAAGTGGAAGTATTGAAGTTTATGGGATTGTTGCTAATTAACAACCTTCAACTACCGCCCCATTTATACAAGGATTATTGCCAGATTAACAATTAAATTATAGGATTTATAATGAGTAACAAACCAGAATTGATAGAAAATCCAGAGATTACGGATGAACAGGCTAAGCAAATTATGCAATTAAGAGCACAAAAACATATTACAGAATGTGATGAGGAAATTGCTGCTGCATTAACAAAGCATACATGTATATTGGTTCCTGCATTCATTGCAACATCTGAAGGTAATGCGTTTAGATTGCAATTAAACTATAAGGGAAACGAATAAAAATAAGCAAGAGGGGGAATCATGTTCGATTTTAATACCGCAATTAATAAGGTTCGAGGAAACCTTGGATTGCCTTCATGGGGTGGTGGAGACGGAACATCTGAGGTTCCCAATTTAGCCAACATAATACAACAAATGCAAATGCCACAAGGTGGCTGGGGTGGATCTGCACCATCAGCACCATCAACACCATCATTAACACCAGATGCAAATTGGTGGGAAAACTTAGATCCCAATATTAAATCTGGCATTGAACAACCATACAAAAAAGCTGGAGAATCTTTATGGGAAGGGATTATGGGTTCTGGTATGGCCGGTAATCCACGTGGCCAGACTAGTGGTGCCGGTGCTGATGTGCTTGGTGAATATATGAGTGGTGCAACATCTGATATGATTTCATCTGCTTGGAAAAACATGGTATACCCTGGTTTAGTAGCAGAATATCAGGGGGCCTTACAACAATATGGTACAGATGTTAGTAAATATCTTGGGCAAGGACAGTTGCAACTTGGTGGACAACAGGCTCTATTTGGTGGCTTAATGCAAGATTATATGTCAAGACTCGGTGCTCAGCAAGACCAACAAGCAAAGGAAGAAGAGAATCAATGGGGATTTTGGGGTAAACCGCAACCAGGAAGTAGGGGTTGGATGCAATATGCCTTTTCTAATCCCAAAGAAGCTGCATTAATTAGGGCCGGAAGACTATAAGGAGAATACAATGGCAAATGAACAATACGGTGGATGGTTGGGTGATGCCGTAATTCGGAGAAATGTTCCCGGTATTGAATCTCCTAGTTTATGGGGTCAGGGTGATAGATATGGAATGGATCTACCAACTGGTTGGAAAGGTCCGACAGAGGAGGATTTACTAGCCATACAAAAGCGACATGATGAATGGGATGCCAGAGAAAAGGAAAAACTCAATAAAGAAGCTAGAGATATGCTTGCTGCTGGGATAGACTTAACCAAAACAGATAGAGATAAAATAATTGATAAATTCCATAAGACATATGGTAATCCCGATACGCTTGATAGTGATGCTATAACAAAAAAAGCAATGGTAGGCGAAGAGGAAAATATCAAACGCCTTCTTGGTCTTAGTCCGGATACACAAGTTGATCGCATGAATACCAAACAGAGACAAATGTATTATCAACTTCGTGAAGCCAAAGAAGCAACAGTATATACTAGGGCGGAAAGTTATCGTCAGCAATTAAAGAACTATAAAGATACTCTTATCGGAAAATATGATGCATTAATGGCTGCTAATGCGGAAAAGCAATGGGATGTTGAAAAGTTTGGCATGCAGAAACAATGGGATCTTACTAAAATGGGAATGAAGCCAGGGCCAGAATCATATAAAAGCTTTGAAGAATTTGCAATGAAGGTTGAAAATCATCTTGCAAAGTTATTTCTCGATCCAATTAAGACTACGATAGCTGGAGTTGGAGCCCAAGATCGTGAAGAATTAGATAAAATGCTAACTGGACTTCGTAATTATATGTCTCAAGAAGTAAGAGAAGATCCTGATTGGTGGAGGGGTGATCCCTGGGTAGATATAGGAATGTATTTATCCCGCTTTCAAAAAGATAGGAAAAAGTAATGGCCTTTACAGAAGAAAAATATCTTAAATCTTTTGATATCGAAGATTGGCAGAATGAGGATTTATCTGTTATCCCACCCAACAGGGGAGAACTGTCTAAACCGGATAAGGCCGCTATTGATTATTTAAAAAGCATAGGAGAATATGCTGGCACAGAGGCCCAAAGATGGTCAAGAGAAAAGATAGAATTAAATACTAAGACAGCCGAAAGAAGCAAAGAAAAAGTATGGACCCCATTATTGGGGACACTTGTTGAGGCTGGAAGGACATTCAGACCAATAGCCTCTGGATTTGCTTATGGTATTGGTGAACATATAAATAAATATATGGGAGACGTTGCAGACAATATCCAAAGCGGTAGAATGGTCAAAGAAATAGCCAGATTATTTCTTGGTAATATAGGTAAAAAGGGAACTACTGATAAATTACTTGATTTGATACCAACTCGCAAGAGTAAAGCTCCAAGTGGATTAGCTCAAGAGTTTTATCGTGGTGGCGAATTTTGGATGAAGTTAGCCAAGCAACCACAGGGTATAGCAGAAAAGTTATATTTTGCATTGGGAACACTGCCACCCATATTAGCCAAATATGCGATAGCCAGCAAATTATTTGGTGGACCTATCGCTGGATTTGCCTTGGAGAGATATGCTCAAACATTAGATCCTATGGAGGCGATGAGAGCCGCTGCGCTAGGATATGTATTAAATGGTACAGCAGCCATGCCTTATATTGTTAAGGCACCAGCAGTAGCATCATATGCGATGGTAGATGCGGCTGTAAGCGGGGCAGAACCGGAAGACGTATTGGTTAGTGGTGCCGTAATGGCAATACTTGCATCAACCGGTAAGTCACCCACATGGAAAGAATGGAGAGCACAAGGCAAAGAAGCTGCTTATATTGCTGACATAGAAGGTCTTGATGCAGAACCACGTCAAGAATGTATTAATGATCTTATAGATGTGCTATTAAAACGACAGATTGAAATTGAAAAGAACCCGGAATTAGCAGATCGAATCCTAAAAACACATCAAAAGATGGATTTGGAGAACGATAAAAGACTTAGACCCTGGAAATATAGAGAACCTAGTATACAAAAAGAACCAATACGCCCTGGCGTAGAAGTTCCGGTAGAACCCACAGAGAAGCCACAACCCAGTGGAGAGAAACCAAAACGTGGGCCAGTTACGGCTAAGGAATTTCTGGATAGAGTTAAAAAATCCTTGGAGCCTGAACCGAAACCAACGGTTAAAGCACCTGAGAGATTAAAGACTAGATTGGTAAAGGAAGTAACCAAAGAAGATTTGCAAATAGAGCCAATCAAAAGAGTTGAACCTAAGTTTATTCCCGAAGTACCAGAATTCAAATCTACCAATGAGGCGCAAGCATTTGGAAAAACTGCTAGTCCTGATCAAATAGAAAGAATGAAGGATTTCAAGCAAGATGCTGCCATGCTTAGGGATGCCGCTATTAAGGCTGGTATGGGTGAACGTGCTTTAGAACATGGTATGGATGTCCAATTCTATAATGAGGCAATAGCTGCATCCGAGGGTAAAGTCGCTTCAGTCAAAATGATAATTACCAATGCAGATAAAGTTCGTTTACGGGAGTTGGGTTATACTGATAAGGGAATTGCTAGGTTGAAGCCACAAGAAGCTGCCGATATTATAAATAAATTTAAAAAACCAAAGCCAGTTACAGAATATAAAACAGAGATGATGCAAAAAGAGGGGGAAGTATCGCCAGAACAACGTGCTGAAATAGATAAGTTGCGTTCATTTAAACGCAAATTATCCAAAGGACAGAAATTAACACTCACAGAAGAGGCTGAACTTACTAAATTTGGTAAACAAGTAAGAACAGCCTTCTTCTTAAGAAAACTTGATGAAATAACAAAGAAAAAAACTGGGGAAGGATTTGTTGAATCTGATTATGCTATTGAAACTATCGCGGCGACTAAGAAGAAACCATATGAGGATTTAGTTCCTGGTACACAAGAATGGAAGTCTGCATGGAAAGAGAATCCAAAGCTACAAGATGAGATGGTAGAATATGCAAAACAATATGATGATGTTGTTAAGTCCCAATCAGTTAAAAACAAAGTTGAAGATATAATAACTGAAAAACCAGTAAGCGAAAGCCTATTATCTCCAGAAGAAGAAGCTAAATTACAAGAAGAAATTAGGATTGCAAAAGCAAGAACAAGGATTGATGTTGATGCAAAAGCTAAAAAGGCAGTTGAAGAACATGACTCTAAACTACTAGAGGAAGAACTGGCAGAAATGGCAGAAGATCAGGCTTATGATAGAATGGGTATATCCAGATATAAGAGGGAGAATATTGATGATGAGGTTAGGGATCTAACGGAAGAAGTATATGATGATGTAGAATATGTAAATGAAAAAGCCTTAGAGGAACTTCGTGGCAAGAAGAGTGAAGAGTTTGATAACATTACCACAGATGATGGGGATGTTGTTC
>Ga0307379_10005239_pt1 | contig 18179 bp, 26 predicted proteins | sample UN2MG_FD_202237 | JGI IMG/M metagenome (GOLD analysis project Ga0307379, IMG submission 202237) | Soil microbial communities from Risofladan, Vaasa, Finland - UN-2 | ecosystem: Environmental > Terrestrial > Soil > Coastal area > Acid sulfate soil | place: Finland: Risofladan, Vaasa | collected... | reverse complement strand
TGACCAACTACACCAAACGTGGTGGGTTCCTTGCTGACGGTACGTTCAGTATACCCTTTGATATCCAAAAAATCACACAGGGTATTGGGGGTGACGTATCTTTTTATTTTGATGGCTCAGACTGGATATTCAACTCTGAGAATATAACAGCGAATGATGAGATGCATTTCACTAACTTTGATAAATATACGTTTGATAATGTAGTCATAGCTGGTGACGGTGGAACAACTAACTACGCACAGTTTGCTTCTGATGGAGAACTTACCTTAGTAGGTACCGCAAGGGTAAATAAAGAATTTAGTCTAAATCTTACAGACTTTAATCCCGGTGCGTCTGGTCCCACTACAGCATTACACGACATATTCACTACCTACGAGTTTACTATAGACGATGATATGCACACGTCGTTTGAAATGCCTGATGATTGGGCTACCGGAACAGACATTACAGTTGAAGTGTATTGGGCAATAGATGAGGCTTACGTTACAAACAGTGGTGAAGTACAGTGGAGTGCAGATTGGAGAGCTGTTGCGGTTGGAGAAGTTATTAGCGGCGGTGCATCTGGTAATTTGGATTTTGGCGATGTAAATATTCCTGCTACAGCAAATACAGTGGTTAAAACAGAAGCTACGCTCTCTGGTGCTTCATTAGCCGCTGATGATTTAATTGCGTTTAAAGGCGCAAGGATAGATGTTGATGACGGTAATGACCCCACAGCGGAACCTTATATTATTGCGGTAAGGTTAGAATACATAGCCGATAAACTAGGTGAGGGTCTATAACAAGGAGAAACACAATGGCAGACATTGTATTAGAGATAACAATACCAGAAGAAAAGGTTTCTAAAGCGGTTGAGGGATTTTTGAAGATATACCCGAACAATGAAACGGTACCTGACCCAACGTGGGTTGACCCCGATGATGGAAGCGAAGCACCTCAAATACCCAAGTACACAACGAAACAGTGGGTAGAGGAAAAACTACGCAGGTTACTTGTTAGAGACATTAGGCGTGGGTTACAGATGATTTCAAATGAGACTGCTCAGGTGGCAGTTGATGATGATATGGCAACAATATAACGGAGAAACGTATGAAATCAGACAAATCGAAGTTAAAGTCACGAATCAAAGAGTTGGAAGTATTGGAAGTAAACCTGAAGGCACAAGCAGATAAGAAGATGGAGGAAGGACAATTTCTCCAACAAGAGATAGCCCAAATCAACACCTCCCGCCTGAAGAACATGGGAGCGATAGAGGAGCTGAAAAAGCAAGTTGATACAGTATAACCTACCAAAGAGTAGCGTGAATATAGAGTTGACAATTTTAAGTGGTGGGTTGAGGGTCACTGGCAAAACTCCTACTGTTGCAATCCGCAATAAGGATACGGGATTCTACTTTGACTTTGCTTCCAACACATTTACCGCAACCACAGTCTCCGCAACCGCTGTGCTTACTTCCGCAATTGACGGACTCTACACCTACTCATGGAACACGCAAGGTGTCTTCGGAAGCGATATCTACCTAACCTACGAATTCCACGATGCTACAGCCATTGCTACAGACGATGTTTCATTTGTAACCAAGCCAAGCGGTCTGGGTGGCGGGGGCGTAATAGTTAAAGGCCAGTGGACTGCCAAGCAGAAGAAACAACTACTCGACGACATTAACGCCCTAAAGGGAAATCTCAGTCAATTTCGTATAGACGCTATGGTTATGCTTCGTAAGATACTAAAGAAGGACACTCTCGAAAAGAGTGATGTTGCATTCTTTGACGAGTTGAAAGAAAGGGATAAACTTATGTGGAGTGAGTTGCTGAAGATACTTGAGATGCGTAATGGTTCTACTACCAAAGAAGTTGTTGCCCGTCTCTCAGAATATTTAGAGAAGGAAGAAGCGGATAAGATGAAGGTCATGGAGTTTCTCGATAACAAACTTGAAATTCCAGAATCAAAAGTAGAAGATGATGAGGAAGAATAACATTGAGGACGGTGATATAATGAAGAAGGAAAGCTTTAAGGAGTCTATAACATTCAAACTGGGAGAAGGTGTCATTAATGAAGCACACCGTACAGTTCGTGTTTGTGCTCTTGCGAGTTGCGTGTCTAGAAATGGGAGATACTACTCCCCGGCGATAGTGGAAAGTTCCCACGGGACGCTAAAGGGTAAGGGGTCATTTGCGGATCATGATGAGAGGGATACAAAGAATCTCATTGGTAAAATTGTAAATGAGTCTTACAGCAACGGCAAACTCTACGCAGATATTAAGATATCAAAGGCGAAGGGAATAGCAAGTCAGACATGGGATAAACTCAAAGAAGGAATTATAGACAGTGTTTCAATAGCGGCTGACGGAGAGCAAAGACCTATGAAGTTGGGTGAGGATATTGTCTCGGAAGTTACTGCTTTAACAATACACAGCGTGGATTTTGTCACCGAAGGTGGCGTTCCCGATGCAAAAGTAACAAGGGTTTTCGAGAATGTCACAGACATTCCAGAAATAACCGAAATCACGGAGGTGAAAAAAGATATGACGATTGAGAATAAGGAACAGTTGGTTGAACAATTCCCAGACCTCGTTGCGGAAATCTTGAAGGAAAAAGATGCGCAGATTGCAACGCTTACAACGGAGAAGGAAACCGCTGAGTTCAAGTTGGTAGAAAAGGAACTTGCGGAATTTAAGTCTGAGGAAATTGGCAAGTTGAAGGTTACTGAGGAAGTTACCAAGATTCTTTCTACAAGGGTTAGTGGTAAGACGAAGGAAGAGGTTTCTGCTAGTTTAAAGCAGGAACACGAACTTGTAGAGTTAATTACGAAAGCTACGCAGAAGGAAGCCAGGATAGAGGGTGTTGTGGAGACTAAGAAGGAAGAGAAGAAGTCTGAAGAGCCCGAAGCGTGGACATCCACAAGGGTTGTTGAGGATACTAAAATTCCAGCCGAATACAAAGAAGAAGCTAAAAGCGTTCTTCTGTATCAGGGTTCAAAAGCTATGCTTGAGTACCTTGAAGGTCGTGGAGTAAAACTATAAATACAACTAAAATCAGAAATCAGAGGTTTTTATGAATGAGGGTTTGAAATATTCCTCCTTTAACATCAACTTCACCAAACCTGACATCTGGAAACGACCGACGAGGGAACGGTGGATGAAGAAGGGTCTATCATACAAAGACCACATGAGGGAGATAGAGGAGTTTGAGAGTATTAAGGATGGGTCTAAGAAGGAGATTTGCGAGAACATCACAAAGCAGATTGATATTTCAAATAGCAAGAATGAACTCAATATGAGGTTGGACGAGGTACTCGGGTATTACGGGAAGGCAGTTATACCTACTGAGGATTTTGATCCAGAATTCTTGATGAAGAAGACTAATAGGAATACACTTTCAAAGAAGCTCCAACCTTGGTGCAAGAACTTGGTTCACAACATACCAGAGGTTATTGATTCTACCCCCTACAAACTACTTGAGGGAAAGTTCAAAGATGTTCCGGCCTTCGTAGTCCTTGCGGGCCCAAGCCTCAAAAACAATCGGGAGAAGTTGAAACGAGCTAAGGGAAAGTCAGTCATCATATGTGTTGATACTTCACTTCGCCCACTTCTCGATATTGGGGTTGTTCCTGACATCTGTGTTACACACGATGCGAATCCTAATGGTGCAAAGTTTTTCTTATCTGGGGACCATGAGGCAAACGCACTCAACATAAGTTTTAACGATATGAACGAACAGCAGTTGGCTACGGCTTATGCTGTAATACTCAACGATAAGAAACGGTTGGATTACAAGTATGATACTGTTGGGTTGTTTGTAAATTATTGCCACCCCCTGACTCTCCTTGCTTGGAATGGGAGAGGTAAGCGATTCTACACCGTTCTCGATCCAAGCCTTCCCGTCTATCAAATGATGGCGGCTTGCACAAACTACAAGCTGGATGATGGAAATCTGAAGCCAGAAGACAAGGGTGGAATAGTTGGCGGATCGTCTGTTGGTCACGTTGCGGCATACGCAGCGGTTATGATGGGGTGTAGCCCCGTATCATTCCTAGGGCTCGACCTTTCATACCCAGAGGGTAAGACATATGTGGAGGGGGCATCAAATCAGAAGGATATGTCTAAGCAGAAGCTTATTGAGCTGGATGACCTTAGTGGGAACAAAGTAAAAACAAACATTTCAATGCTTTCTTACAAATTTGTGTTGGAGCGAACACTCCCACAGATAATTACACAAACAGGAATAAAATTTTACAATTGCACAGAGAACGCCAGCGGTGGAGCAGCAGGAGTTTTAGAAGTAGGTGCCGAACCTAAGAGTCTTGATTGGGTTATCGAAAACAAATGCACACAAGACAGGAGTGAGGTGCTAAAAAAATGGCTGAACAAAGATTAAGTATGGGTAAGTTATTAACATTAGAACACGTTGCGGCTGCTTCAAACATTGGTGCGGGCCAGATGGTTGGTATAAGTGGTGTAAGTATCTATACACTCAACTCAGGAACAACTGGGTTTGGTGCTACGGCGACTCAAGGATATAGATTTATTGGTATTCTCGATGATTCGGTAAGCGCTGGGCAAGTACCAATAACTGTATGGACAGACGGGGTGTTCTTGATGGATTTAAGTTCCGGGTCTATTTCGGGTAGTTTATATCCAGGCAAACCTGTCTGGGCAGAGAGTGGTGTGGTTACTACTCCCGGCGCAAACGGAGATATGGCAATTGGAACGCTTGTAGGAATCCAGGGAGGAACGTGGGGAGCTACTGGTGCAGGAAGAGTACGTGTCAGGATTCGTCCCGGCGCACTCAACTGGACTATAGCTTTAGCATCTGCGCTATCCTCGACAGCACCACTCCCGGGAGCATTTCCGGAGTTGTCTGCGAGATAATTAAGTTTTAAAATTTGAATATAAAAGGGGTGAATTAAATTGGCTGAACAAAGATTAAGTGAAGGTGTGTTAGTAACACTTGAAAGTGTCACAGCGGCATCAAATATGTCTGCTGGGGATATGGTTGGGCTGAGTGGAACAATGGCTTATAGCTTAAGCTCCGCTACAATCAACGTAACTGCAACGCTCGGATACTCTTTCGTCGGGATATTGGACGAGGACATCAGTGCTGGGCATTGTCCTGTTACTGTATGGACTGAAGGTATCTTCAGGATTCCACTAGCTAGTGGAGCAATTGAGGCAAACATTGTTGCTGGGTTTCCGGTATGGAGTGACGGATCGGGTTACGCAACAACTCCCGGTGCTGAAGGTGATGCGGCAATAGGTACAATCGTCGGTATCAGTAATGGTACTTACGCAAGCACGGGTAGTGCTGACATAGATGTATTTGTCAAAATCCGACCTATGGCTTTCAACTGGACAATTGCGGCTACGGCTGCACTGTCTTCAACAGCTCCTCTTCCGGGGGCATTCCCAGAACTGGCAGCTCGTTAGTAAATGAGAAGTTTCGTTAAACATTAACATAACAACCCCGAGGGGGTGACAATATACAAATGAAAATAAGAGAAGATAATATCACACTTACAACACTGTTCGAGGATTTAGCTCGTGAGAGGGTAACCTTGAAAGAGTATGTTACTCGAGGTGAACACAGCTCTCTTTTTACAGTAGCTATTGATAAGCAGTTAATGGATATCGTGAAAGCGCATCCAACGGTATACTCAAAAGTAGCCGCAGTTATCAATAAGGGTGATGGACAAGGAAGAACAGTTCGTTTTCCTTCTCTCTATGGGATCAACCCGGAATATGTACCCGAGTTGTCAGAAATTCCATTTTCTGATATGGATGATACAGCCACGACAGTCGAGGCGGTAAAGTTCGGTGTCAGAATGGGTATTTCACAGGAAATGATTGACGACAATGAAGTCGGCCTCATTGACTGGACACTTGGAACGGTAGGTGTACGGATTGGTGTCTTAAGGGATCAGGAATTCTTCAAAGCTCTTCACACTTATAATGCTACAGGCGCAGCTGTTGATACATCTCTGTCTACCTATATAGGTAACAGAAATCGTGGGGCGTATTACACCACAGGGTCGTTTACCTATCAGCAATCCGCTTCGGCAGCCAACTGGGAACAGCTACTTAACACAGCTATTCAGCAAATGGCTAACCAGACTATCACGTTACAGGGCGAGACTTACAAGACTCCCGTATTCGTTGATACGATTGTAGCAAACAGTGTAAGGGACATATCTCTTCGCAAACTCTTGAGGAGTGCTACCATTATCCAGTCAACTGGTATTGGTGATGCGGGTAATGCTTCAGTTACGCAAGTAGCTGGAAACAACATTTGGAATGGTGCATTGAATGTAATAACCACTCCTTATATGGCTCGTGGACAGGCATATCTTTTGAGTTCGAAAAGAGGTCTTGTGATGCTTGACAGGAAACCTGTTGAAATCACGAGGAATAAGAACTGGGCATTTGATGCAGAGGAAGTTAAGGCGACAACTCGCTTTATGCCTGCTGTTATTGAACAACGCTCAATCTTTTCCATACTCTTAGGCACTGCTTAAGGTTAAACAGTTATCTGGCGGGTATCTAACCGATACTCGTCAGGTAACACCAACGGAGGAATCATGGAAGAAATCAGAAAAGACGGATATGTTATTAAGAGGGTAGATGGCGCAACACTGAGAGACTTCACAGCTATGGGGTTTAAGGATTTGAAGGATGAGTTTGAAAAGTTTAAGATGGAAACAACGGGCAAGCTCAACAAGCTGTCTGATGAGATAAACAAGAAGGCCGAGTCGCAAACTCGGTATAAGAATGCACCTAAGATACTTGAGGATGGTGAATAAAGAATGGATGAGAAGAATTTTAATAGTGAGTTTGAAGGGTACATAGCTTCGTTCTACGATGCTACTTCGTATCTCCTGATACCCTCGACGGGGTTAGAAACCGCTGGGGCGGCAAGCACGGCAAATGCAATTATTGATTTGAGTAGGTATTCACAGAATACATTGTGGGTTGAATCAACATCGGTTGTTGCTAGGGCAGCTAATACTGGCTTAACAGTCATAATGGAAACTCGACCTTCGAGTGCTATTGGTTGGTACGTGTTTAGGACAGAGAGCGGAGTCAGTGAAAGTGGACTTTCCGCAATAAGAGTTATGGGAAGTGGAGTAGCTGACTTGAGTGGTGTCACTCATTTCAATGATGTAAGGATTACTATTCAGAACACAACGGATAGCTCGGGGACTGCTACAGTCCAAGCGTGGCTATCTTCACGAACACCGCTTTAATAGGAGATTGGAAACATGGAAGAAAAAAATCAGATCAAGTTGTTTACGATCCAAGACATTTATGATTATACCGACAAACAGATACCCATTGATATCACAAAGAAATATGATCCTCTTCACTTCTGGGATGATTTTGGGGAAGGATATTATAAGTCATATACCAAACAAGCGCAGATACAAAAGTATGTTGCTTGGGTACTGGATAGACTTAGGGTACTTGCGCCAGAGACACTTCTTGATGTTGGGTGTGGGTTCTGCCGTATAGAACCATTTATCCTTGATGACGGGAAGGTAAAGGAGATAACAGCGATAGACATATCGCAGAAGCAACTTGATTCGGCAGGGAAATACCTTGAGGACTACACAAAGAAGGATAAGATAACGACGGTTAAGGCAAGCGGTAAGAACATGCCGTTTGAACAAAACATGTTTGATTGTGTAGTGTCGATCGACTGCATGTCACATATGCACCTTCCCTCAGTACGTTATGTTGTGAAAAATATGGAGCGGGTATCAAAGAAGTATATGATTATCATTGAAAGGTTTGTATATGATGGCGAACATCCCCAACCTCATATCTGGAGCCACGACTACCCGAGGATCTGTTACGAATACAACTACAAGGTACTTGAGAGCGTTTTCATTATGCCGGGTGTAATAGGAATGGTACTGAAAAAATGAGTACCAACCAATTTACCGTAAAAGATCTTGTAACCACAGCAAAAACACAGAAGATGGCAAACTACTGTGGTGAGTACAATCTTGACGAGTTTTGGGCTGAGTATGGTAAACATTACTTGAAAACCATGTTGGATAAGGATGGTAACCCTAATGAAGAATCGCTCAAGCTCAACATTAGGGGACTCGTTGCGAGGTTATTTGAGTTGAGCCCAAAGTCCGTACTGGAAGTTGGGTGCGGGTTTGGGAGATGCTTCCCCTTTATTTACGATGCCCTGAGGGGAAATGGGAAGAAACTTGATGAACTTATTGGGATCGAGTTTTCTGAAACAATGGTGGAGCAATCAAACCTATACTTTGAAAGTTACGCCAACAAACATAAGGTTTCAGTAATCAGGGGTGATGCCCGTGCGATCCCCTTTCCAGGCAAACGGTTTGATGTGGTTTATACTCACGCTTGCCTTACGCACATCCCACCAGAGTTTATTGAAGGGATAACTAAGGAAATCAGTAGGGTTGCAAAGGACTACATTATCCACATTGAGCGTTATAGATTTCCATATGAGCACCCTAACCCACACAGATGGACACATTGCCTCGCACCTCTTTACCTAAAGTTGGGGTGGAGGATTTTAGAAAATAACACACTAAACGAAAAACATTACACGAATATACTCGTGCTAAGGAAGTGATTTAATTGGCAACAGATGAACAAACAGTAAGAACGCTCATAGGCGATAACAAGAAGTGTGCGCTCAACGAGAGGGTTGGCGTTGGTGATGGTACCAACAAATACTTTAAGCTCGACATGTTCCCAGTAGTATCAAGCCCAACAGCTTCAGTTATCATACTGGTTACGGGAGTAGCAGCAACAACAGCTACAACAACATTTGATGAAGCGCTTGGGAGGGTTACCTTTACGGTTGCCCCGAGTGCCGGAGACAACATTCTCGCAACATATGAATACCATGCATTATCTTCTGGGGAGATCTCAGACTTCCTCTCAGGGCTTACAGGCTCACCAAAGTTAGCGGCATCAAATGCTGCGCTTGCTCTTGCAGGGAACGCCTCCAAGCTATTCTCCTATACAATGGGGGAGAAGTCGGTAGACAAGAAGAAGGTTGCACAGAACTTACTTGCGCTTTCCAAGCAGCTGAAGGAACAACACTTTGAGTTGAAGGCGAATGCAAACTACGGTTCGCAGGTTTTTACAATGAAAGATAATACGGGAACCCCATATGAGGGTTACGATTCAGCGGTAGCATACCTACCGACGGAAACAGATTAGGGGGAGGGATATTAGTGATACAAGGATTAAAGTATGCAGGAGATATGCACCTTAGATTATTGGATAAGGATGGTAATGTAAAATGTGAAAGACACGAAAAAAATGCCCTCCTCAACGTGGGGAAAACATATCTTATTCAAACTACAATGGATAGTTCGTTAACCGCTATGACGGTATTCTACATTGGCTCAACTGCCAGTGCAGGAGCAGCCGCAGCGGGAGATACCACTGCACAAACATCAGAGAATGCCCGGAAAGCGTTTACCTATGCTTCAGGCGCAACAGTTGGGCAGGGTTCCGCAACAGCAACATTCGGTGCGAGTGGAGCTGGTGGAGATTCAACAACGGCTATTACCGAAGCTGGCATATTCAACGGCGCAGCAGCAACAAGTGGGGATGGAGTCTTCTTTGCACGAGCGACATTCGCAGCGGTTAACAAAGGTGCAGCAGATTCGCTTGAAATTAAATGGGATATAGCTTACTCGTAAGGGGGAGTCATGGATTTAAAAACTGAATTACAGACTGACCCGTTAGGGCTGGGGTATGCTGGCAAAACACTTGGTGAGATTCATGGAATAATCAACTCAAAGCAGTATGCTATCAAAAAACCCATACCGCTTCAGAAGATAGTTGAGCTCATGGTCAAGAAGGGTATCTTTGTCAAACTGCATGATGCGGCAACAGATAAATCTGACCCAGGTCATGCTGCTTCAATCAACATGCTTGAGGCTCTTCGTAATTCATTGTTTGGTAGCGTTCTCGACACCGAGGATACTGATGTGATTGCTTTACTCACAGCACTTCAAACTGGCGGGGTAGTAACTGCTGGGCAGAATAGCGCCGTTAGCTCAATGGCTGATGTTCTTGTTAGCCGTGCAGAGTTTTTGGGGTTAGGTCCAGTTTCAATGAGAGATATTAACGACGCATTAACATAAGGAGAGGTGACAATGGCTAGTACAAAAGCTGCTACAAGTATATGGGATGCTTTCACTCTAACAGGTGGAGCGGGTCCAACAACTTCTACTGCCACCATTGATCTCGCTGATGGTTATGGTGGCGTATTAGATTTAAAATTTACTTCAACAAGTGGGGTTTCTGACGTTGCGAGTATTCAGATACAAGTTTCTCAGGATAACTCCGGGTGGTTTAATTTCGGTGGAGAGCTAACGTGTTTGTCTGGATCCTCTACATCCGTCAGTTGGGGTGGGATTGAGATTCCGATAGGTGCACAATACTTAAGGCTTGTTGCTACTCATTCGCCATCAGCAACATGCATAGTCAACGCAAAATTTAGTGAAGTAACAGCGATATAGGGGGAATCATGGTAGCAATTACTAGAGCGAAACCTGTATTCCCCACATTTCAAAGAAAGAATCCATTAGTATACAAGATTACGTCTGCGTTCCCATTTGCGGAGGGGGCAATAAGCAATATAACCCGAGACATTTGTGGAAATGGTTTTTATGCAAAAGCACCATTCTTGAATGGTTGCCAGTGGGTCCCGAGTAGACTTGGATACGCACTCCACTTCAATAGTTCAAATAATGCTTATATGAACTGGAAAGACAATGCTGGTTCCCTAGTATTAGCATCAAGGGTGGTAACAGCAAATGAATGTACATTCGCTGTGTGGGTTAAGCCAACCGGGGCCGCTCCTGCTGCCGCTGGTGTTTCATCTGGTGACGCAATAGTAGGTGACTCATTTGGTTACATTGGGATAGCCCGTGGTAATCTTGGTGGTACTGATGCTATCAGGGTATACAATTTTGCTGCTGTTGCATATGATTCTATTGACATACCATACAATGCAAACGAATGGGTGTTCGTTGTTTTAGTCCACTCAAAGAATGTTTTGTATGGATACAAGAATGGTCGTCTAGTTGGTTCTACCGCAAGCAACAACACTGGTGAGTTAACTGGGAGTATGAGCTTTGGGTTTACGTTTAATTCATACCTTGAGGGTTGTATCGGCGCTTGCTTCACTTGGAAGCGTGGGATATCACCACAAGAAGTAAAGGAACTATATCACGATACATTCAAGATGTTCAGGGTTGACAACAAAGCTGCATGGCTTAAAACAGCGGTTGCTGTTGGTCTTTCAAAAGCGTTGAGTGAAACGATAACTGTTACCGAATCGGAGTTGAGAAACTTTAGTAAGGTTATAACAGACTCTATCGCAACCACAGAAACGATAGCGAAGAGCTTCTTAAAGGTACTGAGCGACACGGTAACTGAAACCGATACAATTGAAAAGATATTCTTTAAGGTCTTAACAGATAACGCAACAATTGCTGATACACTTGCAAGGTCATTCTTCAAGGTCTTGAGTGAGTCTGTAATAGCAACCCCATCACTTATCGGATTTGCTTCAGCTTTCAAAAAAGCCCTTAGTGTTGGAATTACATTTAGTGAAAGCACGATAAAATCATTCCTCAAAGTAATTGTTGATTCAATAACCACAACAGAAACGATTTCTTTCCCCGGAGCAGACCTCACAAGGCATATCGTAACGAGGTATACTACTGCAAAGAAGGGTTTATCAGCCCACGACCTTCACCTTATGCGGACAGAGGATTTGGCAATTACTACGGATGATATTGAAAAGATGAAGGAGTGGGTTGGGGATTTAACACCAGAAGAGGTTGATGAAATGGTCCAAGGATTCAGAGAAATAACAAAGGATTGGGAATAACATGACAGTACAACTATACGATGTGTTGAGGAAAACTACAAGTTTTGCTGACGGCGTAAGCGTTCCTGCCTACGCTCATCAGACAACCGCAAAGTTTGATCTTCAACCTGTGCAGTGGTCACAACGGGAATCAACTAATCGTGCCGAGGTAGAGGTTGGCGGGGTAAAGTTTGTTCCAACCTTTTATGGATATTGTTCAAGTGATATTGATGTTACAGCTACAGATCGGCTTACTCCTGACAGTGGAACAACTCTCTTTATCGCTCTCCGAGTCTACGACTTCGAGGATCACAAGGAAATCGATATACGGGAGGCTGAGAACTAATGGGGCAGGCAGTTATAACGCAAGGGCTTACGGAAGCTAAACTTAAAATTGCCGCTTTTGTTGAAAACATGGATGGGTTTCTTATGGAAACCTCCAAGGAGCTAGGCAAACAAACAGTAGAGCTTGCGAGGGATAACGCTCCATTTGACACGGGTGCTCTTTTCGCTGGTATCCACTATACGGTAAGCAAGCGTGGTAAGGGTATTATTGCCATCAAGGTTTCTGGGGGTAGCGACAAGGTTATGCGTGGGCAGTCACCTTATGTCAAAGATAAGTTTGGTCGTGTCATTACGAAGGTTGAACCCACTATCCAGTATGTCGAGGCTGCTGAGGAGGGTGGGAAACCTCCATTCTTTATGAGAAAAACCTATAGCCTCACCAACACGAGGATACGATCTGTAATGACAAAAGCAATCACCGCAGCGATAAGGAGTGTTTTTTAATGTTCACATATAAAACTTTAGTAAGGGATACACTCGTCGATAGTGCGGGAATTAAAACACTTTTTGGGGCAGCTGCTACTGGTAGTTGTCGTGTCAACATGGAGGACATAAGAGCTTCTGCTGTTTATCCACAAGTCCTGATTGGGTACTCCGCACGGGCTTCTGTCACCCAGATGGGCGCAGACGAGGGTACAGTAACCCTTACGATAGAAAGCAAGACAAGTGGAACTACGCACGCACATAAAGAAATTGGGAATTTTCGTAGTGCAATTCTCACAGTTCTTGATGAAACATCTTTTGCAAGTACAGCAGTTTGCTATTACTGCAAGAAGGTAAGTGAAGTGGAATCGTTCAATGATGATAAGAATGTTTACTCATTGATTCTGGATTTCGATACACAGTTTAAACGGAACGTAAGCGTTCCATAAGAGAGGTGAAATGAATGAGTGTACAATTTGGATTGAACAGGCTTCGTGCCTACTCTAACGGGATTGGGAGTGGGGTTGTTATTACTGGTGGAACGGGTAGTGCTTCTGTCGCAACCGGGTCTGTATGGATTGGTGGAGTGGAATGTGAAGTCTCAGCTACGTCTATAGCGATGGCAACCGGGGCTAGTGTCAATACCGGCAATATGCTAATCTACGCATATGTTCCAGCCGGAGCTACAACCACAGCAACTATCGGATTTGCTACAGGCTCTTCCTCAATATACCTAAACCGACCTAACGTCGGGACGGACATTGCGGTTATTTCTGTTGGGCAGTATGGAACTGGAACTTCAACCTATGGAGGCGCATCAACATCAGGTTTAACAGGCGCAAGGGCTTTCGGACGTTCACAGAACTGCAATATTAACATAACCTATGACTCTTCACAGGCTCGTGGTGGAAACCTCGTGTTCGCAAACGATATCAAGCATTTTAATGGAGCTATCGAGGGTACGTTAGAATACGCAAGCATATCAGGTGCTAACCTTGCAAGTATTTATGGAGGCGCATGGGCATCAGGTGGAGCAGGGAGTGGAACCCTCAAAGTCACAGCAACAAACCGACCCCTACCATTTATGATAGAGGCACGGCAAGTTACTAATGGGGTTACAGCAACCTATCGCATTTTAAAGTGTTACTCCAACTCACTGACGTTGAGTATGGATCGGGAAAACTATTTAATGCCCTCCTTGAATTTTCAAGCAATTGCGAATCAAGCAGGGGATATCATAACAGTACAAGTATAAGGATGGTGAATAAAATATGAGTTTACAATTTGGTGTGGCCTCATTGACTGTTTCTGGGATACAAGTCGCTCGGCTTATGAATGTAAGCGTGAACGTGACTTATGATACCGCACAACTTCGTGGGGACAACAGAATCTTTGCAGATAACCTCCAGCTCTTCAACGGAAACATTGAAGGTAGTTTTGAGGTTGGGGATATTAACTTAACAGCAATTGCGGCGATGTTCGGAGCGGATGTTTCTTATGCCGCTGGTAGTGGAACTATGAAGTTGACTGCTACACAAGTGTTGGCTACTGGTGCAAGCATTGTTGTTAGTGCGGTAACTAATGGTGTAACGGGAACTCTTACAATAAACAACTGTAAGTTTAACACCCTTGGGATAACAATTGATAGGGAAAATTACACAATGCCAAGTACAAACTTTGTTGCTGCTGGTCTTTCGACCGGTTCAATGATGACTTGGCAGATATAGCTATACAATTGTATATACAAATGGTTGTGTTTACAATTGTAAAGAGGTTGGCTGGGTAGTTATAAATCAAACCAAGAGTTATCTGATTTGCTCGGGTTTGTTCTCTACCCAGCTTTCTAATCAGCAATCAGGGAGAAAACAAATGGATAAGAAAAAGGTAATGCTTGGAGATGGTGAGGAATATACACTTGCGCCGTTTCATGTAGGTGATTTCATTGAGATTGAAAAGAAGTATGGGAGTATTAGTCTTCAGCAAGATAAGCTTGAACCTGTCCTATTCTGGTTCTGGCTTGCGATCCGCAAACATCACGATGGGTTAACTCTTGAGGAACTCTACAAGAAAATAACCTCGAGGTTTATCAGTGAGGGTGGAATGGCAAAGATATTTGAAACAATGGCTGACCTTAACGGGTGGGTTGAATCAAAAAACGAGGGAAGCCCAGTGGAAGTGTCAGTATTAAAGAAATAGTTTACTGGGCGCTTTCAACCTTTCATTGGACGTACAAGTATCTTTGCTCCGTAGATATGCGTGATATTTCATATATCATGGAAGGTGCGGAGGTATTTAACGATAAGCAGAAGAAGGAAATGGATAAGCATAAAAGTAGAAGTGGCGGTAAGCATAGCATCAACTCTCTCTCGGGTATTCACAAACTACCTGGCGTGAAGAAAGTGGGCGGGCGTGGCAACAGAACATAATATTGTTATAAATATAGTGGTAAGAACTCAGGACTTTACGAAGAAGATGGGGAATGTCACGGGAGGGTTGACAAATCTCAATGCTACCCTTGGAAGGGTTACTCGTACCATGACAGCTTTTGCCGCATTGTTTATTGCTCGGAAATTCATCACAGGAATTATCGATTCAGTTAAAGCTTTTTCTGAGTTTGAGAAAAGTGTGGCTAATGTTGGGATACTCCTCGACGATGAAGTAGGTAGGATGGGTGAGTGGGGAGACGCTATATCAACAGTCTCAGCGGCACTCGGACTATCAGTAACTGACCTTGCCAAGGGTGCATTTGATATCCAGTCAGCAACAAATGATATGAATTTGTCCCTTGAGATTTTTGTAGCAGCAAGCCGATTGGCTGTCGCTGGAGGATCAGATTTAGCATCCACCGTAAGTGGTATGTTAACACTCAACGAAGCATATGGTAAATCATTCAAGAATGTGGCGGACCAAGCAGACTTTCTTATTGTTGCGCAGAAGAAAGCAAGAGCGACGATAGGGGAACTCTCAACTTCATCCTCAAAGTTTTTAAGCGTTGCTTCTTCCCTCGGGGTAAAGGTGGAAGAACTTTTTGCAGTCTACGCCCAGCTCACTCGTGGGTTTGGAAATACTCGTGAAGCTGCAACAGCTCTCAGTGCAATAATGAACGCACTCCAGAAGCCGAGCCAGAGGATGATAGATTTCGCTCGTGAGAATTTCGGTATGAGTATCCAACAAGCGATAGCTACTGAGGGCCTCATAACTGTTATGGAGAGATTAAAAACTGTTGCTGTTGAAGACTTAGGCACAACCCTTGGGAGGATTAGAGCTAATAGAGCCTATGCTATTGTTAGTAGTAAAACTAACGTAATTCAGGAATCCGCTATTGAGTTAACGGATCGGCAAGGAAAAGTAAATGAGAAAACAGCGATACAGACACAAACACTAGCAGTTCAAATGAAACAACTTGGTGGGGAGCTTGGTGTCATCAGGCGGAAGATTGGGGAAGACATAGCAGATACGGGCATGGTTGCTGCGCTCCGTGATATTTTAACAATAATGAACGAAATGCAAGAACAACAAGCATCTCAGGATCAGGGCTTTTTCACAATGATGGGCAATGCAATACTTGCAACAAACCCAAATCTCGAAGCATTCCTTATACTTCTTCGAGGGGTTCAATCCACTATCACGGAAACCGCTGAAACAATAAGAGAGACAAATCTTGAGGATATCCTCCCAGAACTTGATCCAGATACGCAGGCAAAGCTTTCAAAGTGGGTTGAAGACGCTAAAAATTTCAAAACAGTGACAGAGGGAGTGTTGAAGGAAATAGAAAACATTGGTACAAAAACATTTGACTCGCTCGTCGGTGGTTTTGGAAAGTTTGCTGTAGCAGTAATTGTTGAGGGGGAGAAGGCCGGTGACGCATTCAAGGATATGATGAAGAGTGTGGCATCAACAGTTATTAACCTAATAGCTCAGATGATAATAAAGTTGCTTGCGTATCTTGCCTTAATGGTAGTTGCCAAATTCCTCGATCCATTTACAGCAGGAACAGCTTCATTGGGTGTAGCCGCATTTAGACCAACAATTTTAGGTTTTGCAGGAGGCGGAATCGTCCCGGGAGTTGGTAAAGGTGACAGGGTTCCTGCCCTCCTTGAACCAGGAGAGCTGGTAATCCCCAAAAACCAAGTTGCGGGTGCTTCTAATAGTTTCAACTCAAGCCCAACAATTAATGTCTCTATGGCTGGTGCAATGGTAATGGATTCCCCCATCCACGTTCAAAGATTATACCGAGAATACCTCCGTGATGTTATAAGAGATGATATTACAAATGGAAGAGATACATTTTATGGATAAGGAGAAGAAATGAACGACGCTCCAAAATTAGCAGGACATACATTTTCAAGAGCACCATCATCTTACAACGTGTGGTGGGAACCAAACCTCGTATCACATAGACTCGCTGACGGTGGACTCGTAACATACAAAAAGGGTTTTATTCTCAAAGCCAAACTTGAGTGGAGCGAAAACTGGGTGGACAATGATGATTACTCCGCACTTACAACTATGTTTAATCAGTTGACCGCAACAGCGAAGTTTTACCCACGACCAAATACTTATCCCTCCCGTGCGTTTAACATGCAGATATCGAGTGAGTTTAACTTTACTCCACACGGAAGCTTACTTCAGAGTGGTCGGCAACTTTATGGGGGATCGCTTACACTTGAAAGTTCGCCTGGGGAAATAACAGCAACTGCAACGGAGATATTCTAATGGCTGTCGAGGTACTTTATAACACTACAGCAACAAGTGTGTTTCTTGGGCTTCAGAGTGGGCTCGCACGCCCATACTGGGAAATCAACATTACCGTTAGCGGTGATGACCACACATTCTCTGGGACGATTGGTGCTGCATATACACCTCACAAGATCCTTGAGATGAGTGATATTGATAGGGAAAAACCTGTAAGAGTGTCTGAGCTATCAAAGATATTTAAGAGTGATTTGACTGTTACTCTCAACAACTCTCTTGGCACATACTCACCCCTCGCAACCGCAGGAATATTCACAAACACTTCCGGAACTTCCCGGGATTACCTTAACAGTGTAGTTAATGTGTGGGGTGGGTTTGAAAATACATCTGGGACGGCTTATACGATACAACGTGGGTCGTTCCTACTCAGAAAGATTAGGATCGATAGTGAAAAACAGATAGCCTACCTACAATGCGAAGATGTCCTTAAGGTTCCTCTGAACCGTTACGTTGGGCTTGACGGGATATCTGGAACCGCAACTCCATTTACTCCTCCATCAGGCACCTCAACAAAAGCAATAATGGCTGATATGTTGAGTGGGGTGGGACTCACTGCAAGCCAATGGGATTTAGCGAGTGGTATAGATTATTCGGGATATAGCGTCACAAACGAGAGGGTTTCAGACGCACTTGGAAAACTTGCTCAAAGAAGCGATGGGTATGTCTATGGGAATGGGAAGGGTCAACTTGTATTCGCAAAGAACGTAGCTACTGGTGGAGCTGGAAGTGTTACAACACTCACCGCAACCGATCACGATAAGATTAAGGAGCTTCGCTAT
>Ga0307379_10005238_pt1 | contig 18180 bp, 22 predicted proteins | sample UN2MG_FD_202237 | JGI IMG/M metagenome (GOLD analysis project Ga0307379, IMG submission 202237) | Soil microbial communities from Risofladan, Vaasa, Finland - UN-2 | ecosystem: Environmental > Terrestrial > Soil > Coastal area > Acid sulfate soil | place: Finland: Risofladan, Vaasa | collected... | reverse complement strand
GGTCAAGTCATCATATGACAACTTTTAGTCTTTATAAATTATTTAAAACTTTTCTATGTCCATTATTTTTTTAACTTTTCTAACTGTTCCACCCATTCGCTCTAAATTAAGCCAGATTTTTAGTAGTTCCTGAGCTTTACCTTTACCAATCACCAGTGCTCCCATAGTAAGAACCTGGCAATCATTAGAAATAATTGACCTCTGGGTAGAATAAATGTCATGACAAACCGCTGCTCTTATGCTTTTAAATTTATTGGCACATATCGCCATTCCTAGACCAGTTCCACAAACCAGTATCCCCCTGTCAAAACTGCCATTTTGTACTTGGCTTACTACTTTTACTGCAATATCAGGGTAATCTACAGGTTCAGAGGTGTTTACTCCAAAATCCTTATATTCTATTTTATTTTCTTCTAGTACTTCTATCAGAGCATTCTTAAGCTCGATTGCAATTTCATCACAACCAATAGCTATCTTCATTTTACCTCCTATATGTATTCAACTGAATTAATAAATATTTTTTTAGAATCCAGATACACAACTCTTAAATAGTTCAATCTATTGATACTAAATAATCTTTATAGACATAGTCTATGCAATAAAATTCTCTGTACTTGAAGCTATCTTTAGTCCTGCTAACCCAAAATAATCCAAAAACCTATTATGTTTTCCAACAACTGCAAAAATATCTTTTATACCAACCATTTTCATTATAATAGGATTTTTTCTAATAAGTATATCAGCAACTGAACTCCCAAGACCTTCAACGATAGTATGTTCTTCAACAGTTACCTGGTATGAACCCCAAAAACTATACACATACCTATCTTAACTCAGAATAAACCTTGCAGGAATTATTTTCAATAAATATATGTTCAAATTCTTCAGGGGACCTATAGCCCAGTGAAGAATGAAGTCTTTTTGTATTGTAAACATCTTCAATAAAATATGGGATTCTCTCTATTACATCCTGGTAGGTCTCATATTCCCACAGATACACTTCTTCTGCTTTAAGTGTTCTAAAAAATGCCTCTATTATAGCATTATCATAGGGACTTGCCTTGGCTGTCATACTTATTTTAAGAGATACTGTCAAATGTTGTGGATGAAAAACCACATATCCTCCAGAAGATCATTATGCAGCCACCTCCTCTACCAGTTCTCCATCAACAAATTTCTTATTCTCAGTTGCAAGTATGAACCACACATTTTTTAATAAAGGAATAGTAATGGTAAAAACCCTCCTTATCGTTGAGACACCATCGATCTTTGCTGATTCATATATATCAGGTTCTATAGTCTGCATCCTTAACTAAAACTTTACCCTCTACTAGCTTCTCTGCTACCTTTAGCCTTGCCATCTCTTTAGCTGTCATATGATATATTTCCTCTCTTGTATTCATAGGTGACATTTTCCCTGAATAACTTAAGAGTGACAATATCGCAGAATAACAGCAAAAAAGCATTCGGCATATTGACAAAATATTTTTTTCATAGTAGACTAACGAAAATTGAAATTCGAAATTACATTATCATTAACATTAAATATATGAGTAATCAAGTAGACAGAGCTTTCCAAATAATTGAATATCTTGCAAAAAATGGTATATCAGAGATAGATGAAATTTATAAGGGTACAGAAATTCCAAGATCCACTATTTTTAAACTGCTCAGCAACCTTGAAAGCTTAGGTTATACATTAAGAACAAAAAATGTTAGAAAAACAGATTATTGGTATTTAACTCTAAAGCTTTTAAAAATCTCCAAGTTGGTTTTATCAAGAATAGATTTCAAAAACGAAATCAAGGATGTTCTTACAAAGTTATCAAAAGATGTTAATGAGATTGTGCAACTGGGTGTCTATCACAATAAAAAAGTTATGTATATAGATGTTGTTAAAAAACCTGAGAGCATAATTTCTTTTGCAGGCGTAGGTACTGAACTTGATATAAATGTAAGTGCTGCTGGTATGGTACTTGCTGCTGCTTTAACGGGGGAAGAATTAGATGATTTATTAAATAATATAGTTCTTCCCAAAAATACCATATACACCATTACAAAGCCAAAGGAATTAAGGGAAGAGTTAAAATATATAGCATCTAATGGTTATGCATTTGATAATCAACAATGGGCAATTGGTGTAAGGTGTTTAGCTGCTCCCGTTTTTAATTTTGAAGAAAAAGTCATTGGGGCGATAAATGTTACTGGCCATATATCCACTATGTCTGATGACAATATAGATTTTATAAAGGAGAAAGTAATAAAAGCGGCTTCAGAAGCATCGAAAATAATGGGTTATAAAAGTAATTGACTTGTCGTACCTTAAAAATAACAATAAAAATTTATTTCTGAAAGTTTATTTTTATAAAATTCTATTTGAGTTATTGAGTTAATGTTTATAATGGAATAATCATGTGTGCGAAAAAAATAGGAGGTGATGGTTAAAAAATTTATGTAAAAAATAAGTTTACCTTAGCTGATATAAAGGATGATACAAAAGTGGATAAAAGGAGGTGATTAGAAGATATAAGAGGGAGATTTACTTGAGTATAGTAGATAATTTGAATATGGTAGGTACACAAATAATTGGTATGCCGGGTAAATCTCAAAGAAATTATCAGTAGTATTTCATAAAAAAAAATTTATAAAGGAGAGAGAAATGAAGAAAGTATCGTTATGGTTGGTAATTCTAGTAATAACTGTATCTATGGTAGCAGTTTTTTCGCTAAATGGGTGCAAGAAAGAAGCTGCACCTGCTGAAGAAGAAGCAGCCCCAGCAGAAGAAGCTGCTGCTGGAGAAGTAACAATGCCGACAACTGCTGAGGGGAAAAGAGATGTAGCTGCTTATTTAAAGACATTAGATAACAGCAAGTTCGAAATAGTTCAGTCTAATAAAATGGTGGGCATGAGATGGTTTGATGATATGGCAATAGGAATCGAGCAATTCGGTGAAGATTATGGATGTAAAGCTTCAGACGTAGGCCCTGATTCAGGAGATGCTGCTCTGCAAAATAAAATAACGGAAGACCTTATCGCAAGATTACCATCTGGGACAAGTGCAATCATATGTGTTCCAAATGATGCAAAAGCAATGGATCCTGTTGCAGGAAAAGCAAATGAAAAGGGTATTATAACAATTGGTTATGAAGGCACAACCATGGAAAATATAACCTATGATATGGAAGCATATGATAATGCTACTTTCGGTGCCATGATGATGGAAAACATGGCAAAGAGCATGGGTGGTGAAGGTGAATATGCCGTAACCGTCGGCCTTCTAACTATGGAAGTTCATATGGTCTGGGCAAATGCAGCAGTTGATTACCAGAAAGCAAATTATCCTAATATGAAGCTTGTCACCCCTACATACATAGAAACCGGAAATGATCAGAAGCAAGCTTATACTAATATTCAAGAACTTTTAAAAGGTTATCCTAATTTAAAAGGTATTTTAGCTTGTGAAGGTGCTACTCCGCCTGCTGGCGGGCAGATAGTTGAAGAGAAAGGTTTGATCGGTAAACTTTTTGTGTCAGGTTTAGCTCTTCCGTCAACAGTTAAGAACTACCTGGAAAGTGGAGCACTTTCCAGTGTGTCCTGCAGTAACCCTATTAATCAGTCTTATTGTTTGGGTGTAGTTGCTCTTGCAGCTCTGCATGGTATTCAGCTCCAAGTAGGAGACTATCTTGGCAGATCTGGGTATGACATTGTTAAGCTAGAGGGTAAAGTTATATGGCCTCATGGTGAAGTGACTGCCACCAAAGAAAATGTTAATAATCCAGAAATGGATTTTTAATCTAAGTTTGTTAATTATATTGGGGGTCTAATAAACCCCCAATATAAAAGTTATAAAAAAATTTAAACCTTTCATTTGTAAAATCATTAATTTAATTTTTTAAAAAACTTATAAAATAAATAAGTATTTAAAAAAGATATATAAACAATAAGAGAAAAATTGGGGTGAACCCCTCCAGTTAGACACATTGTATACTAAAAATAGTTAAGTTAAAATAACTGATGAGACTGACAAAGAAAGAGATCAAGGAGGTCTCATCAATGAGAATAAGAAGAACCTTTAGTGAAGAGTTTAAAAGGCAGAATACAGAAGCAATAGTATCAGGGCAGATAAGCCAACTGGAACTGTCCAGAAAATATGGTATATCACCGGTAATTATCTCAAGATGGAAAAAGGAATACTATTCCGGTCAGTTCTTTGAAAACAGCAATCCTGATTATGCAAAACTTGAAATAAGGGTAAAAGAGCATGAGCGTCTTGTAGGAAAGCTAACTTTAGAAAATAATACTCTAAAGGAGATAATTAAGCTAATTGAGCCCCAAAAAAAAGCCTCGCAGCAGATATTTACATCGGCAGACTGGGGAGCATTAAAGAGGGGTACAAAATGACAGGTGTGCCTAGATCAAAATATTACTACAAGCCAAAGAAAGACAAGCAAAAGGATGATTTTATCTTGGATAAGATAAAGGGCATTGCCACAGCTTTTCCATCTTACAGCTATAGAAGAATAACGGCAGCTCTAAGAAGAGAAGATATGGTAGTAAACCATAAGAGAGTATACAGGATTATGCGCCAAAATGGCATCTGCTGCAGCATAAGGAGGGCATATAAGCATACCACTAACTCCAGTCATGACCTGGCAAAATACCCAAATCTTGTGAAGAATCTTATACCTTCAAGGCCAGATCAGGTTTGGCATGCAGACATTACCTATATAAGATTTGAGATTCCCTTTGCGTATCTTGCAGCAATAATAGATGGATTCAGCCGAAAAGTTATAGGTTATGCTATTGGCAAAACATTATCACCATCTCTTACCATTGCAGCACTAAAAGACGCAATAAATGTAAGGGATACTACAAATCTTATCCATCATTCAGACCAGGGATTTCAGTATTGCAGCAGCCGGTATGTAGAAATACTTAAGGATAGTGGTATTTCAATATCCATGTCGGATAAAGCAAATCCTTATGATAATGCAAAAATGGAATCATTTTTTAGAACACTAAAAGTTGAAGAAGTATATATGAGTGATTACGAAACATTTGAAGATGTATTAGAATCAATACCATATTTTATTGAAGAGATGTATAACAGAAAAAGATTGCATTCTTCACTGGGGTATCTACCCCCTGAAGAATTTGAACATAAATTTAATAAAAGTAAGTCTCATCAGTTGGTGCTAACTTAGTTAAGTATGTGTCCAACTTTTGGGGTTCAGATCAAATAAATACTATAAAATGACAAACAGTAAGATAGGAAAAACTATATTAGATTTAAGGAATATAAATAAGTTTTTTGGTGGAGTAAGAGCATTATCAGATTTCAGTATGACTATAGAAGAGGGAGAGATTCATTGCCTGGTTGGAGAAAATGGTTCAGGTAAGTCAACATTAATAAAAGTCGCTTCAGGTGCTTTGAAAGCAGAATCAGGAGACATTTATATTAATGGTAATTTTTACAAAAACTTACATATCATGGATGCAATAAAAGAAGGAATCCAGGTTATTTACCAGGATCTTTCCTTATACACTAATTTAACTATTGCTGAAAATATTGCGATGAATCAATTGATAGAAAAAAACCTTAAGCTGATAAATTCAAGAATAATCCATAATATCTCAAAAGAAGCCATCAATGAATTAAAGATAAATCTTGACCTGGAAATGGTCGTTGAAAACTTAGCAATGGGTGACAAACAATTGGTTGCCATATGCAGAGCTCTGACTCACGATGTCAAATTAATCATTATGGATGAACCTACAGTTGCACTGACAAGAAATGAAATAGAATTATTATTCAAAGTAATCCTCTCACTTAAGGAAAAAGGAATTTCAACACTTTTTTTAAGCCATAAACTCTCGGAAGTTTTTCAGATTTCTGAAGAAGTAACCATTATTCGTGACGGTTTAAAGGTTGGAGAATTTAAAACCAATGAATTGGATAATGATAAACTGATATTTTATATGATAGGTAAAAAAATTGAAAAAGAAAAATATTCTTATGATGAAGATAAAAACAAGGATAATGTTCTTTTGGAAGTAACAAATCTGACCAAAAAGAATAATTTTAAAAATATAAATTTTAAATTATTGGCAGGTGAAATTATTGGAATAACAGGATTACTTGGATCGGGCAGGACAGAATTAGCCTTATCAATTTTTGGCCTAAATAAACCTGACAGTGGGCATATATTTATTGAAGGAGAAAAGGTAAAAATCGATTCACCACAGGATGCTATAAAATTAGGGATTAGTTTTTTTCCTTCTGACAGGACAATAGAAGGATTATTTATGAAAAAACCGGTAGATATAAATTTAATTATAACCGTGATAAAAGAAAACCTGAATAAAATGGGCCTGATAGATTTTAGATCTATAAAATCAAGAGCCAAAGAACAAGTTGAAGATTTAAATATTAAGATTCCTTCCTTAAGTGCACAGATAACGAGTCTTTCAGGAGGTAACCAGCAAAAAGTTGCATTGGGCAAATGGATTTCAACAAATCCAAAAATATTTATTTTGGACTCGCCTACAGTTGGTGTTGATATTGGTGCTAAATATAATGTTTATAGCATAATAAAAAAACTGGCAATTGAACAAAATATGGGGATTATTATGATTTCAGATGAAATACGCGAAGTAATGGAAAACTGCAATAAGATATTGCTCATGAAAAAGGGAGAAATAATCGATATTGTTTACCCGAATAAAACTTCTGAGAATGAAATTTTTAGTAAGATTAGCGGCACCAGTTTAAGTAATAATTAATATTTTTTAAAGGCAGTGGTGACATTCGTTTATGCTAAAAAAAGTGTTGAATAAAAATGAATTATTTTTATTCCTGATTATCATTTTACTTATTATTATCCTGACTTCCTTTAACCGCTCTTTTTTAACTCTCGAAAACTGGTTTGACATGATAAAAAATAATTCTGGAATGATGATTTTAGCTATTGGATTTTTAGTTATACTTTTATCGGGAGGAATTGATCTATCCTTTACGTCTATAGGGATTTTTTGTGCATTTATCGCTACAGACGTACTTGTCTCAAAAAATATAAATAACATGTTTCTTGCTTTTGCTATTTCGTGTGGTTTAGGTATTCTGATGGGTGCCGTAAATGCTTTTTTTATTTCCTATTATAAGATCCCTCCATTAATAACAACTCTTGCGACCTATGCAGTATATAATGGCGGGCTTTTGGTTATTTCTAACAATAGGTCTTTTTATGCAGCAGAATTGCCATTATGGTACAAAAAATTTGGTGCAATGAATATTTTTACCATTACGAAACCAGAGGGAGATAAATACGGACTGTCTATATATTTCCTGATAGTAATTAGTGTAATTTTATTTACCTGGTTTATTTTAAAATATACCATGCTGGGGAAAGGTATTTATGCTATTGGCGGTAATATAGAATCTGCAAAAAGATCTGGTTTCAATATTGTGAAAATACAATTTTTTATTTATTGTTACATGGGTTTTTTAGCCGGCATAGCTGCAATAATGGAAACTTCAATACTCCAGGCAGTAGTTGTATCAGGTGTAAGTGTAGTAGACCTGAGCGTAATAGCGGCAGTAATACTAGGAGGAGGGCGGCTATCAGGAGGTTACGGGAAAATTTTAGGTACAGTATTTGGAGTTATCATACTGATGATCTTAAACAATAATCTTATATTAATAGGTCTTTCCTCTTTTTGGAATGAATTTGTAATAGGTTTTGTGATTATCATCGGAGTAATCATTACTTCAATACAGACAAAACAAAAAAGTAGAGGAATTTCCATTATAAAAATATAAAAAATATTTATTAGTGTCGTAAACGGAGGTCAACAGTTGGCTGTAAGGAATTCTAAAAATATTATATTGATTATTATTATGACAATTATATTTATTCTTATGTCTGCATTGATGCCCAAGACTTTTTTTAGCCTTTATAACTTACAATCAATGGCTTTTCAAATATCCGGTTTTGGGTTTCTTGTAATAGCCCAGATGATAGCTATTATATCTGGGGGAATAGACTTATCGATTGTTTCTATAATGAGTGTATCAGGGATTTCAGCAGCTTTGATAATGACTAAATTCATAAATGAATCATCAAGCTCAGGCAATGTTATCTTAATAGTAATACTGACAATACTTGTCACATTGGTAGTATCTGTAGCATGTGGGTTTATAAATGGATTACTTATAGGCTATGTAGGTGTTCCTCCGATCCTTGCTACTCTTGGAACAATGAGCTTGTTTATGGGAGTTGGGGTAATAATTACTGGTGCAAGAGGTATTGTAGGGTTTCCATCAGGTTTTTTAAAAATTGGCACAGGTACTGTGTTTCAGATACCTATTCCTTTAATAATTTTAGTTGTCATGTCCCTTCTGGTTGCTCTTATTTTAAATAAAACCGTTTTTGGTTTGAAATTGTATATGTTAGGTTCCAATCCCATAGCAAGCATTTTTACAGGGATAAATAATAAGCTGATGTTATTAGGGACATATATGCTGGGAGGATTTATGACAGGCATGTCGGCAATTATACTTATAGCCCAGGCAAATTCAGCAAAATCAGGTTATGGTTCAGGTTTTTTAATCCAGTCTATTATAGCAGTTATTTTAGGAGGAATAGATCCTGCAGGAGGATTGGGCAGCATCGCAGGGGTGATAATCGGTATCCTGATAATTCAAATGATACAAAGCGGTTTTAATATGATGGGAATGAATATTTTCTGGACAAATATTATTTTTGGGACAGTTCTGATAATAGTTATGATAATAAATCTATATTTGGAAAGGATATCTTTTAGAGAAAAAAAGACCATAAGTAAATAAAAAAAAGTCTTTATCTCAGGAAAATAAATTTAATTACAAGGTTATTACAAGGAGGAAAAGTAAATGACAATGACATCCAAAGAAAGAGTTCAAAGAGCATTAAACCATCAGGAACCTGACAGGATTCCTATAGACACAGGAGGCTGGCTTTCTGGTATATGCTATATTGCTTATGACAATTTAAAGAAAAAATTGGGTATAGAATCTGAAAGAAGATGGCTTGGCTGGATAACTGGAACAGTGCAATTGGATGAAGAAGTATTGCAGAGATTTCATGTAGATACCCGTTATGTTTATCCTAAAGAGGCAGCAGATTATGACCCACAATGGAGGGACGGGAATTCATTTGTGGATGAATTTGGTATAAGGTGGACAAAACCTCCAACAAGCTATTATTATGATCAGGAGACTCATCCATTTGAAAAATTAGGAATCAATGACATTGAAAAATATGATTGGCCAGACCCGAAAGCCAAAGGTAGGGACATAGGGTTGAAAGAGCAAGCAAAAAAGATTTCAGATGCAGGTTATGCAGTCCTTACTGTTGTCCCAGGACCTTTTGAATTCACACAGTATCTCAGAGGAATGGGTCCGTTATTTATGGATACTATTGAGAATCCTGCTTATTTCTGCAAACTTCTTGATAAAGTAACCGAAGTTTTGATAGGTCTGAATGACAGGTTCCTTGATACTGTGGGAGAATATTTGGATTGCTTCTTGTTTTTCAGTGATTATGGAAACCAGAGGGGAAGTCTGATAAATCCAAAATCCTGGAGGAAATTGGTCAAACCAAGGGAAGCTGAATTGGTAAAGGCACTTAAAAGAAAAACAAAAGCCAAAATCGCATTTCACACGTGTGGTTCTGCATGGGATCATTTGGATGATCTTGTAGAAATTGGTGTTGATGTTCTCAATCCTGTCCAGATATCTGCTGCTAATATGGACCCGTATATTCTTAAGAAAAAATATGGAGATGTTTTAAGTTTTTGGGGTGGAGTAGACCAGCAGGAAGTATTGCCTAAAGGTAGCCCGGAAAGAGTGCGTGAAGAATCAAGAAAAATGATCTGTGCCTTAGGAAAAGGCGGAGGCTATTTATTTGGAAGCTGCCATAATATTCAAAATGATGTTCCTCCTGAGAATATTATCGCACTTTTTGAGGAAGGTTATAATTTCGGAAAATATCCTTTACTGTGCAAATAAAATAATAAAATCTGAAAAAATGATTTAAAAAGAAAAAAATGGATTTTTAATTTAAAAAAAGATTAGGAGAAAAAATGAAGAAATTTATAAATGATCCAAAAAATGTGGTGAATGAATCATTGGATGGTTTCTTAAAAGCATTTCCCGGTTATGTAAAAAAACTCGATGATGCCAGGGTCCTGGTAAGGGCTAAAAAACCGGAAAAGCCAAAAGTGGCTATCATTACAGGTGGTGGTTCAGGACATAAACCAGCATTTATCGGTTATATTGGGGAAGGGCTTGTTGATGGTGTTGCGGTAGGTGAAATATTTGCAGCACCTCCTGCAGATTGGATTTATAAAGCTACAAAAAAATTAGACATGGGACAAGGAGTATTATATCTCTATGGCAATTTTTCAGGTGACAAAATGAATTTCAGATTAGCAGGAAATATGGCTAAAGAGGATGGTATAGATGTTGAAGAAGTCATTGCTTTTGATGATGTAGCTTCTGCTCCCAAAGATGAAATTAAAAACAGAAGAGCTATTGCCGGTGAAGTAATAATGTGGAAAGTAGGCGGGGCTGCTGCAGAAGCCGGTTTTAGCCTCTCTCAGTTAAGGGAATTATCAGAGGAAGTGGCTTTTAACACAAGATCAATTGGAGTGGGTACTTATCCTCCAGTAATACCTGCAACAGGAAGACCAGGGTTTATTTTGGAAGAAGATGAAATGGAAATTGGTGTGGGGCATCACGGTGAACCAGGTATATTAAAATCAAAAATGAAGCCTGCTGATGAAATTTCAGAATATCTTTTTAATATTTTATTAGAAGACTTACCGTTTAAACAAGGTGATAATGTAAGCCTTCTAATAAATAGCCTCGGTGCTACTCCTTATCAAGAGTTATTTATTGTAAACAGGAAAATTGCTGAATTGTTAACTAAGTACAATATTAAAACTATAATAACTTATATTGGCGAATATTTTACTTCGCTTGAAATGTCAGGTTTTTCAATTACTATGACTAAGTTAAGTAAACCAATCAAAGAATTTATCTTGAGTAAAGCTGATAGTCCTTTTTTTAAACAATTTGATTTGAATAAATAAACCAAACAGAGATAAAGATGTTAATAGGTGCTATAGACTTCAAAAACATATTGATTTCTATTGCTGACACCATTGATCCAAATGTTTCCTATCTTACTGATCTTGATGCAGAAATCGGTGATGGTGATCATGGAATAAACATGCAGAAAGGATTTACGAAAATAAGAGACACTTTGCTTTCAAGCAGCATTAAGGATATAGGTGAGCTTTTAATCGTAAGTGGAAATGTCTTATTAAATGAAATTGGTGGTGCTATGGGTCCTTTATATGGGGGAGGTCTTGTATATGCAGGGAAAAAACTTAAAGGTAAAGTAGAAATTGATAAGTTTGATATTTACACTATTTTTTCTTCCATGCTTGAATCTATGAATTCAATAGCTCCTGCAAAGATTGGTGATAAAACCTTGGTGGATACGCTTGAACCTTTTGTTAATGAATATAAATCTTTAGTTGATAATAATAATTTATTATCTATTTTTGAAAAATCCATGATTAAAGCAAAACAAGGCATGGAATCTACTAAAGATATAATAAGCAGGGTAGGCAGGTCGTCTAGTTTGAGAGAAAGAAGTATAGGACATCTGGATGTAGGTGCTGTATCTTGTTATTTGATTCTGGAAGCTTTTTACAAGTATTTATTAAAAATAAAAAATCAATAATAATTTAAGGTTTTAAAAGCTGTAAAAATTATTTCATCTTAATAATTCATTTTTCCAAGTTTAAACTATTCAAAATATATCATAAATCACTTCTGCTTTATACTTCCTGACTTTGTCAGTTGATGTCCATTTTAACACCTAAAAGCATCTAATTTAAGCACAAAATAGGTAAATTTTCTCTAAATTTCTAAAAAAGGTGGTGGCAATAAATTATAAATAAATCTTAATATAATCTTGTATAATGAAATTAAAGTGGTATAACTTATTTACGTTTATCAAGATTATAAAGTCAGGAAACTACAAATGCTGACAAGCCGTAGAATCATTCAAGCAAGCTGGAGTTACAAGGCATAAGGTACTGTTTAATTTAGGAAGTCTTGATATTATCCAGGGAAACGAAAGCTTTCAAAACTTTGCAAGACGCCTTCTTGAACTATCAAAAGCAGATAGCCCTTTAAGTTTAGATAGCATGTCAGAAGCAGAAATTACCAACTGGGGATATATTGCATATAAAAAAATATGGGATAGTTTTTCTCTTAATAAAATACTTGCTGGCATGGCCTCTAGTACAAAGATATCATTTGATCTTTCAAAAACATCCTTTCTTATGGCAGTATCACATCTACTTAACCCTTCATCAAAACTGTCCGTATACAACAATCAAGACAAATATACAAACATATCCCCTGTTGGGCTAAATGATATATACAGAAGTTTAGATATACTAGCTGACTCCAAAGAGAAAATAGAAAAAGAAATATTTGAAACAAATAGAAATCTTTTTAACATGAGTGTAGATGTTGTATTTTATGATGTTACTACCTTTTCTTTTTCAAGTGTTAGGCCTGATAGCTTAAAATACTTCGGATATTCCAAAAAAGGAAAGCCAAATAAGGTGCAGGTAGTAACGGGGCTTTTAATTGACTACTATGGACGTCCTATTGGTTACGAAATTTCCCCCGGTAATACATTTTGATGGAAAAACACTAAGTGCCGCACTTGATGCCCTTGAGGCACGCTTCGGAATAAGAAAAGTAGTAATAGTTGCAGACAAGGGTATTGCCTCAAAGATTAACCTAAAAGAAATAACAGATAGAGGATACTCATATATATTTGCATACCGCTTAAAGTCTGCTTCAGATAAAATAGAGAGTGAAGTATTTTCCGGTGGTTACAGCCAGATAGATGACCGCCAGGAGCCTCTAAGCTATAAAGTAATATCTCATATAGACAATTTTTACATAGATTCTAAAAAAGTAAGCCTAGCTCAGAAGATAATAATAACATACTCAGAAGCTAGAGCTAAAAAGGATAAAATTGACAGACAAAGGATGATTGATAAAGCGCAAAACCTTCTTGAGGACTTCTCAAAGATTAAAGCATCAAACAGACGAGGCGCCAAAAAATATATAAAGCAGGAGGCTGAAAATATAAATTATCTCCTGGATACTGTAGCAATAGAAAAAGACAGCCACTTTGACGGTTATTACGCCATAGCTACAAACCAGGATGACCTGGACGCCCAAGATGTAATATCAGCATATCATAACTTATGGAAAATAGAGCAGTCATTTAGGATAATGAAATCAAGCCTTGAGGTAGAGCCGATATTTGTCTGGACACAAAAAAGAATTAAAGGTCATTTTGTAATATGCTTTTTAGCATTTTTGCTTGAGAGACACCTTGAATTTAAACTGTATAAAAATAATATATCCGCCTCAGCAGAGAAAATAATGCAGGCGCTAAATTCTTTAAACTTTGCAAAAGTTTCTTTTAATGAAAATACCTATTTTATTAAAACTAAAGCAACAGATCTTGCCCATAAGATCTTAAGAATCTTAAAGATTGGGTCCCCTAAAAATATTACTCCGGTTGAAGAATTAAAATTCTAAAAAGAAATAGTGGTAGCAAAATGCACGCTTTTTTGCCCAAGTTTGCCCTTTTTGTGCGGGATTTACAAAATCAACTGACAAAGTCAGGACATAAAATCTAAACCTCTTTGGTCTGTGAACAATTGGTGAACTTCAAATTGATGAATAATAAAACAGTCATCTTTTTCAATCCTAATTTTTTCATTTCCGTCATAGATAAACCCTTCGCTATTAAGTATAAATACTTCATGCTCGCAACTATGGCTATGTTTGCTTGTAAATCCATTTGGCGAAATCTTAAATAATCTCATCGAAAAATTTTGGGCATCATCTAATCTTGAAGTAATTAGAGGAAAATACTCCACATCTTTATAAGATTCTGACTTACTATCCATAGGCGAGGGGATCAAATCTTTTCTTTATTTTGCTGCTACTTATAACACAGTCATTCATTATAACTCCATTCATTATTGTTTTTATAAATTAATATGTAAAAAAATATTTAAGTTTAAATTTCTATTAATACTCTATTTGCTCCACTTTGAATATAATTAAAAAGTTTAGATAATTTTAGGAAAAATTAATTATATAAATCTCACCTTTTTATTTTTTAATCAATAATTCTTTTTTTAATTTTATATAAACACATTAATTTAACTTAGATTAGTCATAAGATTCTTGAATTTCAGATATTTTCTTGAAAACACAACCGCTATCCAAACTCTCATATATATTATAATATATTTCATAAAGACTATTATAAATAGATATATCCTTCTTACTGGGTTCATAGGTTTTATCAACGTGGACCATCTGCTCTACACCTTCTTTGATATCTTTAAAAATTCCTACTCCTACACCCCCCATTATTGCTGCTCCCAAAACAGCTGCATCTGTAACTTTAAGGGTGGAAACTGGAAGACCATAAATATCTGATTGTATTTGATTCCAAACTTCAGAATTCGTTGCTCCGCCCATAATTCTTATATTTTTAATATTTATGCCTGCTGAAGTAAGTGACGTGAGTATATCTTTCATTTCAAGCGTTATTCCTTCCAGAAATGCCCTAGCCATACATCCCCTATCATGCGTAAAAGTTAAACCAGCTAAAACACCTCTTGCATCATGATTCCAGCGAGGTGCAGCAGCTCCGGCAAGCAAAGGTAAAAAAACTAACCCTTTGGCTCCGGGGGGAGTTTTTGAAATCATTTCATCTAATATTTTGTAAACATTTTTATTGTTCCTAAGAGCATAATTTTTTTCAGAAGTTGCAATTTCATCTCTAAACCACCTGAAAACACTAGCCGCACTTGCCTGATGGCCTTCTACCGCCCACTTCCCGTAAATTGCATGGTTTAATACCATAGCTTTGCCATTAGGGTCTCTGAAGGGTTTATCAAGATAAACATTTGCGTTTCCGGCAGTCCCGATAGAGACACTTAGAAACCCGTCATAGACAATTCCTGCTCCAATTGCAGCACTGTTTTGATCTCCTGCTCCAATACATATTGATGTATTTTCAGCAAGGCCGGTCAAGCTTGAAACAGATTTTGAAATTCCAGCAACTTTTGTTCCTGAGGGCATAGGTTTTGGCAATATACTCTTATCAATATCAAAGAGGTTAAGAAGTTTATCACTCCATAATAAATTATCTGTATCCCAAAAGCCATAAAAACCTGCATCTGAAATATCAACAAAATATTCGTTTGCTCCATATTTTTTTAAAGCAAAATCCTGCAGCTGGATAATTTTATCAATCTTTTCCCATACTTTTGGCTCATTCTTTTTTATCCAGAGCATTTTAGGAATCATCCATGTAGTATTTATAGGAAATCCTGTGATACTGTAAAAATCTTTTGCGGAAATTAAACTTAAAATATCTTCTACTTCTTTTCCGCTCCTGCTGTCTTGCCATGAAATCATCGGCCTAACTTGTTTATCGTTTTTATCAAGGCATATTGTGCAGCTTCTTTGTGAAGATATCCCTATGGATGCTATTTCTTTCGGGTTTATATTTGCTGTTAAAATAGCTTCTTTAACAGCATTCATAGAACTTAAGACTATTTCCTCAGCATCCTGCTCAACCCAATTAAATTTCGGAAAACTGCATAAATATTCTATATAACTGCTTGAAATAATATTACCTTTTAGATCAAATACAGCTGCTTTTGCTCCAGTTGTACCTATATCTATGCCTATGACAAAATTGTTCATTTTTCGTTTAACAAAAATTTTGGTAATTTATTAAAAATAGAATCTATAGCCCTTTTATTATCAATTATTTAGGATATGTTTCACGTGGTTCACCCACATATTCCTGGTTGCCTATTTCCCATATTATTCCATATTTATCCTCAGTATCAAGATAGACATGAATATCTTTGCCAAATTTACCTGATTGAAGAGGGAAAATACCCTTCTCTCTAAAACTATCTAATGCCTTTGGTATGTCTTCATAATACATTTTTACATGTTGGATTCCTTCTCCATGCTTTTTAAGAAATTCTGTGTGCACAGTAGTTCCGTATAGAGGTTGTATTAATTCTATCTGGATGGAACCAACAACACAAAGTGCAATTTTAAAACCTAATGACTCTACTCTAACACCTCTAACATAAACATCAGTTAAATCAGGTGTTTCAAAATTCCATATACCCCAAGGACCCCATTTAAAATCCCTATAATATCTCTCCATAGCTTCTTCTAGGTTATTTACTACAATACCCATTTGTACAATTTTTCCCTCTTCTCCTTTTGGTTGCGTTCCTTCCATTATTATCATCTTCCCCTTGTATTATCTATTTAGTTATTATTAATGATTATATTTTTAATTAATTCATTTTTTTTATTATTACTTTTTTCTCAAGTCTTATTCTTTGTTTGGAGTGAGCTCACTCCCTTGGACATATTGTATACTAAAATAACTTAAGTTAAAACAAGCTGATGGAGTGAACCCCTACAGCTAGACACATTGTATACTAATATAGCATAGGTTAGAATAGCTGATGAGATAAAAGAGTAAAGACTAAATTCGTAGTCCGTATAGTGACAACCTTTTATTGACCTTTCCCCCAAAAATTAGTCCAATTTGAAAGTTAGGATTCAGGCCAGTAAAATAAAAAAAAGGAGGAAAGGACTATGCCAAAAAAACGCTACAGCCCAGAACAGATCATTAACTCACTAAGAGAAGCAGGAGTATTACTCAGCCAGGGTAATACTACCGCACAAGCTGCAAGACACCTGGGCATTACCGAGCAGACCTACTACCGTTGGAGGAAAGAATATGGAGGGATGCGGATCAACCAGACCAAACGGCTAAAAGAGCTGGAGAAAGAAAATGCCCGGCTTAAAAAGCTAGTGGCTGACCAGGCTTTAGACCTAGCCATACTAAAGGATGTGGCGGAGGGAAACTTGTAAGCCCGGCCAAGCGCAAACATGCTGTAACTTCTGCATTTAAAAAGTACGGCATATCTCAGAGGCGTGCTTGCCGGGCAATTGGACAGTGTAGGGCCACCCAGAGATATAAGGTGAAAAAACTGCCAGATGAAGACAAACTTACCAACTGTATTATCAACCTGGTAGCCCAGTATGGAAGATACGGCACTCCCAGGATAACTGCCATGCTTAACCGGGAGGGATGGAAGGTAAACCACAAGAGAGTAGAGAGGATATGGCGTGAGCAGGGTCTTAAAGTAGCGGGAAGGCAGAAGAAAAGGCGAAGATTATGGCTAAATGACGGTTCCTGTATAAGGCTAAGACCAGAATATAAAGATCATGTTTGGAGTTATGATATTTTAGAAGATAAAACTTACAATGGCAGGAAGTTCAGGATACTTAACATAATTGACGAATACAGCCAGGAATGCCTTCTATCGTTTGCTTCAAGAAGAATAACCTCAAGTGAGGTGGTAGAGTTTTTAGCAGAGCTTTTCTGCAATAGAGGGTTGCCGGAGTATATACGTTCGGACAACGGAAGCGAATTTACTGCCAAAAAAGTAAGGAAATTTATTAGAAATTTAGGATCATTACCGGCATTCATAGAACCAGGAAGTCCCTGGGAAAATGGTTATATTGAATCATTTAACGGAAAGATGAGGGATTAATTGTTAAACGGTGAGATCTTTGATACTACTCAGGAAGCTAAGGTACTAATTGAAAGATGGAGGCGTTACTACAATACCGTAAGACCCCATAGTGCTTTAGAATATAGACCACCAGCACCAGAGATCAAGGTGATTGATATCAGTTTAAAAATGGCTTAGATACTAACTTAAAAACTGGACTAAAGAATAGGGTAAGGACATTAGTGCGACTTGATAGTATTGAAGAGGAAGGAAAGGGTGAAGTTAGTGATGTACTTAAAACATGCAGAGAAACACTGGATATGGGTATGAAGAAACTTAGAAAGTACCTGCACAAACAAACTGATAGTACACTCGGAAAGCTTCTAACTTCAATTCCTGGTGTTGGTCCAACAATAGCCGATATCCTAATTGCTGAAATTGGTAATATTGATA
>Ga0307379_10005235_pt1 | contig 18186 bp, 18 predicted proteins | sample UN2MG_FD_202237 | JGI IMG/M metagenome (GOLD analysis project Ga0307379, IMG submission 202237) | Soil microbial communities from Risofladan, Vaasa, Finland - UN-2 | ecosystem: Environmental > Terrestrial > Soil > Coastal area > Acid sulfate soil | place: Finland: Risofladan, Vaasa | collected... | reverse complement strand
GTATCTAGTGCCATCTGCTTGCCCCGTTGGGTAAGCGGCCCCCTATTGGCGGTCACAAAGCCATCCAACCAGACGACGAACGCGCGCATGTCGAACCGGCTGAAGTCCTGGACACTTGTGATGCCGCGTTGCTCCGCGAAGGCCGCGATTCGCCAGTGCAGTTGGTCGCGGTAGTGGTCGAGCGTCCTGGGTCTGATCCCGGGATGATCCGCCGCCCAGCCCTCGACGAAGAGCCTGATAGCGGCTTCCCACTCCAGGTTCGCCAGGTCGCCTTCATGGCGGGCCGGCGCTATGTTGAGTGGATAAGCCGTTGTCGCCCTCGGCCGCCCTTGTGGAGTCATCACCATCGTCGTCTGACCTCCTTGGATGTTGTCCGGAACCGCATTGTCAGTCGGACATTGACGCTCTGGTGGGGGAGGAAGTCAAGACGGTTGTTGCTGCCAAATGAGCGGCAATGTGGGGGCACACAGGCCCACATCTGGCGGGTCCAGCTCGGTCGCCCTCAGGTGCGAGCGGTTGCCCTGCCTTTGTGGTCTGGAAGGCCCGGCTCTCGCCTCCAGGACGAACTTCCTCAGAAGCCGGGAAACGGCTGTTTATGGGCCCAGAACGGCACATATGCGCTGAATCCCTCCTGGTCAGCCCGATCTCGTTTCGCAGGTAGGCGCTTGCGGTAGACTCGAGCGACACGCGAAGCTGACCACAGGTGGGTGCTTGTGGCGGTGCTCGACGACATGATGCCGCGTCGCGTTGCGCTTGTCTTCGTTGGTGAAGCAGTGGGGGATGAGAGCGCTCTGCAGGGGCACTACTACGCCAAGCCGGGGAACTTGTTCTGGGATGATGTCTTCGAATCAGGCCTGACTCCGATCAGGCTAACACCGGAGCAGGATTGGCGTCTGCCGGGCTACGGCATGGGGCTTACTGATATCGTCAAGGATCTGACAAACTCGCAGCTCAAGAAGGAAGCTTACGTCTCCGAGAGATGGCAAGAACGTGCTGCCCAACTCGCAGAGCGTATCCAAGCGGCTGGGCCACGCGTCGTGTGCTTCAATGGACTGACTTGTGGCATGGCATGCGCTCGGCTACTTCCCCTCTGTCCATTCTGAGGGCTGCACCAGGTAGACCGTGCAGGAAAGCGGCAGCGAAGGGCGAAATCGATTCCAATACCGATAAAAGCCCCGGCCAGAGCCTCGGAGAAGACACGGGGCGGGCAAGACCCGGACGAGATGAGCTTGCCGGACTTGCTCAGCAGCAGCTGGCAGCCGATGGGACCCAGGCGTTTAGTCGCGGCGCCGTCTACTGGAGTAAGCGGATGAAGGTATGCATCCTTGCGGGAGGTCTCGGGTCGCGGCTGGCCGAGGAGACCGTCCTCAGGCCAAAGCCGATGGTCGAGATCGGCGGCAAACCCCTCCTCTGGCACATAATGAACATCTACGCTGCCTACGGGTACAGCGAGTTCATGGTAGCCCTGGGCTACCGGGGTGAGGTCATCAAAGACTACTTCCTGGGCTGCTACGCGCTGAACAACGACCTCACCGTCGACCTTCGAACCGGACAGACAAAGGTGCATGACGGCGAGCAACCAGACTGGGTCGTGCACCTCGTGGATACCGGCCAGCACACCCAGACCGGAGGCCGCATCAGGCGTCTCCAGCCGTTGGTGGGCAATGAAACCTTCATGGCCACCTACGGAGACGGAGTCGCGGACATTGACATCGGTCGCCTGATCGCCTTCCATCGTTCCCATGGTCGATTGGCAACCGTTACGGCGGTGCGCCCTCCCTCCCGCTTTGGGGGTCTCGCCTTCGAAGGGGACCAGATCGTCGAGTTCCTGGAGAAGCCGCAAACCGGGGAAGGCTGGATCAACGGCGGCTTCTTCGTGTTCGAACCGGGCGTCTTCGACTACATTCGCGACGACAACACCCCTCTCGAGCGCGAGCCTATGGAGCGCCTGGTCGCCGATGGCCAGCTCATGTCGTACAAGCACACCGGCTTCTGGCAGCCCGTGGACACGCTACGCGAGAAGCAGTTGCTCGAATCCCTCTGGGAGTCCAGCCATGCTCCCTGGAAAGTCTGGTGATGTGAGCGAATTCTGGCCTAACCGGCGAGTGCTTGTGACCGGCGCCACCGGGTTGGTCGGTTCGTGGCTTGTGGCTTCGTTGGTGGCGACCCGGGCCTATGTCGTGGCCCTGGTTCGGGACTACGATCCCCAGAGCGAGCTCGTCCGCAGTGGATCTATACGCCAAGTGCACGTGGTCAATGGGGTCCTGGAGGACTACGCAGCTCTGGAGCGCGCCGTCAACGAGCACGAGATCGAAACCGTATTTCACCTGGGCGCGCAGACCATCGTCGGCGTCGCCTTGCGGAGCCCGTTTGCGACGTTCGAGGCGAATATCCGCGGCACCTATAACCTGCTAGAGGCATGCCGCGTGCACTCCAACCTAGTGAAGCGAATCGTGATCGCTTCCAGCGACAAGGCCTATGGCGACACAGACATTCTCCCGTACATCGAGGAGATGCCTCCGCTGGGCCGTCACCCATACGACGTCTCCAAGTCGTGCGCGGATCTGCTGGCCCGCGCCTACCACGAGACGTACGAACTCCCTGTGGCGGTGACGCGCTGCGGCAACATCTACGGTGGCGGGGATCTGAACTGGAGCCGGATCGTGCCAGGCACGATCCGGAGCCTGGACCTGGGCGAGAGGCCCATCATCCGGAGCGACGGCAAGTTTCTTCGCGATTACCTCTATGTGCAGGACGCGGTCCAAGCCTACTTGCGCACAGCGGAAGCTCTCGATCGTCCGGCAGTCCAGGGTCACGCGTTCAACTTCGCCCCCGACCAGCCACGGACTGTGATCGAGGTCGTTGAGACGCTGTGTCGCCTGATGGGCCGGGAGGATCTGCCGCCAGTGATCCTGAACAAGGTCAAGGCAGAGATCCGCGACCAGTACCTCTCATCCGAGAAGGCAAGACGCTTGCTCGGGTGGTCCGCCGCATACAGCTTCGAGCAGGGACTGTCGGAAACGGTCGAGTGGTACAGGCGCTTCCTTAACCCGCGCCCGCTAGCTCGGCACGAGACCACATGAAACCTTCCGAGGAGCTGAGGAACCGCATCCTGGAGCTGACCCGGGAGTACTACCGGGCGCAGTGGCCGGGGCGACCGTTCCGGCCGGGCGAGACGCCGGTCCCTGTGAGTGGGCGCGTGTTCGACGAGGAGGACCTCGCCACCCTGGTCGATGCCTCGCTGGATTTCTGGCTGACCACCGGACGGTATGCGGCGGAGTTCGAGCGCAAGTTCGCCGACACGGTGGGCGCGCGCTTTGCCCTTCTCACGAACTCCGGCTCGAGCGCGAATCTGCTGGCGATCTCGTGCCTCACGTCCGCCAGTCTGGGCGACCGGCGGCTGAGGCCGGGCGATGAGGTTATCACAACCGCGGTCGGATTCCCCACGACGCTCAATCCAATCATCCAGAACGGACTCGTGCCGGTGTTCGTGGACATCACGGTCCCGACGTACAGCGTGGACGTCGCCCAACTCGAGCATGCGCGGAATGAACGGACGCGGGCGATCGTGCTGGCGCACACGCTGGGCAACCCCTTCGAAGCAGATGCCGTCGCTGAGTTCGCACGGAAGTATGGGCTGTGGCTAGTCGAGGACTGCTGCGACGCGCTGGGCTCGACGTACAAGGGCCGGCAGGTAGGGACCTTCGGCGACCTGGCCACGTTCAGCTTCTACCCGGCTCACCATATCACGATGGGCGAGGGGGGCGCGGTCGTGACCAACTCGCCCCAGCTCAAGAAGCTGGTCGAATCCTTCCGAGACTGGGGACGGGACTGCTGGTGTGCGCCGGGGAAGGACAACACCTGCGGCCGGCGGTTCGACTGGAAGCTTGGGGACCTGCCTTTCGGGTATGATCACAAGTATATATACTCAGAGATAGGCTACAACTTGAAGGTCACCGACATGCAAGCCGCGGTCGGCGTCTCCCAACTGCGCAAACTGCCGGAGTTCATCAAAGCGCGCCAGAGGAACTTCCAGTTCCTGACCGAGCGTCTCCGTGACCTCGAGGATTTCCTCATCTTGCCTGAGAGCACACCGAACAGCGAGCCAAGTTGGTTCGGTTGTCCAATAGCGGTCCGGCCCGGTGCGCCGATCACCCGGGACCGAATACTGCGCCGCTTCGACGCGGCCAAGATCGCCACTCGCCTGCCCTTCGGCGGCAACCTGATACGCCAGCCGGCGTATCGCGGCCTCGCGCACAGAAGCATGGGGGACCTGCCCAACTCGGACTTCGTGATGAACCAGGTTTTCTGGATCGGCGTATACCCAGGCGTGACAGAAGAGATGGCAGACTATGTCCAGATGAGTCTTCATGCGCTCTGTCGGGAGCAGCCCGAATGAGACATGCTGTCATTGAGGAGGACCTAGGCCGGATCGTGGCCGAGGACCTGCCTTGGGGTCAGTTCTCAGGCAAGACCGTTCTGGTCACAGGCGCCAGTGGCTGTCTGCCCGCGTACATGGCCGAAGTCCTGCTCTACCTCAACGAAGTGTTCCCTGACCAGCGGACGCACGTCCTTGCTCTGACAAGGAACCGTGAACGCGCGCTATCAAGGTTCGCGCACTACCAGCAACGAGGTGACCTCACGTTGTTGGTGCAGGATGTGTGCGAGCCGCTAGACCCCGCAAGGCACGTCGACTTCATCATCCACGCCGCCAGTCAGGCGAGCCCGAAGTACTTCAGAGATGACCCAGTCGGCACCCTCTCACCGAACGTTGTTGGCACCCATGGGCTGTTGAGACTCGCGAGGGAACACCGCGTCGATGGCTTCCTGTTCTTCAGCAGTGGTGAAGTCTACGGCGAGGTGGGGGACACTCATCCGTACATTGCGGAAGACAATTACGGTTATCTGGATCCGGCAGCATTACGTTCCTGTTACGCAGAGAGCAAGCGGATGGGAGAGACGATGTGCGTTGCCTGGGCCGCGCAATATGGGATCGCTACCCGAATTGTGCGCCCATTTCACACGTATGGTCCAGGCATGCGGTTAGATGATGGTAGAGTCTTCGCGGACTTCGTATCGGACATCGTCAACAACCGTGATATCCGGTTGAAAAGCGATGGTCGGGCCATCCGAGCATTCTGCTACCTCGCGGATGCGACCGCGGGTTTCTTCACGGTCCTGTTGCGCGGTCGTGATGCCGAGCCGTACAATGTAGGGAACGAAGGGGCCGCAGTCAGCATGCTGGATTTGGCCAACACTCTAGTGCAGCTCTTCCCGGAGAAGCAGCTCCAGGTCCTGAGAGAAGCGGAGAGCGCCGACCCCGGCTACCTGCCCAGTCCGCTATCCCGCAACTGCCCGGACACCAGCAAGGTTCGCGAACTCGGGTGGGCCCCTCGGACCTCCATCTCCGAAGGCTTCCGCCGAACCGTAAGGAGCTACGCATGAGTCTGGCGCGGCTACGCGCACGCTATCTTGCGGGAGACCTGCCCAAGGCCGAGTACATCGAGCAAATGCACCAGCTGCATGCTCGGCTGTTTGAGTACGCTGCATACATTCGCGACACTGACATTGCGCGCATCGAGATCACAGATGGCCAGGTGATGTTGGTCTCGCGAGAATCGGACCTCAGGATCATCTGCGATCCGGCGGACCGCCGCGCGGCACCCATTGAGACCCTCAACTTCGGCCACTACGAGCGCGATGAAGCCGCCATGCTATACCGCCTCATCGGACCCAAGGACGTTGTCTTTGACATTGGCGCCAATATCGGCTGGTACACGCTCAACATTGCCAAACGCTTCCCGAGCGCGACCGTGCACGCGTTCGAGCCTGTCCCGGACACATACGCCCATCTGTGCACCAACGTCGAGTGCAACAGGGTAACCAGTGCGTTGACGTACAACTTCGGTTTCTCCGACGCGGAGAAGGAGATCACATTCTTCGTCGATCCTCACGAATCCGTCAGCGCTTCCGCGGCCAACCTCATGGAGAGGCCGGAGGTCAAGGAAGTCCGGTGCCGAGTCACGACGCTCGACGGGTTTCTGGCGGAACGCGGCGTTGGACTTGACGTGATAAAGTGTGATGTTGAGGGTGCCGAGCTGTTCGTCTATCGGGGCGGGATCGCATCGATACGGGAACACCAGCCGGTCATACTTACCGAAATGCTGCGGAAATGGTCTGCGAAGTTCGGTTACTCGCCCAACGAGATCATCTCCCTGTTGTCGAGCGTCGGGTACAAGTGCTTTACCGTCCGGGACCAATGCCTCGAGGAGTTCCTGGCCATGGAGGAAGATACGCAGGCGACCGCCTTCTTCTTCCTGCATAGTACCAGACATGCCGAACAGATAGCATCCCTGATTCGGCCTGTGTGGCCGGCGGCCGAAACGGAGTGAGGAGCAGCGCGTAATGGCCTCGCCCCAGGTGAAATGCGCCGACTACTTAGTGTCGTTCCTCGAAGGCCAAGGGGTTCCCTGTGTCTTCGAGTTGTCCGGGGGCATGATCACCCATCTTCTCGATGCTTTCTGCCGACGGGGACAGATTCCGTTGGTCAGCATGCACCACGAACAGGCCGCTGCCTTCGCGGTGGACGCGATCGGCAAGCTGACTGGCAGACCCGCGGTCGCCATGGCCACGAGCGGCCCTGGGGCCACGAACCTCTTGACCGGTATCGCCACCTGCTATTTCGATTCTTCACCTGGTGTTTTCATCACGGGGCAGGTGAACCGATACGAGCAGAAGGGCAGCCGCCCTGTCCGGCAACTGGGGTTTCAGGAAACTGACATTGTCGCTATCGCTCGTCCTGTGACGAAGGCCGCCTGGCAGGCCCAGGCGGCCGAAGAACTGCCAGGCTTGTTGCGAGAGGCATTCGCGGTGGCCGTAGCCGGGCGCCCTGGGCCGGTCCTGATTGACATTCCCATGGACGTGCAGCGCGCGCCTCTCTGGGTCGAGGAGCAGCAGGCGCCGTCTGTGTCATCAGAGCCTCCGCAGACCATTGACAGCGCCCTGGTGAGCGAACTGTTTGCGGCTCTCGCGGTAGCTGAGAGGCCGCTGATCCTCGCGGGCGGCGGCGTACGGTGCGCACAGGCGGCCCCGCAGCTGCTCGCCTTCGCCCACGAGCTGTCTGTGCCGGTCGTATACTCCCTGCATGCGGTTGATGTGCTTCCCTCCAGCGATCCTCTTCGGGTAGGGATGATCGGTACCTACGGCAACCGATGGGCCAACTTGGCACTGGCGAGGTCTGATTTCCTGCTTGTGCTTGGCAGTCGCCTGGATATTCGGCAGACAGGGTCGAAACCACAGGCGATTGTGGAGGGACGTTGTGTCTGCCATGTTGACTGTGAGCCCGGCGAGATCAACAACCGCGTTACGGGGTGTCTCGGGATTGTCGCTGATCTACGAACGTTCTTCGCCGCTGCGAAGCAGCACATCGGGATGGGGTGTCCCCCAGATCGGGGCGAGTGGCTCGCTGAGATTGCGGCCCTCAGGCAGGCATGGCCCGACACTCGCGAGCTTGCGGGGGTTCCTGGCATCAACCCCAATATCCTCATGCACCGGCTTTCGGAGGTGTCCGCCCGGGCTGCGGGCTACGTCGTAGACGTGGGCCAGCACCAGATGTGGGCGGCGCAATCGCTCGATCTGGCTCCCAACCAGCGTTTCCTGACAACGGGTGGCATGGGAGCGATGGGCTATGCCTTGCCGGCCGCTGTCGGGATGTCCTGCCTGGTGAGGCCGCAGCCGGTGGTAGTGATCTCCGGTGACGGCGGCATGCAGTGCAACATCCAGGAGCTGCAGACCGTTGTGCACCATGAACTGCCGGTGAAGATCGTGGTGCTGAACAACGGCTGCCACGGCATGGTGCGCCAGTTCCAGGAGTCCTACTTCGAATGTCGCTATCAGTCTACCATGTGGGGCTATAGCGCTCCCGACTTCGCCCGCGTGGCCAACGCCTACGGCGTACCTGGGCGCACGGTCACCGCAGAGGGCGAGCTCGATCAAGCCCTAGCTGGGCTTTGGGAAGAGACTGAACAATCGGCGCTGCTCCAGGTCATGATCGATCCCTTGACAAACGTATACCCAAAGATCGCGTTTGGGCGCCCTATCGCCGAGATGGAGCCGATCGCGAGGCCGGCGCAGATGGAAGGCATCTGATCATCTTGTGGAGTCGTCATTGGGGTAGATCCGTGCTCTCCTGCAGCAGGCAGCCTGCTGCGGCAGTTCTCTTAGTTGAGCTGTATACACTGGTCCGGCGCATTCCCCGCGTTTCCTGGCAGGAGACACCTTGGTGATCCAGACGGACGAACACGAGAACGAAACCGGCCCACCCACAGCTGACAGGCCCTTGTTGTCTATCTGCATCCCGACATACAACCGCGCCAACTGGCTCGATTCCGCGGTGCGGGCGGTGGTACCCCAGGTCGCGAGGCTGGGCGGACAGGTCGAGCTTCTGGTGTCGGACAACTGCTCTCCTGACTCCACGCCTGATGTGATTGCCAACACGCCCGGGCGCGAGCACATACGTTACTACAGGAACGAGGCCAATGTCGGCGCATGCTTGAACGTTGATCTTTGCGTCAAGCGAGCGGCGGGCGAGTTCGTGTGGGTGGTAGGCGATGATGACCTTGTCCGGGAAGGCGGAGTAGAGCGCGTGGTGAAGGTGCTGCAGGATCACCCGGAGGTTGACTTCGTGTATGTGAACGTGTCCACCCGGCTCGGCTCCGACCGGGAACGGTTCGACCGCCCTGTCTGCGGAAGCGATTTCCCCGAACTCATGCCTGCCGCATCGGCCGATCTCTCGGAGAGGCCCCTCGAGAGCTGGAATGAACTGGTGGACCCCGATGTGAGTCGCTACTTCCTCGGATCCATCATGTCCTGTGTGTTCAGGCGATCCCTGTGGCTCAGCGCCAGCGACGACCTTGACTTGGGGGCGCCGTTCTGCAGTTCGCTGGCAGCTGTGTATCCGCATTCGCTGATCTTTGCAGGAACAATGGTGGGCCGCAAGGCCTATTACGTGGGCCATCCCTGCGTGATTGCGTTCGGCTCTCACTGGGACTGGGTTGGATATCAGCCCGCGATCCTGGCTGTTTGGCTCCACCGATTGCTCGACACCTATGAAGAGCACGGTGTGGAGAGATGGCGGATAGAGCGATGTCGGCGCAGCCTGCTACTCGTATCTGGCGCTGCTGCCATTCATCTGCTCTGCAATCGGAGCCTGCCTGGCCGTGATTCGTTCTCTTTCTGCTACTACGTGAAGAGGTATTGGCGGTACAAGGAATGTTGGCACGGGATATTGCGCCTCTTGCCTGGTTGGGTTAAGATGCCGGCGAAAGCTCTGATCTCACGCGTCAAGGCCGTCGCCCGTGCTGGCCGACGGCTTCGCTGATGTGTGTCTGCAGACATGGCCCAGATGATCGCTGACGCCCTGCGCCGTCTGGAAGTCAACCGCGCCGTTTTCTTCAGCGCTCTCACGCAGATCTGGAGCACTGTGGCCGGACCGGCCACGGCCCTGATCATTGCCCATTGGCTCAGCCCCGAAGAGCAGGGATTCTACTACACGTTCGGCAGTGTGCTCGCCCTGCAAGTGTTTGTGGAGTTGGGATTGGCTACCGTGATCGTGCAGACTGCGAGTCACGAATGGGCATTCCTCCGTCGAGCCGAGAACGGAGGCGTCGAGGGCGACCCTCATGCGCTCTCTCGGCTCGCCAGCCTCATGCGATTCGCTCTGCGGTACTACGCGGCCTGCGCTGTGGTGGCAGCCATCGGCCTGGGCGTGGGTGGGATTCTGTTCTTCGGCTCGACGCCCCGTCCTGGCATAGTCTGGCAAATCCCCTGGCTGGCTTTGTGTGCGTTCACCGGCCTGGCGTTGCTGACGACGCCACTGTTGTCCCTCCTCGAAGGGTGCAACCAGGTCGGATCGATCTATGGATTCCGCTTCGTCTCGGGGGTGTTGGCCTCTGTGACGATCATACTGAGCATCGTGCTGGGCTCCGGTCTCTACGTCCTGCCGATCGCCTCCCTCGTGCGCATCCTCTGGCGCGTGACGTTTCTGGTCTGGAAATATCGGCGCTTCCTGTGGCAGTTGTACGTTCTCCCCTTAACCGAGCGAGTCGCCTGGCGTCGGGATGTCTGGCCCTTTCAGTGGCGTATCAGCGTGAGCTGGCTGGCCGGCTACTTCATCTTCTCGCTCTTCAACCCGGTCATGTTCCACTACCACGGTGCTGTCGTGGCTGGCCAGATGGGGATGACCTGGGCACTAGTCAACGCTGTTTCCAGGCTCGCCTCGTCCTGGCTCCAGACCCGTGCCCCCAAGTTCGGCATGCTGATCGCCAGGCGGGATTACGGCTCCCTGGACAAGCTCTTCCGACGCCTGACGTTCGTGGCTACAGGCATCGCTACACTGGGGTCAGGTGTGCTGTGGCTGCTGGTGCTCTGGCTTCATGCCAGCGGACTGGCGATGGCACATCGCATACTCCCAATCCTGCCGGTTACGCTACTCCTGCTCGCCGGCATTCTGAACACGTGGGTCAATGCCCTCGCGGTCTATCTGCGTGCCCACAAGCGGGAGCCGCTGATGTGGCTCTCGCTGGCCTCAGGTGTGCTTACTGGCCTTGCGGTTTGGCTGCTCGGAGCGCGCATCGGGCCGGTCGGCGCGGCGGCGGGCTACCTTGGAGTGAGCGCGCTGTGGGGTCTGCCTTCGGTTCTCGTGGTTTTCGCGCGGTGCCGTGCCCAGTGGCACGCGGACATGGCCCTTGTCGACACTCCGGCCTCGTGAAGGCGGGGGCCGGAACACCTCTGCTGAGCAGGGGGTTCCGTGCTACCAGACCAAGGTTGCCCGCCTTGGTGAGGGGTCCGCGAGCATCCTTGTCTCCGCTCTGGTAGACGGCCGGCACGAGCCCGGAGTAGCCCCGCTGCTGGGCTGGCCCGGGAAAGCGGCTGATGTCGCCGATCTCCACCGCCAGCGCGAGAGCAAGGTAGGGGCCAATCCCAGGAATCGTACGCAGCCGCCGCGCCACGGGATGCTTCCTCGAGGTCTGCTCGACCATTCGCTCGAAATCGTCGGCCTTGGCTTGGGCAAAAACGAGGATCTCTCGTAACCCGGCTAGCATCTACCCCGCGTGACCTCCCAGCTCCACCTCCTCCAGCCATAACTGTCCGCGCTCGCTCATCAGGTCCCGATGCGGACGCTCATGACCATGGCGCGCCAGCAGCATCCGTATCATCGTCCGCACCTGGGTGGACATACGCGTCAGAGCGGTTTTGCCGCGCGTCAACTCTCTCAGATCCATCGTCTGCGCGTCGGGTCGCCACTGCGGCTTCAGCACGCCCTTTGCGGCCCACCACGCCAGCGCGGCCGCATCCCGCCGATCAGTATTGGAAATCGTATGCTGCAGCCGTCTCACCTCTCCGGGATCAACGATCCAGACCTCCTCCGCCATCGACTCCAGCAGGCCCGCCATATAGTAACTGCTCCGTCCCGCCTCCAGTACCACCGTCTTGGGGGAGGGCAGCTCCTCCAGCACCTCCTCCAGTGACGACGCCTCGTTGCTCACCGACCCCAGATCCTGTACGTCTCCGGTCGCAGGATCGAAGCACCCCATTTGAGAAAAACGCTTGTGCACATCAAGTCCCACGTACATCATGGTCGGTCTCCTCCTGAGGAGAGTGTTTGTGCTGCGAGCACCTTTCAACACTTACAGGGGGAGACCGTCTTATGGAGACCGGTACAGGTGGCCTTTGGAGCCATCTCCGTGCGCTCTCTGTCTGCTGCGTGGCGCCACGTCTCGGCCGTCCGGCGCATGGCCGGGCGCGATGCGCAGGAGATGACCTAGGAACGGCGTATATTGGTGTCTGTGGGGGTGCGGCGGAGCTTGCGCGCAGCGGACTGGAGAACGGGAGTGTCTGAGGGCCAGCCATTGGTCTCCATAGTGACGCCGGTCTACAACGGCTCGCGGTACCTGGAGGACCTGATCAGGAGTGTCCTGGCGCAGGACTACCCGAACATCGAGCATGTCATCATCGATGACGGGTCCACAGACGGCGGTGAGACGATCTCGATCCTGAAGCGATACCCGCACCTGCGGTGGTGGAGTAGACCTAACAAGGGACAGTGTCGGACCGTCAACGAGGGTTTCTCAGCCGCTCAGGGCTCGATACTCACTGCCATCAACGCTGACGATATGTACGCAGGGCCCTCGGCCATCGGCTCAGCCGTGCGGCATCTGATTTCCTGCCCGCGCCACGCAGGTGTATTTGGGTACACGATCTACATGGATGAGACCGGAAAGCCGCTCCCTGTGCACCCTCCCAGGCGTCTCCCCTGGTGGGCGCTATCGAGCTATCTCTTCGTCGTCCAGTGCTCTCTTCTGTTCCGCGCGGACATCCTGAAGAATGGGCAGATGTTCCCTGATCCATCCCTTCGCTACCGATGGGATAGGGATTGGATCCTGCGGATGGTCCATGCCGGGTTTCGCTTTGCCTATCTCGACCAGCCGATCGGCGCGTTCCGGTACCACGCGTCGCAGGTGACTCAGTCAACGCCTCGGGCAGCTTTGACAGCAGAGGACCTCCTCATAGACCAACGGTTCTCAGTGTCGCCCGTTGCCAAGCGCGTCGTGCACACCTACGTAGACGCCCATCATCGGCTCCACATGGCAGCCTGGCACTTGCGCGTAGGGGGCGTCCGAAACCTGATACGCGAGGTCGCGACATGGAACGAGCGGAGACGGTCGCGACCATAAATGTATAGAGTAGCCCTTCCCGGCGCGAACATTCCTCATGCCCTAACTCGAAGGAAGAGCGGAGTTCCTGGTCCAATGAGGAGGCGGAGTGTATGAAAGCTCTCGTTACAGGGGGGGCCGGTTTCATCGGGTCGAACATCGTCAAGCGGGTAGCCGACGAAGGATGGCAGGTCAAGGTCCTTGACAATCTCAGATCGGGCTACCGGTCCAACCTGGCGCCCATTCCAGGGGTTACGCTCATTGAGGGCGATGTTCGCGATCCGCGAGCGGTGGCTGACGCAACAAGAGGGATGGACGTGGTTTTCCACTTGGCTGCGTCTGTGGGTAACAAGCGCTCTATCGAGCATCCCATCGACGACGCGGAGGTCAACGTCATAGGAACGCTCCGGGTGCTCGAAGCTGCACGCAACGCTGGGGTTCGCAAGATCGTCGTCGCATCCTCGGCGGGGATCTTCGGGGAACTGAAGACCCTCCCGATTCGGGAAGATCACCCAGTCGAGCCCGATTCCCCGTACGGATGCTCCAAGCTATGCGCAGAGAAGATGTGTCTGTCTTACGCGAAGCTGTACGACATTGAGGCCATCTCCCTCCGGTACTTCAATGTCTACGGCCCCAACCAGCGATACGATGCATATGGCAACGTCATTCCCATTTTCGCATTCAAGATGCTTCGTGGGGAGCCCGTGACAGTCTTCGGTGATGGTGAGCAGACGCGCGATTTTGTAAACGTGCGGGATGTGGTGCAGGCCAACCTCAAAGCGGCGACCGCCGACGGGGTGTCGGGCGCTTTCAACATAGGAAGTGGCACCCGGATTAGCATCAACCAGTTGGTCCGGTTAATTGCATCAGCCGGCGGCGTTGACCCAGTGGTAAGGTTTGGTCCGCCCCGGAAGGGAGATGTCCGACACAGCCTCGCCGACATTGGGGCGGCGCGAGCAACTCTTCAATACGAGCCACAGGTGACGCTGGAGGAAGGTCTCCTTCAGTACATGACGTGGGCCCGCGAGGAGATCAGGAACCCATGAAGATCCTCGTTCTCGGCGGCGACGGGATGCTCGGGCACAAGGTGCTCCAGGTCCTCTACGAACGGTACGCGGATACGCTCTGCACGATTCGGGGACGAGTCGATGATGAGCGCCACCGATCTATCGATCTGTTCCGATCTGTGCGCGCGATTGAAGGTGTAGACTCGTTGGACCTCGCGTCACTCGACAGCCTGCTCCTCGACCTGAAGCCACAGGTCACCGTCAACTGCGTAGGTGTCATCAAGCAGCGGGACGCGGCAAAGGAAGCGATCCCCAGCATTACCATAAACGCACTGCTCCCCCACAGGCTGGCGGCGGTGTGCGCTCAGTGGGGGGGAAGGCTGGTGCACTTCAGCACCGACTGTGTGTTCAGCGGGCGGCGTGGGAACTACACGGAAGAGGATGTGTCCGACGCGGAGGACCTTTATGGACGAACGAAGTTCCTCGGCGAGGTGAACGCCGCGAACGCCCTGACGCTCCGCACTTCGATAATCGGCAGGGAGCTGTTCCACCGCCAGTCGCTGCTTGAATGGAGCCTTGGGCAGCGAGGGAAGACCCTGAGGGGGTTCACGCGCGCTCTCTACTCGGGCGTGACAACGAATCACCTCGCCAAACTGGTAGCTACAGTGATAGGGCAGCATTCTGAGCTATCAGGCCTTTATCAAGTGACCAGCAAGATAATCTCGAAATGCGAGTTGCTGTGTCTCATCAACGAAGCTTATGGTCTCGGTCAGACTGTCGTGCCCGACGACGAATTCTTCTGTGATCGGAGCCTGGTGGGCTCGAAGTTCGAACGTGCGACGGGGCTCGTCTGCCCCCCCTGGCCGGAGCTCGTGGCGGAGCTCGCCGAGGACCCAACGCCGTACGACAAGTGGAGAGGAAGCTCATGAAGCCATTGGAGGGAAAGCGGCTGCTGATTACGGGCGGCACTGGATCGCTCGGGCAGGTCCTCGTGCGCCGGTTGATGGCTGGCGAGATGGGCGACGTGGCGAAGATCATGGTCTTCTCCCGTGACGAAGCCAAGCAACATGCGATGCGGATGGAGTACCAGCACAGACTAGCGGTCACGGACGAGGTCATATACCGGAACTTCCAGCAGAAACTGGAGTTCCGTATTGGCGACGTGCGGGATCCGGATAGCGTTGCTTCGGCGCTGCGAAGTGCCGACGTCGTATTCAATGCCGCAGCACTCAAGCAGGTCCCAACCTGCGAGTACTTCCCCCATCAGGCAGTGCTCACCAACATCATCGGGCCGGAGAACATCATGCGTGCCATCGAGAGCCACGACCTCCCGGTGGAGACGGTCGTCGGGATCTCCACGGACAAGGCGTGCAAGCCTGTCAACGTGATGGGCATGACGAAGGCGATCCAAGAGCGCGTGTTCATCCAAGGCAATATGCGCTGCCGGAACACGCGCATAGTCTGCGTTCGCTACGGAAACGTGCTCGCGTCGCGCGGCTCCGTGATCCCGCTGTTCCATGAGCAAATTCGCGGAGGTGGGCCGGTGACGATCACGACGCCGGAGATGACCCGATTCCTGCTCAGCCTTGACGATGCAGTTGACACTATCTTCGCTGCCGTCGCGGAAGGTCGTCCAGGGGAAACCTATGTGCCCCGCGCTCCGTCTGCTCTGGTCATGAACATCGCGACGGCGCTGATCAATGGACGCGACATCGAGACGAAGGTCACGGGTATTCGCCCAGGGGAAAAGGTCAACGAGATCCTGGTCAGCGAGGAAGAGGCGCCTCGTACCACAGAGCGGGATCGGTGGTACGTCATTGCCCCGTTGCTTCCGGAGCTGAGGGCCGAGGCCGTCGTCGCTAGCTGTATTGATCGGGAATACAGCTCTGGCGACAATCTTGTGAGCCTAGCCGACACTGTCCGCCTGCTGAAGAAGCACCGCCTCATGCTTGAGGACGTGGAGGGAGAACGCGCGGAGACACTCCGATGAAGATCATGACCGTCCTGGGAACGCGGCCAGAAATCATTCGGCTCAGCGTGGTGATCAGACAACTCGATGAATACGCGCAGCACATCCTCGTCCACACCGGGCAGAATTATGATGATCGCTTGAGCGAGATCTTCTTCCGCAATATGCGGATCCGGACCCCTGACGTCTACGTGGGCGTGAGGGGAACCAGCTTTGGAGAGCAGATCGGGCAGATACTCGCCCGGAGCGAGGAACTCTTCCTGGCGCACCGGCCGGATCGGCTGCTGATCCTTGGTGACACGAACAGTGGGCTCTCAGCGATTGTCGCGCGACGCTTGGGCATCCCTGTCTATCATATGGAGGCCGGCAATCGGTGCTACGACGACAGAGTGCCGGAGGAGGTGAACCGGCGGACCATTGACCATGCCAGCAGTGTGCTGATGCCGTACACTGAGCGCGCCCGCGAGAACCTGCTGCGGGAAGGCATCCCGGGTGATCGGATCTACGTCACCGGCAATCCAATCAAGCAGGTCATCGACGCCTACGCCGACGATATTGCAGCCAGCACGGCGCTGGCTGACCATGGGCTGTCAGAGCAGGAGTATCTCGTGGTAACAATGCATCGCGCCGAGAATGTTGATGTCCCTGAGCGGCTAACTGCTTTGCTCGAAGCCCTCTCGCTCCTGCATGAGCGCTACCGATACCCGGTAATCTGTTCCTTCCACCCTCGCACCCGCTCCAAGGCGGAGGCGCAGGGCGCTGACACTAGCCGGGAGGGGGTGCGGTTTGTGGAGCCCTTGGGCTTCTTCGACTTCGTGAAGCTCGAGCAGTCCGCCTTCTGTTTGCTATCTGACAGCGGAACGGTTCAGGAGGAGGGCTGCATATTCGGGGTACCGAACGTCACGATCCGCGATGTCACTGAGCGGCCCGAGACGATTGACTGTGGATCCAATGTCTTGTCGGGCGTAGACCCTGAGCGGATCCTTGAGCTGGTGGGAATGGTGACCAGCAGACGCGGCCAATGGCAGCCGCCAGCTGAGTACCTAGTGGGGAACGTGTCCGACACAGTCTGCCGCATCCTCCTGAGCTACAGAGTTCCCGATGCGGCCGAGGCCCAGTGGCAACGCGCCCCATCCGGGCGGGACATCAACGCATCACGGTGAGGGTACGTATGCGACCGCAGGGCGCCCTCTCGCGTGGCTCGAGAGCTCGGCGTCGGCTCTGGCCGATCTGCCTTGCATGTGCAGTTGGTTGCTCCGTCCCCCCCAGCTTCTTGCATGCCACCGGCACGGTTGCCCCTTTGCCCAGCTCCACCTCCGCCTCCCGCAGCTTATGGATGATGTGCTCCGGTGTGTACCGTTTCCCATTCATCGTCGCCTTGCTCCTCTCTCAACCTGGACCTGTTTTCGGGGGGCAGAGCCACAGAGCTGACGGCTCCTTCCACGGGACGCCAGTGGTATGCTAGAATAGCATGGCCCATTAAGGGATGATGCTTCCCTGGGGCCCGTGCCGCCGACAGGGTGACGAACTCACAATTGATGCGGAGGTTGTCGAATGGTCCCGAGACGTGTCAGAGCAGTTACGGCGGAAGCGGTCCTGGCTTTGCTCGGCTTGGCTGCGCTGGGCTACGGCGCGGCGCCGGAGGCGAAGGACCAGCCCTACCGACTGAACTGGGGCGACAGAGTGGCTGTGACCGTGATGGGGTACCCCGGCCTCACCGGGGAGGCAGAGGTGCTGCCGGATGGAACGATCACTTCGCCGGTTGTGGGAAGGCTCGTGGTTAGGGAACTGACGCTCGCTGCTGTGGAAGATGTGATCATCCAGATTCTCTCCAGACGGCTGAGTCGGCCGGAGGTATACGTCTCTCTGGTCAGGGCGAGGCCGGCAGCGGTGTATGTGTTGGGCGATGGCATCGCATCTTGTGTAGTTGGGATGGGGTATACTGGCGAGGCGAAGGGGACTGAAGCTGGCGCAAGCGTCGCGGGCGCAGCGCGTGCATCGGCCAGGGGCCCCTTTGAGGTCGGCATCTTGGACTACTGGCGAGTCTCCCATCTGCTCTCTGCCGTGGGTGGGCTGCGAACCCGACCCGAGCTTGTGCATGCCTTCCTGCGGCGGGAAACCGGTGAGACTATCCCGCTAGACATGGTGCGCATACTCACCACTGGTGCGATAGAGGCGGATCCCGCGCTGCTGCCTGGCGACATGCTCTTTGTAAACCGCATTGACACCGTGGGCGTCCATGTGGCAGGGCAGGTGCTCACCCCAGGGTCTTGGCCAATCGTGCTGGGCCGGACGGCGGGGGAGGCGATTGCTGCCGCCGGAGGCGTGCTGCCGGCCGCAGACCTCCACCACGTTCTGATCGTCCGGGCAGACCGTAGCGAGGTCACGGTGGATCTGTATGACGCAATCGTGAACACCGATCCCACAAAGGATTCCCTGCTCCAGCGTGGGGATGTTGTGATCGTGCCGATGCGCCTAGGCGGGACGGAAGAACGGT
>Ga0307379_10005232_pt1 | contig 18197 bp, 2 predicted proteins | sample UN2MG_FD_202237 | JGI IMG/M metagenome (GOLD analysis project Ga0307379, IMG submission 202237) | Soil microbial communities from Risofladan, Vaasa, Finland - UN-2 | ecosystem: Environmental > Terrestrial > Soil > Coastal area > Acid sulfate soil | place: Finland: Risofladan, Vaasa | collected... | reverse complement strand
ACACCGAGGTCATCATGATGACCAGCTACGCCTCCACGGACACGGCGATCGAGGCGATCCGGAAAGAGGCCTACGATTACCTCCCGAAGCCCTTCGAGGACCTGGACGAAGTCTGGGCCACCGTGCGGAGGGCTTTCGAGAAGAGGTCGCTTTCCCTGAATAACCGGCAACTTTTTCTCGACCTGGAGAACAGCAACAGAGGTCTGTCGGCGGCCGTGAAACGTCAGAAATCCCTCATCGACGCGGGAAGAGCGATGGGGGGAATCGGCGTCCTCCCCGAACTGCTCGACTTCTTCGTCGGTGTGGTGGCCGACGAACTGGAGGTCGACAGGGTTTCCCTGATGCTGGTCGACGAGGACACCCAGGAGATGTGGATCGTGGCCTCGCGCGGCCTGGACGAGAAGGTGAAAAAAGAGGTGCGGAAGAAAATAGGGGACGGAATCGCCGGGTGGGTGGCCCGGGAGGGAAAGCCGGTTTTAGTGAAAGACGTCGTTTCGGATCCGAGGATCAAGACGTCCCTTCAGTCCACCCCTGCGACCTCCTTCATTTCCGCCCCGATCGTCCTCAGCATCCCGATCCAGCTCCGGGAAAAAGTGCTGGGCGTGATCAACGTCACAGACCGTCGCTCCGGCATTTCGTTCGACGAGGAGGACATGGCCTTTTTGTACGGCCTTGCGGGCCAGGCCGCGGTGGCGATCGAGAAAACCCGGCAGTACGAAGAGCTGGAGGGGGCCTACGAATCTCTCAAGGCCACCCAGAACAGCCTGGTGGAATCCGAGCGTTTGAATGCGCTCGGCCAGATGGCCGCCGGAGTGGCCCACGACTTCAACAACCTGCTGGCCGGGATCCTGGGGAGGGCCCAGCTTCTCCAGTTGAAGATGAAAGAGAAGGGGGCGGACCGATCCGAACTGGAATCCCAGCTGGAACTGATCGAGAAGCTGGCGCTCCAGGGAGCGGCGACGGTTCGGCGCATCCAGGAATTCTCGCGGATCCGAAAGGATGCGCCCACCGAATCCATCGACCTGAACTCCGTTGTGAAGAATGCCGTGGAGGTGGCCAGACCAAAGTGGAAGGACGAATCCGAGACCAGGGGGATTCACGTGGAGACGTGTCTCGAACTGGGGAAAATTCCCACGGTCCGGGGGAGCGCAGGCGAACTCGTACAGGTAGTCACCAACCTGATCTTCAACGCGGTGGATGCGATGCCCGAAGGGGGAGAACTGACCCTGAAGACGTACCTCGAAGGAAATGCCGTCGGACTGGAGGTGTCCGATACGGGCATCGGGATGAGCAAGGAGGTGAAGGAGAAACTGTTCCAGCCCTTCTTCACCACAAAAGGAAACGGGTATGGGCTGGGGACGAGCATCGTTTACGGCATCGTCGCCCGCCACGGGGGGGAGATCCAGGTCAGCAGCGAAGAAGGGGTGGGAACCACGTTCTTGTTGAGCCTGCCGGTTGGAAACGGTCAGTCGGCGGACAAACTTCCCGAAAAGGTTGCACGCAAAAAGAAGCAAGGGCGCGCGAAGGTCCTCGTCGTGGAGGATAATGATCTTAACCGTGATATGTTCGGGGGATATCTCACGGCATTGGGTCACAACGCCTTCCTTGCCGCCAACGGAAAGGAGATGCTTCCGTATCTGGAAAAGGAATCCTTCGACCTGGTCATCACGGACCTCAGCATGCCGGGAATATCGGGCTGGCAGGTGACCAAAAAGGTGAAAGAAAAGAACCCCCGCGTGCCTGTGATCCTGGTGAGCGGGTGGGCGATCCAGCAGGACGACGCGCGGCTCAAGGAATCCGGGGTCGATTTCATCCTCCAGAAGCCGTGCACTCTGGAGGTCTTCCAGGAGATGGTCGACGAGGCGCTTTCCTCCGTCGATGGAGAGGAAGCGGAAGGCACGACCGCAAAGGAGGCGGAGGATACGGCGGGGGCGTGAAGGAATTGCATGGAGATGAACGGGAAAAAAACATGTTGTACGGAATTTCCGATTCCTTCTGGCCTGGGTCCAGGTGCCGTCCATCTCGTCAACGGTGTTCTCCGACATCTACTTGTATTATGGTAACGGCTTGGCGCCGAATTGGAAGAACGGGACCGGGCCCAGGAAGGCAGGATGACCGCATTGCAGCGTCGGATCGTCGGATCGCTCCTGGCCTGGGCGATCGTTTGCACCGCGGGCGTCCCCTGTATGGCCGCCACGGGCGACGTGATCACCTCCTTCTCCTCACCAACTTCGGGACCGTTCGGCATGGCCTGGGACGGCACGAACCTGTGGATCGGCGAAGACGCCGCGGGAGCGATCTGGGAGCTGACAACGGCCGGAACCCCGGTATCCCGTTTCGCCGCACCGTGCACGTATACCAAAGGTCTCACGTTCGACGGGACCCATCTCTATACCGCCTGCGACTCCACCGACCGGATCTATAAGCTCACGAAGACCGGGACGATCGTCTCCACCATTCCCACACCCAGCGGCACCGCCAGAGGCCTTACCTGGGACGGGACGAACTTCTGGATCGCCGATGCCGGCACAGATCGTGTGTACCGGATCACCACGGCCGGGACGGTCCTTTCCTCCTTTGCCACGCCCGGTCCCGATCCCCGGGGGCTTGCCTGGGACGGGACAAGCCTGTGGCTTGCCGACGTGATTACGGGTCTGGTATACCAGCTGACCACGGCCGGGACGGTCCTGTCGTCTTTTTCTGCTCCCGGGGGCAGTCCCCGAGGTCTCACGTTCGACGGGACGAACTTCTGGCATTCCGATAACAAGACCGGTCTCATCTACCAACTCGAGGGGCTCGCCCCGGCTTACCGGCCCGACGCGATGATCAGGCTCGCATCCGAGGGGGCAGGGGGATACCTGACCGACGACCTCTACGAGGCCACCGCCTCGGCGCAAGTAAAGTCCCTGGGGGTGGTGAGCGGATCTACGGCCACCTACAACGTCCTGTTCCAAAACGACGGCAACCTCTCGGATGATTTCGTAATTACCGGCACGGGCAGCGGCTCCGGATTCACGGTCCAGTACCTGGACAACACGAGCACGGACCGCACGGGCGCTGTTACGGGCGCAGGGTACACGATCGGAGGGTTGGCGGCGGGAGCCGGCACCATGTGGACTGTGAACGTTACCCCTTCCGGGGCTCCGACGCCGGTAGATGGCGGGACTTCCTACACCGTCTTCGTGACGGCCACCTCGGCCACGGACGGAGCGAAAACAGACCAGGTCAGGGCTGTCACCTCTTCCACCTCGGCCAACCTGACCCTGCTTAAAATCGCCGACAAAGCGAACGCGGCTCCCGGCGAGGAAATCACCTACGTCGTCAACGCCACCAACGAATCAGGCCTTACGACCGCAGACAACGTGGTCGTGACTGACCCGGTTCCTGCGAACACGGGGTTCCTGGTGGGAGGAGCCACGTTCAACCCGGGGACGTCCACCCTCTCCTTTGTCGTGAGTTACTCCAACGACAACGGATCCACCTGGATCTACGCTCCCGCAAGCGGCGGATGCGGTGCGCCCGCGGGGTACGACGACTGTGTGACCGACGTGAAGTGGACGGGCGCGAGCAGCATGCCCACGGGGACGGCTTTCAGCGTGGGTCTGGTGGTGAGGGTGAAGTAGCGCAGCGGCGCGTCCAGAAATTCTCTTTCCCCGGCAGTCCCTCCGAGCTTCTCTCCTTCCAAATCCCTATGATAATTGGCGCCTTACATTTATCTGCCCACCCGCTTTATAAATTGCAACTCCCCCATAGAAAGAAATTACGGCCGCGGGCAGACGCGATTTATCTGCTTCTTTCGGCTCAGGAAACCAGGTGGTGCCGCAGCGGATATCAGCAAATACCTGTAAAGAAATCAGCAGATTATCCGAATAGAACAGAAGGGACTCGGCAAGACGCTTCCTACCTCGATGGAGAGGAAGCGGAATACACGCTGCAAAGAAGGCGGAGGAAACGGCGGGGGCGTGATGGCAATGAAGGGGGATGAACGGGAAAAAGGAACATGTTGAAAGGAAATCCCAAAAGACGGAAAGGGGGCTTGCGGGAAGTAACCGTGACCCCGGTTCCTGTGCGCGAATGGATGGGCGTGCAATGCGGCTGAAACGGATCCTGTGGATCTTCGTAGCCCTCTACGTTCCGGGAACTTGCAAACGGCGGCAAGCTGCCATGGCGAGGCAAAGATGACTGAATCGCGCCGTAAATTTGTCGCCGCAGCATTCGGGCTCGATCGGGCCCCCGGACGCGCGGGCAACATATCCCTTGCGACCGAATCCGGTTGCAAGGAGCGTTCGTTCGCGCATAGGACGAAGCTGAGCATATGGAAACGGCTAACCCTGGTCTGGCTGTTGTTCTTCCTTGTTCCTTGCACGGCTCAAGCGGCGATCCAATTCCGTGCCGCCAGCAAAGACGTACAGGATAGCGCGGCTGCGCTAACTGCCAGTAAACCAGCGGGTACCACTGTCGGGGATCTTCTCATTGCTTGGGCGAGCCATGACGTGGCCGGTGGTACCTGGACGCCCCCAGCTGGACAAGGCTGGACCGCTTTTTCACTGCCAGGAACGGAGACTGAATTTACGTCCCGGGCCTGGTACAAACAGGTCGACGCGAGCGACGCGACTCGTATTGATTACACATTTACTTTTAGTACTTCCGAATCATGCATTCTCTACATCGCTGCCTTTTATGAAGACAGTGGTACCGGCAATTGGACACTGGAGGATGGTACCGGCTGGGCATTCGCCGCTCCTGCCAACTCGATCTCCAACGGCGGTGTAACCGCCGTTAACAATAGCTTATTCGTGGTCGGGTACGGAAATGACGACAACGAGACGGTTGCAAGCGATCCCAGCGGACCCACAAAGATCGACGAAGATATGACTGGCGGCACCGCCTTTGCGGCCTACTATGAGATGGTTGATGCGATCGATGGCAGCGTTTCTTACCCGATTACCTGGGGCGGGAGCGCTGATGAACTCTCCGCCATGGCAGGCATCTTCAGCTGGGCCCCCAGCGGTGGCGGGAGCTCCATCTCCGGCACCGTCTTCGAGGATATCGTCGGGGACGTCCTGAACGACGGTGCGATCGGCGGCGCCAACAACCCCGGCGCATCCGGCGTTGACGTGTACCTCTACCGCGACAACGGCAACACCGTCTTCGACGGCAGCGACACGGTGATCGCGGGCCCGGTAGCAACCGACCCGTCGGGGGCATACTCGTTCACGGGGCTGACCGACGACACCTATTTCGTCCGGGTTGACTCGAGGACGATCCCCTCTGCCCAGGATCCGACCGCACCCGTGGGTGACATCTGGGCCACGCAGACCTACACAACGGCCGGCGGGTGGTGTGCCAACGGGAGCGGCGCCGGGGTGTTAAAAGGCACATCCGGACCTTGCTATGGAGGCATCACCGGCATACTGTCCGACAGCTCGAGCCTTCCCCTCCATTATGTGCGCGTGACCGTCTCCGGTGCGAGCGTCACCGGCATCGACCTCGGGTTCTCGTTCAACGTCGTGGTGAACACCCGCGGCGGCAATTCCGCCGACGACGACGCGGGTGCCAACCGGACCGTGCAGGGCTCGCTGCGTCAGTTCATCCAGAACGCCAACGCCATCTCCGGATCCAACGCCATGCGGTTCGTGCCGGTGGATCCCGCCAACGCAGGCGCCGGGAGCTGGTGGAAGATCTCAGTGTCGACGGCGCTGCCGACCGTCACGGGCTCGGGCACGACGATCGACGGCACCGCCTATCAACTCACCGACGGTGTCACGGTGCGGAACACCAACACCGGCGTGCTCGGGACGGGTGGGACTGTTGGCGTCGATGGGCTCGCACTACCACAGGTAGCCAAGCCTGAGTTGGAACTGGCCGGCCTCTCGGTAGCGGATGGACTCGCAGTTGAGGCAGACGCCGCGAGGATCCGTCGCCTGTCTGTCTGGGGATTCTGGACGTCGGCAATCCGGATCGGTGATCCTGCAACTCCTGTCAACCACACCGGTACCGTCGTCGAAGAGAACATCATTGGCTCTGCCCCCGGAGTCCTGGCTGATCCCGGCGCGGTAAGCCGCCCAGATTATGCAGTGCGCATCAATCATGCGGACGACGGGTTCGTGCAGAACAACATCGTTGCGTTCGCAGACCAATTCGGGATTCGCGTCGAATCAAGCGGCACCGACCGCTGGACGGTGAGCGGCAACGAAGTTCGTTCCACGGGGTTGAGTCTTAATGGTGGGCTTGATGCCAAGGGTGCCGATGGCACGTTTCGGGGCAATCTCGTCGTAGACACCGGGGGCACCGGGGTCGTACTCGTCAGCACGGGCAACGTTGTCGAGAACAACACCATCAGGGACAGCGGCCAACTGACGCCCCAGGCCGGCATAACGGCTCTTCTCACCAGCAATGCCGTGATTCGGAAGAACGTCATCACCGGAAGCAGCAGGGGCGGAGTTTTCGTAGGTATCGTCGCTCCTTCCGGGGTGCGTATTTCCCAGAACCACTTTGGTGGCAACGGCGCCAATGCCATCGACCTCCTCGAAGCCGGCGCCGGGGCTCCGGCCACTTCCCAAGGAGATGGGATCTCACCGAATACGGCTGTGCCACCGAATTGCGGTATCGATGCGGGCGCCAGCAACCAAGGCCTTGATGCACCGGTCATAGGCACGGCAAGCCCCGTCACGGTGACGGGCGCCGCCTGTGCCGGCGCAACGGTAGAGGTTTACCGGGCGGTAGCCGACGGCGATGCGTCCGACACGCTTACCGGCACCGACTATGGCGAGGGCGTCGAGTACTTGGGCTCGGCCGTGGCCGACGGCGTCACGGGGGCGTGGAGCCTGTCCGGCATCACAGGTCTGGTCGGCGGGGACGCGGTTTCCGCAATTACCATTAACGCTTCCAACAGCACATCGGAGTTCGGGGAGAACGCAACCGTTGCTCCTGGTGATACCTGCCCCACCGTTACCACCACCGCCGATTCGGGACCCGGATCTCTCCGGCAGTGCATCAATTACGCAAACAGCAACCCGGGGACGACCATCACCTTTAATATCCCCTTGCCTGCGAACCAAACGAGTGCCCCCGATTCCTGGTGGCGGATTTCGCCAGCCAGCGCCCTCCCGCCCATTACAGCCAATGGAACGATCATCGACGGCACCACCCAGACGACGAACCAGGGGAATACCAACACCAATGGTCCGGAGATCGAGATAAACGGAGCCGGTGCTGGGGTGGCTGATGGATTCAATGTGACCTCGGCGAACAATGAAATCAAAGGATTGATCATAAACGGCTTCACCCAGGCCAATACTGCCGGGGTGAAAATAACCGGGGCGTCGGCCACGGGAAATTCCGTTTCCGGCTGCTACATCGGGACGAATCATGCGGCGGCGGTTGCCGCCGCGAACTTTGACGGGATCTTTCTTACCTCGGGCGCATCCTCCAACACGATCGGAGGCACGACCGTCGCGGAGAGGAACATCATCTCGGGAAATACCTGGGCCGGAATAAGAATCACCCTCTCGGGGACGAATTCGAACATCATTACCGGGAACTACATCGGAACGGACGCTAGCGGTTCTTCGGGTGTTCCGAACAGCGGATGGGGGATTACCATTTATGGCAGCGCCGGGAACGTCCGGATCGGCGGTACCGGCGGGGGTGAGGGAAACATCATTGCCTTCAATACCCAGGACGGGGTGTGGATCGGCAGCGCAGGCTCGGACGGTAACCTCATATCCGGAAACTCCATATTCGAAAACGGCGCCCTTGGCATCGATCTCGACCCCAACGGTGTGGGTACCAGCAACGGTGCCAACAACAACAAGGCCGCGCCGACAATAACCTCTGTCACCCCGAGTGGTTCCGACTTCATCGTGACTGCCACAACAACCTCAGGAGACACCGTCGAGTTCTTCCGGGCCAACAACCTGGCCTCTCCCGCGGTCGCCGCGGATCCAAGCGGATTCGGCGAGGGGTACCTGTACCTCGGTCGGTGTGTCGACGGGGGCGCCTGCAACGGGCCTCACATAGTATCCGCGGCGGATAACACTGCCGGTGGCACGGTCGGGGTGACGATCCTTTCGAGCGGGATAACCGCTGGGAATACCCTGTCGGCGACGGCCACCGACGGGAGCAACAACACCTCCGAGTTCGGAGCCAATTACGCGATTGCAGCGATTGTTTCCCTGTCCGGGACGGTTTTCGAGGACCTCAACTACGGCGGGGGTGCCGGGCGTGATCGTGCTACTTCCTCCGGCGTCGTCCGGTCCGGTACGCGGGTGGAGCTCTATAACAATTCAGGAAGCTTCGTCGACAACACGACGACGGACGGTTCCGGCAACTACTCGTTTACGAACCTCACCGCGGGGAGCTATACGGTTCGCGTGGTCAGCTCGAGCGTCACCTCGTCGCGGACGGGCTACGTGTCCGCACTGCGCCCGGTGATGACGTTCCGGACCAACGCCTCGAGCGGCACGGCGGTGGGGGTGACCGACTACGTGGGCGGCCACGATCCGGCCACGCAGGACGTCGCGAATGCGGCGGCGGGTTGGATCCTGAACGCTGCCACGGGCGTCTTCTCGGGCAGCGGATCGGGCAAGGCGCACGCGTTCGCCCCGGTCACCGTGAGCGCCGCGAACGTCACCGGCGTGGACTTCGGCTGGAACTTCGACACGATCGTGAACACCAATAACACCGGCCAGGGCAGCCTGATGGTGTTCATCTTCAACGCAAACACGCTGGGTGGGGATGCGTCCCTGAACCAGGTGGGCCTGGTAGCAAACAAAGAAAATGCCGTGTTCATGATCTCCAACGGCACGGCCTCCCTAGGCTTGCGATCCGCCAACAACTACTTTACCGGCGGCGTGGCAACCATCAGCCCTGCCTTGGCGCTTCCGACGATCAGCACGCCCATGGTGATCGACGCACAGAAGCAGCCGGGGTGGACGAGTGCGCCGATCATCGAACTGAACGGGACCGGGGCGGGGGGGAGCGCCAACGGACTCCTGATCGGGGCTGCAAATTCCGTGGTCAGGGGGTTCGTGATCAACCGCTTCGGCGTCAGCGGGATACAGATCAACGGAGCGAACAGCCTCGTCGCGGGGAACTGGATCGGCCTCGATTCGACGGGCACGCTCGACCGGGGAAACGCGGCCGACGGAATCGTGATCAGCGGGAACAACGCGACGATCGGCGGGGCTGCGCCGGCGGACCGGAACGTTATCTCCGGGAACAACGACGAAGGGATCGACATCGATCCCGGGGTGACGGGGGTCGTAATCAAGGGGAACTATATCGGGACCAACGCCACCGGCACGGGGGCGGTCGGAAACGGAACCACGTCGTCGAGTTCGCAGGGCGGCATCCTTGCGGAAGGGGTCGGGACGCAGATCGGCGGCTCCCTTGCCGGCGAGGGGAACCTGATCTCGGGGAACTATAACGACGGGATCTATCTCACCGGAACGGGGAACGTCATCGAGGGGAACCGGATCGGGACCGATGCGGCCGGGACGTCGGGAATCCCGAACGGCGGGCCGGGGATCCGCGTGCTCCCGACGAACGGCGGGACAAACAACCGCATCGGGGGAGCCGCCGCCGGGCAGGGGAACACCATCGCATTCAACACGGGGGATGGAATCCGGCTCGACCCCGGCGCCGTGACCGGAAACGCGATCAGCGCCAACGCGGTGTTCTCGAACACCGGCCTCGGAATCGACCTGGGGGGCAACGGTGTGACGGCCAACGACGGGGCGAAGACAGGAGGGGAGCCGAATCTGTTGATGGACTTCCCCGTCTTCACATCGGCCTCGCTGTCCGGGACGACGTTGACCGTCGCGGGGTATGTGGGCAGCGCACCGGGCCAGAGCACGTTCGCCGGCGCCCGGGTCGAGATCTTCAAAGCCGATAACGAACCCACGGAGCACGGGGAGGGGCAGACGTACCTCGGGTTCCTCACCGCCGACGCCAATGGGAACTTCAGCGGCTCCCTCACGGTCAGCGGGATCGCCTTGGGTGACCCGATCACCGGCACTGCCACCGACGGAAGCAACAACACTTCCGAGTTCGGGGCGAATATAAAAATTTCCCCAGGGTTCTCCTCCCTGTCCGGCACGGTGTTCGAGGACGTGAACTACGGCGGCGCTGCGGGGCGCGATCGTGCCTCCTCCTCAGGAGTTGTCCGGCCCGGTGCCCGGGTCGAACTATTCGATGGCGCCGGCAATTACAAAATGGTTGCCACCACCGACGCCTCCGGCAACTACTCCTTCACCAGTCTCACCGCCGGAAACTACACCGTCCGGGTGGTCAACGGGAGCGTCACCTCGTCACGGGTCGGATACGCGGCGGGGCTTTGGCCCGTGCAGACCTTCCGGACGGACGCCTCGTCGGGAACGGCCGTGGCGGTGACCGACCACGTGGGAGGGGAGGTTCCGCAAAAATCAGACGCGGGCAACGGCAGTACGACCCTTGCCGCGCTGACCACGGCGACGACGACGGCCCAGTCGATCGCGCCCGTGACGATCGGAGCCGGCAACGTCACCGGCGTCGACTTCGGGTTCAACTTCGACACGATCGTGAACACGAACGACGCGGGCCAGGGATCGTTGCGGCAATTCATCGTCAACGTCAACACCCTGCAGGGGGACGCGGGATTGGCCCAGGCGGGACGGACCCCCGGGAAAGAAACATCCATCTTCATGATTCCAACCACCGACACGGGGTATACGGCATCGCCTCTTTCCTTCGCGATCCGGCCCACCTCGGTCCTGAACGACATCACGAGCCCGGTGATCCTCGATGGCACGACGCAGCCCGAATTCGGAGCCGCGGGCCGCCCCGTCGTTCAAATCGATGGAACGAACCTGGGGGCCAATATCGATGCGGTGAGGCTCGAGGCCGGTGCCTCCAACAGCATCGTTCGGGGGTTCGTGTTCAGCCGGGTCCCGGGCGACGCCATATCTCTTGAATTAGTCGACGACGTGACGATCGCCGGCAACTACGTGGGCACCGACCCGACCGGCACGATCGACGAATCCAACGGGTTCGGCATTCGGGTGCGCAACTCGGACAGGGCAACCATCGGCGGGACCGTCCCGGCAGACCGGAACGTTGTCTCCGGGACGTTGTACGGGATCCTGATCCAGATGTCCAGCGCCGATGCCCGAATCGTCGGCAACTACGTCGGTCTTACCGCCACGGGAGCTAGCGGACTCGGCAACAGTCCCTACGGCGTGATGATCACCGCCACGGGGGGCGGCCACGTTGTGGGCGGCTCAACGGCCGCCGAGCGCAATGTCATTTCCGCCAACTCGACCGGTGTGTATTCAAGCGTCTCCGGCGTCACGATCAGCGGGAACTACATCGGAACCGACGCCAATGGCACCGCATCGATCCCCAACCTTGTGGCAGGCGTGATGCTGAGCACCAGCGCTACCGGCAACATCGTCGGTGGAACCGTCCCGGGTGCGCGCAACGTCATCTCGGGCAACAATGGGCGCGGGGTCGATATCAGGGGAGCGGCCACCACCGGCAACATCGTGATCGGCAACTACATCGGCCTGGATGCCAACGGTGCGACCCTGCCCAACGTCTTCGGCGTCCATATCAGCGATGGCGCCTTCGGCAACCGCATTGGAGGCACGGCGCCCGGAGAAGCGAACGTCGTGGCCTTCAACACCTCGCATGGCGTGTATGCCGTGGGCACTGCCGGGACGGCGAACGCGATCCTCGGGAATTCGATCCACACAAACGGTGCGCTCGGGATCAACCTCGGAGATGACAATGTAACCCCCAACGACGGCGCAAAGCCGGCAGGGTCGCCCAATCTCACCATGGATTACCCCGTGTTCACCTCGGCCTCGCTGTCCGGGACGACGTTGACCGTTGCGGGGTACGTGGGCAGCGCACCGGGCCAGGGCACGTTCGCCAACGCCCGGGTCGAGATCTTCAAGGCCGACAACACCCCTGCAAACCAGAACGGGGAGATCATCGCCGGTGACGGCCTGAGTGTGCCCCACGGCGAGGGGAGTACCTACCTCGGTTTCGTCACGACCGACGCCAACGGCAACTTCAGCGACAACCTCACGGTGAGCGGCCTTGCGTCGGGCGACAGCATTACGGGAACCGCCACCGACGGGAGCGGCAACACCTCGGAGTTCGGGGCCAACTTCCTCCTGGTTGGGATCGCCGATCTCGCCCTGACCAAGATCGACAACCCCGACCCGGCGGCGTCGGGCGGCGATCTGCTCTACACGCTGCTGATCACGAACAACGGGCCCAACACGGCGACGGGCGTCACCGTGACGGACGTTCTCCCAGGAAGCGTGACCTTGCAGTCGGCGACGCCCAGCCAGGGGAGCTGCTCGGGTACCACGACGGTGACGTGCGACCTCGGCGCGATCCTTTCCACCGGTACTGCGACCATCGAGATCCTCGTCGTCACCTCCGGTACCGGCACCATCACCAACAACGCCAGCGTCACGGCGAACGAGAGCGACCCCGTCCCCGGGAACAATACGGCCAGCGTGGATACCAATGTGGTCGTCGGGGGCACGACCGACATCCCCCTGACGCAATACCGCAGGATCCACAGCTTCGTGGACTCCACCGTCACGGGTGGCACGCTGCGCACCGGGAACAACAACAATAATCCGTGCAACGTCACCGGGAGCTCCACCGGGACGCTTTCGGGGATCCCCGGCACCGCCACCGTGGTCGGGGCCTACCTCTACTGGGCAGGGTCCGGTTCAACCGTTGACTCCCAGATCACCCTGGACGGGTCAACGCTTACCGCCGACCGGACCTTCCAGGCGCGGTTCGTCCTGGGATCGACCAACTACGACTTCTTCGGCGGCTTCAAGGACGTCACCGCCCAGGTGCAGAGCAAGCGCGACGGCGACTACACCTTCAGCGGCCTGACCGTGGTTACGGGGAACCCGTACTGCTCCTCCCAGGCGGTGCTCGCCGGTTGGTCGATGATCGTGATCTACCAGGACCTCTCCTTATCTGGCAAGACGCTCGTCCTGTACGACGGCTTCGACCTCGAGCGCAACGGATCTACCTCGTACCTGCTCTCCGGGATCTACGCCTCCGCTCCTCCCGAGGCCAAGGCGACCTTCCTGTTGTGGGAAGGGGACTCGAACCTGGGCGGCAGCGGCGAAAGCCTGATGTTCAACGGCTCCACGCTTTCGGACGGGCTGAACCCGGTGAACAACGTCTACAACTCCACGATCAACTCGCGCAGCATAAACAACTCCTACGGTGTGGACCTGGACACCTTCGACGTGTCGAGCCTTGTCCAGCCGCGGGACACGCTGGCGTCGACGACGGTCTCCGTCGGGCCCGACCTGGTGATCCTGAACGCCGTGCTCCTCCAGGTGAAATCGAACATCATCACCGGGAGGGTCTTCGAGGACGTCAACTACGGGGGCGGGGCGGGTCGTGACTACGCCACGGCCGTTGCGGGCGCGCCGGGCTTCACCGTCCCGCGTCCGGGGGCCGCTGTGGAGCTCTACGATGCGACGGGAGCCCTTCTCAGGACGACCACGACCGACGCGAATGGGGAGTATGGCTTCGCCGGCCTGATCGACGGCGACTACACCGTGCGCGTGCCCAACGACAACGTGACGTCGTCGCGCCCCGGCGCCACGGGGAACGAGAAGGCCGTGCAGACGTTCCGGACGGACGCAAGCTCCGGATCCGCGGTCGCGGTGACCAACGAGGTCGGCGGTGCGGATCCAGCCCTCCAGGACTCCCCGGCGAACACGACCAGCCAGAACCTCGGCAGTTTCTTCTCCCAGTCGAAGGCGCCCGCGAGGATCATCACCGGGACCGCCGTCACCCAGGTCGACTTCGGGTTCAGCTTCGACACGGTCGTGAACACGAACGACACGGGACAGGGGTCGCTGCGCCAGTTCGTAACCAACGCGAACGCACTCGGGAACGGCGGCTTGGCCCAGGCGGGTCGCCCCGCGGGGAACGAGAGCGCGATCTTCATGATCTCCAACGGCACCTCGGCGCCGGGCCTGCGTGCGTCCCTTAACTACTTCAGCGGTGGCGTGGCCACCTTCTCCCCGGCCACGACGTTGCCCACGATCACCGACCCGGCAGTGCTCGATGCCCAGACCCAGCCGGGATGGACGAGTGCGCCGATCCTCGTGCTTGCCGGCAACGCCGGCGCGGGGAGCGGGCTAACGATTACCGCCGGGAGCAGCACCGTGCGCGGGTTCGTGATCAACGGGTTCTCGGCGGGAGGTGCCGCGGGAATCTCGATCTCCGGGGCGGGAGGAAACACGATCGAGGGGAACTACGTGGGAACAGATGCCGCCGGCGCCGCTTCCGTCCAGAATTATAACGGAATCTTCATCGACGACTCCGACGGCAATTTCATCGGGGGGTCGGCCATCTCGCAGCGGAACGTGCTCTCGGGCAACCGGTGGAACGGAATCAGGCTTGACCCCGACACATCGGGCACCACGATCCGGGGGAACTACATCGGCGTCAACGCCGCCGGCACCGCCGCGGTGCCCAACGCCCTCGGAGTGTACTTCTGGCAGGCTCCGAACAACACGGTCGGCGGGACCGCGCCGGGCGAGGGGAACGTAGTTTCCGGGAACAGCCAGATGGGGATCTACCTGGTCTACGCCGAGGCCAGCGGGAACGTGATCCAGGGGAACACGGTCGGGCTCAACGCGGCCCGCACTGCTGCGGTCCCGAACGGGGCCCACGGGGTCGAAATCTGCTGCAGCGGCAACGGCGGTTCCAACAATACCATCGGCGGCCTTGCCGCCGGGGCGGCCAACGTCATCTCCGGGAACGGCAGGCTTGGCGTTCATATCCAGGCCGGGACCGGGAACGGGATCCTCGGGAACCCCATCTACGGCAACGGCTGGATCGGGATCGACCTGGGGAACGACAACGTGACGCTCAACAACGGGACGAAGAACGGCTCCCTGCCCAACTCCGACATGGACTTTCCCGTCTTCACGTCGACCGTCCTGAACGGATCGACGCTTACCCTGTCTGGGTACGTCGGAGATGCGCCGAACGATACGGATTTCGCGAATGCGCGAGTGGAGATCTTCAAATCCGATAACGACGGAAGCGGCTACGGGGAGGGGCAGACGTACTTAGGCTTCGTAACCACCGACGCCAGCGGCAACTTCAGCGGGTCGATGACGGTAAGCGGGCTGTCGGCGGGGGACAGGATCACGGGGACCGCCACCGACGTGAGCAACAACACCTCGGAGTTCGGGGGCAACGCGGTCGTTGCCGCTCCCGGCACCCGGCCCGACGCGATGATCAAACTCGCCTCCGAGGGGGCGGGCGGATACCTGACCGACGACCTCTACGAGGCCACCGCCTCGGCGCAAGTAAAGCCCCTGGGGGTGGTGAGCGGATCTACAGCCACGTATAACGTCCTCTTCCAGAACGACGGCAACGTCGCGGATGATCTCGTAATTACGGGAACGGGCAGCGCCCCCGGCTTCACGGTCCAGTACCTGGACAACACGGCGACGGACCACACTGGCGCCGTCACGGGCGCGGGGTACACGATCGGCGGGTTGGCGGTGGGAGATAGCACCGTGTGGACCGTAAATGTTACCCCTGCCGGAACCGTGGTGGGCGGGATCTCGTACGACGTCTTCGTGACCACCGTCTCGGGGACCGACAACACGAAGATCGACCAGGTCCAGGCGGTCACGTCTTCCACCTCGGCCAACCTGACCCTGCTCAAAAGCGCCGACAAGGGGGCCGCCGCTCCCGGGGAGGACATCACCTACTCCGTCAACGTCTCGAACGGCTCGGGCTTTTCGGCCGCCGACAACGTCGTCATAACAGACCCGCTCGACACGAACACCGGCTACAAGATTGGGTCGGCGTCGTTCACTGCAGGTGGCTCCGGCCTCACCGCCGCGGTGGCGTTTTCCGACGATCCCGGCCCCGTCTACGTGTACGACTACACCCCCCTCGTCGATGGGGGCTGCTCGGCTCCCGCAGGGTACGACTACTGCGTGACCAGCGTGAAGTGGACGACCGCGGGCAGCATGCCCACCGGCACCAGTTTCAACGTGGGGCTGGTGGTGAGGGTGAAGTAATCTGTTCTGAAAAATACTTAGCTATAAATAACAGATAGTTATTCGTAATTCCTTTCCTTTTACCTGAAAAGATGGATTCGCAGGAACGGAAGATTTTTCCGGCATGCCTCAATACGGATCCAGCTTTACCCTCCATAACAAAAATTGATCTTAATCATTGGTTGGTATGGGGAATTTCCTTTAAGAAACTCCAAAATTTTGCCGATACGGTTATAGGGGTCCTAAAGGCCTGTCCCAAAAGGTTTTGCCGATGATTATTGCCATAGGGGTATTAAGGAAAATGGACCGTGGTTGGAAAAGGCGATGAGGGATTTTCGAAATAGCACGGGCAAGGGGTGGCTGCTGGCACTTGCCCTCGTGTGGTTCACCCTCCTTGTCCCGACGCCGTACGTCCACGCGGATCCGGATCTTCCGGGGGCGGGCTCCAGCACGGAGCTGATCCCGGCGGGCTCGCTCGTCATCCCGATGGACAACGACAAGCAGAACATCGGAGCCGCGTTCAACCTGAAAGCGTACGGGCTCGTCAACAAGCTCCTTTGGGACGAGATTCCCGTCAAGTGGGCGATCCGCGCCGGGAAGGGAAAAGACGGGATCGACTTCACCGCCGAGGCGACGCGGATCTTTCCGTCCGCCCTCGCGGCCGCCACACGCAACTTCCGCGCAGGTCCCTTCATCGTCCACAAGAACTGGGCGGGGTACGCCCGGTCCAAGATTTCGGCGTTCGGCAACAACGTGGCCGTGTACGAGTTGACCCAGGACGTGACCGTCGACATTCGCCACAATCTGAGGCAGAAGCGAAGGGTCGGGGCGCTCAACGACGGCGGCAACGCCAACATTCACGTCGGGGTGTTGGACGATGCAGGTTTCGTCTCCGGCACACATTATGAAACGATCGATATCGCGACCCTGGTCAACCTAAATGCGACCAAATGCGTCACGACAGCGACCGAACCTCACTTCGATGCGGACAGCGTCGACACCGAGGCCGAGGCGGTCCGCACGTTCGTCGAGTCGGGGGGAAACTTCCTCGCCCAGTGCGTGGCGATCCCGACGTACGAGAACAACGGGCCATACGGTCTGTATCAGACCGACAACGGGAACGCAGAGAACAACCAGGGGAACGATCTCTATGACTATCTCGCCCCGGATCTTCCCTACAGCCAGTTCCAGGGAGACCTCGCCGACACCGGAGGATCAACCAACGACTTCGAACTCCTTCCCGGTTCCTCTTTCCGCAACAGCGGACACGTCCACGTCCGGAACACGCCACTGCCCAACGTGTTCGTCGCCACGCTGTCGAAACTGACCGGGGGAGTCGGTTCCCTGGTCTTCTATCTCGGGGGTCACCAATACGGGAACTCCGCGATCGGTGACATCAACGGCCAGCGAATGTACATGAACGCGGTCATGACGCCCGCCGTCCGCCCGGGCGCCTGCGGGTTCGACTTCGTGGACAACCCCGCGGTCCTGCGGAACATCGCCGGTACCGTCAAAGAGGACGTGAACGGGGATTCCAACATGGGAGATGCGGTCCCCGTAGCGAACGTGCGGGTCCGGATTTACGCCGATGTCAACGAAAACGGGATCGTGGATGCGGGCGACACGTTCATCGAGGAAACGGCCACGGACGGGAGCGGCGCGTACACCTTCCAGGTTTCGACCGGCGCAAACGGAACGAAGTACCTCGTCACGGCAGACTCGAGGACCATCCCTCCGACCGCGGGCATCAAGGCCGGTTTCACCCAGGGGGATGTTTGGGTCGAGCAGACCTACGGGGACAACCCGGCAACGCCGGCCCTGGACGTGGGATCGCGGTTTGGCGGCCGCACTCCGGGGGTTTCGGACGCGGTAAGCGCCGCGAGCACGGACCCGGCCACCAGCACGTATCAGCATCTCGGCCGTGTGGATGTCACAAGCGGCGACGTCTCGGCCGTGGACTTCGGTTTTTCCTTCCACGTGGTGACGAACGTTCGCGGGGGGGACAACGCAGACGACGACGGCTCCTCGAACCGTACGGTGCAGGGCAGCCTTCGGCAGTTTCTGCAGAATGCCAACGCGATCACCGGTGCCAACCCGATGCGGTTCATCCCGTCGGTGGCGACCAACGCGAGC
>Ga0307379_10005230_pt1 | contig 18203 bp, 14 predicted proteins | sample UN2MG_FD_202237 | JGI IMG/M metagenome (GOLD analysis project Ga0307379, IMG submission 202237) | Soil microbial communities from Risofladan, Vaasa, Finland - UN-2 | ecosystem: Environmental > Terrestrial > Soil > Coastal area > Acid sulfate soil | place: Finland: Risofladan, Vaasa | collected... | reverse complement strand
TAGTTGGTTTTAGTGTTGGTATTGGAGTATTAGGGTTAATAGTAGTTGGCGTGGTATATCGAATAAAAGCTAAGAAATAAAATTTTTAACTTCTTCTTTTTTAATAATGTTTTCCATATAAGGTTTCCCGAGAAAAAACTTCTAAGGAGACGGGAACTTCCATTTCCTTATACCGCAAGGTTAGGACTCGGGGCATCTTTTTTCACCATTATACATGTAATTAATTTCATAACAACCAACTTAACTATTTATGTTTTGTGGGCATGAACTATTACGTCGGAGATTACTAAACCAATTTAAATGCTACTATTTATTTAATAAAAAACGAGAAAAAGTGCGGATTTGTACTGCATAGTTTTTAATATGATACCATGTAAGTATAAATATAATCCAAGTTCCGCATGTACTAAATCACAATTTAGTTGGTTACTTTCCTAAAAATGGTTCCTCATAATTTTGAGAATTCAGATGACATCTTCGGAGCAATTCCCGAAGTAAAAGCCGCAGCAATATTTTCAACTGAAGGAATACCGATCGCATTTGCATTACCGAAAGGAGTAGATGCAACAAGGATAGCTGCCATAACTGCATCACTACTTTCATTATCAGAAAGAATTATTGTCGAATTTGCAAAGGGAGATTTCGACAAGCTTATAGTAAAGGGAAGTTCAGGATATTTACTGTTGTTAAAAGCTGGAAAGTCTGCGATTCTTATGGTTTCAACTACTTCTGAAGTACGCCTTGGACTTATTGAACTCGATTGTAGGAGAATTTGTGAAAAAATTGATGACATTAATGTCAATGTCATCATTGATGACATTCTTCAAGGACGTTGTTCTCCCGGAAATATCTTTCGATTTAGACGAGGAAATAACTCCCTTACTCCTTATATAGGGCTACCTCCAAGTCCACCAGGTGATTTGGGAGTATCCTCTCAAGTACAAATTCATCAAGAAAAGGAAACCTTATATGATAATCCTTTTTGCAAGCACTGCGGTAGTTTTCTCCCAGAAGGACAGAGCACATGTCAGAATTGTGGAAAAAAAGTTAGTTGATTTTTAAAAACCTAAATTATTAAAAAAACATTCTGGGAATTCCATTCTTCTATCCTCCCAGGGCAAGAATCCTTCATGAGAACTAATGAGCGCTCTTGCTTCCTCGCTAAAAGGCATCTCAATTAAGCGTCCTTGAACGTTCTGCAACATGATCGGTATTCTTGCTTCCCATTCTAAATGAGTGATTTCATCATAGGAGATTGAAGGATCAATTAATAGTAATACATCATGTAAGGCACCCGGTCCTGCTCCACAATATCCCCACGTAAAGCCTGAAGTCCATAGTTGAGCTTTTTCCCCGATAAAAATGGTGAATTGATGGTACATGTCTGGATTTTTCCGATATATTGCCCATTCATGTTCTGCATAATAGAACACGACATGTGTTATCTTTCCTAATTCGTGGTAATGCTTCTTAAAAAAATCTAGTGAAGTATAACAATCCCTTCCTTTCCCTTCTTTTATAATTCTCACTTTTTGTTTCACGTTTCTTTATACGATGATAGGATCAAATGTATTTAAACGACAAAAAAACTCAAAATCTTGGGTCTGATCCTTCTTTTAAGTGCAGTAAATTTTCACCGATTGTGCCGTATAATTCGGGGTTTGAGGAACACGCGAGCAGGAAAAACCTTCCGCTCATCTCCAGCGGGGATGCGATGTTAGATGAGCTCCTTGAAGGAGGGTTCCAAAAGGATTTGATCTACCTTCTCATCGGGGATCGAAAGCCAACCAGCAAGATATTAGTGTCCACCTCAGTTGCTGTGTTTGCTGACAAGAACTTTAACAAGCGCGTGGGGTTTGTTGACGGGAATAATCGGTTTAATCCCTATCATATCGGTAAACTTGCGGCGAGCAGGAGGTTATCACCAAAATTGGTCCTTGATCGCATTCTAATAGCCCGTGCGTTCACCTATGATCAGATGATCGAACTATTGGAAAATAGAATTTCCAACTTGGAAAACGTGGAAGTGCTCCTCATCTCCGGGATCACGTCCATGTGGCCCAACCATGAACAGCATAGTTTTGAAGAATTGCTCCGGGCGATTAGTGGTATAAAAAAAGTGGTGGAAAAGTCCCAACCTTTGATCGTCATTACTGCCCCGCGAAACACGTATTCGGATTTCAAACCAGTTGGTGGGAATTCATTGTATCATTTCGGACACGTGTTGGTGTTAATCGAGCAAGACGAGAGAATGGTGGAATATAGACTACTCCAGCACCCTTCATTTCCTGAAAAGCAACTTAGAAAATGGTTACCTCGTAAACCAAAACGAGGGAAAAAACATTCTCTTGAATATAACACGCTTGACAAATGGATATAATCAGAAAGTTTAAGTTATTATAGCATCTTTTATATATTTCTTTAATAATTCTTCTGGCATTTGTTCAACAGAAATGAAAAAACCTTCAGGGTGACAATAGATCACTTTCTCGTGATCAGCAACTCGCGTGAAATCTACTCTTGGATCGTTATCAAATCTCTTTATTGCAATGCTTCCTTTCACCCTTTTATTGGGATAAGTTGCAATTCCTCCCCTTAGATCGGGCCACTCTTCCTTCATCTTATCTTTTATGATGAGGACTAAAGTGCTGGAATGATGTATAATTTCATGACACAAAACCACCTGTACACCCTCAATCATTTGAAATTCTATTTTATTATTTACTTCTTCCAGAACGGTGGTATAATCATCTATTAATGTAAAGAAATGATCTCCAATAATTTCCATGAGTGAGAAAAGAATGCTTCCTTTCTTAATTTCTTCTTGGTCTTTGAATAGATCAAGGATGGTCCTTTGAATAAATGAATCTAACACCCCCATCGCGGTACTTGAAATTTTTAATTGTGTTGCCACCTCCATTGGTCCAAGAGTATCTTTAATCACCACGTAATTAAGCCATCTGTGAACTTCATTCGCAATTGACCAGGTTTCCCAATGTTTTAACAATAATGAAAGTGTACATTCTTCTGTCATTCCCTTTTGATGATGATCAAAACATTTTTTAGCAGGATCGAGACTTTCGCCTACATCAAGCTTCCAGATATTTGGATCCTTTATTTCTGAAGGAGTAGGTTCTTTCCTCTTAATCTTGGTGATCTTCTTGCTTTTATTTATTACCAAGCAACAAGATAAAAAATCATCTAGATGTGCTGAACCAGGATGCGTAATGATAATAGTCATTTGAGTATCTTCTTCTTTTAATGATTTTGTTAAAGGGATTTTTATTAAAAACTAGTCATCTATCTTTATAATTATTATGTTACAATATTCTTGCGTGTACTACTGACAGCAACTTCAAAGATTTCAACCTATGGAGGATCTATAGCATAAAATATGATATAGGTCTAATGATATAGAAATTTTTTTTACAAATTCGTGAGGTTTATTTTTGTTTAAATAGAACTAGTTCAAGATGAAATTAAATGCCATGGAAGTGGGTTTTTTTGGATAAGATTTCATGGAAGCACGTTGGAATGCGATCGGTCCTGTATTTTTGTATCATCATCGGCATGTTTCTCATCACGTTCGTGTTCGTATCAGTTGGATTGGCGTTATATCATTCAATTCTCGTTGAAGTCGCACTGGCTAACGTGTTTACCAGCTTGGTGTCAGGTTTTCAAATCACCATTCCTCTAGCGGGGATTGGAGCAATATCACTGGCATTCGTTAATCATTGGATGAATAGCCCTGATCGCAAGATGAAGCTGGCTGAGAAATAATATAAGGTAATGATATAATATTTTACTGCAAAAAGACTTGCTTCTTTTCCGGTTTGCTTTTGCACTCGTTTTCTATAGTTGTTAAAAAACCATGCGGGCTTGAAACGATAGATATAAAGGTTCAAAATGCCCGCAAACACCCCAGCTATCACCAAGAACAATGAAACCATTTGGAGGTCAAGAAAATTAAACAAGAACATGAAGAACCCCCCAATGGCAGCAATAAAGCCAATCAGTCCCCAAAACAAGTTCAGTTTGACCAAGTTTTCCTTTGCCACGATAATTTGTTCGATAAAAAACACCTCATGAGACAGACTAAACGGTTCTTAATAAAGAAAAAAAGAGGAAAAAAAATCGGTGGTTTTTTGTCCTTTAAAAAAAAGAGTCGAGTAAAAGATTATATATCATTAGTGCATAAAAAACACTATACAAAAATCTAGTTGGGTAGTAAAGTAAATGAACAATACTAATGAAAAGCAATTCCCTCCCTTATTGGGCATGGGTGTAATGGTATATACCGCCCGAAAATATATCAAGGAAGGTAAAAAAGATGAAAAGTTAGCGGGTTTTCTCAACATGATTTCTTTTAAAGATTTAATTGAGATTCAAATTTACCTCGTGTCTCTTTATTATTTATTTACTGAACAGTATAAGGTTTCTAGAGCTATTGATGAAACAAGGTTAATTGCTCAAAATCTGAGCAAGTTTACACGAAATGATGCTGAAGCATTTGACTTGTTCAATAAGGGTCTGGAGAAGAATTCAACAGCGATGATTGAAAAAGCAACGAAGCTAGCTCCTCACGTCCCAATATATTGGATGGAGTTAATGAAAATATATGAGAAAAAGGGAAAGTTTTTGGAAGCTTCGAACATACAACTCAAGCTTTTTAATCTCAAGAATCGAGAGAAGGGAGAATTTGCATTAGTTCAAGATTGCATAACGAGCTCGTTAAAAGATTGGAAAAAAGGAGCATTATTTAGTTATTTTAGTACTGAGGAAGATCCAATGACTCAACTTATTTCACTTGCATCAGCTTCTTCTGTTTATTTAAAAGGAGATTCATGCCAATATACTAAGAAAGAGTTAATGAAAGGACTAGATGATGCCCAAACGGTGTTTGAATGGATTTCAGCTTTAGCTTCACTTATAAATCACGCACAGAGAATTTATCTTTATGATAAGGAGTTTGAGACGCAGGTGACTGAATCTTTGACGATTTTATTAGGATTTACTCCCGAAGCTCTAGGAGAAATTCAAACCCCCAACTACCTTAGCCCCGTTTTGAGAAAGCAAAAATGGATGGAAATAATGGGGATGGACATCTTAAGGTTTCATGCCATGAAATCCATCAAAGAAGCGATCTATGTCCATCATGACGGGGATATTGGTAATGATGATCCGAAATCTCACGGATGGCTTTCAAGAGATACCGATAAAATATTTAAATCCGGAAGAAAACATGATGAACAAGAAATTGCATGTGTAGATGAAATCGTGGAACACATCGAAGCCCATTTTGGAGAGGTGGACAAAATATTGCACGATACCAAGCAAGACAAGTATCACATCGACACGTACATCCTCCCACCCACAAAAGAACGGAATTACGGAATAATGGTCACTTCTGGAATGAGCCAATACCCTATGAATGTTCGACCTGGGAGTTCTGGAGAAGAATGTGCCGAGCTCTTCATGCAATTTCCCCCAGACTGGTCACTTCCACTAAAAGAATTAAAGCAAGATGACTATTCTTGGGCTTTTGGTCATCTCTATGAATTTGCTCGATATGTTCACCAGCGAAACACGTTCTTTTGGCACGGTCAGGTGATCGATCTCCATCAACCACTTGGTGAAAATACCACGATGACGGGGTATATCATTGCGCACCCTCTCGGGCTCCCTGAAGGTTTTGGAACGTTAGAATTAAAAGAGGGAAAGAAAATCCACTTTTTACAACTGATTCCTGCGCATGCAGAGGAGATGGACTTCTTGGAAGTCAAGAGTTGGGATGCTCTTTATTCTAAATTTCGAGATAATAATGTCACGGGTATCTTCGACATAAAACGGGTCAATACTTGCTTGACTTCCACTCAAGAACCTTTCATCGGTACTGAAGAAAAAGTTCCTTCATTCATGGAAGAGGTCTTTCAAAGATCATCCGATTCGGTCGTGAAAAATTTCATGAAGGATCTTCGCACATCGAGAGATGAAAAAGAAAAAATGATAAAAATGAAAGCCTTGTTAAACAAGTTTCCTCCCGAGTTTCATGATGTTCTCAATTTCATTCATAAGGTTCCAAATCATGATGCTCAAGTAAAAATTTTTGATGAGTACTTTCATGGCAAGCGAGGTCAACCAAAACTCATTTTAAAAGCCCTTGGAGATCTTACTGAATTCTTTCCGACTGAAGAATATATTTGGAAGCGGTTCGTGCAAGGGCATTTTCAAATCATGGTTTCTCCCCCTGAACTAATCAATTTAATCGAGAAGTTGGAGAAATCAGTGGAGCAAGATCCGAATTCGCCTTTTAAATTGGGATTACTGGGATTGGCATACATGGGAGTAGGAGAACAAGAGAAAGCAATGAAACATTATGAACGACAGTTGGAAATAAATCCTGAAGATGTCGATCTCTTGAAAGAAATCAGCCTGGGATATCACATGAGAGGGGATGAAGTGAATGCGGTTGAATGGTTGAAGAAGTTCATGAAAGCACGACCGGATGATGACGGGGCTAAGCACTTGCTCAAGTTGTATAAAAGTGGACGAATGTTCTGATTCATTGAGTTTTATATCTTTTTTTTTGTTTATAGGATTTATTTTTGGTTCTATAGGGTAATGACCCCAATGTTAGAGTAATCCTACTATCCGTGCTTGGACTAGGTTCAAAAAAACACCTCATAAGACAGGCTTAACGGATCTTAGTAAAGAAAAAACTCATCAAACCTGATTTTCTTTTAAATAATCCCATGTTAATATTCACGTAGAAAAAGAGAAGTGGAAATGATGGATAAAGAAACATATGAAAAAATCAAAAAGGATCTCCCGCCGCAATTGATAAAAGATATTGAGATATACGGTTTAGAAAACTTTGGGTTTGAAATCTTGGACTCGGCTTCGAGCCAGGAAGAGTTAGATGAGCAACAGAGAAAGTATATCAAGCAATATAATTCTCTCGAACCGAACGGCTATAATACTAGCAATGAGCTAGAAAGACTAAATAAAAAGAAAAAGAAGTTAGGTAAAAAATCCAAAGGGTGAGAATTGCCAACCAGCTAGAATGGCTTGGATGAAGATATAGATCCACGATAAGGATACCAAGCCAAGCCCGGTGGTTCTCAAGACGGTTTTCATCGAGTATTTTTTCATGTTGTACACCGATATATTAGGTTTAAAGAGCATTATTCTCCTTCCTTATAAATAAAAAATTCGATTTCTGTCTTTATTTTTTTTTATATATGATGGCACATCTTTTAATTTTAAAATAATGATGTTATAAAATCCGTGAGGTAAGAAATTTTGAGTTTACAAGTGAGGGAGCAGTCATTAAATTTAAATATCGAAAAGAAATACTAGTACTGAAAAACCAAAAATCATGATCCTTCCACACTGCTACCCTGGATTTTTGTCTTTTGGTAGTGCTGAAAACGCACTCTAATTTCGCCCTCCAAGCCTCGTGATGCACGCGGAGCTGGGGAATCCCCCTTAAATTTTTCCGACCTCTTCGTTAGGTCTCGGTGGTGTGGAAGGATCTCCTTTTATAAATTAACTTTAGTTCAAAGAGCATTGTGTTACTTTTCCTACCTGATTTTTCTTTTAAAAATAAATGATTGAAAAAGCTTTAAATAGAATTTACAATAATGTTATAATAACAAGAATCTTCAGGCATACACGACATGAAACCAAAAATAAGACTATTTTTATATTTGCTAGTGACTTGTATCTTATTCTCTAGCATGTATTTTAATGAATTCAGCAATGAAAATAAAGATTGTAGCGAAGTTAATCCTTCTCATGGGGAAAGTGCGGATCAAATTGAATCCTCCGGATTTTGGAATTTCATTGGAACCCCCATTTCGATTGATAATAATTGGGCAGCTGTAAACGCTACATATGATTGGTGTACTGGGGCGGGTACTGAAAGTGAGCCCTATATCATTGAAAACGTTACCATTGATGCTCAAGAGATTGGAAGTTGTATCGAAATTCATAACAGCAATGAGTATTTTATAATCCAGAATTGTTCATTCTATAATTCTATTTCTGCTCTTGATGCTGCTGGCATTAAATTAAATAACGTTGCTAACGGTAAACTAATTAACAATTATTGTTACAGCAATTATCATGGAATAAGCTTATTGGATAGTGATAACAACACGGTTTCGGGAAATACCGCCAGTAACAATAAATATCAAGGGATATACACATCTAACAGTTATAACAATACGGTTTCGGGAAATACCGCCAGTAACAACGGTGAAAATGGAATATACTTATATAATGGTGATGAAAACACGGTTTCGGCAAATTACGCTACATACAACGGTGAAAATGGAATATACTTATCTTATAATGGTAACAACACGGTTTCGGGAAATACCGTTAGTTACAACTATGATGGAATATACTCATATAATGGTGAAGAAAACACCATATTCGATAATAACGCTAGTTACAACTATGATGATGGAATACACTTATATTTTAGTGATGGAAACACCATATTCGATAATAATGCTAGTTACAACATCTGGGATGGAATATACTTATGTTTGAGTGATGAAAACACGATTTCAGGAAATACCGTTAGTAACAACCATATTTATGGAATAGACTTAGATGATAGTTTTATCAACACAATCTTTTTAAATAATTTTACCAATAATTATCTTACTGCTTGGGATGATATATCCAGTAACAGGTGGGATAATGGATCTATCGGTAATTACTGGGATGATTATCATGGTGTTGATGCAAACAATGACGGTATAGGTGATACACCTTATTTAATAAACGGTGCAGGGAGAAATTATGACAATTTTCCAATATGGGATGATGGGGAGGGTGGGGGTGAGCAACCATTAATTCCCTATGGTAATTATTTTCTCCTATTTACCATAGTTGCGATACTGTCACTCATAATCGTTGAAAAACAAAAGAAAAAATGCCATCTTCAATGATTAAAAATTTTCATTTTTTCATATTTTTTCTTTAAAAAAGTAAAAGGAAGATTAGCACAAATCGAAAATGAAAAATTGTTGTATATCTCGCCTGAATATTTAGTTGGTTTTTTTGAAGAGTTGATTAATGATTCAAAAAAGTAATCAAAATTAGAGAATTTAGAGTGTATATATTATGCAACCGCACAATCCATTTCCCGTATGGAAAGAATTTATTGATTTAAAAGATTATAAAGATTTAATAGATCAAGCAATTGAGATAATAACAAGTGATTTTAATACTAAGTATAAAGTTATTATTGAAGATAAAGTAAAAGATACATTCTGGAAGCTTGCAACATTAGAGAAAAAAGTATGATCCAAAAAATTGGTATGATGTGTTTGCAGTACTAATAGGATACTACCCTGGATTTTTGTCTTTTGGTAGTGCTGTGGATACTCTCAGCACTCTTATTTCGCCCTCCTCCCCCTAATAATTTCCGACCTCATCGTTGGGTAATTTTTCGTTGCCTTTTTTGCTCTTTCCTTTTAGAAATGAAGTGATATTTCCAACTTGAATTCTGCATTCTGAAAGCCATTGTATTGGAGCAAATTTATAATATTTCTAATTTTATACATATTGAAGATCCATTTTATATGAATAATTTAAGGAGAAAAAAATGTCAGAGTTTCAATTTTTTCTGTCCTACTTGTTAGAAAAGTGGTTAATTGCAGATAGGAGACGATTATTTCGAAATTATGAAGAAATGTCAGAGGAACAACTCCTAAATGAAGTTAAGGAAAATGCCTTACAATCATTATTTTTATTAAAAAGGCAATTGGACCCTGGATTTCGAGCCCAAATTTATGAAAGAATAAAAAAAAAATTAGAAGTAGATAAAGATTTTTTTAAAATATCACGAAAAAAGATATTAGTCTTTGCTAAAACCGTCCAATTTTATGCAAACTTAAATTTAGTAAAATCAAATAGAGAATCTTGGAGAAAAAGATTCGAAATTGTAATTGATGTTCTTAGAAACCAATATCAGATGTATCCCCTTACAATCGCTAGTATTGTTGGAAATATTAATGATAAACTCAATTATTTTTTGGATGTTATGGACAATTTGCAGAAACATGGAGAAAATGATTATATTGTTGCAAATGAAACGTTAATAAAGGAAATGATGACAAATATTGACCAATCCAGTGAGTGCTTCACAACTTTGAACCCGTTTAAACCATCAGTTACCTATGAGAAATATAGATTATTAAGTATTAAATTTATGCTTGAAGAGTGCAATTTTGAAATATTAGATCATTTTAATGCGCAAAGGAATAATCTCTATCTAACCAATGATCTAAATTTAACCTTGGATCTGGTTGGAAATCCCCTTTTAAAATCTGTTGAAGAATTTAATGAATTAATAGAAGATTCAATAGAAATCACTATTAATAAACCTAATGAGAGAGATCAATATCCCGCTCAACCTCAGGGTATTATTAATTGTGATATGTTAAGCATTTTATCTCTCATCTATTGGAATAGTTTGAAACACTCCGAGAAAATCCAACTGTTAAACCAGTTTTATGGAATGAAATTGCTTTCGTCTTATATTCGTAACAATATAAATCTTCTTAATTTTTATGATTTTCACACTCTAGTAGATTTACTTTACAGATATCATTTTTTTTCCGAATGTCAGCTTCTTCTTGAGGAGTATAGAGCGAATAAAAATAGGGGCCTTTCTACAGATGAATTGAATATTCTACATTTGAGCTATATTCATGTTTTACTTAGACTTAATAGAATAGATGAAGTAGAAATGAAATTCAGACAATTTTTTTCCCATATAACTGAGATTTTTCCCCCTGACTTAGAATATTATGATAATTCAATTACTTATGAAATATTATATGAATGGAGTGAATATTTGAGCAGAACTCCCGATTCAGAATTAATAAAAGAACTTCTGAATTTTTTAGAATCAGAAAGCAAAAAGAAAGAGAAAATCGAACAGAAGAGAGATCTTATAATCCTATTAAGTCGAATTGAAAGGTTAAATAAAAATTTTGAAAAAGAAAGGTATTATCTCAATGAAGCCCTTACGGGGATTTGGTTAACAGAAAAGAAATATGAATATCTTGAAGATAGAATACATGATTACAAACAACTCGAATTTGATTTTAGAAAAATAGAGCCATTTGATAAAAAAAAAAAGTTTTATACTATTATCGAGTTAGCTTTAGAGTCTCAACTAATGGGTGATTTCTCTCATTCACTCCAAATTTTAGAAGATATTTCAAATCAGGCAGAAGAAATAGATGATACCCAAAAGTACGAGAAAAAATATTTTGAGGTTTTAATCTTTAGTTATTTTTTTACAAGAAAATATGAGGAAGCGTTGAAAATTTTAAAAATTTGCTTGAGAATTAATCCAAAAGATAAATATTTAGAGAGTTATTTGTATCTGATTAATTTAAAGATAAATAATTTAGAGATAATTAAAGAAATTGCTGATACAAAAAAATTGAGTGAACTTCAGTATTTTCGTGAGTTTTTAAGGAATTCTTTAAATTTTTTAGGATATGATTCCTTTAGGGAATTTTGCCATAAATTATTATCGTATTACAGGAAAGGTGATGAAATAGCTAATTGTGTATTAGATATTGCAAATTTGTTAGCAGATTTAGGTTTTTTTTCACTCTCATTGGAAATTTATAACTATGGCTTGAAATATGTTGTATCAGATTTTATTAAAGCCCAAATACTTAATGGAATCGGAACGGTTTATACAAACCTTAATGTAAGTTCTAAATCAATTCAATTTTATCAAGATGCAATCCAAATAAACCCTAATAACAAAAGGTTCTATGAAAATCTCTCATTGGCTTATCAACTTATACCTGATTATTCTGTAGCCCAGAAAGCAATTAAAAAAGCAATAGAAATTGCAAAAGAACAAAATGCAACTGCTGATGAAATGAAAATCCTCTCCCATAAATATCTACTAATTGAACTACTTTTGATTGGATTTCCCAATTTCAATAAATTGCAAGATGAGGAGACGTTCAAATTGTTTAGACATGCTTTTTTATTAGAGCAGAAAGTGTATAAAATTTATTCAGAGATACAAGAAGTAGCAAATAGTATTTTTAATGCATATGCAAATGCATTAGATAGTTTGCTGCATAATAGATTAGCAGTATTATTATTAGATAAAATCCATTCCCTCTATGGACCAAGTTTTAAAAATTGTGCCTTTTCTGTTAAAAAAAACATGGATTTTGCCATAAAATATCTTTTTAAAGGAAATCATCTAACACTTCCTCAGTGGAAAAAGTTAATCACCAAATTAAGGTCTGAAAAAATATCCTCAAGATTAATTACTTTTAAGGATTGTCTACCTCCTTTAAAGGAAGAGGAATGCCTCATTTTGTTTGATACTATTGAACTCCTCAATAAATATAGAATTCCATCCGTGCATGGTCAAATCACTACTTTTGAAAGTTTTGTCAAGATAAAACACGAATTAATGCCTAACTTAAATAAAATTATTGATTTCTTATAGATTTTCAATTAGAAACGAAATCTATCAATAAATCCCTGAGATCTTCTTCCAGCTTACTATATATAATGTAAGGTATATCCTTACATTTTAAAAAATGAGTATGACATGAATATTAGTTAGGATTTCTGGACACCGTATCTTACTTAGCTTGTCTTTTCAAGAATTTAACCCTATTAACCTTCTTTTTGTTATTTGGAACCGTATTATTTTGATCCTCTTCCTTATTTAACGCATTGCTCACTGCAATGTTAAAATTATATAAAACACTCTCTAAATTATCTAATAATGTCTCTTTATGAATGAATTCATCATTAAATTCGAAATCTAATGCATTTATCGACTTAACTAATTTTTGACTATCTGAACCTTTCAATTTTAACCTAATTATTTCTCTACTCAATTTATCTATTTTTGCTTGAATTGAGTTCTTATCTGAGATAAAAACCCAACCTAAACGATCTACTGTAACTTTGTATTTTATATCAGATCTAATAGAAGATAATAAATTAGATATCTCATCTACTGGAATTCTCGGCAATGATTTAATATTAGTGCCTTTCTTTCTGTTAGAGATATATTCTCCCATTAGTTTACCTGATAAGGGGATTGTTCTTGGACCATCGCGAACGTAAAAAACACCATCAGAATGAAAGACGGGTTCGTAAGTAGGCGTAACTTCAACTTTAAGGATAATTTTTCCAGAAATTTCAATTGGTTCGATACTTAAGAATCTTTTATATGAAATCCCTACAGTATCTGTAATATGTTTATTGATATCTATAAGCAATTTATCTAATAGATTAGATGGTTCTCCTTTTCCATAAGTTTTCATGTCTCTCTCTACTCCAACAATCCTCTTATCATCCGTTACCCCGATTAATACTTTTCCCCCTTGGTTATTAAGCATCGCGCAGATAGCCTTGGACACCATAAATTTTAGTAATTTATTTACTCTTTCAGTCTTTACATCATATCTGAAGGTTTCCTTAAACTCACATGTAGTAGTTTCTCCCCTACTAATTTCGTCTTTCAAACTCATCATAATTTTTCACTTCTTTTAATATGGGACGTTAATTTTCCCTATTTAAAGTTTCGGTTAATATTAATTAATCCCTTAATAATTCATTAAACCATTACTCTTTATTTCTTCAACTAAAAAAATTACCGCGCGGATATAATAATAAAAGTTATACTTTTTTTGTTTAGCAAAAAATAAATGTAATACTTTTATTGATCCGAAAAAATTAACGAATGTAATACAGTAAGCTTACTATAAGTAAAGGTTTCACATACACTGCATGATAGAAAAGATATTTTAGTTACCAAAATTTAGTAGCAAATTTTACTAAGATGATATTAGGAATCTTGCTTCAAGGTTTGGTGAAAAAATTTTGAGCGTTTAATAATTAACAATTAACGAGAGATCACTATTTCTCGATAGGTGTTTCAGCGACCATCAAAGTCACCCAGTATGGAAAAAAAAGATTTAATATATGGTAAACATTCGAATATAGTAGAAATTCATTAAACAACAATTAGTTTGATTAAAACTAGAATGGTGCTATTTAAATTTACAAATCGTCAATTAGATGTCATTGATATACTAAAAAACCAAACTTTCAGCCAACATAATCTCGCTGATATGTATCAAGGCGCAATAATGGTTAAAGATATTAAGGAAAATCCCGATTCCATTCATCAAGCAGCACATTCTCTTAGAGAATTGCAAGACTATGCGAAAGCTTTTCCATTTGAAGTCATTGAATGCTTATCATTAGTATTAAAATATGAAGTTAAAGATGATTACATCTTATTTGAAGAAAAATACAAACAGATTCTACAAGAACTTATTAACTTAGATAACCAAGAACTAACAGAAAAAGTTCATGTATTAGTGGATTTTTTAGTTAGGAGAAACTTGCATAATTTTCGGGATCTCTTTGTTAATTCTGATAAGAGAGCTGAAGCGGATGGTTGATAATTTTTTGCAAGTAAAAAAGAAGGATCGCCTTTTCCTTTCAAGAATTCACAAGATTTTTCTATTATAAAGAGACGAAAACAGAAGATGGCATGACCATTTCTTTTGATGAAGCCTGTGAAAGGTTGAAGGAAAATGAGCATTTTTTCATGGTTTTTAACAGTCTTGACGACGAAGCCGATACCTATGCAACGATATTAGAGGGGAATTCGTGGTTTACAAGTGAATTCATTACTCCAGACGAGGGAAGCAGGCATCTGATATTAATCAAGAAATCAGACAAATCCAAATATTTGCTGGTGGATTATCCAAGAGAGCTTGGCAATCGGGGATTTCTTGATTTTTACAAGTGGGATGATTTAGTGGCTGTTAGTTTTGTGAGAGGCTCACCCTTAATTGAAATAACAGTAAAAGATAATAAACGCAGGGAATGGGTTAATTTTTTTAAGAGATATCCCCAAAAGATACTCCAAGAATTAGATCACTAATGTTTACTAATTTCTAGAAATCATATCTAATGTCAATTCCCTTTCATTTGAATAGAAGGGGCCATCAGTAGTATTTATTACACCCTTAATTTTTGTGGGAAAAGTAATGCCGTGCTTGGACATATCTTCTCGAAAATTTGACAGAAGATAAAATCCAGAACAACTTTCTCCATCTAACAATTTTGTATTAGGAATTGTATTGAGGATTGTTGAGGGGTATCTAGGATCTGGTTGCGGTAACCATAGACCAAGCCACTTCTCATCTTTTTTATCTAGAATGTGAAATCCATAACTACGAATAATAATTGGTCTCATGGATTTGTTAACGCCATGTACGCTTATACACTCTTCAATGTTACCTGGTTTTCCGACTAATCCAAGTTCAACTTTTACTTCGAGAAATTTCTTATACGGATCTGTTTTTATAATATTATTATTAACTTCTTCCATGGAAAGCTGTCTCTTTCTTCCTTCCGATCTTATCCAAAAAGAATAACATTGAAAATTGGGATCATTTGGATTATTTGATTTCCTGATTGCATATAATCCTTTCATTTTTGGAAAAATTTGCATTCCCAAGACGTATAAATCATTACCTAAATAGATAGGATTCAAGATAGGAGGCGGATCAATTTTAGGATCTATTTTAGCATTAATAATTTCATCGATAGTTATTTGTAATTTATCTACTTCCTTTCTCGGTATACCAATAAGGTCAAAAGGATCATCCTTTATGCCTAATAAAATATAACCAATTAATTCAGAATTAGCAAAAGATACTATATCCTTTCTCAATTCATCAGCATCTTGATTATATTCTTGTTTATATTCAATATTCATGTCCTCTAAATTATACGGATCATCTCTTAATAACTCTAAATCATCGATATTCCAAGCTAATATGGGTTTATCTATTTTCATTTACTTCCCTCTAATTATATATAAGAGAATAGAAGCATAAAAATTCAGCCTTTTTATTAAAGGTTTAAGCATTAAAGAAGGATTATTTACTAAATAGAAACTCAAAGTACGACTAAGTCATGAAAGATCAAATTATAGCTCTCTTCATGTAATTCCTTATTATTTCCATGAATCTGAGCAATTTAACAGCTCCGGATGAACTTGAGCAACCACACATTTGTTCAAGATAAATTTCTTGAAGTACCTCGAGGAGAAGTCCCAGTTGGTCCTTGGTTAAATAAGTAAAATATTTTTCCTTCATGAGATATTGGATGACTGGAAAATATCGTGCTGAGATCCTGCTCACGATTTCCTCTTGTAATCGCATTCTTGCGACGAGATCTCTTCCAGCTAACGCCTTGAGAAGAGGAAAGGAGAGATTGGAGTGGAGCAATCTCGTGTCATAGTTATTTTCCACCCATGCTTGAAGATTGGAACAATGCGCCCAAAATTCGTCTTCAGGGCTAATTCCAAGTGCTGAGGGGGTTAACTTCCCAGGCTCTAAATCGCTGTCTAAAAATCGTTGGGCTTCATCAATCGAGTTTATTTGATGGTGATGTTCATCTTGGTGGGGATTAATAAGGAGAATGTACTTGCATTGAATGAATTCATGTCCATGGACATGGATTATTGATTTCCCTTCTATAAATCGGACTTCAATAAAATCATTGATTGTAACTATTTTTGCTGAATCATCGATGATGTGCAGGAAAAGCTTGAGATCTCTCAAGGATTCAGTGAAGTCATCGCTGATTTCTGAAGCTAAGGAATCTATCGAAAATTTATCGAATTTCAAGATTTTTTCCGCCAATAGATCTTCGAAGTAGGTCAAGAATTTCCAGCCTTTAGGAGTTAACTCGCGATAAAAGGCATCATCATACAACATATTTTGTTGATACATGTAATTTACCTCCAGCTTCCTCGAGAAAATCCTCTGTATCATGTTTTTAAACCCATCAATTTCTTTCATCGATAAGAAATTTTGTAAAAGAGGACTAAAATGACGAAACCACGGGTTTTCAACGATTTTGATTGAATTACGAGGGACGAGCTCAAAGGAAGGAAACGGCACTCGCCATTTTTTGAGGGCATCGAAGAATTCTTTAACCCACGAACCATAAAGTACGCTTTCTCTAATAGAATCGTCCTCCTCAATATCTTCTTCAAGCAAGCATGAAAGGAAATACTTAGAAGTTTCTGAGGGGAGTTCGTTAAGATCTTCGCGAACAAAACATGTAATTGGAACAACCGTTTCTGGCGGGAGTAAACATCCCCTTGCAAAAATCCGAGCCATATCATTAAAAACAAGAAATTTCAATTCGATAAAAAATGGTCGAAAAGTCATCTTTCGAAAATAAAACTCGACCACATTTTCAACATATTTCACCCCTTGTTCAGTAAGATACAGTTCTTCCTTCTCTTCCCGTACATCATGGAAGATCCCTTCGAGTGCGTGGAGCTCTGGGGATGCTTGGGTAAGAGTTGAGGGCGGCTGATCATCTACGATGAGATTCCGATGATATAACCTGAGGAGCAATCTTTCAAATGGGTCAAGCAAATTAAAAAAAGGAGATTTCTGTATTTCAATGGTATTCGAAGATTCGTCCAAGGTGAATTCTGGAATGTATTGGAAAAACGACTTTAACTCTTCTTCCTTGATGAACAAGTGATTTTTCAGATTTCTCAATTTATCTCCATTATGGGAAATTTCAGCAAAAATTTGTAGATCGTTTTCATTTAGGCGGTATTTTACTCCTTCTTCCAAGCTCAATAATAGCGTAATAGCTCCTTTTTTCGATTTCCTGAAGGTATCGGGACTATAATTATAATTTTTATCGATAAACCAATAGCTTAACCGTTCCATTACAGTATCTCGAGACACTTTTAAAACGTGTAACGGCCATCGAAGTAAGCCTTTAATAAAAGTAACAAGCAATTGCGTTGCGAGGATCATTTTTTCGTTTTTATCTCGGGCATGCAGTTCTTCAAGCCTTTTTCCAAGTTCTAAAGCTCGATGGGGATTCCTTTTCTGAAGTGCTTCAAGAAGGAGAGATCTTAGTTCTTTCTCAGTCGAAAGGTAAGTGTTTTTTAATTGGGCAATTCTAATCTCTGGAAAGAGCTCCATAATTCCTAATTCTTTATCATTATCTAGCATGTGTTTCACATCGTACGCTCGGATTCATGTTACTTTTATGGTCAGGGGTTCTTAAACTGACACGTTATTTTTCCCCTTACCATCGGGTAATGGTTCATGGATGACTAT
>Ga0307379_10005227_pt1 | contig 18208 bp, 13 predicted proteins | sample UN2MG_FD_202237 | JGI IMG/M metagenome (GOLD analysis project Ga0307379, IMG submission 202237) | Soil microbial communities from Risofladan, Vaasa, Finland - UN-2 | ecosystem: Environmental > Terrestrial > Soil > Coastal area > Acid sulfate soil | place: Finland: Risofladan, Vaasa | collected... | reverse complement strand
GTGGTCCGCCATCTGGCCAAGATGTCGGGCGGAAGCGTGCGGGACCTGATGCGGCTGGTCGCCTACGCGGCCAACTCGGCACGGGCCGACGGCAAGCCGAAGATCGATACGGCCGCCGCCAACGAGGCCGTCGCCGACATGCGGCTCGATTACGAGCGGCTGCTGGTGCCCGGGCAGATCTACTATCCTCTGCTGGCAAAGATTCACCAGACCAAACGGGACTGGTTCGCCGACGTCGGCCAGTTGAACACCCAGCAGTTGGCCGTATACCGCGAAGTCTTCGCCGGTCTCTTGTTCAACGGCGCGGTGCTCGAATACGACGGCGGCGAGAACTGGTACGACGTTCATCCGGCGATCCAAGAGATCGAGACTTTTCGCGAGGCGTTGGCGAATGGCGAATCCTGAGTTCGGTCCCGAGCAACGGACGGGCACGCACGCAGTCGCCGGGCCGTGGGCCGCGGATGTCGGGTCCGGGGAAGCGGACGACAACGACCGGCAGTTGCGCCGCCTGGCGGCCTTCCTGGAGGACGCCGCGGGGTTTCAGCTTGCCTTGGTGACCTGCGACGACCGGGAACTCCGCGAGCGGCAGCTCGAACGATTGGCCGAACGGCTGGAGGGAACCGACGTCTGGCTGACCCGGTTGGACTTCACCGAAACGCCGCAGGAAAGGCAGTTGCTCGAGCGGCTCCGAGCCCATCTGGACGCGGTCACGGTTCCGGAGGGCAAACGTCCGGCCGTGATGGTGGTCGGGATCGAGGCCACCTTGGACTATTCTCGGCTGGGTCGCCAGTCCGGTCAGGGGCTGGCGATGCTCGAGAACGCCAACGCGCAGCGCGACGCGTTCGCCCGTCAGTGCCCGGTGGCGGTGGCCTTCTGGCTCAACCCGACGGCCACCAGCCTGTTCGCCCTGCACGCACCGGACCTTTGGCACTGGCGCAACGGCACCTTTCGGTTCACGGGCGCCGACGTGTCGCGGCTGGAGTTCGAGGAGCGGTTGGTCGGCATGCCGCTGGTCGAAAGCGACAGCCTGTCGAGACGAGCCAAACTGGAACGCATCGCCTCGCTGCGCGACCTGGTGGCGGAACTGGATGCGAGTTCTTCGGGCGCAACACGTCGCGGGCGCCAGCGCCGCGCGGCCTTGTTGAGCGAGTTGGGGCTTGCCCACCTGGCCATGGGCGAAGCGCGTTCGGCCATCGCCATTCTTGAAGAAGCCCTCCTCATCGCCCGCGAGATCGGCGACCGGCGCCAGGAGGGCGCCGCGCTGGGCAACCTCGGCTGGGCCTGTGCGGACTTGGGCGATGCCCGCAAAGCCATCGAGTACTGCGAGCAGGCCCTGGTGATCGTGCGCGAGATCGGCGACCGGCGCGGGGAGGGCAACGCGCTGGGCAACCTGGGCTCGGCCTATGCGGATTTGGGCGATGCCCGCAAAGCCATCGCATTCTACGAACAGTGCCTCCAACTGCACCGCGAGATCGGCGACCGGCGCGGGGAGGGCGCCGATCTGGGCAACCTGGGCCTGGCCTATGCGGATTTGGGGGATGCCCGCAAAGCCATCGAATACTACGAGCAGCAGTTGGTCGTTGTCCGCCAGATCGGCGACCGGCGCGGGGAGGGTGCCGCGCTGGGCAACCTGGGCTCGGCCTATGCGGCTTTGGGCGATGTCCGCAAAGCCATGGAATGCTACGAGCAGTACTTGGCCATTGCCCGCGAGATCGGCGACCGGCGCGGGGAGGGCAATGCGCTGGGCAACCTAGGCAACTGCTATGCGCGTTTGGGCGATGCCCGCAAAGCCATTGGATACTACGAGCAGGCCCTTACGATCGACCGCGAGATCGGCGAACGGCGCGGGGAGGGCGCCGCGCTGGGCAACCTGGGCAATGCCTATGTGGCTTTGGGCGATGCCCGCAAAGCCATCGAATACTACGAGCAGCATTTGGGTATTGCCCTCGAGATCGGCGACCGGCGGGGCGAGTGCGCCGCGCTGGGCAACATGGGCGACGAGTGGCGAAAACTGGGCGAGACGGAAAAGGCCCGGGATTGCCTTGAGCAGGGGTTGCGGCTGGCGCTGCTGGCCGGTGATCCACTGCGGACCGTTCAGGTGGCATGGCTGCTTCGTCCCGTATACGCCGACACGGGCGACGCGGCCACCGCCGTCGGCTTGGAGGCATTCGCCTTCGCGCGATTCCAGGCGATGGGCTATCCCCAGGCCAAGACCGCCGGGGCGAATCTGGCCCGTTATCGCCAGGAGATGGGCGAGGCGAAGTTCCTCGAAGCGCTCGCCCGATCGGAGCAGACCGTGGCGGACCTTTTCCGCAAGCTGGCCGGCGACCAGGCCGCCGCAATGGCCGCCGGCATCCTCCAAGCCTTCGCCGACCAAAACCGCCCGCCAGATGCGGCCGAATAGCTGTGCGAACTCACTGCGCCGACGACTTGCTGCCCCGGGAGGATCCGCTGATGTGCAGGCCGTGCGGCAGCGGTCGGGCGGCCGTGCGGAAGCCTTGCAGGAACGTCTCCTCCTTCAACCGGCGGAACTCGGCAAAGCCGTCAGGATAGGTCCAGAAGGTCACCGCCGATCGCTCCGGATGGAACCGCGCCAGCGCCCGGCGGAATTCGGACCCGTCGCTCAGTGCCTCGTCGATCGTCTCGCCCAAGTCCCGAGCGACGGGTATCAGCTCGACGAAGATATCGTTCCGCGAGCGCTTGTAGCGGATGCGGAACCCGCCCTCGGGTCCGAGCGTGCCGCTGATCTCCGGCGAGTTGAACAGAGTCGGGCCCTTCAGCCGAATGTCGTCGACCACCCGATTCATCAAACCCTCCCAGGGGATGAACGCCACGCGGCCGCCGCGAAGCTGGAAATGGGCCTCTCGCTCGTCGACGGTCGTGCTCAGCGGCGTGGGATAGCTTTCCACCACGGTCGGTTCGGCCGGCGTGGTCTCCACCTCGACGCGCTGCCTGTCGAGCTGCTCCAATCGAACCTGTGCTACCGACAGATTGCGTCGCAGATCGAAATCCCGTTGTGCTTCGGTGTCCATCCGTTGGCGGCGCGACTGGATCTCCTGTTCCACCGCCGCCATCGTAACGGCCAGTGCGTCGCGCTGCTGCTTCTGGACCAACGTCTCGACCTCGACCGCCCGGACTTCGTTCTCGACCTTCAGCACGTCGCCGTAAAGCGACCGTTCGGTAGTCGCGTCCTTCTCAAACTCGCAGTCGTCTTCGCGGCTTTCGCCCACGATGGCCGCCACGATCGGCGCGTTCTTCACGCGGACGCCGACCACCATCACCAGGATGATCAGGATGCCCACGATGTTGGCCACGATGTCCAGAAAGGAATCGTGGCCGGGGGCGTCAACGGTTTGTCGAGCCGGCCGGGCCATAGAACCCCTTCAATTGCACGTGAATCCCGCTGCCGTCGAGCAGGGCCTTCAATTCTTCGTAGCGCAGCCAACCGTCGGGGGCGACGTGGACGTTGAGCACCGGCCGCCAATACATCCCGTTGCCGGCGATTCCCCACGAGTCGATCTCGTCCCAAACGCCCGAGACCAGCGCGTCCATCGAATCGGCCGCGATGGGTCCCAGCGAAACGGACCGGGACTGTTGCTGCCCCCGGTCGGAGACGATCACCAGCCGGTCGCCGTGGCAGTCGATGCGGATGGGCCGGGAAACGGGAACCGCCCCGAGAACTCGTTCCTGCAGGGCCCAGTCGGCTCCGCGGGTCTTGGCCAGGCTATCGGCGCGACGGCTTGGCGTGTCCGGCCGCGGCGGCTGTTCCGATGCCGAGTGTTCGGCCGTGGTTTGTTCGCGTTGGTCGGGACGCCACTCTCCCGGGCGCAAGGGCGTATCGCCCGGGCTGTGCTCGGTTCCCTCCGGCGGCCGGCCGGGGAAGTGGTCTGCCGGTCGCGGCGTTTCCTGCGAACTGCCGGACTCGCCCGGTGTTCTTTGCGCGGCGATGGGTCCGGCCGGCTCTTCCGAGCGGAAGTCGGTTCCGGCGCCAAAGCCCTCGGGCAAGCCGTCGGCCCGCACGATCCCGCCTCGGCTCTGCGTGACCCGATAGGTGGTCGCTCCCGAGCTGCCGTGCTGGCGGCGCTCGGCGGCCGCCAATTGACGCTGCCGCACTCGGGCCGGTTCGACCGCGCGATGCACGGCCTGGGCCAGTTGCGCGTCGGGGGGCTGAAATTCCAGATTCCAGTCTTCCCCGACCAACTCGTAGCCGAAGTCCGACGCCCAGTCTTTCATGGCCTCCCGCACCGCGTAGTACGCCACGATCCCGCCGGGGCGAATCAAGATCAACGGATACGGCTCCTCGGACTTCTCCGGATCGTAGAGCCCCTTCTTCGGGTCGAAGGCACTGCGGGCGAGCAGGTACTCGCGGATCGAACGCAGCGCGACGGCCAACGGATTGCCGGGCCCCATCGGTCCGCTGAAGTCCTCCTCGCCAAGCACGATGCCTTCCGGTTGGATGATGACCGAGTCCGGGCGGCATTCGATGTAGATCGGCTGCCGGTGGGTCTGGTTCGGGCCGCGGTAGGGGACCACGGCGTAGGACTGGCGCCGCTCGGCGGCGGCCCGCCGGGCATCGGCCAGGCGCCGGTCGGCCTCGGCGATCTCGGCCTGCACTCGGGCGAGTTCCGCTTCCAGATCCTGTTGGTGGCGGATGCCTTCGCTGCCGCTGAGATCCAAGTCCCTGAGGGTCGCTTGGAGTTGGGCGAGTTGGTCGCGAAGCCGCAGGGCGTGTTCTTCGATGTGGCCCAACCGCAGCCGCGCTTCTTTCAGTTGCACTTCCGTCTGTTGGCGCGAAGCCTTCCACTGTTCGATCCGCCACAAGACGTCTTCGTGCGACTCGTTCAGTTGCTTTTGACGCCGGGCCGCCTCCTCTTCACGTTGTTCGGCTTCGGCAGCCGCCGTTTCGGTCGCCTGGAGCTTCGCCTGCCGGGCGAGCACGACCAGCAACACGATCAGCGCTCCCATGGTACAGATCAGCACCGCCAGAAACGGAAACAGCGACACGCTGGCCGCGTTCTGCCGACGGTTTCGGTGTTGGGTCGCGGTCCTCGATCTCATGCCGCCTGTCTCATGCCGCCTGGGTGTCCGGACTGCCGGTTTGGAGTTGCACGCGCGGGCGGTCGCCGGGCACTTCGGTCAATCGGGCGTTGAGCAAGTGGATCACCGCCGCCAGGCTCATCACGGTCTGCTCGAAGTTCCTCGCCCCCGACAGCGCCGCCAGGTTGCGGTTGAGCCCGTCTTCGAGCCGGACGACTTCCCCGGTGGCCTGGACGGCCCGGCCGAGCACTTCGCCCTGCCGGACCAGCGCCGCCTGGAGCGAGGCCAAGGACTTCATCTGCTCGGACTGGGCCTGCCGCACCTGGTCCCCATGGCGATGGTTTTCAGCGGCGATCGATTGCGTGGCGGCGGCCAGTTCCTTCGCGTGGGCTTTGAGTCCCTGGACCAGCGCCCCGGCCATCGCGGCCTGCAGCTTCTCGCCGCTGGTCTCGATCAACTGCGTCCATCGCGTGCCGGCCGCCTCCATGGTGGCCTGCCACAGATCGGCCTGACGATGGACGAGTTGTTCGGTCGTCTGCAGCACGGTCTCGGCCATCCGCCGGATCGCTACCAGTTGTCCTTCGGGCCCGGCGGGGATCTGCTCGAAGCGACCCTCCAGTTCGTCCGCTGCCCTGCGATCGACCTGCCCCAGCAAGCCCGTTTCAGCCCGGTCGGTGAGAAACTGGGCAAACATCAAGATGATCGACAACCCGAGGGCCAACGCCGTGGTGTCGAACGCCACGCCCAGCCCGGCGGTCACCTCGGGCAACGAGGTCTCCAGTGCCTCGGGCGCCAGGTTGGCGATGGCCAGCGTGATGCCGATCACCGTGCCGAGAAAGCCCAGGATCGGGATCGCCCAGATGATCACCCGGACCAGGGCGAAGCTGCCGTGCTGCCGCTCGGCGTCGAGGTCGGCCAGGTATTTCAGGTGGTCGTCGAGCGTGTCGGCCGAGCCGCGTCGCCGCACATGCTCGGTCGCCTCGCGAAGGCGGCGGACCAGGTGGTCGTTCTGCTGCTTCCGGGGCAACCGATCGAGCCGCCGGATCAGGGCATCGCAGTCGACCGGGCCTTGCCGCGCCTTGGGAAGCGACCCCAGCAGCGATTCGGACAGCCGAGGGTACTGGCCGACCATATCGGCGACCTTCAAGACCAGCGCGGCCAAGGCGATGAAGAACATGATCGTGGCCGCATATTCGACCGGATGGCTGGCGAAATACCGCTGGACGAACTCGCCGGCCAACAGGTCCGCGTGAACCAGACTGTAAAAGCCGGCCGCCGCCAGGGCTCCCCATAAAATGGGCGATTTGGATAGGAACTGGGGAATCTTGTTGAGCTTATTCACGGGAGGGTCCTTCGCTCGGAAGCTGAAAATGCCTGGCCGTTGGCAGCCTGGGCGCACACGACGGCGCAATCATCCCCATGATCGGCCCAATCGGCAGACTTTATGAGCCGAAACGAAGAGGTGTTTCTTTGCGGCGAAAATACGCGGTTTAGGAGAAGCGGGTGGCTATACAACGTTTAGCGGGCGGGCTTGCCCGCCGTGCAGCCGACGGTTGACACCGGTGCCAAGAAACGGCGGGCAAGCCCGCCCGCTAAACGAGATCTGCTGGAATCTCACGACACGGTATCATCCACCATATTGCCACCCGTAAGTAGTATGCATGCACTTCCAGAATCATCTTGACCCCCGAGGCGGAATGCCCGTATCTTGTGCCGCCCATGCGTGTACACCTGCTAGTCCTGAATTTCAACGGGCGCCGGCTGTTGGCCGAGTGTCTGCCGTCGATGCTGCGCGCGGCCGAAACCTCGCAGCATACGTGCGACGTGGCCGTGATCGACAACGCGTCGACCGACGATTCGCTCCAACTCCTGGCGGAGCGTTTTCCCGAAGTCCGCGTCGTGCGGCGGCCGAACCGCGGGCTTTGCTCGTTCAACGACGTGGTGGCCGAGTTGGAGGGGCCGGTGGCCGTGCTGTTGAACAACGACATCTCGCTCCGGGCGGAGTGTATCGATCCGTGGGTGGCCCCGCTGGTGGAAGAATCGAGCTATTTCATGTCGGCCCCGCTCTGCTGGCGAACCGACGGAACCACCTACGAAGGCTTCCGCACGGCGGTCCGATGGCGGTTCGGGCTGGTTCAGGCGACGGCCCTTTACCCGGGCCACGAGGAAGCAATCCATCGGCCCGGCCTGACCGCATCGGCCGGGGCGGCGCTGGCGGTCGATTGCCGGAAGTTCGTCGAGTTGGGCGGCTTCGATCCGCTCTATCTGCCGGGCAGGCTGGAAGACCTGGACTTCGCCTTCCGCGGATATCAGGCCGGCTACCACGCCCGATACGTGCCCGAGGCGGTCGTCTACCATCGCGGAATGGCGACCTTCGGCAAGGTGTTCGGCGCGGCGGGCTGCGATCGGTTGGCGTTGCGCAATACGCTGTTGTTTCAATGGAAGAACCTGCGGCATCCCTGGCATTGGGCGCGGCAGCTTATCGGCCTGCCCATGCGATTGGCACAGGACGTTTGCCGGGCGCCCTGGGCAGAGCCACAGCGGCGATGGTTGTTCACCCGCGCGTTGTTCGGGGCGCTTGGGCGGATACGTCGCCAGTCGGCCGATCGTTTTCTCCCCAAGCGGTCCATCAGCAAGGAACGCGAGTTCTTTCACCGTTTTGATCCCCAGGCAATCAGTTCGGCCTGAATCGGGCCGACTTCAAGGATGACGCATTGAGCACGGACGCCGCCAATTACCCCGTTTCGCGCTGGTATTTGCGACCGGCGGCCGGCCGGTTGGCCGCGTGGTTGACCGCCACGCGGATCCGTCCGGTGCATCTTACCGCATGTGGGCTGTTGTCGGCCGCGGCCGCGGCGGTAGTGTTGATAGGACGGCCCGAGATGATGCCGCTGGCCGCCGTGTTCGTGCTGGGCTGGTGGTTCTTCGATCGGGCCGACGGACAACTCGCCCGGCGGCAGAACACGGTCTCGGCCTGGGGGGCCTGGCTCGACGGGAACGTCGACGAGCTGGCCGACGTCGGATTGCACGTGGCCGTCGGTTCCGTATTGGCCGTGCAAACCGCAGCCTCTTGGCCTTGGTGGCTGCTCGTTGCGTTCTTGGGCGGGAAGTACCTGTTCGTGCACGGCCTGACGACGGAAGAACACGCAAATGGAGAAGAGGAACCCGTACTTTGCGAACCGCACCCCCGTCCCCTCTTTCTCAGCGGCAAAGCGGCGGGTTGGCTGCGCCGCCTATATCACCTGCCGGGCAATGCCGACGTACGGGCGCATTTACTGGTGTTGGCGCTGGCGACCGGCTACCTGGCGGCCGAGTTGGCGTTGGTGGCGATCTACTACAACGTGCGTTGGCTCGTCCGCTACGTGCTGGTTGCCCGGCGTTTGGGAGGGACCCGATGAACGGCCGTCCCTCGATCACCGCGGCGATCATTGCACTCGACGAAGAGCGCAACCTGGCCGAGTTGCTGCCCCGGCTCGATTGGGTCGACGAGATCGTGGTGATCGACGGCGGCTCGCGGGACGATACGGTTCGGGTCGCACGGTCTTACGGTTGTCGGGTGGAATCGAGGCGGCTGGACACGTTCGCCGAGCAACGGAACTTCGCGTTGCGACGGGCGCGCGGCGACTGGGTGTTCTCGATCGACGCGGACGAAGGGCCCACGCCCCGCCTGGCGGCCGAGATCCGCCGCCGCATCGCGTCCGATCGCGTGAATGCCTATCGCGTGCCCATCCGCAGCACGATCTTCGGCCGGCCGTTGCGACGCAGCGGTACGCAGGACGACTGCCCGGTGCGGCTGTTCCGCCGAGAGGCCGCTCGCTGGGTCGGCGACGTCCACGAGGTTCTGCAGGTCCGCGGGCGGATCGGCCGGCTGGAGAACCGGCTTCTGCATCGGACGTTGCCCGACCTGGAGAGCTTCCTGGCGAAGATGCACCGCTACACGGTTTTGGAAGCGAACGCCCGAGCGGCGATGGGCAGGCCGCCGCGTTGGCGCGACCGCTGGCTGGCCCCGCCGCGGGAAATCTTCCGGCGGCTGGTCTGGAAACAGGGTTTTTTCGACGGCCCGGCCGGCTGGGCGTTTTGTCTGCTGAGCGGCCTGTCGGAGTGGGTTTTGGCGGGAGAGCATCGGCGCGTTTGGAGCGAGGCGTTCGCAGGCGCGATTGCGAGCGAACGTGAGCGGCAATCCGCATGTCTGAAAAGGATCGGGACCGAGGAAACGCCCAGGGGTTGCACCCCCTGGGGTCGAGAGGCGAATCGGCCGGAGACCCCGGGGAGTGCAATCCCCGGGCGTTGCAGGCAAGTGATGGAGCGTTCGCAATTCGAATCGGCGGAACACTCGTGATTTGCAATCGGCAACACACTTTCGTCGACCGCCGCACAAACTGACGTATGTCAATATCATTATGGACACTCAACACCCCCTACTGCCGCTGATCCTCGATGACGTCCCGCCGGGGCTTGTTCGGGCGCTGGCGCAGGAGGGTGTGCCGTTTCGCAAGCGCACAACGGCCGACTCGGAAGGCCGGTTCGTGCTGTTCGATTCCCGCAGGGGCCCCTGTCGCTCGCTCAGTCGCGGTCAGGTGGCGATCGACGTCGATGCACTCCGCGACGGTTCACGGCCCGACCCCATGGAAGCCCTGATGGACGAGCGATCGGCGCGCCACCAGTGGCAAATTGCCGGGCTGAGGGTTTCCGAGGAGATCGCCACGGTCGACCGCCGGGAATTGCGGCGGCAGATCCTCGGGCGGCTCCGCGAGCGGCTCGAGGAAGTCGGCGGGATCTGGCTCTGCGTGGGGGCTTTTCCCTTTCCCTATCGAAGCGCCGTGAATTTCCGCATCGATTACGATCAATACGACGCAGAGGATTTCGACGCCACCTTGGACGCCGTCGCGGGAGAGGAATCGGCCACGAGCCATTTCGTCAACGCGGCCGCTTATCTGGGACACGACGCGGCGCTGGGCCGGCTCCGCGGACTCGACGTCGGCTCGCACGGCTTTCGGCATCACACCTACGCGACCGAGACCGAGAATCTCGACAACGTCCGCCGCGGGATCAAGACGCTCGAAGCGTTGGGATTCGAGCCGTCCGGGTTCGCCGCGCCGGGGGGCCGATTCAATCGCGCGTTGCTGGCGGCGCTGGAGGCATTGGGAGTCGGTCACAGTTCCGAGTTCGGCCTGGCCTACGACGACCTGCCGTTTTTCCCCCACGGCAGCAACGTCCTGCAAATCCCCATCCATCCGGTCAGCTTGGGCATCTTCCTGGAAACCGTGCCCGCCGAAGGATCACAACATGCGGCGATCCAACAGGCCGTCCGGGCGGCGATCGACCACTTTCGGCAGACCGCGCGGAGCAAGTATCGCGCGGGCGAGCCGGTCTTTTTCTACGGGCATCCGACCGGCCGGCTGGGACGCTATCCGCAGGTGCTGCGGGCGTTCTTCGACACGGCCAACGAGTTCGGCGCGGCCTGGAAGACCACGCTCAGCGAGTTTGCCCGATGGTGGCGGACTCGGGCGAGCGTGCGGTTGAGCGTCTGTCGGCAAGGCGAGCAGTTCGCGGTCACGGTGGCCGAGAAGCCGAACGAGTACCGCGTGGCGATCGAATACTGGCACGGCCGGCACGTTGCCCGCATGCCGCTGGTCGGCCCGGTGGTACGGTTTTCGCCGTCGGCGTTGGCCTACGAGAACCGGGGCGTTCGGCCCGACGTTCAGCCGGTGCGTATCGATCCGGCGGAAGGACTCCGCGGCCGGATTCGGCGATGGATCGATTGGGAACGAGAAACCCCCATCGAGGAGATTGGAAAGGGCTCTTGGCGCAACTGGGCCAAGCGTGCCCTGCGACGATTGCGCCCTTAGCCGCTTGCGGATTGGCAGCCCATGACCGAGATCCACTCGAAGCATACCGAACGAACCGAACGCGGCGCGTTGCCCTGCCCGCGGCGTCCGTCTTCCCGTTCGATCGCCGTATTGCTGGCCGGCAAGCTCACCGCGATGGAAGCGCCCGGCGGCGGCGAGATCCAGATGTTGGCGCTGGCCCGGATGTTGCCGTCGTCGTCGGTCGAGGCGCGGTTGTGGCGCCCGTGGGAAGAAACGCTCGCCGGCGCCGACTGCCTGCACCTTTTCGGCAGCCTGCCGGAGCACTTGCCGGTGGTCGAGGCCGCCCGGCGAAGGAACGTGCCGGTGGTGCTCTCGACGATCACCTGGTTCGATTTGGCCAACTGTCTGCGCGAGCCGGGACCGATACTCAGGCGGTTGGCGGCCTGCACGAAATTCCTCATCCGGGCGGCCTGTCCGCAATTGCCCTCGTGGCGGCGGCGGCTTTATCACGCGGCCGATCTTCTGCTGCCGAACTCCAATGCCGAGGCGCAACAGCTCGTGCGCTACTTCGGCGTTCCGCTGGAGCGGATCCAGATCGTGCAGAACGGGGCCGACTGTCGGTTCGCCCGGGCCGACGCCGAGCCCTTCGCCCGACGCGTCGGCACGCGCGATTTCGTGCTCTATCCCGGACGGATCGAGCCCCGCAAGAACCAGCTCGGTTTCCTAAAGGCCATGCGCGGCGCCGGCGTGCCGATCGTCATCCTCGGCGACGCGGTGCCGGGCTACGGGTGGTATCTGGCCAAATGCCGCGAAGTGGCCGACCATCACGTGCGCTTCGTGCCTCGCATCGATCACGACGATCCCCTGATGGCCAGCGCGTACGCCGCCTGTGGCTGTCTGGCGTTGGCCAGTTGGTTCGAGACGCCGGGGCTGGTCGCGCTGGAGGCCGGCATGTCCGGCACGCCGCTGGTCCTGCCCGAGGGCGGCTCGGCGGGTGAGTACTTCGGACCGCTGGCCGCGTACGTCAAACCGAACGACCCATCGGGCATCCGCCGCGCCGTTCTGGCCGCGCTTGCCCGGGGACGTAGCGAGCAACTCGCCCGAATCGTCCGCGAGAACTACTCCTGGCAGGCCGCCGCCCAAGTCACGCGAGAGGCCTATGAAAAGGTCATCCGAAACCGAAACGCGACCGTTTAGCGGGCGGGCTTGCCCGCCGCGTTGTCGTATGCCACGGCTGCGAAAGCAGCCGCTGGGGCGATACCGCTACGTCCGCCTGCGTTGGCGGGTGGCCTTTGCGGTCATCGACTTCGTCGGATCGGCCGTCTTCGCGTTGGCAGCGGCGGTCAGGCGCTTGCTGGGCGGGCGAGAACGGGCCACGCGACGAGATCCAAGAACCATTCTCCTGGTGCAGCTCGACCACCTGGGCGATTCGATCATCACCACGTCGATCCTGCCGGCCTTGCGCAGCCGTTATCCCGAGGCCTCGATCGAGGTGTTGGCCGGGGCGTGGAACCGGGAAGTGTTCGAGGCGTGCCCGGAAGTGGATCGGGTGTACGTCTCGCAAGTCAACCGGTTCGCGCGAGGAGGTCTGAGGCGGATCGCCTGGATCCCGGCGACGTTCTGGTGGGGGCTGCGGCTGCGACTGCGGCGCAAGGTGGATCTGGGGATCGACGTCCGGGGCGAATTTCCGCTGGCACTGATCCTGTGGCTTTGCGGGGCGCGGCGTCGCGTCGGCTGGGACTGCGGCGGTGGCGGATTCCTGCTGACCGACCGAGCGGATTTCGTGCGGGGCCGGCCCGAGGTCCTCTCGCGCTGGGCCCTGCTGGAGCAGTTGGGCATTCGGCGGCCGGAAGAGTTTGACGCCTGGCAGCCGAGGTTTCCGCGTCGGCTCCCAGAAACAGCCGCAAGAAGCCGTGCCGGGGTGCCGCTCGTCGTGTTGCACGTGGGCGCCGGGACCGAAGCCAAGCAGTGGCCGGCATCGCATTGGCGGGAACTCCTGGGACGGATTCTCGTCGGCCGCGATGCCCGGGTCGTGTTGGTCGGCGGCAAAAAGGATCGAAGCATCGCCCGGCGGATCCTCGGCGGCCGGCGGTGGCCCGGCGTGGTCGATCAAACCGGCCGGCTCTCGATCGCCGAGCTGGCCGGGCTGTTGGAGCGGGCCGACGTGCTGGTCGGCGCGGACTCCGGCCCGGCCCACCTGGCCGCCGCGGTGGATACGCCGGTGGTCGTCCTGTTCAGCGGCACCAACGATCCGCGTCAGTGGCAGCCCTGCGGCCGGCAAGTCGTGGTCGTCCGCCACGAGGTCGACTGCTCGCCCTGTCATCGCGAGCGGTGCCCGGTGTCCGGCCATCCGTGCATGAGCCGTCTCGATCCCGAGCGGGTGGCGGCCGAGGTGGAGAGAGTTTTGCGTAGCAATTCCTGCGCGCGTGCGCGCATGTTTGACGCAACAAGTCGTGAAAACACCGTTTAGCGGGCGGGCTTGCCCGCCGTTTGGTTCCGGCCGTCGGCCGCGTTGGGTTCTCGAGGTTCTCGGGAGGCGACCCCGCCGAACGCAGTCGGCGGGCGTTGGGACGGATCGAGGAAGTGAGCATGTTGTCTGTTCGAAGTAGTCCGCGTCGGAAAGGAATCCGGACATGATTGCCCCCATTCGTGAAACGCAGCGAGTTCGCCGGACGCCGACGTTGCGTCGCGCCCATCGCTTACTGGTTTCGACCCTATTGCCGAAATCATCGCACGCCGCCGACAAGGCCCCACCCATACCCCGATGGCAAGCCTGGCTATTCACCCTCTGGGTCGCAGCCGTCTCAGCCACCTACCTCGCCCACATGCTCCGCCTCTTCTAAACACCACGAATCAACCACAACCCACTACCCACCTCCCACCTCCCCATGCTCCCCTCCCTCCTCTCCCTGCTCGCCTTCTGCTGCCTGGCCATGGCGTCATTCGGGCTGGGGCGGCCGATCGTGCGAGGACTCGGCGTGGGCGCGGAGGACCGGCTGTCGGCTGCCGTGTGGAGCATTGCAGTCGGGTCGATCGCCGCGGGCATGTTGCTGGTAGGGCTCGGCCTGCTCGGCGCGCTCTACGTCTCGGTGATCGGGGCGATGACCATGGCCGCCTGTTTCTGGGGCCTGGGGGAAACCCTCCGCGGCTTCCTGGCGGCCGGTGACGAGGCCCTGCTGAAGCTGGATGGTTCGCCTGAAGAGCCCGACACGCCTGTGACCCCTTGGGCTTTGCCGGCTCGATGGCTTTCCGGCGGCATTCTCCTTCTTGCCGGCGTGGCGTGCCTGGGTTCGCTGCTGAGCGCCTTGGCCCCGCCGACCGCCGGCGACGCGCTGTGCTACCACCTGGAACTGCCCAAGCGATTCCTGGCCGAACACCGGCTGGTCGATTTGCCTTATCACGACAACGCCACGTTCCCGTTGCTGGCCGAGATGTGGTACCTCTGGGCGCTGGCGATCGAGGGCGGCGTCTGTGCGCAGCTTGTGCATTGGGGTTTGGGGGTCCTGCTGGCGCTGGCCACCGTGGTGCTGGCCACACCGATCCTCGGCCGCCGTTGGGCGTGGGTCGCCGGTGCGGTGGTCGTGTTGACCCCGGGCATCAACAACCAGATGACCGCCCCGATGAACGACGTCGCCTTGGCCGCCATGACGACGCTCGCTTTGGCGGCATGGTGGCAGGCGGTGGTGGCTCAGCGCGGCCGCCGCTGGTTCGTCTTGGCCGGCCTGGCTGCCGGAGCGGCGTTGGGCACCAAACACCTCGCCCTGGTCTTCGCCGCCGCCTGGGCCGCCACCTGGATCGGTACCGTGCTCCGCCGCGACCGGCAACGCCGCTTATTGTTGCAGGGAGCCGCCGTGGTGGCCGTCGTGGCGCTGAGCGTCGGAGGGATTTGGTATCTGCGGGCCGCCTGGTATCGCGGCAATCCGGTGTTCCCGTTCCTCAGCGAGGTCTTCCGCACGGGGGATATCGCGGAGGTCCCACGGCTGGAAACACTGCCGGCGAGCAAATCGCCGCTGGGCCGCGACCCGGTGCAGTTGGCCGTCGCCCCATGGCAAGTCACCATGCACCCGGAGCGTTTCGGCGGCCGGGGACACCAGTTGGGCGTGCTTCTGCTGGCGGCGCTGCCCGGCTTGTGGTTTTGCCGACGATTGCGAGGATTGGGCATCTTGCTGGGGGTGGCCGCGGCGTACGGCGTCCTCTGGTTCATGCTCCGGCAGAACGTGCGTTTTCTGTATCCGGCCGTGCCGCCGTTGTGCGTGGCGGCCGTGTGGGTCTGGATCGAGATGCGCCGTTTTCCCGCGTCGGCGCGCCGCGTTGCCGCCGCTTCCTTCACCGTCGTGCTGATCGCGATGGCGGCCGTTCCTCTGGTTCGCGCGCGAAAACACCTGGCCGTGGCCGTCGGCATCGAAGACCGCGAGCACTACCTGGTGCGCGAAGAGCCGACCTATCGGGCCGCCGCCGTGGCCAACGTCCTGCTGGGCCCGGACGACCATATCCTCAGCCAGGACTATCGGGCGTTCTACTTCGACCGCCGCGTCACCCGGGAGAACGTCTACCGCCGCCGCACCCGTTATGACGAGGATGTGTGCGAGCCTTTGGAATTGGGCCACCGGTTGCGCCGCGCGGGTTTCACGCATCTGCTGCTGGCCGAAACGGTCGCCGGCGAGGGCATTCAGTACGACAGCACCTTGAGCCGGCTGGCCGACGCCCAACTGTCCACCCGGGCGACCGACGACCTCTGCAAGCTCACCGAATACCTTTTCGAAGACTCCGACGGGGCCGTCCGCCGCTATCGGCTGGTGGAACTTCGTTGAGGTGTGGGTAGAATTGGCTTTATGCCCACCGACCCTCCACGTATCGCCCGGGAAAAACGGACCATCCGCGTGATGGCGGGCATCTACTGTCGCGGCCATCACGCGACGAAGGGCGAACTCTGCGCCGAGTGCCGCGAGCTTCTCGACTACGCCTACTGCCGATTGGACCGCTGCCCGTACGGCGGCGAGAAACCCACGTGCGGCAAGTGTCCGATCCACTGCTACAAGCCGGCCATGAAAACGAAAGCCAAGGCGGTGATGCGTTACGCCGGGCCCCGGCTGATGTTCCGGCATCCGATCCTCACGCTCCGCCACTGGCTCGACGAGCGCCGCCGGACGCGCGAAAGACCCGGGAAATCGCGCGAGTCGTGAGTGAAAGCTGCACCCCAGCCCCCAATTCCCAGTCCCGAGCCCCCAATCCCGAGTCCTGGCCGCATCCCGAGGACTTGTCCACCCGCCGCCGACATGTTACACCTCAGACTGCAAGCAGCGAGTGGAAAATGGGGACTGGCTCCGAGCCGCCCACGGTCTGAAAGTCGCCGAGAAGTGCTGCCGGCTCGGTGCCTGTCCCCTTTTTCCACGGGGTCCAAGAATCACTGCCTGAAAATGGGGACAGGCAACGACGGCCACTCGAGGAGGACGTTCCATGGCGAAGACGATTGCCCTGTTGGGTGCCCTGGATACCAAGGGCACGGAGTACGGTTTCGTGAAGCAGTGCATCGAAGCCCGCGGCCACCGCACGCTGCTGATCGACGTGGGCGTCTTGGGGCCGCCGCGGATCGAGCCCGACGTGTCGCGGGAGGAGGTTGCCAAAGCGGCCGGCGCCGACGCCGGGACGCTCGCCCGGAATAAGGACCGCGGCGAGGCCGTCGCGGCCATGAGCCGGGGCGCGGCCGAACTGGTGCCGAAGCTCTACGCCGAAGGAAAGTTCGACGGGATCCTCGCGCTGGGCGGCGGGGGCGGGACCTCGGTCGCCTGCGCCGCCATGCGGACCCTCCCGCTGGGCGTGCCCAAGGTGATGGTCTCCACGGTGGCCGGGACCGACGTCTCCGGATACGTGGGCGTGAAGGACATCGTGATGGTGCCCAGTATCGTCGACGTGGCCGGCGTGAACCGCATCAGCCGCGAGATTTTCGCCAGAGCGGCCGGCGCCATCTGCGGCATGCTGGAAACGGACGTGCCGCCCGGCGAAGACAGGCCGCTGGTGGTCGCCTCGATGTTCGGCAACACCACGCCCTGCGTCGAGGCCGCCATGGCGATCATTGAACAGGCCGGGTACGAGGTGCTCGTCTTCCACGCCACCGGAACCGGCGGCCGAGCCATGGAGAGCCTGATCGAAGCCGGGTTGATCGCCGGCGTGCTCGACGTGACCACGACCGAATGGGCCGACGAACTGGTCGGCGGCGTGCTTTCGGCCGGCCCGAACCGCCTGGAAGCGGCCGCCCGATGCGGCGTGCCGGCCATCGTCACCCCGGCCTGTCTCGACATGGTCAACTTCTGGGCGCCGGAGACCGTGCCGGAGAAGTTCAAGGACCGGAAGTTCTATCCCCACAATCCCAACATCACGCTGATGCGGACCACGCCCGAGGAATGCCGCCAACTTGGACGGATCATGGCCGAGAAGCTCAACCTCAGCACGGCCCCGGTGGCGGTGCTGGTTCCGCTTCGCGGACTGAGCATGATCGATGCCGAGGGCGAATCGTTCTGGTGGCCGGAAGCCGACCGGGCCCTGCTCGACGCCCTGAAGGAAAACATCCGCGACGACATCCCGGTGGTCGAGATCGACTGCAACGTCAACGACCCCGAGTTCGCCCAAGCGTGTGCCGAGAGACTGCTGAGAATGATGAATTATGAATGATGAATTATGAATTATGAATTATGAATGCCGCTTGCGGCTTCGCAAAGACCAGACCACCTAGAACTCAAAACCAACAACCTCCCATCCACGGAGCCCGCCATGCCCGAATCAAGAACCGAAATCCTCAAGCGTTTCCGTCAGAAACTCGCCGAAGGCCGACCGATCATCGGGGGCGGTGCCGGGACGGGCATCAGTGCGAAGTTCGAAGAGGCCGGCGGCATCGACCTGATCGTGATCTACAACTCCGGCCGCTTCCGCATGGCCGGACACGGGTCGCTGGCCGGACTGATGCCCTACGGCGACGCCAACGCCATCGTGCTGGAGATGGCCGCCGAGGTGCTGCCCGTGGCCCGAAAGACGCCCGTGCTGGCCGGCGTCTGCGGCACCGATCCGATGCGGATGATGGACCGCTTCTTGAAGCAGATCCAGGACGTGGGATTCGCCGGCGTGCAGAACTTCCCGACCGTCGGGCTGCTCGACGGCACGTTCCGCGTCAACCTGGAGGAGACCAACTTCGGCTACGACAAAGAGGTCGAGATGATCCGCCTGGCCCGGCGGATGGAGCTGTTGACCACGCCCTACGTCTTCGACGCCGACACCTCGCGCCGGATGGCCGAGGCCGGCGCCGATATCCTGGTGGCCCACATGGGCCTGACCACCTCGGGCTCGATCGGCGCGCAGACGGCCAAGAC
>Ga0307379_10005224_pt1 | contig 18216 bp, 14 predicted proteins | sample UN2MG_FD_202237 | JGI IMG/M metagenome (GOLD analysis project Ga0307379, IMG submission 202237) | Soil microbial communities from Risofladan, Vaasa, Finland - UN-2 | ecosystem: Environmental > Terrestrial > Soil > Coastal area > Acid sulfate soil | place: Finland: Risofladan, Vaasa | collected... | reverse complement strand
GGCGCAACCCGGGCCCCGCGACCGGGCCGGCCATACGGGCCGGCAGCCGCAGGGGCCGGGACGCTGCAACTGCGGCCGATATGTTAGGCCCCTCCGCTCCGCTATCTGGTGGGGCCCTTGTCCCGGCCAATAATCCGAGCAGGAGGCCACTTCAGGCCGCCTCCTGCGCCGACATCGAGTACGCGCGCACCCCTTGCTCCACGCGCTGCCGCAGACCCCTCACTCCTTGCAGGATGCGGTCCGCGATCTCGTCAGCACAGACCACGATGATCAGGCTGTTGTGATCATCGCTGCGGTAGGCGCGGCGACCCGGGCGCTCCACCTCGCGCGCAACCGCCACGCCGTCGAGACGCGCATAGTCGAGCACTGCAATCTGGCGATGCAACAGGCCGATCACCTCCGCCTCATGCCGCCGCTCGAATATGACGTGCACGACCTTCAATCGCGCGCTCTTCGCTGCGTCATTTCTCTAGTCACAGCATAGCTCCTGCCCCGCGCGCTGTCAAGGGTGGGGGCGGCCGCCGCTGGGCGCCGGTCGGCTCCAGCCCCACCCACACCTCATGTTCGTGTTGGCGCAGTGCGGCCAGATATGCCTCGAACTGCGCAAACCCCGTGCCGTCTTGGGTCGCCCGTAGTCCACCCACCGCTTGCTGATATCAATCCCCACTACTACTGCCCGCTCCCGATCCGGCACCGCTTGACGATTCCTCCGCGCTTGCTGCATACTGCTCTGTAGTTAGGTCCGCCCTTGGAAGTTGTGTTAACCAACGTTTCCCCAAGCAGGACCTAACCTGCTCTTATCCCTCGCCATTATGGGAACAGGCGCTGCACCTGTGTCCGAACCCAACGAGACTGCACCGAGCCCGGACTCCGCCGCGCGGTTGCGCACCGACCTCACGCTCGTCCTGGTGTCGTGGGGGGTCTTCGGTGCGTGCTGGTTCAACGCGGTGCAGGGCGCGCCCTACACCGCCTTTGCGGTGCGCCTGGGCGCGAGCCCACTGGTGCTGGGCTTTCTGTCGGCGGCCGCGGTGTTGGGGGTGATGGGGCAAGTTGCGTCATCATACTTCATCGAGCGCACCGGCCGTCGCAAGCTCATATTCCTGACCGCCGGCTTGCTCCAGCGTCCGCTGTGGATCCTGGTCGGGGCGCTGCCGTTCCTGATTCCCGCCGGCCATGGCGTCTGGAGACTGTGGGGGCTGCTGTGCTTGACGTTGCTGTCCTCGACCTTGGGCTCGATAGGCAGCCCCGCCTGGGTCAGCTGGATGGCGCATGTAATCCCCCAGCGCCTCCGCGCGCGCTTCTTCGGCGCCCGGTTCCGCCTCGCCACCGTTAGCGGCATGATCACCGCCCTGGTGGCGGGCAGGGTGCTGGACTGGAACAGCTCCTACGCCACCTTTTTCGCCGTCTTCGGCTTCGCGGCGGTCATGGGCACGATTGACATCGCCATGTTCTTGTTCGTCCCCCGTCGCTACGAGGCGCGCCCCTCGCGGCCGACGCCGCTGCTCACCATCTTGACCGTGCCCTGGCGCGACCCGGCTTTCCGCCGCTATCTCTATTATGCGGGCTCGAGCGCCGCCAGCTACGCCATTATGGGGCAGTTCCTGACCCTCTACCTGCTGGAACGGGTCGGGCTGGGCAAGTTCTATACCAATCTCTACCTGCTGGTGATCCCGCTGCTGCTGGCGGCGGTGCTGGGGACCGCCATCGGACGCCAGATCAGCTACTATGGCAACCGGCCGGTGCTGACGGTTGCGACCTTGCTCGCCATCCCCTTGCCGCTGATGTTCGGCGGGGCCGGGCACGACAGCCACTTGCTGCTCACCGCCGCCGCCGTGCTCGCGGGAGTGGTGACTGGGGTCGTGGGCGTCACCGAGGTCAACTTACTGTTCGCCATGACGCCCGAGACCAAGCGCAGCGCCTACCTGGCAGGGGTCGCCCTGGTCGCGGGGCTGGTGGGAGCGGCGGCGCCGATCGTGGGCGGCGTGATCGCGCAGTCGCTGGCGGGTTGGCAGACGACCATCGGCGGGTTTAAGGTCGTGAACCTGCACGTGGTGTTCCTGGTCTCAACCGTCATGCGGGTGATCCACCTTGCCGTATTCGTGCCGCAGCTGCCGGAGCCCGCCGCACGTCCCCCCCGGGAGCTGGTGGCGAACGCCTTGCGGGGTTCCATGGAGGCGGCGGGCGATGCGATGCGACGGCTCCGACGCCGCTGAACCTGGAGGCCGCAGTGACACATCAATTCACCGTCTCGACGCGCGCCCGCGCGCAGCTGGTGGAGATCACCGAACAGGTCGCGTCCGCGGTGCGCGAATCCGGCGCCGCCAGCGGGGTTGTGCACGTGTTCGTCCCCCACACGACCGCGGGCATCACCATCAACGAGAACGCCGACCCCGCGGTGGGGGCGGACCTGCTGGCGGCGCTGGAGCGCATGGCGCCTGACGGTGCGCGCTACAGCCACGGCGAGGGCAACTCCCCGGCCCACGTCAAAGCGAGCCTGATGGGGTGCTGTCAGACCGTGCTGTTTCAAGACCGCGCGCTCGTGCTCGGCGCCTGGCAGGGGATCTACCTGTGCGAGTTCGACGGCCCGCGCACCCGCCGCGTGGCGGTCAATATTCACGCGGATGCGGGCTAGAACCTGCAGCCGGTGATCCGGTGGAAATCCGCAGGGAAAGAGGCGCTCAATGGAGCTGGTGGGCAATCCGAAGATGTGCTATGGCTGCGGCACCGACAACCCGGTCGGGCTGCGGCTGCAGTTGTCGTGGGGAAACGGTGAGTGCCGCGCGCGCCTCCACGTCCGGCCGGAGCTGACGGGCTGGCTGGACTACATGCACGGCGGGGTGCTGGCGGCGGCGCTGGATGAGATGATGGGTAAGATCGTGTGGAAGAACGGCCTGCCGGCGATGACGGGGCGGCTGACGGTGCGCTATCTCCAGGCGGTGCCGGTGGAGGCGACCCTCGACCTGCGCGGGCGCATAGTCAAGACCGGCGCGCGCATCATCCGCACCACCGCCGAGGCGCGCCTGCCCGACGGTGCCGTCGTCGCCGACGCGGAGGCGCTGTATATTCGCGTCAACCCGGGGGAAAACGCGAAGCTTGCGGCCGACGAGCCGGTCCCGGCCTGACCCGCCGCCACCGACGGCGGGGCGCTGCCGGTTGGCCGAGACTGCTGCCACGCGCGGCGCTTGTCGGCCGTTTGACGCTCCATCAGGCGGCTGATAGAATGACCCCATGAGGCTGCTCCACCTCGCTGACCTCCACCTCGGCACCGAGAACTACGGCCGCCCCGACCCCCGCACCGGCCTTAACTCGCGGTTGCTCGACTTCCTGCGCTGCTTCGACACGGCGGTGGAGTGCGCGCTCGAGCGCAAGGCGGACCTGGTGCTCTTCGTCGGCGATGCCTACCGCAGCCGCGAGCCCAACCCCACCCATCAGCGCGAGTTCGCCCGGCGCATTCACCGGCTGGCGAGCCAGGGCGTCGCCGTGCTGCTGCTGGCGGGCAACCATGACCTGCCGGCGCTGCCCGCCAAGGCGAGCTCGCTCGACGTGTTCTCGGCGCTGGAGGTGCCGGGGGTGACGGTCGTGCGCCAGCCGCAAGTGCTGGATGTCGAGACCCGGTCGGGAGTCGTGCGCTGCGCTTGCTTTCCGGCACTGCCCCGGGCGGCGCTGCTGGAGGACGACGATCGGCGGCTAGATGCTGATGCGCTGCGCCGCGCGCTGTCGCGCCGGTTGACCCGCAAGCTGGAAGAACTGGCACAGGCCGCGGGCGAGTTCTCGCCGATGATCCTGGCCGCGCATGTCGGGGTTGAAGGGGCGATGATCGGCTCCGAGATCAACCTCGTCAGCGGAGCCGAGCCCCTGGCGCCGCTGGCGGCGGTGGCGGATCGGAGATACGCCTATGTCGCGCTCGGTCACGTTCATCGCTTCCAGGAGATGCGCACCGCGGCCCCGCCGGTGGTCTATTGCGGCAGCCCGGAGCGGGTGGATTTCGGGGAGGAGGGGCAGGAGAAGGGCTTCGTCGTCGTTGACATCGAGGACGGCGGGACCGCTTACGAGTTCGTGCGCACCCCGGCGCGGCGGTTCGTGACGATTGACGTCGCGGTGACCGGCGCCGACGCCACCGCCGAGGTCGAGGCAGCGGTGGCGCGCGCCGACATCGCGGACGCGGTGGTGCGCCTGCGGGTGAGCATGGAGCAGAACCAGCCGCTGGACGACGACCGCCTGCGCGCCGCTGTGCAAGCGGCGTCTCTGGCGCTGCCCATCAGCAAGCACGTGCGCGAGGCGGCGGCGCCGCGCGCCCCCGGGTTGGCGGAGCGCATGACCGACCCGCTGGCGGCGCTGGACGAATACCTCAAGCTGCGACAGGTCTCGGCGGCCCGCGGACCGGCGCTGCGCGCCAAGGCCGAGGCCCTGCTGGCTGCCCTGCGCCACGAGACCGAGGCGGTGTTCGCGCCCGCCGAGCAGGAACCGCCAGCCCCCACGGACGGCTCAAACCCATGATCCCAGTGCGGCTTTTCCTGCGCAACTTCATGTCCTACGGGGAGCCGGGCGAGGAGCTCGACTTCGGGTTCCACACCGCGTGCCTGTGCGGGGACAACGGCAACGGCAAGTCGGCCCTGCTCGACGCCATGACCTGGGCGCTGTGGGGGCGGGCGCCGCGCCTGGAGGGAGCGCGCTCCAAGGACGAGGAGATCATCCGCCGCGCGGACGGCGTCAACGAGGCGCTGGTCGAGTTCCAGTTCGCGGCCGACGGCGAGCGCTACCGCGTCCTGCGGCGGCTGCGGCGCGACCGCGGTCAGACCCTGGAGCTCTACCTCGCCGACGGCGAGTCGTGGCGGCCCCTCACCGGCGCGACCAAGACCGATACCGAGGGCGTGATCCAATCGCTGCTGGGGCTGGACTACCACACCTTTGTCATGTCCTCGTTTCTGTTCCAGGGCAAGGCGGACAGCTTCACGCGGGCGCGGCCCGGCGAGCGCAAGGACGTGCTGGGGCGAATCCTGCGGCTCGACCTTTACGACGAGCTGGCGAAGCGCGCGCGGGACGCGGGGCGCGAGTGCGAGGGCCGCTCGCGGCAGTTGGGCGACGAGATCGCGCGCCTCCAGGCGCAGGCCGAACGCGAGCAGGAGCTGGAGGGGAAAGCGCGGGAGACCGAGGCGGCGCTGGGGGACTCCGAGCAGGAGCTGGCCCGGTGCGAGTCGGCGCTGGAGCAGGCGCGGGCGTGCCAGGCCGCCGCCGATGGCGCGGTGGCCGAGCTGCGGCGGGCGGACACGGCGCTCAAGCAGGCGGCGGCGCAGGTCGAGTCGCTGTCACGCCAGCACCAGGACTTCGCCCGGCGGGTGGCCGCGCATCGGGCGGCGCTGGCGCAGGAGCAGGAGGCGCGGGCGGCGGTGGCGCGGCTGGAGCAGGTGCGCCGCCGGGACGAAGACTTGAGCGCGCGGCGCGAGCGGGCGGCGGCGGTGGAGATGGCGCGCCATCAGGCCGCGGCGGCGATTCGGGCGGAGCAGGCGCGGCTGGAGACGCAACTGGCCGCGGTCGAGGCCTCCGCCGAGGAATCACGGGCGACCGCGGGGCAGGCCGAGGCGCTGGCCCGCCAGGCGCAGGAGATCGAGGGCGAGATCCGCGCTTGCCGGGAGGCGGAGGCGGCGCTGGCATCGTGCCGGGAAGAGGCGCAGCGGCTGCGCGCCGCGGCGGCGGCGGACGAGCAGACGGGTAAGTCGCTGCGGGCGGAGCTGGACGAGGCGGCGGCGCGCATGGAGGCGCTGGCGAAGGCTTCCGCCCGCTGCCCCCTGTGCGAGCAGGAGCTGGGGGAGGAACTGCGGCGGCGGCTGCTGGAACAGGCGCGGGCGCTGTCGCACCGCGAAGAGTCGTCGCTGGCGGAGCTGAAGCGCGCGCGCGACGAGACGGCCGGTCTGCTGGAGCGGATGGAGGCGAAGATGCGCGCCCTCCAGCCGTACATCGCACGGGCGGGTGAGTTGCAGAAGCGGCTGGGGCAGGTGCAGCGGCAGCGCGAAGAGGCGCGCGCGGCAGCGGTCAGGGCGGACAACTCGGCGACGCGGGCCGCGGATCTGCGCCGAACACTGGAAGCGGGCGCGTTCGCCCCGGACGACCGCCGCCGCCTGGCGGAGGCGGAGGCGGCGCTGGCGGAAATCGCCTACGATGCCGCCGCCCACAAGCAGGCGCAGGAGGCCATCCGCGGGCTCGCCGGGTGGGAGAAGAAGCTGGGGGCTCTGGAGTCCGCGCGGGAGGCGCTGCCCGGCGACGAGGCGCATCTGGCGCAGGTCGAGGAAAGCCTCGCCCAGGCGCGGCGGCAACTGATCTGCGCCCAGGCCGAACGCGCCGACCTGGCGCAGCGCGCGGCCGATGCCAAGCCCGCCGCGGCCGCCTGCGCGCAGGCGCAGGCGCGCCTGTCGGCCGCCGCCAAGGAGCGCGACCGGCGGGTGGGCGAGCTGGCCGGTCTGCGCGCGCAGATCGCGGCCTGCGGCGCCGCGCGCCGCGAGGCGCAGGCGCGCCGGCGCGAGCGCGCCACGGCGGACAGCGACCGCGTGCTCTACAGCGAGCTGGCGGAAGCCTTCGGACGCCAGGGGGTGCAGGCGCTGGTGGTGGAGACGGTGCTGCCGCAGCTCACCGAGGATGCCAACGAACTGCTGGAGCGCATGACCGAGGGGCGCATGCAGGTCACCTTCGTCACCCAGCGCGAGCGCCCCGACGGCGACGCGGCGGAGACGCTGGACCTGCACATCAGCGATGAGCTGGGCACTCGGCGCTACGAGCTCTACAGCGGCGGCGAGGCATTTCGGGTGGACTTCGCGGTACGGGTGGCGCTGGCGCGCCTGCTGGCGCATCGGGCGGGGGCGCGGCTGCAGACGCTGGTCATAGACGAGGGCTTCGGCACCCAGGACGCGCAGGCGCGCGACCGGCTGGTGGAGTGCATCAACGCCATCCAGGGCGATTTCGAGAAGGTGCTGGTAATCACCCACATTGACGACCTCAAGGACGCCTTCCAGGACCGCATCGAGGTCACCAAGGACGAGACGGGCTCTCACCTGCGCCGGAGCGCAGGTGAGTCCGCGGGCGCGGGATGACAGATGCGGGCATTCCGGGGACAGACGACTTGATTATTGACCGGGAGCGCTGATAGTGGTACAAGTGGGCCATGCCCTGCGTCGCCCGTATCGTCGCGCCAGGGGTGGCGCATGACGTCACTCAGCGCGGCAAACCGGGACCGAGGGTGCGGAGAAAGAAGGAAGAGCTGCCTGCTGGTTAGGAAATTATGCTGTGTGTCCCCGGAATTGCCCCTGCCTCAATTGGTTGCCGATGGAGTTCTCCACGAGGAGGTCAGTGGTATGCAATGGTCACTGGGTGCCCGCGTCGCGCCAGCACTAGCGACTCTCGGGGTAGTCGGATATCTCGCGGTAAAGCGACGCGTTCCGCGGCTAGCGCTCACCTGGGCGTGGGTCTATCTAGCGATTCAGATTGGAATAGGCGTCTTCGACGGGCTGGCACGGATGCGCATGGCTAGCGTATTTGGACCCATCACAGGTCCAGCCTATGTCGATTCTTTAAGCGATTATCTCGCGTCGTTCAGCATCGTTGGGTTCAGTCTACTGCTAACTGCACCGGCGGTTCATGCCCTCCGGGATGGTTACGAGTGGCCGCAGCTTCCACAATGGCTACTTGCATTGCTCATGATACTATTGGCTACTATTGGCTGCGCAAGCCTGACTCTGCTTGCGACTAAATGCATGGTCTTCCCGCCATAACCGGCTGACGGTGGAGGGCATTCTGGGGACATACAATTCAATCAAGGAAGACCTGCTGCTGGCCAGGAGACTACGGTGTGCGTCCCCCGAATTGCCATTGCGTTTCGAGGAAGGCTCGCCGAAGACGGACCTCCGGGCCGCAACGGCGGGTGTGACCGCTTTTCGTTGGGGTGGCTGGGCGCACGCCCGGGCGCGACCTCGTAGGGGCAAGGCATGCCTTGCCCCTACATCCGCGCCCCGACCTGTCGGGGCGCCCCCAGAGTGATTCCCACTTTCCGAGGTCACACCCGCAACGGCAGAACTGACGGCTACCCACTTTGCTCGTCACGAAGGCGAGATTCTTCGCTTGTGCGGCTAGGTCGCGGAGCGACCGCCGTGGCGGCCCTCCGGGCTTAGCCACTCTGAATGACACGTCCCGGCTCCTGTCATGCAGAACGAAGCGTGCTCGCGCGACAGCGTCGGCACGCGCAGTGAAGCATCTCGCTGCGACCTGATCGGAAACTGGGTAACCGTCAAACGGCAGAATGGTTGACATGCCGCGCGGGGTGTGATACCCTTTGTCCGACGTCAGCCGAACATATCCCTTTTAAGCCGGTCCCGCGAGGTCGGCAAGGGGCGCGCATGACATATCATCCGGAGTCGAAAAGGCCTTTCCACACGTGGAGGGCCTTATTTTTTTGCGAGCCGGAGCCTCTCCCATGAGCAACCAGCCGCCCGAGATCATGGACGCCGATGACATCCGCCGCGCGCTGACCCGCATCGCGCACGAGATCATCGAGCGCAACCGCGGGGCCGAGAACCTGGTGCTGGTGGGCATTCTGACGCGCGGGGTGCCGCTGGCGCGGCGCCTGAGCGAGCTCATCGCCTCCATCGAAGGCATCCAGGTGCCGGTGGGAGCGCTCGATGTCACCCCCCATCGCGATGATCGCGACCGCGCGGCGCAGGCCGCCGACGCCACCGAGCTGCCCTTTCCGATTGACGACAAGCGGGTGGTGCTGGTGGACGAGGTGACCTACACCGGTCGTACCGTGCGCGCCGCCATGGACGCCATCATGGAGCGCGGGCGCCCCGGGGCCATCCAGCTTGCGACCCTGATTGACCGCGGGCACCGCGAGCTGCCGGTGCGCCCCGATTACGTCGGCAAGAACGTTCCCACCTCCCACCGCGAGCGCGTCACCGTGCGCCTGCGCGACCCCGACGGCGAGGAGCGCGTGTTCATCGAGAAGCGGGAGGCGTCGAGGAACCGATGAGCCAAGGTGAACGCGAAGCTGCAATTCCTTGTCGGCGGCGGGGAGGCCGCTTCGAGGGAGGCAGACCATGACCCTTGCGGGGCGGGATGTGGTGTCGGGTTTCGATCTCACCAACGGCGAGATCGAAGGCCTGTTTGCGCTTGCCGACGAGATGGCGCAGCGCGTGCGCTCGAAGCTCGACCTCGCGCGCGGCAAGCTGATGACGACGTTGTTCTACGAGCCCAGCACGCGCACGCGCCTGTCGTTCGAGGCGGCGATGCTGCGCCTGGGCGGCGATGTCATTAGCTGCGCCGACGTGTCCTCGACCTCGGTCGCCAAGGGCGAGACCCTGGCCGATACCGTGCGCATCGTCGAGAGCTACGCCGACCTCATCGCCCTGCGCCACCCGCTGGAGGGCTCGGCGCGCGTGGCCGCGGACTACGCGGCGGTGCCGGTCATCAATGCCGGCGACGGCGCCCACGAGCATCCGACGCAGATGCTGCTCGACCTCTACACCATCCGTCGCGAGAAGGGGCGCCTGGAGGGCGTGTGGGTGGCGCTGGTGGGCGACCTCAAGCATGCCCGCACCGCCCATTCGCTCGCCTACGGCCTGGCGCGCTTCGGCGCCAAGATCGCCTGCGTCGCCCCGCCCGGCCTGGAGCTGCCGCGCGACATCACCGACCGCCTGCGCGAGCGCTACAATGCCGTCACCTACGAGTATCGCAGCCTCGATGAGCTGGTGGCGGATCCGGGGCTGGTGCGGTCGAGCCAGGCCGCGGGCGGCGACGCCCAGTTGGCCCTGACCTCGAATGCCATCTCGCTCTTCGACGCGCTCTATGTGACCCGCGTCCAGCGCGAGCGTTTCGCCACCCCCGCGGAGTTCGACGCCGCGCGCAGCTCCTACGGCATCACCGCCGACATGCTGAGCCGCGCGCGCCCCGACACCCTGGTCATGCACCCGCTGCCGCGGGTGGACGAGCTGCACTATGATATTGACGCCGATCCTCGCGCCGCCTATTTCCGCCAGGCGGCCTACGGCCTGCCGGTGCGCATGGCGCTGGTGGCGGCGCTGTTGGGGGTGGCGCAGGTCAAGGTCAAGCGCGGCGACGCGCCTGAGCGCCGCCCGCCCCAACCCATCACCCGGCCCGAGGTCGCCTGCGCCAACCCGCGCTGCATCACCACCCAGGAGCGCTATCTCGCACCCGCGTTCGAGCCAGTCGGCGCCACCGGCCGCAAGCTGCGCTGTGCCTACTGCGAACGCCTCACCGTCCTCCCCGAGGGGGCGGGCGCGTGAGCTATCTCATTCGCGGCGGCAGACTGCTGGACCCTGCGAGCGGGTTGGATGCCATCGGCGATCTGCTGTTCGAAGACGGTAAGATCGTCGCCATCGGCGAGGTAACCGACAAGCGCGCCGCCGGCGCGGAAATCATCCCTGCCCCCGGCCTCATCGTCTGCCCGGGTCTGATAGATATCCACGTCCACCTGCGCGAGCCCGGCTACGAGCACAAGGAGACCATCGCTTCCGGCACCGCCGCCGCCGCCGCCGGGGGATTCGCCGCGGTGTGCGCGGAGCCCAACACGCGCCCGCCGGTGGATGCGCCTGATCGCGTCCTGGACGCCCTGGCGCGCGCGGGGCGGTCGGCGCTGGTGCGCGTCTATCCCAAGGCGTGCCTGACGGTGGGTCAGCGAGGCCGTGAGTTGGCGCCCGCCAAGGCGCTCCGGCAGGCCGGCGCGGTCGCGCTCAGCGATGACGGCGAGCCGGTGCTGGACGACCAGGTCATGCGCGCGGCGCTGCGACAGGCGGCGCAGGCCCGGCTACCGGTGACGACCCACTGCGAGGAGTCGCCGCGGTCGCGCGAGGTGCGGCCGTTCGCGCAACCCTATGCCGCTGAGGCCGACCTGGTGCGGCGCGACATCGGGTTGGTCAAAGACTGTGTGGCACAGCCGCCCTCGGCTGTGTCTCCACACCTGCACTTCTCCCATCTCAGCCTGCGCGCGTCGGTCGCCGCGCTGGCCGTAGCCAAAGCGGCGGGCCTCCCGGTCACCGCGGAGGCGACCCCTCATCACTGCCTGCTCAGCGCCGACGACATCCCGGACCGCGACCCCGCCTACAAGGTCAATCCGCCGCTGCGGTCACGGGCGGACCTGGAGGCGATCGCGGGCGCGGTGGTAGCGGGCGTGATTGACGTCATCGCCAGCGATCACGCGCCCCACGCGGCGCTGGAGAAGGCGGCGGGATGGGAGCAGGCGCCCTTCGGCGTCATCGGCCTCGAGAGCGCGCTGGCGGTGATGCTGACGGAGTTCGTCCGCTCCGGGCGCATGACGGTGATGGACCTGCTGGCGCGAATGACCTGCAACCCGGCGCGCATCCTGGGGCTGGCGGGCGGGCGGCTGGCGGTGGGCGCACCCGCCGACGTGACGCTGCTGGACCCCGACGCGGAGTGGGTCATAGACCCGCGGAAGTTCAGGTCCCAGGCGCGCAACTGCCCCTTCGCCGGGCGGCGCGTACGTGGGCGCGCGGTGGGGCTGGTGGTGGGCGGACGTGTGGTCGTGCGCGAGGGCGCGGTGCTGTTCGCCGTGGCGGGGCAGATACGGTGAAGGCGATACTGGCGCTCGAGGATGGCACCGTTTTCGAGGGTGAGAGCATCGGCGCGGCGGGGCGCGCGGTGGGCGAGGTCGTCTTCAACACCGGCATGACCGGCTACCAGGAGATGCTGACCGATCCCAGCTATCGCGGGCAGATCCTGACGCTGACCTTTCCCCTGATCGGCAACTACGGCGCCAACGCCGGCGACATGCAGTCCCACCGCCCCCAGGTCGAGGGCTTCGTCGTGCGCGAGCTGTGCGAGGCGCCCAGCAACTGGCGCTCCGAGGAGACCCTGCACCAGTTTCTGGCCAAGCACCGCGTGGCGGGCATCGCCGGGGTGGACACCCGCGCCCTGACGCGGCGCCTGCGCGAGCACGGGGTGATGATGGGCACCATCTCCACCGCGGAGACGCCCGCGGAGGCGCTCGATCGCCTGCGGCAGACCCCCGGTTACGGCGAGCTCGATTTCGTGCACGAGGTCACCACCGCCAGCCCCTATCAGTGGACGCCGGGGGCGCCCCACGGGGCGGCGCAGGCGCAGATGCCGCTGGAGCCGCGCCTGCGGGTGGCGGTGGTGGACTACGGGGTCAAGCGCAGCATCTTGCGTTTCCTCCACGACCTCGACTGCGAGGTGCTGGTGCTGCCCGCTACGGCGACCGCGGGCACCATTCTCGGCCTGGCGCCGGACGCCCTGGTGCTGTCGCCCGGTCCCGGCGATCCGGCGCGCTTGGACTACGCGGTGGACGTGCTGCGCGCGGTCATCGGCAGGCTGCCCATCCTCGGCATCTGTCTGGGGCACCAACTGCTGGGCATCGCCCTGGGCGGGCGCACCTACAAGCTCAAGTTCGGGCACCGCGGCGGCAACCATCCGGTGAAAGAAGTGACCAACGGGGGGCGGACCTATATCACGGTGCAGAACCACGGCTACGCCATCGCCGACGACAGCCTCGCCGGTACGGGCGCGGTGGTGTCGCATGTCAACCTGAATGACGGCACGGTCGAGGGGCTGGTGCACCCGGAGCTGGGGATCACCTCGGTGCAGTACCATCCCGAGGCCTCGGCCGGCCCCCAGGACAGCCGGCACCTCTTCGACGACTTCATCGGCAGCGTGCGCGCACACAAACAGAGGTAATCCGCAGAGAACCCAGCGCGGCCCCAGCGGGCCGCAACCAATCAACCACAGATTGACACAGATTCACGCAGATTCTTGGCCGCCTTCGGCGGGAACGCAGATAGCCAATTCGCGGACGATGCTGTAGGGGCAAGGCATGCCTTGCCCCTACTTGGGCGCAGACTCTTGCGCGAGAAACAAACGATTTGCGGGTTAGTGGTACAGAGGGCGCAGAGACACGCTTGTGGGTGCGATTCGCGAACCGCACCTGACCTCTCCGCGCTCTCTGTGTTGGCTGGTTCGGAACTGGATTGTGCACAGGGCTTCCGGGGATGTCATTCTGAGAGCCGCGTAGCGGCGCGAAGAATCTCGCTCTTGACATCAGTTCCGTTCGTCTTCGCGCGCAAGCAAGGCAGTTTGCTGGCGCTGAGCTGGTGCGGCTACAAGGAGGTTTCACTATGGCTAGGGCCCCATTCCAGGTGCTAGTCTTTCCATTTCGGGTAACGCGCGAGAATGCGTATGAGTACGCACTCTTCCAACGCGCCGATGCCAGCTACTGGCAAGGGATAGCTGGCGGCGGTGAAGGCGATGAGTCTGCGATTGAGGCTGCCCGACGTGAAGCATACGAGGAGGCTGGGATTCCACTGTGCGCCCCGTTCTACGAACTGGACTTTCGTGGCTGCGTGCCCGTGACCGCCTTCAGCGATCGTGACACTTGGGACGCTAGGCTATCCGTGATACCCGAGTATTGCTTCGGAGTGGAATTCGCCGGTCCCATCCACATTTCACCCGAGCATTCGGCGACGATGTGGCTGCCGTACAAGGAATGCGAGAGGCGTCTGCATTGGGACAGCAACAGGGTAGCCCTGCGAGAGCTTGATGAGAGACTGCGAGCGGCGAGACTAAATGGCCCCCTGCCGTGAGAACCAGAGAGGTCCACGTGCACAAGGGATGAGCGGCCCCTCGACTGTCAGGCCTCATGGCCGCTGAGCGCGAAGCAAGATCAGTCATCTGCGTAATCTGTGAAATCTGTGGATGATAAAGGACTATGCCCAGGGACCCTGAGCTGAAGAAGGTGATGGTGATCGGGTCGGGGCCGATCGTGATCGGCCAGGCGGCGGAGTTCGACTACGCCGGCACCCAAGCGTGTCGGGCGGCGCGCGAGGAGGGGCTGGCGGTGGTGCTGGTCAACAGCAACCCCGCCACCATCATGACCGACACCAACATCGCCGACCGCGTCTATATCGAGCCGCTGACGGTGGAGGCGGCGACGGCGATCATCGCGCGCGAGCGCCCGCAGGGCTTGCTCCCGACCCTGGGCGGGCAGACCGGCCTCAACCTTGCCACCCAGCTCGCCAAGCAGGGCGTCACCGATCGCTACGGCGTGCGCCTGCTGGGGACGCCGCTGGAGGCCATCGAGCGCGCCGAGGACCGCGACCAATTCAAGGCGACGATGGAGGCCATCGGCGAGCCGGTGCCGGAGGGCCGCATCGTCACCTCGGTCGAGCGCGCGCAGGAGTTCGCGCGCGCCATCGGCTTCCCGGTGATCGTGCGCCCCGCCTACACCCTGGGCGGCACCGGCGGCGGCATCGCGCAGGGCCGCCGCGAGTTGGCCGAGATCTGCGGCCGCGGCCTGCGCATGAGCATGATCGGCCAGCTTCTGATCGAGCGCTGCGTGCTGGGGTGGAAGGAGATCGAGTTCGAGGTCATGCGCGACGGCGCCGACAACTGCATCACCGTGTGCAGCATGGAGAACCTCGATCCCATGGGCGTGCACACCGGCGATTCCATCGTCGTCGCCCCCGCGCTGACCCTGACCGACCCCGAGTACCAGATGCTGCGCACCGCCGCCATCAAGATCATCCGCGCGCTGGGCATCGAGGGCGGGTGCAACGTCCAGTTCGCGCTGGATCCACACAGCTTCCGCTACTACGTGATCGAGGTCAATCCGCGGGTCAGCCGCTCCAGCGCCCTCGCCTCCAAGGCCACCGGCTACCCCATCGCGCGCGTCGCCACCAAGATCGCGGTCGGCCTGCGCCTGGACGAGATCCCCAATGCCATCACGAGCCAGACCACCGCCTGCTTCGAGCCGGCGATTGACTACGTGGTGGTCAAGGTGCCGCGCTGGCCGTTCGACAAGTTCGCCGCCGGCGACCGCACCGTCGGCACCCAGATGAAGGCCACGGGCGAGGTCATGGCGATTGACCGCACCTTCGCGGCCGCGCTCAACAAGGCCCTGCGCTCGCTCGAGATCGGCGTCCACGGCCTGCGCCTGCGCGGCATCAACTGCTGGAGCGATACCCAGCTCGAGGACCTCCTGCGCCATCCCACCGACGAGCGCATCTTCGCCGTGGGCGAGGCCTTCCGCCGCGGTCGTTCGGTGGCCGAGATCCACGGTCTGTCCGCGATTGACCCCTGGTTCCTGCACCAACTGCGCAGCCTGGTGGGCATGGAGGAGATGATCGCCGACGCCGGCCGCGAGGGCCTGAGCGACGACCTGCTGTGCGCGGCCAAGCGCATGGGCTTCGCCGACCGCGCCATCGCCGAATTAGTGGGCCTGGCCGAGGACGACCTGCGCGCGCGCCGGCGTGCCCTGGGCCTCCACCCTACTTACAAGATGGTGGACACCTGCGCCGCCGAGTTCGAGGCCGCCACCCCCTACTACTACTCGACCTATGAGCGCGAGACCGAGACCGCCATCACCCATCCCCGGCGCGTCATCGTCATCGGCTCCGGCCCCATCCGCATCGGCCAGGGCATCGAGTTCGATTATTGCAGCGTGCACTCGGTGTGGGCGCTGGCGGAGGAAGGTTACCAGTCCATCATCATCAATAGCAACCCGGAGACCGTCAGCACCGATTTCGACACCTCCGACAAGCTCTACTTCGAGCCGCTGACCGAGGAGGATACGCTGAACATCATCCGCCAGGAGCAACCCGAGGCGGTGGTGGTGCAGTTCGGCGGCCAGACCGCGATCAACCTCGCCGATGTCTTCCACCGCCACGGGGTGCCCCTGCTCGGCACCGCCTTCGAGGACATTGACGCCGCCGAGAATCGCGACCGCTTCGAGCACCTGCTGCGCGAACTCGACATTCCCAAGCCGCCGGGGCGCGCGGTGACCTCGGCCGAGGCGGCGCGGCGGGTGGCGACCGACATCGGCTACCCGGTGCTGGTGCGGCCGTCCTACGTCCTCGGCGGCCGCGCGATGGAGATCGTCTTCTCCGACGAGGAGCTGCTGGCATACATGCGCATGGCGACCGACGTCTCGCCGCGCCACCCTATCCTGGTGGACAAGTACGTCCTGGGCAAGGAGGCGGAGGTGGACGTCATCGCCGACGGGCGCGACGCCCTCATCCCCGGCATCATGGAGCACATCGAGCGCGCCGGCGTCCACTCCGGCGACAGCATGGCGGTCTGCCCGCCGGTGAGCCTGTCGCAGGTGGCGCAGCGGACGATCGTGGACTACTCGCTGCGCCTCGCCCGCGCCCTGCATATCAAGGGGCTGATGAACATCCAGTTCGTGCTCGAGGGCGACCAGGTCTATGTGCTGGAGGTCAACCCCCGCGCCAGCCGCACCGTCCCCTACCTGTCCAAGCTCACCGGCATCCCCATGGTCAACGTCGCCACCAAGGCCATGCTCGGCAAGTCGCTGGCCGAGCTGGGCTACGCCCCCGGGCTCTATCCACCGCCCCGCCACTACGGGGTCAAGGCGCCGGTCTTCTCCTTCGCCAAGCTGACGCGGGTGGACGTCAGCCTGGGGCCGGAGATGAAGTCCACGGGGGAGATCATGGGCATAGACGAAGACTACTCGCGCGCGCTGCACAAGGCGATGATCGCCTCCGGGGTGGCGCCGCCGAGCCGGGGGACGCTGGTGCTGACGGTGGCCGACCGCGACAAGCCGGAGGCGACGGAGCTGGCGCGCGGCTTCAACCGCCTGGGGTTCACCATTCACGCCACCCGCGGCACCGCCGCCCACCTCGCCGCCCACGGCATCCCCGCCCGGCGCGTGGGCAAGATCAGCGAGGGCAGCCCCAATATCCTCGACCTCATCACCGGCGGCGCGGCGGACCTGCTCATCAACACCATGTCCCGCGACCGCAAGCCCGGGCGCGAAGGCATCCGCATCCGCCGCGCCAGCGTCGAGCATTCCCTCCCCTGCCTGACCTCGCTTGACACCGCGCGCGCGCTGCTGACCGCGCTCTCCGCCCGCCGCGAGGGCGAACCCTTCACCTATAAGACAATTGACGAGTACCTGGCCGATGGGGGAAGTGAGGGACTGGCTCCATAATCTCCGAACGATGGTGCCTGTCCCCATTTCCCATTGCGATTTCCCCCGGAGCCGGGCGACCCAACCGACGTGAGAAGCGAATTCGAGCTTGGCAAGCGCTGGTCGGAACTCGGCAGCGGGCGCTGGTTCAGACGCGCGCTCTGGCTGCTCGCGCTGGGGCTGCTGCTATACTTCGCCTTCCGCCTGGGCACGGCGCTCGCGCGACGGTTCCGGGCGATCGAGCGCTCCTACGATGTCGTCGCGACCGGCATGTCGGAGAGCGAGCGGGCGCCTGTCCCCGCGCCGCGACACGACGAGAGCAGGATAGCCCATGTCGTGATAGAATAGACGCTGCCGGGGCGGTGAGGGCGATCGCTTGCCCCCGCCGTGCAATCTGCGCAAAGGGAGGGTCTCATGATACGGCTGGTGACGATCGTGCTGGTAGCGATGCTGCTTGTACAGGCGGCGGCGGCGGCGCCGTCGTTCCGGGGATACACCGGACTGCTGCTGTTGCCGACGGGGGACACGCTGGACCTGAACGAGTTCAACCTGGCGTGGTTCAACGTGGACCTGACGGGCGGGGATCAGAATGCCTACGCGGCCAACCTGGGCCTGCGCGACGGGCTGGAGGTGGGCGTGCTGCGGAGTAAGGTGGAGATGGCGGAGGCGGAGACGATGCTCACCGCCAAGTACCGCATCTGCCCGGAGACGGATAAGCACGCGGCGGTCGCGGTGGGGGTGCTCGATCCCACCGACGAAGTGGACAGCACCATGTACGTGGTCGCCAGCAAGATCGTGGCGGGCCACGTCAGGGTGTTCGACGGCGAAATCACCAACCTGCGCGTCCACCTCGGTATCGGCGCGGGCCAGATCGATGGCGCCTTCATCGGCGGGTCGGCGACGCTGGGCGATCGCCTGATGTTAATGGCCGAGTACGACACCCATGACACCAATCTCGGCGCGCGGCTCAACATCGGCTACGGTTTCCGCGCCCATGCGGGTTGGTTCAACGATCTCAACGACGTGGGTATCGGCCTCAGCTACAACAAGATGTTCTGACGCGCCCGGCGTTGCAGCGTGCTCCCGGTTGGGGGAGGGCGGCGGCCCGGTCGCGGCGGCAGCCCCATCGGCCGTCCTGACAGTTACCCACTTTGCGCTATTGCGCAGGCGAGACTCTTCGCTGGCGCGGCTAGGTCGCGGAGCGACCGCCGTGGCGGCCCTCCGGGCCTAGCCACTCACAGTGACGACGGTCTGGTGGTGTC
>Ga0307379_10005223_pt1 | contig 18217 bp, 18 predicted proteins | sample UN2MG_FD_202237 | JGI IMG/M metagenome (GOLD analysis project Ga0307379, IMG submission 202237) | Soil microbial communities from Risofladan, Vaasa, Finland - UN-2 | ecosystem: Environmental > Terrestrial > Soil > Coastal area > Acid sulfate soil | place: Finland: Risofladan, Vaasa | collected... | reverse complement strand
ATTCATGCAGGCAGATGCTCACCGGCAGATCCGTCCTCTTCCCCGCCTGACAAAACTCTTATCCCCAAGCGTGAACTGTTACGCCTTGACACCAAGCCGGCTCACGGTTACAATCGAAGCCAGGTGACGGGACTATGGATATTCAGATACCGATAGACCGAGATAGAATCGTCGAATACTGCCGCAAGTGGAAGATCATCGAGTTCGCGCTCTTTGGTTCGGTCCTGCGTCCGGATTTCGGACCGGATAGCGATGTGGATGTGCTCGTCTCATTCGACCCTGATGCACACTGGACGCTTTTTGACCTGGTGCACATGGAGGATGAGCTTGCACAGATTCTGGGCCGCAAGGTTGACTTGGTCAGCCGCCGAGGCATCGAATCAAGCGCCAACTATATCCGCCGAAAGGCGATCCTCTCATCAGCCGAGGTGATCCATGCAGCGTGATATCGAATCCCTGATTACTCAGTATGTCAACCGGTACAACTCCGGGGAGAATGTGGACCGCACCTATCGCAACAGCCTCCAAGCCGCCGGAAATCTCAACCTGCAAGACGTTTCGAGAGAAGACATGGAGCAAGTTATGCGACCATTCTTGTACAGTTGGGGGCGAATGGGCCGCATTCTGGGACAATCCAAGTTCGCAGACTGGAGAGAGAACCTGGCCCAAGCGGCGCGCAGAAATGCGTCTCTGTTGGAACGATACAGCGCAACAGATCTTGCTGATGCAAAACTCAACACGGAAAGGCCGCTCATAGAGCATTTGTACGACTCGTTTCGGAACGCCGTCGGCCAAGTTGCAGCAACGAAGAGTCTCCACCTCCTCTCTCCTGGATTCTTCCCCATGTGGGACACAGCAATTGCTTTGAGTGCTAGAAAGGAACGAGGGGGAGGTTCGGTTACCGTCGTTGCCGCCCAGGAGTTTTCAAAGGAGGATTATTACCAGTTCGTTGGACAAGTGCGGAGTTTTATTGCCGCCAATTCGCTGGTGATCTCCTTGATGGCAGAGAGATATGGCAAGACCAAGGTCAAGATAGTCGACGAAGTGCTTTGGTGGGCAACCCAAAGGCCGTTGTGCCTCATACTTTGAAGCGAGGTTATGCTTGGGCTTGGCAAAACGTAACACGCGCATGTGGCTGAACTCTGGGCCGTTGGCTGACCTCTTTGTCTTTCCAACTCAAAGCAGGATTTCCCCAATCCGGCGCCAAACCTCCCATTGATGCGCACCTACGACATTATCCTCAAGAAGCGAACTGGCGAGGGACTAAGTGCCGAGGAGATAGCGTTCCTCGTCGGCGGGTACTGTGCGGGTGAGATCCCGGATTCCCAGATGGCGGCGTTCCTGATGGCCGTCTACTTCCGAAGCATGACCCCCGAGGAGACCTCCGCCCTCACGATGGCGATGGTCCGATCGGGCCAGACCCTCGATCTCCATGACATCCCCGGTGTCAAGGTTGACAAGCACAGCACCGGTGGAGTCGGGGATAAAACGACGCTCGTGCTGATTCCACTTCTTGCTGCCGCCGGGATTCCGGTCGTGAAGATGTCAGGACGCAGCCTGGGATTCACCGGCGGCACATTGGACAAGCTGGAATCCATCCCCGGATTCTCGACCGCCCTCACGCCCGAGCGGATGATCGCACAAGTCAAGCGGATCGGTGCGGCAATTGGGGGTCAGACCGCCGATCTCGTCCCCGCCGATAAGAAGATCTATGCGCTCAGGGATATCACTGCGACTGTTGACTGCATCCCTTTGATCGCCGCCAGCGTGATGAGCAAGAAGATTGCCGCCGGCGCAGATGCCTTTGTCCTGGATGTCAAGGCCGGCTCGGGCGCATTCATGAAGACGGTTGAAGACGCTATGACATTGGCCCGTGTCATGGTTGACATCGGGAAGCAGGTGGGCAAGAAGACCATCGCGGTGATCACCGACATGAACCAGCCGCTCGGATGCGCCATCGGGAACGCGCTGGAGGTTCGGGAGGCCATCGAGACTCTGAAGGGCAATGGGCCGGAGGATTTGGTTGAGCTCTGCACCGTGCTCGGAGACATTGCTCTGAAGCTGGCCGGCAAATCGGGCGATATCCAGGACTTGCTGCCTCAGGGCCTGGCGAAGCTCAGAGAGATCATCGAGGCTCAGGGAGGCGATCCGCGGGTGATTGACGATTACTCGCTCCTGCCGACTGCGCCGGTGATTCGGCAAGTGAAGTCAGTGAAGAATGGATTCGTCAAGTCCCTCGATGCCCATCAGATCGGCTTGGCGGCTGCCGAAATCGGATGCTTACGAGGGCACGCAGGGGCCATCCCCGACCTGTCGGCGGGCATTGTCTTGCGTAAGAAGATCGGCGATGGGGTTCCCATGTGCGAACCACTTGCCGAGGTTCATGCCGCTAGCGAGGCCTTAGCCGATCAGGCGGCGAAGATGGTTTTGGCGGCATATGAGTTCGGCAAGAGATACCCCCTGCACAAAGAACTCGTCCATGGGGTTATAGAATGATCACACGCTATCCAGGCAATCCCATCCTCTCGGCGAAGGATGTTCCTTATCCTGCCGCACTGATATTCAACGCCGGGGTAACGAAGTACCAGGGCCGGTACGTCATGGTCTTCCGCAACGACTACGGCTCGCTGGAAGAGCATCGCCTCGACGGCACAAACCTGGGGCTGGCATTCAGCGATGACGGCATCCAGTGGGAGGTCGAGCCACGGCCCTGCTTCGAGCTGCATGACAAGGAAATCCGCCGGGCATACGACCCTCGACTCACGGTGATTGACGGCCTGTGCTACATGTGCTTCGCGGTGGACACCCATCACGGCGTCCTGGGAGGGATCGCCGTCACGGAGGACTTCCAGGCGTTCGAAATCCTGCACATGACGACGCCGGACAATCGCAATATGGTGCTTTTCCCCCAGAAGATCGGCGGCAGGTATGTGCGCTTGGAGAGACCGTTCCCGGTCTACAGTCGAGGTGTGCCGGAGCGGTTCGACACCTGGATTTCCTACTCGCCGGACCTCCGCTATTGGGGCGATTCGGGCCTGGTGCTGGCGGTGGAGGACGTCCCCTTCGCCAATGCCAAGGTCGGGCCGGGCGCGCCTCCGGTGAAGACGAAAGCCGGGTGGCTCACGACCTTCCATGCCGTTGATGGCGATCCGAGTCGAGGCAAGAACGGATGGGAGCCGGCTTGGCGGAAGCGCTACACCGCCGGAATCATGCTCCTCGACCTGGAAGACCCTCGGAAGGTCGTCGGTCTCTATCGTCAGCCGCTCCTTGCCCCGGAAGCGCCTTATGAGGTGGACGGCGGTTTCAGGAACAACGTCATCTTCCCCGGCGGGATGATCCTCGAGGACACCGGCGAAGTGAAGATCTACTATGGCGCGGCAGACACCGTCGAGTGCCTGGCGACGGCGCATGTGGACGACCTGATCGCCCTCTGCCGATGATTGCAGCAAATCCCAGTAAGGTTGGCGTCCATAATAGCAGGAAAGGAGCAATTGTTCAGAGAATCTATCGCTAATAAGACTCATGTGGGTTAGCGGACAGGCCGAAGGCATGAGATCATCGGCTTTTGGATACTATGGCAGCAGAAGTGTGTTCTTCGAGATTGGCTTGACAAGTTCAAGCCAACGGGTCATAATTGCTTCCAAGTGCCCACATGAGTGGCTATTTACAAGGAGGTGCATTTCCCATGCCAGAGCCGCAGCTCAACAGGAGCAAGTGCTTGCTACTAGGCGGTGGGGCGCGTGAACACGCGATCGGTGAGACAATATGTCGCAGTGGATCGGTAGAGCTGTTTACCTTAGCTTCTAACCACAACCCAGGGCTTTACAAACTATCTCGAAAGTACCACATCCTTAGCGAGAGGGACGTGGATGGGATTGCAGACTGGGCAGTCGAACAGGACATTGACTTCGCTGTTATCGGACTGGAAGACCCCCTCGATGTTGGTTTACCAGATACCCTTGCTGGACGTGGAATCCCCACTGTCGGCCCGACTCAAGAAGCCGCTCGTCTGGAGACCTCAAAGCGCTTTCTTCGAGACCTCATGCAGCGTCATGATATTGCCGGCCAAGTAGAGTACCGTTACTTTGACAGGGTCGATGAGGTCAAGGATTTTCTTCTACACAAGGATGCTGACTATGCGCTGAAGCCAGTCGGCCTTACGGCAGGTAAGGGAGTAAAGGTTATGGGAGTACAGCTGGCTTCCGCAGAGGAGGCGGTCTCCTATGCGCGTAGCGTGATCGAACAGAGGATAGGTGGGGCACCTGGCCTTATTATCGAGGAGCGTCTGATCGGCGAGGAGTTTACTCTTCAAGCTTTCGTCGATGGCAAGAGCATCGTCCCAATGCCTCTCGTAAAGGACTTCAAGTTGGCGTACGAAGGTGATCGAGGTCCCAACACGGGAAGCATGGGGTCTTACTCCCAAGCGGATGGGTTGCTACCATTCGTTTCCAAGCAGACATATGAAACCGCACTTCAGATTCTTGATGAGATTGTCTCAGCCCTTGACGCAGAAGGCATTGTGTATAAAGGCATTATGTATGGCCAGTTCTGTATGACTGAGCGAGGTCCGAAACTGATCGAGATCAATGCCAGATTTGGTGACCCTGAGGCAATAAACGTGCTACCATTGCTTCAAACAGATTTTGTGGAGATCTGTCAGGCTATCATATCAGGGACATTGACTATGCTTGATGTACGATTTGCACCAAAAGCCACGGTATGCAAGTATGTAACACCGCCTCGTTATCCAACAAGGCCGAAGGTAGGTGTTCCTTTGCATCTCGATCGGACAGCGATCGAGGCGCTTGGTGTCAAGATATATTTCGCTAAGGTAAACGACGGCAAAGAGGCAGATACCGTTCTCACTACTACTTCTCGTTCAATCGCCTTGGTGGGCATCGGCGGTTCTGTTGCAGAGGCCGAAGCAATGGCTGAAGAAGCGCTGAACCACGTGCATGGCGATCACCATGTCCGCCACGATATCGGGAAAGGAGTGCACGAACTGGCACCGACTCCCTCACTGACGCAGGGGGCAGGAATGGAGACAGCGCTGACTGGCCGACTATGATCGTTCCGCCAAATCGAGGAGCGTATGCATCAACAGCAGCCAGGGATCAATCTCTCCAGGGCTTTCAAACATGACTGCGCATGGGATAGGTGGCATCATCGGAATGGCTTCGGATGATCGGTATTCTATACCTACAACCACTCCTGGATTCTGATGCATGAAGCCTAGCAACAGATCGGCATTCTGCTGTACCGTGGCCGCGTCCGCGATCAAGAGGTCCCATGACCCGGCAGAAGAAGAGGTCATCTCCATGAAGGCCTCGTTGGTAAGAGCGTAGAAATTCCATCCAACTCGGTCGGGCTGCAGGTAATCCAGAACTCGGCCATGGTAGAACTCTGCCAATGGCTGACCCATGAAGATAATCAGGTTCCGTTGCCGGCTGTTTTCTAGCGGATTGGCGCTTTGTTTGGTTGGTGACATGAAGCAAGCCGGGCAGAATGATTGACCCTCGGGTATTGCGGCGGCACAATATGCGCAAACCATAGTGGTACCTCCTCCTTGTGCTTGCAGGATCATCATTTAGGTAATCTTGCGATGCCCATACGAGTCTACCACGTTCAAGGGTGCTTGTCAACGCCATTGGCGCCGGATCTGCTCTTCAGATGGTCCACAGGCACTTCCCCACGAACAAACCGACGGGTTTTGGGATCCATGCCCAGGAGTAGTACTCAAGCGGCAACTGCTCTGCCGATGATTGATTCCCGGCGCCTTTTCTGATATGCTTGCCATATGCTTAACCTAGTCGCAGTCAAGGGAATCGTAACCAGGGCGCTCGCGGAGGACATCGGGTCGGGGGACATCACGACCGCGCTGACCGTCCCGGCCTCGTCTACTTCGCGCGCTCACATAGTTGCCCGGGAAGCCGGCGTGATCGCAGGGATGCCGGTCGCGGAGATGGTCTTCCGGCAGGTGGCGAAGGTCTACGGAAGCGAGAAGCCAGAGTTCCACATCAGGGCATTCGACGGCTGCCCGATCAGCGCGGGGCAGGTTGCGGCCGAAATCGTCGGTCCGACCGCCGTCATTCTGACCGCCGAACGAACGGCCCTGAATTTTCTCCAGCGGATGTCGGGGATAGCCGCCAAGACCGCGCGAATGGTAGACCTGGTCAAGCATACATCGGCCAAGATCATTGACACCCGGAAAACGACCTCTGGGTTGCGGATACTGGAGAAATACGCCGTTCGCATGGGGGGCGGGCAGAATCACCGCTTCGGGCTCTATGACGCCGTCCTTATCAAGGACAATCATATCAAGGCCGCAGGTGGCATCGAGCAAGCCATCGAGGCCGCGAAGGCCGGTGCGCCTCACGCCGTTCAGATCGAGGTGGAAGCGGATACCATCGAACAGGTCAGGGAGGCCCTCGAGCTGGGGGTGGACATGATTCTGCTGGACAACATGACGCCGGCAACATTGCGGGAGGCGGTCGCTCTCTGCAAGGGCCGCGCGCTCACCGAGGCATCCGGCGGCATAACCGAGGAGAACGTCCGAGAGGTCGCCGAGACAGGCGTGGACCTGATCTCCGTCGGGGCGCTGACTCACTCGGTGAAGGCGCTCGATCTCAGTCTTGAGATCCTATGAATTTCGCCATTCACAGATTCGACTCGGTTGCCTCTACCAATGATGTCGCTCTCCAAATGGCGGACGCTCCCGAGGGTACGGTCATCATCGCCGGGGAGCAGACCGCCGGCAAGGGTCGGCGCGGGCGGAAATGGTCTTCGCCGCCGGGTGAGGGCTTGTATCTCAGCATCGTCCTGCATCCATCCCTTCCATACAATAAGCTCTGGCAGATGGCGTTCGTGGTCTCACTCGCGGCCTGTGAGGCAATCCGCGAAGTATCCGGTCTCGATGCACGGATTAAGCAGCCGAATGATATCCTTATCAATGCCCGGAAGGTCTGCGGAATACTGATCGAGACGCGGGGACACGGAGACGCGGGGACGCGGGGATTTGTTGTCATTGGCATCGGCATAAATGTCAATAACCAGAGCTTCCCTCCTGATCTCAATGCCACCTCGCTTGCTTTGGAGCTCGGCCGAACATTCTCCATGCCGGACATGGAGAATGCCCTCCTGCGATGCCTGGATGCTCGATACGAGCAGTTCCTAACCGATGGGTTTCAGCCTATCCTTGAATTGTGGAAAGCCCTGGACTGCACTGTTGGCCGCCAAACTACCGACCACATGTTCGAGGGCACGGGGCTGGAAGTCGCCGAGAACGGCGATCTGCAAATCCAATCTGGGAGGGATGCATCAGTCGCAGAGTAGCTCTAGATATGCAGTGCACTAATTGCAACTAGATTTGCATTTCGCACCACTATTTGTTATCATGGCTGCACTATGAAACTGCGTCACTCGTGGATTGAGAGAATAGAGAATGCTTGGCAACGCCGATCTTTGATCTGGCTCCCTGGCGTGCGACGCGTCGGCAAGACCTGTCTTTGCCGAACACTGCCGGAGATTGAATACTTTGATTGCGAGTTGCCGCGCGTACGCCGCACAATGGAAGATCCGCAAGGATTCCTCGACAGTGTGCGAGGGCGCAGAATCGTTCTAGATGAGATACACCGTTTGCGGAATCCGTCGGAGTTGCTAAAGATAGCCGCCGATAACTATCCGGATACGCGGGTTTTGGCGACAGGTTCATCAACGCTCGGCGCATCTTCAAAGTTCGCGGATACTTTGGCTGGCAGGAAGGCGATGATCTGGCTCACACCGATTACCCTGGACGACTTGTCTGACTTCGGCAATACCAATCTTATGCATAGATTGCTCCGCGGCGGGCTGCCGCCGCACTTCATGGCTGACGAATCTCCTGAATATGAGTTTCAAGAATGGATGGACGCCTACTGGGCGAAGGATATACAGGAGTTGTTCAGACTCGAGCGCAGACACTCCTTTCAGAAATTCGCCGAGCTACTGATGGCTCAGAGCGGCGGCATATTCGATGCAACCCGTTTTTCAGCACCATGCGAGGTGAGTCGAACTACGATCACGAATTACCTGTCGGTACTGGAGTCCACGTTTGTTGTACACGTAGTGCGACCATTCAGCTCACACCGCCCGACGGAGATAGTGGCGGCACCGAAAGTCTACGCCTTCGACACCGGTTTCGTCTGCTATCATCGCGGCTGGTATGATCTGCGAACCGATGACTTGGGAATATTGTGGGAGCATTTCGTTCTCAATGAGATGCACGCTTCGCTGCAATCGCGGCGCGCGTGTTACTGGAGGGATAAGCGTGGGCATGAGGTAGACTTTATACTGGACGAAAGGAGGTCTGATCCCATCGCTATTGAGTGCAAGTGGTCGGCTTCAGAGTTCGACCCCTCCAACCTCCTATCTTTCCGCAGGCAATACCCTAGCGGACGTAACTACGTCGTGGCAAATGACGTTTCACATGATATTCACGGTACTACGATGGTCTCTCAGTGCAGTTTGTGAGCATCGCCAATCTGCTTCAGAGTCTACCGAAAGTCCCGCCGTAGACATCTGGAATTGACCTCAGCAGTTGACGGATGGTATAATCGGCTACTATGTCCGGTCACTCGAAATGGCATAATATTCGGCTGCGCAAGGGCAAGCAGGACGCTCAGCGCAGCAACCTTTTCACCAAGCTGGCGCGCGAGATAATCGTCGCCGCACGAGAAGGCGGCGGCAATCCCGATGCCAATATGCGGCTTCGGCTTGCGGTCCAGAAAGCCCGCGAGAACAGCATGCCTCAGGACAACATCAAGCGCGCGATTCAGCGCGGCACGGGCGAGATCGAGGGCGCTCAGTACGAAGAAACAACCTACGAGGGATACGGCCCGGGCGGCGTGGCGGTGATGGTCTCCTGCCTCACGGATAACCGGAATCGGACGGTCGCGGACCTGCGGACCGTCTTCACGAGGAACGGCGGCAGCCTCGGGGAATCGGGGTGTGTCGCATGGATGTTCGACGCGAAGGGCATGATCACCATCCAGAAGGATGCCGTTGACGAGGACACTCTCATGCTCACCACACTCGAAGTGGGCGCGGAAGACATCCAGATCGAGGGCGACACCTACGAAGTTACCAGCAGCCCCGACGATCTCCCAGGCCTCCGGCAGGCGCTCACCGATGCGGGGATCCAGTTCGTCAGCGCCGAAATCACCATGGTTCCGAAAAGCACCATCCGCATCGAGGGCAAGGAAGCCAACAAGATCCTCAGGATGATGGACCAGCTCGAGGAGTTGGACGATGTTCAGCAGGTGAACGCCAACTTCGACATCCCCGAGGAAATCCTCGAAGCCGCTGCCTCGCAGTAAAAACGGAACTATTTCGGCCTGTGGGCCGTTTAACAAGTGGTCATACCTTTTACGAACTGAGAGGCGCCGATTTGGGCCGAAAGGTCATCCGGTTACTACTGATCGTGCTAGTCCTTGCCACCACTCCCATACTGGCGGACGTGGAGTTCTATGGGAGAGTCGGCTACCGCAACTGCTACAGGCCCGGTGAGTGGACGCCTGTGACAGTGTCGGCCGTTAGCAACGTCGCCATGCCCGGACAGATCGTTGTTGACGTCGTCGCCCGCGACTTCCCCCCTGCCCGGTATATCCTGCCGACGGACGCCGTCCGCGCGCCGGTCCCTCAGACAATTTACGTTCTCATGCCCGAGCGCCCTGTTGACCACATAGATGTTCGGTTTGTCTCCCACGGCCGAACCAGGGCGAAGCTGCGGCTGACATCGCTGACGCCGCTCAACCGGAATGCTCCCATAGTCCTCAACTACACCGGCAAGCCCCATGTCATGGACCTGTTTAAGGACAAGGGTCTGGGATTCGCACACACGGATTCGGGGCTGGTGGCCGTCGCGAAGGCGGGTATGGCGAGAGATCCGGCCTACGTGGAAGCGCCGATCTCGGGTGGGTGAGGGCCGAGTTGCGGTCCCGGTTCGGGATCGGTACAAGACACAGTTTTCGCAGTCGTCAACCTGGGTTCTGACTCTCTGCCGACGAATGCCGCAGGCTGCTCATCGGTGGATATCATCGCCGCGTCGCAGGACATGCTGGAGCTCAGCAGGCCGTTGAGGGATTGGCTGGCATCCGGCGGGATAGTCATTATCCCCGGCTTGCCGGTACTCGAAGCCACCATGTCGGTCCCGGCGTCGGCGATCCTGGGAAAGGCGGTCCCGGGAAAGGCGCCGGTCATAAAGCTATTCGGCCGTCCCAATGGCCGAACACTCCTGGCAAGCGGCGCCCAGCCTCTCATTTACGAACAGCGGGTCGGACTCGGCACGGTGATCTATCTGGCCTTCAACCCCTCCGATCCTGCGCTGATGAATAAACCCGGCTACGACGATCTTTGGCGGGAGATTCTCCAGTCGGCATGCAGCGGCAGATCTGCGAATAGCTCCAATGAATATGCCGCTGCCTGGATAGAGGAATCATCCCGACAGGGCATGGATATCAAGCCTCCGAAAGTCCCCCTGGTCGCCGGATTCCTTGGAGGCTACATACTGCTGGTCGTCCCGGTCAACTACTTCGTTCTCCGGGGGCTTCGCCGGAAGGACCTCGCCTGGATCACCATTCCTGTGCTTGTGATCATCTTCTCGTTCGCCGCCTACGTCGCAGGTTCGATGTCGCGGGGGCACAAACTGATCGTAAAGTCATCCCAGGTCTTCGAGATGCCGGCCGGCTCCGTCGTCGCACGATATCACGGCAACCTGAGCCTGTTCTCGCCGAACAGGACCCGTCACACCATCCAGTTTCCCGATCCATCGGCACTTGTATCGGACGCCGGTTACGGTGGTTCGGCAGGCGCTTTCCCGATTCTTCAATCGGTTCGGACGAAGAAAAACCTCCTGCTTCCGGATACCGACCTGTTCATGTGGGCTGTTCGGACGCTGGCATACCAGGGCATCCGCCGAATGCCCGGGACGGTTTCGGCTGATCTCATTACCGACGGCACGCGGATCAAGGGGACCATCACCAATAACCTCACATTCCCTCTGAAGGACTGCGTGCTCTATGGAGACAGGTTTGAGAAGGAGATCGCCGAATTGCCGTCGGGCGCCAAGGTAAGCATAGACGAACCCTTCAGATCGGTGGCGAAGTCTGTGCCTCAGGCGCCCGCCGATAGGTATCTTCAGAGTTTCCCCTGGACGACGAAGTTCGCCGACGTTAATCCCAACAGGCTGACGCTCTCCGGCCGACCGGAATGGGCCAATGCCCCCGGACCTGCCGAGGGCACGAACGTGGACATGCCTTTGGATATGGCCTTCATCCACATATACCCCCGATGGGTGAATGGGGCGGACGGCAAGGTGACCGCAAGCGTCGCGGGCTTGGCCGTTGATTGCTTCTCGACTTACGCAAGCTCGCTGAAAAGCAAGACTAAAGGGACCCGCGATGTTCGGCTGGATAGGCCGGTATGGGTCCCACCGAATGCCAATTGCAGCATGCAGTACCAGCTCCCGCCATTCGCAGAGCTGATGGGCCTGTCTCTATACCTGGGACTCAGCGAACCCGCGGTCGTCTACGCCCAGGTCTACGATCATGCTTCCGGCAAGTGGGTGGACATCGGAGGCGTGAGATCGGGCTCAGGCAAACTCCCGATACCCACTCCCGGCAGAATAATCGGCCGTGGAGGGATTGTCCAGATAAGGCTCAAACGGCCTCATGATGAGCCATCGCCAGTCAACGTGGACGCGCGACTTGAATTCCAGGGGCGGGTGAAATGATGGCAAACCCGGTGCTGTCTAAGGAGATCAGAACCAGACTGCGGTCGAAGAAGGCTCGCAAGGTCCAGCTCGCCATAGGGATACCGGCGGGGATCGTAGTTTTCGTTTCCTATGGACGCCTGCTGCTTGCCCTGTTCAGGTTTCACGATCTAGAGGGCGAAGTCTGGCTTGGGTGCTCGATGCTTCAACTTGCGATAATCAGCTTCCTTACGCCCGGGCTGCTGGCAAATGCCATCACTCAGGAGAAGGAGCAGCGGACGTGGGGACTTCTGCGGATCACGCGCCTGTCGTCCTGGCAGATCATCTCCGGCAAGCTCATTGCCAGGCTGCTGCCCATCCCAATCCTGATGGTCCTGTTCGCGCCGTTCATGGTGTATTCCGCGGTCTCGTCCGCCATGAAATGGCCGGTGATCGCCGGAACTTATGCAGTTCTCATCTCTGCAGTGCTTCTGTTCGCCGTTCAGGCGCTCTTCTGGTCAACAACTCTCAAGAAGACTTCGACCGCTATCGCGGCGTCATACGGGCTGGTTTTCCTTGCGACCATAGGCACGTATATCGTGGATCAGCTCATTGAGGTAACTACTCGCATCTCGTCGCCTACTTCGCTCTTGTGGTGTAACCCATTCTACGTAATGGCGGATTTTATGGTGAAGCTCAATGGCTACCAGATCCCGAGGCCAGTCATGCAGGAGATAATCGTTTTCTTCTCCATCTACGTTGCGGGGTCCGTGGTCTTGCTCGCCGTCACGGATGTCGCGCTGGAGAGGATTCAGGCCGACTAGGAGGTCTCTATGATAAAGACTAAGAATCTACGCAAGGAATTCGGCAAACTCGTGGCTGTTGATAATCTCAACCTGGAGATCGAGGCCGGCGATATCTTCGGCTTCATAGGCCCTAACGGCGCGGGCAAGACCACCACCATCAGGATGCTTGCGACCCTCCTGCGGCCGACCGCCGGCAAGGCGTACATAGACGGAATAGAGGTCACGGCCAATCATCGCCAAGTTCGGCCTCTCATCGGTTTCATGCCGGATTTCTTCGGCGTCTATGACGACGTGAAGGTATGGGAGTATCTCGACTTCTTTGCGGCGGCATACAGGATACCCAAGCGCGAGCGATCCGACAAGATTGACAATGTCCTGCATTTGACGAATCTCGGCACGAAGAAGGATTCGTTCGTCGAGGAGCTTTCCCGGGGCATGAAGCAGCGCCTCTGCCTGGCAAAGACGCTCATCCACGGCCCGAAGGTCCTCCTCCTCGACGAGCCGGCGTCGGGCCTTGATCCCAGGGCCAGGATAGAGATCAAGGAACTGCTGAAGAAGCTGAAATCCATGGGCAAGACCATACTCGTATCTTCGCATATTCTCCCCGAGCTGGCGGATTTCTGCAACAAGATCGGCATCATAGAGAAAGGCCGGCTGATAGTCGCCGGTGATGTGAAGACGATCTTGGAGCAGACTGTCGGCGGGAGGATACTGGAGATCAAGGTGATGGACGAAGCGCCAAAGGCACTGGAGATCCTGTCCGACCTGAGCAGCATAAAGGAAGCTCAGCTTGTTGACGGAATGCTTCAGGCGCAGTTCTCCGGCACCCTGGAGGATCAATGCTCGGCGCTGCGAGCGCTCGTGGATGCGGATGTGAAGGTCCTGTCGTTCTCGGAGCAGGCGACCGACCTGGAAGACATTTTCATGAAGGTGACGAAGGGCATAGTTTCGTGATGCGTGATTCGTGATACGTGATACGTGATACGTGATGCGTGATGGGGAAGATCACGCATTGGCTGAGGCATGCGATGGAAAATCCGATTCTGATGAAAGAGCTTCGAAGCCGAATGCGCGGTTCGAAGGCATACTGGGTGCTGCTGGTCTACCTGGCGGTCCTCAGCTTCGCCCTGGTGATAGCCTACCTGGCATGGTGGCACACGAGCGGATACAGTGGCGGATCGTTCGTCATAGGACGCCTGTTCTTCCGGACCCTGTTCTACGTCCAGGTGGGGCTGGTGTGCCTGATCACTCCGGGCCTGACCGCAGGCGCGATAACCCTCGAGAAGGAACAGAGGACTTATGATCTGCTGGTCATGACTTCCATGAAAGCCCGGAGCATGATCGCGGGGAAGCTAGTCTCGGCCATCTCCTTCGTGGTGCTGCTTATGGTTTCGTCTGTGCCGTTGGTGAGCGTCTGCTTCCTGTTGGGAGGAGTCTCGCCGGGAGAGGTGTTCTTTTCCTATCTCGTGCTCCTGCTGGCGGCATTCATGTACGGCAGCCTTGGCCTGATGTGGTCATCGGTGGCAAGGAATACGACGACCGCCACTCTAATGACGTATGCCACGGTGATCGTGCTCTTTGCGGGCACTCTCCTGCCGCTCGCACCTCCGACGGAGGCTCTGCGGGCAGTGAACCCGGCGGGCGCGCTCCAGTATGCCATGAGCGTCGAACAATATTTTACCTTCCACTTGCCGGCATGGATCGCCAGCCTCATATTGAATGGACTGGCAGGCATCCTGTTCCTGATGGTAAGCATCCGCAAGGTTGATTCCTACGACACGGACACATCGCTGGGTCTGAGGCTCCAATCGCTTCTCCTGTATTCCGCCGTCCTGTTCTTTGTTTTCGGCTGGTTGTTCGGCATCAGCTATTCGAAGAACGAGCTGAGCCCGGATGACCTGCTTATGGTCGTCTGGTTCGTTATACTTTCGGTGCTCCTTGTGCTCACTCCGATATTCACGACCGGAGAGCCGGATCAGAAAGGGAGGAATGCCCTGAGGCTCCCGATTGTCGGGGGCTGGGGAAGTCTTTTCCGAGCGCGACTGGAATCAGGGCTGCCGTTCATGCTGTTGCTGCTTGGAGTCTCGACCGCGATGTTTGTGGCAGGTTACCCGATGACAGGCCAGGGGCTGCCTCCGATGCTGCATCTGTATCTGCCGCTGGCCGCGATATTGGTGCTCGTGGTAGTCGCTGCATTCGGTGGGATCGAGCTTCTGCTGTCCTGCCTGTTAAAGAGCCGGTGGACGGCGCTGGCATCGGGATACTTGATAATGGCCGGGCTGACGCTGCTGCCGCTGGTGGTACTGCCGTACTCCGGCCGTGCGGCAGAAATGATCGGGTTCAGGCCCCAGTGGCTTCCGCTATACCTGAGCCCTCACATGGCGTTAGCATCTTTGTTCCCGACCCTTGAAGAGGGCTTCCCGGATCCAACGGGCGGCGAGATCCCGTTCTTCTGCATAACCACCCTCCTCTATGCTCTGATTGCGGCTCTAGTGCTGATAAGGGTGCGCGGGGTGGTCGTGCGCAGGTGGGAGGGTTGGCGCCGTGTGCCTCGTGCGGCACGGTAGGAAAGCTTTGATCTGGCTTGAGTTGAAGGTAGTCAAGCTAGTAAGTCCTACCCTGGCATCATTATAGTCTGCCCAATACCACCGGTCAACACGTTTGGAATGATCTCCTACCGGCAAAACACAGATTATGGCTCTCTGCGTGGGAATAGTCGGGGCGGGAAGATCAGGTTTCAGCAATGCGCATGTGCTCGAGGGCTATCCTGATGTGCAGATCGTCGCAGTTGCCGAGCCGAACCGTCCGGCAAGGGATGCGTTCGCCCGCGAGTTCGGCGTGAAGCTCGCCGTCAGCGATCACCGAAGGCTCGCCATAGATGAGATGGTGGACGCCGTTTACGTCTGCTCGCCCCCTTCCACTCACAGCGCCATTGCCATTGATTGCCTCCAATGCGGGAAGCACGTCATTTGCTGCCAGCCGATGGCAGTGTCCATGACCCAGGCCGAGGAGATGATCCAGGCGGCCGAGTCCTCCAGCGCCCAGTTGTTCGTTGCTCTGCCTCAGAGGTATGATCCGCTGAACCAGGAGACCTTCAGGCTCATAGAATCAGACGAGATCGGCTATCCGTTTCTGGGACTGGTGAGCTGCCTGGAGAATGACTTAGACCGCCTGAATGACTGGCATCACTGGTACGGCACGTGGAGCATCGGAGGCGGGGGAGTCCTGATCAGGCATGGCTCGGGTATTGCGGATGTCCTCCAGTACTTCTTCGGCGAGGTGGATGCCGTCAGCGCAGTCTGCACCCGGTTTGCCATCGAGCCGTTGAACAAGGCTGAGGATTCGTGCGTCGTCGGCCTGGAGTTCATCGAGGATGCGACCGCCGAGATTGCCATAACCGGGGCGGCGAGGTACAGCGCCTGGCCGGAGAAGTACTCGGGGTCGGCCATGCGCCTGGAGATCTATGGGCTCGAAGGAAGCATACGAGTCACGGACGATGACCGGGCAGTCATCCTGGCGAACAAGAAGGGGCACACGGTCATCCCCGGGCCCGAGATCAAGACCGACCTCCCCACGGACATGCACAGGGATTTCCTGGATAGCATGCTGGATGGCAGGGAGCCGCTGGTGACCGCCAGACATGCGAAGGATGCGCTGAAAGTCATCCTTGCCGCCTACAAATCCTCGCAAATGAAGAGACGAGTCGAAACCCTGGAGCACCTTTGAAGGGAGCGGGTTGTAGGTTTTAGGTTTTGGGTTATTGGGTTTTGGGGTTCCCTATAACCTAGCACCCACAACCCACAACCTGCTCCTTAGAGCTTGATGTCCACCAGCCCAATGACCGCCGTCTCGGGCACGCGTTTGATGTTCGAAACCACGTCCGTCGTCGAGACCGGAACTAGTGCCCGGATTCGGACAGAGCCCTGAAACGTACCTTCTATCTGGGCGACCGCGACCACTTCGCTGAGCCGGCTGCTCGCACCCGCGACCAGCGCGCCGCCAACCCTCAGTCCGCTCCCGATGCTGATGATCGGAACGATCTTCTGGCTTGTCGGCGTCGGCGTTGTGTCTACTGATGTCACTCCAAGCGCGCTGCTTATCCTCAGAGCCCAGAAATTCGCAAGCCCCGCGGTGGTCATTCCGTTGAGCTGAGCCTCGGCCGGACCAGCAGTTACCAGAAGAGTGCCGTCCGCCACAACTGCATACTGGCCGTTGACCCGTCGCATTACGATGGTACTGGGCATTGAGGTAGCCGTCACTCCCTGGATGCGCTGAGCCACTTCCTGCGCCCGCTGGTAAGGCGAGAAACCGCCGGCAGAAGTCCTGATCCGAACAACGATCTGATCGCCGACCAGTATCTCGCCTACCTGCCGGCCCGCAATAGTTGCCTCCCGAGCCACGACTTCCTGGGACGCCGCGTAGGCCGGGGTCGAGGTCGTGCTGGATGGCACGTATAGCAACGCACAAATGGCAGAAACGGTTATCAGCAATAGCAGCAATTTCGTTTTCATGATTATCCTCCTTCCCGTCCTAAATCTTGAAGTCAAGGAGCGCCGAAACGCCCACTCCCGGGATTCGATTGATGGCCTGGCCGATCTTGGTTGAGTTCACGGGAACGAGCAGCTTTGCCCGCAGGCCCGAAATGCTGGTCTCAACCTGGCCTACTGCCCTGGTTTCGCTAACCCGGTCGGACGCTCCCTGAACCTGGGCTGCTCCGACATAGATGCCGTTCCCCGCAGAGATGATGGGGACGACCTTAGTCGTGCCTTCCCAATTCACCCCATGCTGTCCAGTCATTTTGTTTATGAACTTGTTCATATCCGGGCCGAACTGACGCACCACATAAGCGATTCCGAACAGCTTGATAGCGCGCGTGATGAGACTCTCAGCCGACGCGGTACTCGTCAGGACAAATGTCAGCCCGAGTATCAATACCAGCGCGATCGCTACGACTTTGTAACCGGTCATGTTATTTTCACCTCCTATTCACTTTTTTTATTGTTTAAGTTTACCCACACTTCCTTCTTATCAAACGCTTGCCTGGCGATCTATCCAGTGTTAGAATAGGCTGGATCAAGCGAAGGAATTTACACCCATTCATGAAAACCCTCGAATTCCAAGCCGCCGTTCTTGCCGCCGGGAAGGGCAAGAGGATGGGGTCGGATCTGCCGAAAGTACTTCTCCCTCTCTGCGGTCGGCCGATCATCTGCCATGTCCTCAGCTTGCTGGCGGAGGTCGGCATTCGCCGCCCCGTGATTGTGATCAGCCGGGAGGGTGACGCAATCAGGGAGACTCTCGGCGACGATTACTCATACGTCGTCCAGGGCGAGCAGCTAGGCTCGGGGCACGCAGTCCTGTGCGCGAGGGAAGCCGCTCAGGGCGCGAAGAATATCATCGTCATGTGCGGCGACAGCCCCCTGTTCCGCGTCGAGACGATCCGTTCCCTGATGAGGGAGCATGTCCGCCACCAGGCAACGATCACTCTGACGTCGGCGATACTCGATGACCCCGCAGGTTACGGGCGCATCCTGAGGAATCCGAGCGGCGAAGTCTCGGGGATCATCGAGGAGAAGATGGCGTCGGACGAGCAGAAGAGCATCGAGGAGATCAACGGCGGGTGCTACGGATTCGATGCCGAGTGGCTTTGGGGCAATATCGGCCTCATGACCAGGAACGAGGAGGGCGA
>Ga0307379_10005222_pt1 | contig 18220 bp, 13 predicted proteins | sample UN2MG_FD_202237 | JGI IMG/M metagenome (GOLD analysis project Ga0307379, IMG submission 202237) | Soil microbial communities from Risofladan, Vaasa, Finland - UN-2 | ecosystem: Environmental > Terrestrial > Soil > Coastal area > Acid sulfate soil | place: Finland: Risofladan, Vaasa | collected... | reverse complement strand
CACCGGCGTCGCCATCGTCCGCCGGGCCATGGAAGCCCCCACCCGCCAGATCGCTGCCAATGCGGGCTACGAGGGCGGCGTGGTCATCAAGAAGATCCTCGCCAAGAGCGGCGCCTACGGGTTCGACGCCGACAAGGGCGATTACGGCGACATGCTGAAGGCCGGCATCGTCGACCCGACCAAGGTCGTCCGCACGGCCCTCCAGAACGCCGCCTCCGTGGCGGGGCTCCTGATTACGACCGACGCGTGCGTTGCCACCAAGCCCGAGCCCAAGGGCGAGGCGGGCCAGCAGCCCGGGCAGGGCATGCCCGGCGGCGGCATGGGGGGTATGGGCGGCGGCATGGGCGGCATGGGTGGCGGCATGGGTGGCGGCATGGGTGGCATGGGCGGCATGATGTAAACCGATTGCGGATTTCGGATCAAGGATGGACGTTTCTGAGGAGTGAATGCACATGAGAATCGAACCGTTGGAAGACCGTGTTGTCGTTCAGCCGATGGAAGCCGAATCAAAGACCAAGGGCGGTATCCATCTGCCCGACACCGCCAAGGAGAAGCCGCAGAAGGGCAAAGTCGTCGCCGTCGGTCCAGGCCGCACCCTCGATTCCGGCGAGCGGGCCAAGCCCGCCGTTAAGAAGGGCGACGTCGTCGTGTACGCCAAGTACGGCGGCATGGAGGTCGAGATCGACACCAAGGAGTACATCATCCTCCGCGAGAGCGATATCCTGGCCGTTGTCGAATAGGGTCCGGGCGCTGCCGCCCGACCGCGCCGCGGGACGGTGCCACAGACCGCAGCGAACGCCGCGGCAAGCCAGTTCATGGGAGAATGAACGATGCCTAAGCAACTGTTGTACGCCGACGATGCCAAACGCAAAATGGCGGCAGGCCTCAAGAAACTGGCCGATGTCGTCAAGGTCACGCTCGGACCCACCGGCCGCAACGTCATCCTCCAGAAATCCTACGGCGGGCCCAAGGTCACCAAGGACGGCGTCACGGTGTCCAAGGAGATCGAACTCGAAGACAAGTTCGAGAACATGGGCGCCAAGATGGCCAACCAGGTCGCCTCGAAGACCGCCGACGTCGCCGGCGACGGCACCACCACCGCCATCGTCCTGGCCGAGTCGATCTTCGCGCAGGGTCTGCGGCACGTGACGGCCGGGGCGAACCCGATGGCCCTGAAGCGCGGCATCGACATGGCCGTCGCCGCCGCCGTCGACAGCATCCTCGACCAGAGCCGCAAACTCAAGGGCCACGACGAAGTGGCCCAGGTGGCGTGCATCAGCGCCAACGGCGACGCCAATATCGGCAAGATGATCGCCGACGCCCTCGACCGGGTCGGCAACGACGGTGTCATGACCGTCGAAGAGGGCAAGAGCATGGAGACCGTCCTCGACTTCACCGAGGGCATGCAGTTCGACAAGGGGTTCCTCAGCCCGTACTTCATCACCGATGTCCAGACGATGGGGTGCGTTCTGGAAGACGCCTACCTGCTCATCCACGAGAAGAAGATATCGAACCTGCGCGACCTGGTGCCGCTGCTCGAAAAGATCGCCTCCAGCGCCAGGGCCCTGCTGATCATTGCCGAGGACGTTGAGGGCGAAGCCCTGGCGGCCCTGGTCGTCAACCGGCTGCGGGGCGTGCTCAAGGTATGTGCCGTCAAGGCCCCCGGCTTCGGCGACCGCCGCAAGGCCATCCTCCAGGACATCGCGGTCCTGACGGGCGGCACGTTTGTGAGTGAAGACCTGGGTGTCAAACTCGAGAACCTCGAACTCTCGAACCTCGGCACGGTCAAGCGGATCGTTGTCGACAAGGACACCACCACTCTCATCGACGGCGGCGGCAAGCCCAAGGTCGTCAAGGAACGTATCCTCCAGATCCGCGCCCAGATCGAGACCACCACCAGCGACTACGACAAGGAAAAACTCGAGGAACGCCTGGCGAAACTGACCGGCGGCGTGGCCGTCATCCGCGCCGGCGGCGCCACCGAAACCGAGGTCAAGGAGAAGAAGGCACGCATCGAGGACGCCATGCACGCTACCCGTGCCGCCGTTCAGGAAGGCATCGTGCCGGGTGGCGGCGTGGTGTGCCTGCGAGCGGTTGCGGCCGTCGAGGCCGTCCGCAAGAAGGCCAAGGGCGACGAGAAACTCGGCGTCGAGACCGTCATGCGGGCCCTCGAAGAGCCCATGCGCCAGATCGCCCAGAACACCGGATGCGACGGCTCCGTCGTCGTCGAGGAAGTCCGGGCCATGCCCAAGACGCACGGCTTCAACGCCCAGACCGGCGAGTTCGGCGACCTCATCAAGATGGGCGTCATCGACCCGGCCAAGGTCACCCGCACGGCGCTTCAGAACGCCGCCTCCATCGCCTCGCTCATGCTGACGACCGACGTCATGGTGACCGACGCGCCCGAAGACGAGGACGAGGACCTGGCGTCGGAGGAGGCGGTCGGATAGACGGAGCCGGGACGCTTCAAGACAAGTGGCACGGGGCGGAGGCGCGCGCCACCGCCCCGTTTGTCAGCCGCCCGGTGTGGGCGCAGGCGGGTGGCAGTCGTGGCTGGCCGCTGACGGTAGCGGCGGCGCCCCACCGGTCCCTGCTTGCAGGCCGGGGCCTGCGACGGTAAGATCGGAAGCGGTTCCATGCCAGCCGATGACGACTACTACGCGATTCTGGGCGTGCCCCGCAACGCCGCCACCGACGAACTCAAGAAGGCGTACCGGCAGTGCGCCATCCGGTACCACCCCGACCGTAACCCGGACGACGAGGAAGCCGAGGCCCAGTTCAAGAGGTGCGCCGAGGCGTACGAGGTGCTGTCGGACCCCGACAAGCGGGCCCGGTACGACCGGTTCGGCAAGGACGGGCTGCGGGGCGCCGGCGTCCACGATTTCAGCCACGTCGACGTCCACGACATCTTCTCGATGTTCCAGGACGTGTTCGGCCTGGGCGACCTCTTCGGCGGGCGGGGGCGGCAGCGGCAGGGCCCCCAGCCCGGCCAGAGCCTTCGATGCTTTATCGACATAAGTCTTGAGGACGTACTTACGGGAGCGACCAAGACGGTCCGCCTGTCGCGGCAGGAACGGTGCGACGCGTGTGAGGGCACCGGGTCGGTCTCACGCCGGCGTCGGACGTGTCCGACGTGCGGCGGCCAGGGACGTGTCCAGCAGGGCGGCGGTTTCTTCCGCATCGTCCGCGACTGTCCGCAGTGCGGCGGCGCGGGGACGAGCGTCGCCGACCCGTGCCCGGCGTGCGGCGGGCGGGGGTTGGTTGCCCACAAACGGACGATCGAGATCCAGGTGCCACCCGGCGTCGATGACGGTCAGCGGATTCGGTACGCCGGCCAGGGCGACGCCGGCGAACCGGGTGTGCCGCGCGGCGACCTGTACGCCGTCATTCGCCTCCAGCCGCACCCGTTTTTCGAGCGGCACGGGCGGGACCTCCTGTGCCAGTTGCCGGTCAGTTTCACGCAGGCCGCCCTGGGCGCGAAGGTCGACGTGCCGACGATCCAGGGCACCGAGCCGATGGAGATTACGCGAGGAACCCAAAGCGGCGACCTGTACCGCATCGACGGCAAGGGCCTGCCGGACGTCGAGGGATACGGCCGGGGCGACATCCTGGTGCAGGTCATCGTCGAGATTCCCAAAAAACTGTCCCGGCGGCAGAAGGAATTGCTGCACGAGTTTGCCACGACCGAGAAGGGAGGCGTGCTTCCGCAGCGCGAGAGTTTCCTCGAGAAACTCGCCAGTTACTTCACGCAGGACGCGAAACAGGATAAGGATCCGTCATGACGCCAGGCGCCACAGACCCCGTGCCCCGTCCCGGGAAGGGCGAGGGCCGCGACGACGCGAAGCCGGCTCCGTCGGCCGAGACGCCGCGCGACGCGTCCCCGGCCGTCGGGGGCGGCACGCCCGAGGACGCTGAGCGCCAGCGACTGGAACTCGTCGACAAACTCCAACGCCTGGCCGCCGAGTTCTCGAACTACCAGAAACGCGCCCAGCGCCGTCTCCACGACGAACGCCGTGACGCCGTGGCCGGCTTCGTCCTCGACCTGCTCCCGGTCATCGACAATTTCGAGCGGGCCATCGCTGCGGCCGAGGCCACCCCCGATTTCGACGGACTGCTGAAGGGCGTTCACCTGGTTCATGACCAGTTGCTGGCCGCCCTCGGGAAGCACGGTATCACGCCGATTGAGGCCGCCGACGGCGTCTTCGACCCCGAGCACCACGAGGCCGTGGCCCACCTGCCCAGCGACGAGCACCCGCGCGGCCACGTGATGGGCGAGATGCAGAAGGGCTATCGCTTCGCGGACCGGACGCTCCGCGCCAGCCGGGTGGCCGTGTCCAGAGGCAAGGCGGACGACGATCCGGACCGCCAGGAGCCGCCAGCCGAGGATGACGATGCAACGGACGCCGCAGAACCCCCGACGGGCGAGGACTGAGGTCGCTCCGCCCTGGCGGCGCCGAAGCAGGGGAGCCGGACGAGACGAGGAATTCAGGAGAAGCCAATGCCGACGTACGAGTACGAGTGCGGCGCCTGTGGGCACGCCTTCGAGCGGTTCCAGTCGATCAAGGCCGGCCCCGTCCGGACGTGCCCGGCATGCGGCAAGCGGAAGGTCCGGCGCCTGATCGGCATGGGCGCCGCGCTGATTTTCAAAGGCTCCGGCTTCCACGCCACCGACTATCGCAGCGCCTCGTACAAGGAAGGCGCGAAGAAGGACAAGCCGAAGGCGGACGAGCCGAAGAAGGATGCTGCCGCGCCCAGTTCCTGTGCCGGGTGCAAGAAGGCGTCGGAAGGTTGCCCCAACGCCGGGAAGGAGTAAGTCCGCCGTGGCCGAACGGTGTCGGTACTGTCATCGGCCCCTGAATCGGGCCGACCCGGATCACGAGCGCCACTGGCCGTTCTGCGGCGCGCGGTGCAAGACGGCCGAACTCGGCCTGTGGTTCCAGGACCGGTACGTCATCAGTCGGCCGCTGGACGAGGTGGCCGACGATGCGGCGCTGACCGACGAGGGTCCGCCGCCTGCCGGGTCCGAGTCATAATAGTTCTTGACACGTTTCGCGGTAGGAAGGAATATGGTGGCTGTCGTCGCAGGGTCGGCACCGGCGCCGCCCGCGATGCGGTCTAACGCCAGCCGTTCCCCTTGAAGGAGAGGCCCATGTCTGAGGAAGGCAGGGAAGTTCAGAGCATCGATTGGCGCCGGTGTTTTGCGTTCCTGGAGATCCTTCGGTCGTTCCGGATGGCCATTCACCCGGCAAACCTGCTGCTGTGCCTGGTGGGCCTGGCGGCAAGTTTTTGGGTGGCCGTCCTGGTCGACCAGATTCCAGGCGTCGGCCAGACCGAGGTCTACGGCGCCACCCTCTACCAGCACGTTCACCGCATTGCCACGACGACCCTCTGGGGCGACTGGGCCATGCCGTACGTCGGCGGGAGGACGTGGGACGACTTCTTTGCCTTCCTCATGGCGCCGGTCTCGGCCGATCGCGAACTGGTGACCCTGGCGATCGCCTACTGGGAACAGGCCCCGTGGTTCGCCCTCGTCAACACGGTCCTCGCGCTGGCCATCTGGGCGGTCGTCGGCGGGGCCGTGACCCGCATGGCGGCCGTGCGGGTGGCCCGTGAGGAGAGCGTCCCGCTGAAGAAGGCCCTGTGCTTCAGCCTGCGCAAGTGGCCCAGCACGGTCACCAGCCCGCTGATTCCGTTCGGCGTGCTCGTGTTCCTGGCCATTCTGGTGGGCCTGATAACGGGGTTGCCGCTCATGATCCCGTACGTGGGCGAGATCCTGGTCGGCATCCTGTTCTTCCTGACGCTGCTGGTGGGCGTGGTGATGGCGCTCATCTTCGTGGGCGGGGCGTTCAGCGTGGGCCTCCAGTGGCCGACGATTGCCGCCGAGGGGTCCGATTCGTTCGACGCCATCAGCCGAAGCATCTCGTACATCTCGAGCCGCCCGTGGAAGTACCTGTTCTGCACGGTCTTCAGCGTCGTCTACGGCTGCGCCACGTTCATTCTCGTCAAGTTCCTGGCTTTCCTCACGCTACGGATTACGCACGAGGCGGTCTCGACCTTCTCGATGGGCATCGGCGAGGGCGTCGAGGACAAACTCGTGCGGCTGTGGGACGTGCCGACGCTGGCCAGCCCCTGGCCGGTTCCCAGCGGGGCCGAGATGTTTGGCGCCGAAGCCGCCGCCTCGTGGCTGTTCGTGTTATGGGTCTGGGTGGTCCTGGGCCTGATGATCGCGTTCCTGTGCAGTTTCTTCTTCTGCTCGCAGACGGTCATCTACTTCCTGCTGCGCAAGAGCGTTGACGCGACCGACATCGAGGAGGTGTACATGGAGGAGTCGGACGAAGAGGAACTCCCGGTCGAGCACGCCGTCGAGGCCGAGGGAACGCCGGCGTCCGACGACAAGCCGGCGGCCGAACCGACCGATGCGGCCGGTGGCGACGCGAAGGAGTAACCCGGCGGCATCCCGTGACGTCCAAGGGCCGGCACGTCCCCAGCGCGCTGGCCCTTTCTGTCGGCTCATCGTGCCACGCGGGGCGGCGCAGCCGGACACATCGCGGGGGTCACACCCGCTCAAACGGCTCGTACAGCCGCTGGTACTCGTCCTGGGCGAAGCGGTCGGTCATGGCGGCGATGTAGTCGGCGATGACGCGCTCCAACCCTTCCGACGCCACCTGCTGGTGGGCATCGGGCGGCAGTTGATCGGGATTGCCCTGGTAGGCCTCAAAAATCCTGGTCAGGAACCGCTTGGCCTTGGTGGTCATCCGCACGACGCGGTAGTGGCGGTACACGCGGTCCAACAGGAAGGCTTCGAGTTCGCCGGCCTTGGTCTCGAGGTCGGCCGAGAGCCGGATCAGCCGTCCGCCGGCCGCGCGCACGTCGTCCAGGCTGCGGACGCCGGCGTCGGAAATCGCGCGTTCGCTGGTGCCGATGGCGTCGCTGACCATGAGTTGAATGAGCAGTTTGGCGATGCGGCGGATGCGCTGGTCGGGCAGGAGGTCGGCCAGCGACGTCTCGAAGTCGGTGGCTGCCTGGCGGAAGATGGCCAGGTTCTCCAGTTCCGCCGCCGAGATGATGCCCATGGCCAAGGCGTCGTCCAGGTCGTGGCTGTCGTAGGCGATCGAGTCGGCCACCTCCACCACCTGGCCTTCGAGCGGCGGCGGCGCGTCGTCGAAACCGTCGGCCGTCGGGTGGTCGTACTGCGTGGCGTGTTTGGCAATGCACTCGCGGACCTCGTACGTCAGGTTCAGCCCGCGGAACTGCGGATACGGATGTTCCAGGTAATCGATGATGCGGACGCCGTGCCGGTTGTGCTCGAAGCCGCCGTGGTCGGCCATGAGGTCCCGCAGCGCCTCTTCGCCCGAGTGACCGTACGGCGTGTGGCCGAGGTCGTGGGCCAGGGCCACCGCCTCGGTCAGGTCCTCGTTCAGGTTGAGCGCCCGGGCCAGGGTCCGCGCGATCTGGGCCACCTCCATGGTGTGCGTCAGCCGGGTCCGGAAGAAGTCGCCCTCGTGCGTCAGGAAGACCTGCGTCTTGTACTCCAGCCGCCGGAACGCCGTCGAGTGGACGATGCGGTCGCGGTCGCGCTGGTACGCCGTCCGGTACTCGTGTTCCGGCTCCGGGTGGACGCGGCCGCGCGTCCGGGCGCTCGTGGCCGCATACGGGGCCAGTTCGCGGAGTTCGCGTGCCTCGAAGTCGCGGCGGGTCAGCATGGCGGTGGGTCCTGGGAGGCGTCCGGTGGGCCGTCGGCCACGGCCTGGACGATGCGGTCGTAGATGTCTTCGAGCGCCTGCGGAATGACCTTCGTCTCGCCCAGGACCGGCATGAAGTTCGTGTCGCCGTTCCATCGCGGTACGATGTGCAGGTGCAGGTGTTCGGGCAGCCCCGCGCCGGCCGTGCGGCCGAAATTGATGCCGAGGTTGAAGCCGTCCGGCCGAAGGATCTGCCGGAACACCCCCATGACGTCGCGCGCCAGGGCCAGCAGTGCCAGCATCTGGTCGTCAGCCAGGTCCGCCAGGTCGCCCTCGTGGGCGTTCGGAACGACGAGCGTGTGCCCGTTGTTGTACGGGAAGCGGTTGAGCACTGCGAACGCGTGGGGTTGCCTCATGAAAACGAGGGCCTGGCGGTCGTCCTTAGCGTCGCGTGCCGCACACAGAAAACACGAATCCGCCTTGCCGCTGCCGCTGATGCCGTCGATGTAGGCCATGCGCCAGGGCGCCCAGAGCCGGTCCATAGGTGGCCTTTCCTCAAGTACTTAGTGGCACGTGGCGCAGGAACCGGAGGCGCACGTCGCGCAGCCGCCCCCGCCGCCGCTTCCCTTGCTCGGATCGCCGCCGGCCGTCGCGAACGTGGAGAACAGTTTGTGGACGTTGCGGCTCTTGCAGTGCGGGCATGTCGGACGGCGACGTTCGGTCGCCGAGCGGAACAGTTCTTCAAACGCCTTGCCGCATGCGTCACAGGCAAACTCGTAAAGGGGCACCTTTGCGACCTCCTTTGCGGCTTGGATCCTCTTCGACCGGCATGTATTCTATACATCCGCCGTGTATCTCTCAAGCGAGAACGGTCGCGAAAATGGCCGCCCGCGGGCTCGACCGGAACAAACCTTCCCTCCCCCACCGACGACGCGGTACAATACGCGTTTCTCTGGCGGTGGGGAAGGGGCTTGGAGTGAGAACGTACTTCGACTGCATACCGTGTTTTGTGCGTCAGACCCTGGATGCCGTTCGCTTCGTAACCGACGACGAGGCGGTCCAGGCGGAGGTCCTCCGGAAGGTGCTGCGTGCCGCAAGCGAAATGGACATGCGCATGGCGCCGCCGGCGATGGGCCAAAAGATTCACCGCCTCATCCGACAGTGCACGGGGCAGGACGACCCGTACCGCGAGGTCAAGGACCGCTTCAATCGTTTCGCGATGGCCCTGTACCCCGACCTCATGCTCCGTGTCGCGCGGTCGTCGGACCCGCTCGCAACGGCGGTCCGCCTGGCGATTGCCGGGAACGTCATCGATTTCGGCGTCAGTTCGACGCTGACCGAGGCGGACGTCCGCGGGGTCATCGAGCGGGCCATGAGCGATCCGCTGCGCGGAAGCGTGGACGAACTGCGCGACGCGGCGGCCGAGGCTCGCGACATCCTCTTCCTTGCAGACAACGCCGGTGAAATCGTCTTCGACCGCGTCCTCATCGAGACGCTGCCAACCGAGAAGATTACCGTGGTCGTCAAGGGCCGGCCCGTTATCAACGATGCCACGATCGAGGACGCCCGGGCCGCAGGCCTCACCGACCGCGTGGCCGTGATGGACAACGGCTCCGACGCGCCGGGGACGCTCCTTGGCGAGTGCGCCGAGACGTTTCGGCGTCGGTTCCACGAGGCCGACATGGTCATCGCCAAAGGCCAGGGCAACTACGAGACGTTGAGCGACGCCGAGCGGTCCGTCTTCTTCATCCTGATGGCGAAGTGCCCGGTCATCGTCAGGGATCTTGAGTGCGAACAGGGAGCGCTGGTCGTCCGGCGGTCCAGCGCAGACGGAAAGGGCTTAGGGTGAAAATTATTGCTGTTGCATGCAGTCCGCGAAAAGGCAAGACAACCAAGGCGGCCCTCGAAGTGTGTCTTGAGGCCGCTCGCGAGGTCGACGACGGAATCGAGACGGAACTGCTGGAACTGGCCGGCCTCTCGGTCAACGGGTGCATGGCTTGCGGCAAGTGCAAAGACGGTCTCGTCTGCACCCACGACGACGGGTTCATGAGCCTGGTGCCGGCCCTCTCGTCGGCGGACCTGGTGGGCCTGATCGTCGGCACGCCGGTGTACCTGGGTTCGATGACGAGCCAATGCAAGGCGTTCCTGGACCGGTCCGTCATGTTTCGCCGCAACGGGTTCTTGCTGCGCAACAAGGTGGGCGGCGCGTTGGCCGTCGGCGGGGTCCGCAACGGTGGCCAGGAACTGACGGTTCAGGCGATCCATGCGGCCATGCTGTGCCACGACATGGTGGTGGTGAGCGACGGGCGGCCTACCGCCCACTTCGGGGCCGCCCTGTGGAGCGGCGGCGACCGGGGCGTGGCGGACGACGACGTGGGGCTCGAAACCGCACGGAACCTCGGACACCGCGTGGCCGAGGTCTGCCTGCAACTGGACGGCGCGTAGGCCCCGGCGTATCATGCCGTGAGCCGGGAACCGTTTCGGATGGTGGTGCCGTGAGCGAGATCCTTCAACCGTTCCACATCATGTGCAAGCCCGTCTGCGGCACGTGCAACCTCGCCTGCCGCTATTGCTACTACACGATGAAACCGGATGAACTTTACCCCGGCGTGCCGCGCTTGCGGATGAGCGACGCCGTCCTGGCCGGTTACGTCCGCCAGTACCTCGATGCCATGCCCGTGCGGTGCGAGTTCGGCTGGCAGGGGGGCGAGCCGCTGCTGGCGGGGAAGGACTTCTTCAGGAAGGCCGTTGCGTTCCAGAAGGAGTTCGGGCGCCCGGGCCAGGTCGTCTCGAACGGTCTCCAGACGAACGGCACGCTGCTCGATGACGAGTGGTGCGAGTTCCTGGCCGAGAACCGATTCCTCGTGGGCGTCAGTCTCGACGGTCCGGCCCAGGTGCACGACGTCAACCGCGTGGACCACGAGGGCCGCCCCACGTGGCATCGCGCGTGGGCGGGCGTGGAACGGCTCAAGAAACATCGGGTCGAGTTCAACGTCCTTGTCACGATCAACAGCGCGAACGCCCCGCACGCGGGGAACGTCTACCGGTACTTCGTCAATCGCGGCATCCAGTACATCCAGTTCATCCCCATCCTGGAACGCCGGCCCGGCACCGACGAGCCGACCGACTTCTCGTGCACCGCCGAGGCGTTGGGCCGGTGGATGCTGGAGGTGTTCGAGCAGTGGGCGGCCCGCGACGTCGGCCGCGTCTCGGTCCGTTTCATCGACGACGCGCTGCACGCGCTCGTCCACCGCCGGGCGTCGACGTGCGTGCATTCCGAGCGGTGCGCCGCCGCGCATATCGTGGAGTGGAACGGCGACGTGTATGCCTGCGACCATTTTGTGTACCGCCAGTGGCGGCTGGGCAACCTGATGGAGACACCCCTGGTCGAGATTCTGAAGGGGCCGCGGCTGGAGGAGTTCGCGGCCCTCAAGACCGACCGTCCCCAAGCCTGCCGCGAGTGCGAGTACCTGAGGCTGTGCTGGGCGGGGTGTCCCAAGCACCACCGGCCCATCGGGACGAGCCCGGAGCGGGTCAATCACTTCTGCGAAGGTTACCGGATGTTCTACGCGTCGGCGCTGCCGGAACTCGAGCGGATCGCGGCCCACATCCGCCGGGGCGAGGCGCCGCCCAGACGGGGTGAGGCGGCGCCGGCACGGCCCTCCGCCGGCCCGGCCGACCGCAAGGTCGGGCGCAACGATCCGTGCCCCTGCGGGTCGGGGCGCAAGTACAAGAACTGCTGCGGACGGGCTTGAGTTCACCCTCATACGGCACTTCCCGGCAGGGCGGAGAAGCGCGGCCCTTGAGTTCGCCGGTGCAATCTTGACGGCCATCGCGGCGGCAACTATAGTTGGTTGACGGGCCGGACCCGCGGGTCCGTGCGTCGAATCGGGCCGCCTCCCACACACGGCGGCACTTGCGCCTGTAGCTCAACCGGACAGAGCACCGGCCTTCTAAGCCGTAGGTTGCAGGTTCGAGTCCTGCCAGGCGCGCCACATTGGACGGCGGACGGGTCCGTTGGTGTTTCCGGGTTTGGCGTGGCAATAAAGAAGGCCGCTCCCTTGGGAGCGGCCTTCTTCGTACTTCCGTTTGCGCCGCGGCCTTACCCGGCCACGGGGATTCTGTTGCTTCTACGACCGGCGCTTGCGGGCCAGGGCAACTACCGCACCCAGACCCAGCAGGGCCAGCGTCGCGGGCTCAGGCGTCGGAACCGGACCGCCGCCCGTGTTGCCGCCGAGCGTGGCGCCAAGGCTCAGGAGGAAGGCCGCGTCGATCTTGTCGTAGTCGTTCGAGTCGACCGTGCCGTCGTAGTTGAAGTCGCCGATGGCCCATCGGTACCCGCCGGCATCCGGACCGAGCTGGAAGGTGGCGTCGATCAAGTCGTAGTCGTTCGAGTCGACCTTGCCGTCGAGGTTGGCATCGCCGTTCCAGGTGTACTTCACGAGGATGCAGGTGCTGTCAAGGGTGACACCGTCGCCCTCCTCGAGTTCGGTCAGACCGCCGATCTTCGAGTTGACGTCGTTGTTCTCGATGATGCCCAGGGCGGTCAGGTTGTTGTCGCGGGCGGCCGACGAGGTGATGCCCGTGCCGTCCCAGCTGCCGCCGTTGCGGCCCTCAATCACCTTCGCGAGGATTGTGGCGTACGGGTTGTCGCCGGTGTAGTCGATCACGAGGTTACCCTCGGCCAGGTCGAGCGTGGTGCCGGCATCCATCTCCAGGATGCGTGTCATGCTGGTGGTCGCGCCGGTCGTCGTCACATCACCGTGCATTTCGACCCTGTTCATGCCCTGGAACCCGCCGACGCTCAGGCTGCTGCCGGCAGCCACCCGGATCTGCCCGGGGAGCATGGCCGGATTGTCCACGTAGAACCGCAGGTTGCCCGCCGGGATGGCTGTCCAGTTGGTGCCGCCCGTCGGATCCCACCGCAGGTCGAAGCCCGCGCCGCCGCCGCCTTCGTAGAAGCCGAAGGCGATGGGGTAGATGCCCGGCGTCAGTTCGATGGAACCGTCGCGGCCGGTGAAGCCCTGCCAGAAGTTGTTATCGACCACGGTCTGCCAGCCGGTGCCCGGATCGATCCACAGCTTCGTGCCGTCGTCGCTGCGGGTCTGGAACGCGTAGTTGCCTTCGGCCGTGATCACGATCTCGCCGCTGGCCCGGAAGCCGATCTGGTCGGAATCCATCATCACGATGTCGTTGCCGCTGGCGTCCTTGGTGATGCTTCCATCGGGCTCGACCCACGGCTGCGCCGGATCGAATGAATCGCCGTTGCCCGGGTAATCGATCCGGGCCCCGATCTTCGTCCAGTAGCGCGAGGCCTGGTAATTGGCGCCGCCGGGAGCCCACGGATCGAAGCCGCTACCGCCGGCCGTGGCCAGCAGGATGCCACCAGGTCCCGTGACCCCGTCGAGGCCGTCGAAGAACTCCTGCAAGAGGGCAGGGGCATAGCCTTCGGCGGGCGTCGTGCTGCTGACGATGCCGGACATCGTGACGTTACCCGACTCCACACGCACGTAGCCGTTGTTCATCACGTCGCCGGCATAGCCAATCGCAATGCCGGTACCCGGGTTGAACTGGAGGGTACTGCCGTCGGCGATGTCCGTCGACTGCATGACGCTGTGGTCTTGGTAGATGCTCGTCGTGCCGCCCTGGACCGTCAGGTTGTTGATGACGTCGCAGGTCTCGCTGCCCAGGCCGCCCGTGAAGTGGATTTGGCCGCTGGTGTTGACGTTGACCGGGCCGGCGCCAACCACTGCCAGACCGCTGTCGAAGTTGATCGTGCCGGTGAAGTTGACCGTCACCGGGCTGCTCGAGATGATCGTCGGGTAGCACGGATACACGTCCGTCACCGGACCGGCCGTGCCGGGCGTCGTGTACGTCTGGTAGAAGCCCAGACGCAGGTTGTTGCCCTGGAGCGTGGCGCCGTCATACATCTTGAAGTCGCCGGCGATGAATCCGTCGCCTTCGCCGTTCGGGATGCCGCCGTAGGCGCTCGCCGGCAGGAAGCCGTGCGCGCCGCTCCAGACGAGCGTTGCACCATCGGCCGGGTTGCTCGGCTTGATGGAGATGCCTTCCAGGTGCTGGTTGGCCGCCGTCAGACGCTTGTCGTTGAACACCCACGAGTAGGCGTCCAGGCCCAGGCCGGCCGCATCGCCCGACTGCAGCGTACCCTCAGTCACGATCCACTCGTACTTGCGGGCCTGGTTCCAGTCGTCTGCCTCATAGCCCGACCCGCCCCACGCACGCATGAGGCCTGCGCCTGCCTTCACGATGTGAGCCACCGGCATGTGCCGCTGACCCGTCTCGTCGACGTAGTTGGCCGACCGCAGCGAGTTCGCCGAGCCGCCGTTCCAGGTGTCGAACAGGTCGTTGGCGCCCACGCTGATCGTGTACGGATGCGTCTCGCTCGACACATCGCCGTTCTCGACGCCGAGCACGAGGCCCGGGTTGCCGAAGACCGTCTGATGCGTCGGGATGTTGTCGGCCAGGGCCAACGTACCGCCGGCGTACATCGTCCCGATCCTCTGGTTCTGCGAGCTGGTTGCTTCGACCGAATCGGCCGTCGCAAACTTCAGCGTCGCGCCGTCGTGGATACGGAACAGGTTCTGCCGCATGTTCAGCTCGTTGCCGTACCGGGCCACCAGCGTCGTCCCGGTGCCTACCAGGTCGATCGTGGCCGTGTTGTCGCCGCCCACCGACTGGACCGCGTTGTCACCGATGTTCAGCGTTCCGCCGCCCATGAGCGTCACGTGCGCGGCAGCGCTCGAGAGCGTCAGGCCGCTCGAGACCACCTCCAGGCCGCTGCCCACTTCGATCATCGAGGTGCCGTCCATGAGGATGCTCGTGGTGCCCGGAAGCGTGCCGCCGCCCTCAAACTCGACCACGGCATCGCCCTGCGTCCGCAGGCTAACCGCCAACGCGCTCAGCGACGTCAGGTCCTCGATGACCAGCCGGCCATCGGTCACCCGCGTCTCGCCGCTCACGCTGTCGCCCCAAATGTTCTGCGGGCCCAAGATCCCCGGCGCCAGCAGGCGGACCTGGTTGCTGCCAACCTTCACGAAGTCGCTCGCCAGCATCAGGACGCCCAGGGCCCCGTCTTCGACCTTCGTCTCGTTGACGTCGGAAGCATCGCCGCCGCCGCCGATCACGTAGACCGAGTGCGTCATCGGGTCCCACAACTGGGCACTGTCCGCCACGCTGAACGTCCCGCCGTTGCGGGCCACGCCACCACCCTCGAGGCCCGGCGTACCGGAGCCCATCAGCATGATGTCGCCCAGCGTGAACGGAGCCGTCAGCGGGTCGGTGTCGCTGCTCGCCGCACCCAGGTCCAGCGTGCCGCCCGGCTGCACGAACACGCCGCCGCCGCCCATCGCCAACGTCGCCGACCGAATCGCCGGCATGTCGTCGATCGCGGCCGCGCCGTAGATGTTGATCTGGCCCGTCATCGTCTGCACGCCGGTCAACACCACCATCCCGGCCTGCGTGATGTCGTCGGCCGTGGCCGGCGGGTTCCGCCCGATCTGCACGTCGCTCACCAGCGTACCGCCTATGCCGTCGTCGACATCCACCAGGACGCCGCCGGCAATCGTCAACGTCGCGCCGCCGCCGCCCAACTGGTACGTCGGATACATCGTCATCAGGCTCGCCGCCGGCACCAGCACGCCCGCGAACGTCGCGTCGTTGCAGGCACCCAGGGTGAGCGCGTCGTTCAGCATCGTCAGCGTCGCGGCACTGTCGGCCCCGAGGGCCAGGCAGCCCAGCGAGGTCAGCATGTCGACCTCACCGTAGGCGTGATCCACCTGCTCCACGCCGTAGGCCGCCTCGGCGTTGATCTGAACCGCCGCCGGAACCGTCCCGCCCGCGCCGACGACCGTCAGGCCGCCGGGGCTGGTGCCGAGGTTCAGGCTGATGCCGCTCACGTCGCCGTCCAGCCGCAACGTGCCCGGCCCGGCCTTCGTCAACGTCAGCGTCGGGTTGACGCTGCCGTTGCTGATGGCGCCGGTGAACTTCGCTTCGCCGTCGTTGACCGTCCAGGTGCGGTCGGCCGCGAGCGCCAGGCTGCCCTGGAACTCGAGCACGCCGTCGGCCTGGAACGTCATGTTGTCGTCTTCGGTGAGGGCGCCGGTCACGGTGGCGCTGGTGGGTGTCTCGATGCGGCCGCCGCTGAACTGGATGTCTGAAAGCAGGGTGGCCTGGCGAAGGTCAAGGACGCCGTACTGGTACGGGTCGCCAGGGTTGGTCCCAGGCTGGCCGTCGATGCGGATGACGTCGCTGGCGAAGTTGTCGGCGCTGACGACCAGGCGGGCGTTGTTCTCGATGGCAACCACGGCGCTGCCGTCACCGCCCAGGGCTGCTGCGTCGGACACGTACAGCGTGTTGCCGCCCGTGATGGTGTTGTTCCCGGTGTGCCCGGAGGCGCCCGTGATGCGGGTGTTATTCCGCTCGAACCGGACGCCGGTCGGGCTGCCGGAGAAGTCGCTCAGGACGCCGCCGACCACCGTCAGGATGCGGTCGCCGCCGCTGAAGTTGACCTGCGTGGCCGTGCCGGCCAGCGGCTGGGTGATGCTGTTGTCGTCGGCGTACCACTCGGTGCCGATCTGGCTGTCGTTGTCATCGAGGGTGATCGTGCCGGCGTAGCCGGGCATCGCGACGAAGATGCGGGCCTGCTCGCCACCGGCGATGTTCCACAGGCTGTCGCTGACGTTGTTGTTGTTGCGCATGTAGACGATGGCCCGGTGCTGGAGCGTGACGCCGGTCGGATCCCAGGTCGGGTCAAGCAGCGTCAGGCGGGCATCGCTGTTCACGGTGATTTTGGTCGGGTCGACGGTGGTGCCGTCCATGATGATGAGGTTGCCGCCGTCGTTCGACTGGACGACGACCGACCCGGAGATGCTCGAGCCGGTGTCCATGATGAGGTTGCCCTGGACGATAGTCGCGGTGCCCAGGTCGCCGTAGGCGCGAGTCATGCGGTTGCCCCCGCCGCCCAGGGTCAGGGTGTGCCCGGCGCCGCCATCGCTCGTGTTGCCGATAAAGGCGCGGCCGATGGTGTCGTTTTGGACGATCGCGGCGTCGCCGTCGAGCACGAGGTTGGGGAAGGCGATCTTGGTGGAATCCGAGGCGAAGATCTCGGTGCGCGACCCGGGCTGCAGCCTCACTTGGTTGAAGTACGTGATGCCGGGCGTGTCGCCGTTATCGTACACGTCGCTCTTACGTGTGAAGAGGCGGGCGTCGGTGGTGCCGTCGAGCAGGCCGTCGTCATCCATGGTGTGGATGAGGTAGCCGATGTTCTGGACTTCCTCGACCATGGCTTCGGGAACGAAGCCGCTGATGTTCTTGTTGTTGCGGATCTGGACGAGGACGGCCGAGCCGGGGGCATCGGCGCCGAAGCCGCTGCCGCCGGTGCGGATCTGGAGGTACGCCTCACCGCTGCCGGTCGCGCCGCCGGAGACGTCGATGAGGCCGGCGCCGGGGTCGCCGTCCCACCACTCGACCTGCTCGCCCGACGTCTGGGTGATGAACAGGTTGCGGTTGTTCAGCGCGAAGCCGTCGCGGATGTGGAGGGCCGAATCCCCCGTCCAGTTGGCCTCCAGGTCGACGTTGTCGCCGATGGTGCCGATGAGTTGGATGACGCGCCAATCATTCGGCCGGATGATGATCTTACGGTAAGGGCCGTCGGCCGAGTTGACGTCGCGGACGTACTGGTCCGCGCCGCCCCAGGAGCCGCCGCTCGTGATGATACCGTCGTTGTAGGTGTTGACGTCGATGATGACGCCGGCCCCGCTGTTGACGAGTTGGACCTGCGGCATCGCGTCCACGCCGGCGGCCATGAAGTTGACGTTGCTGAATTCCGCCAGGGCGATGCCGCCGTTCCAGTCGCGAACCTCGCCCATCAGGCGGACGTCGGTGCCGACCGTGTCGTCGACCACGTTGATCTGGCCGTTGTACAGGTTGGTGTTCACGACGCCGGCGCCGATACCCTGCGAGGAGCGCAACATGACGCGGTTGTTGCGGCCCATGTTGATGACCGTCTGGTCGCCCCAGCCGGCCTCGCCGATGCCGTCGCTGGCCGAGTGGCCGTACTCCAGGTGCACGCCGCGCCAGTCACCGTTGGTGTACTGGACGAGGTAGTTGATGATGCCGGGACCCGGGTCGGTCCAAATGTCCATCCACGAGTCGCTGTGCACGCGGGTGATCATGGTGCCGCCCGCGAACTGGAATCCCGGATCCAGTTGCAGGGCTTCCGAGTGGTTGTCGAGGATCTCGACGCCGTCCACCGTGCCGCGCAGGTACGTCCTGCGGCCGCCCCACGGGCCATTGACGATCTCGAGGGTCTCCAGACCCCCCAGCCCGGCGTTGCCGGTGACGTTGCGGATGTAGGTGCGGTCGCCGTCCTGGACGCCGACCATGCCGCCGCTGTCGTCGACCTTGAGGTCGACTTCGAGGATGTTGTCGCGTTGCAGGAGCAGTTTGGCCCCTGGGGCGATGTGGACGTCGGTAAAGCGGGCCGTGGAACGCCACTCCGCCCCGCCGTCGCCGCCGCC